>Ga0307516_10007932_pt1 | contig 12091 bp, 12 predicted proteins | sample 19_EM_MG_FD_203310 | JGI IMG/M metagenome (GOLD analysis project Ga0307516, IMG submission 203310) | Populus trichocarpa ectomycorrhiza microbial communities from riparian zone in the Pacific Northwest, United States - 19_EM | ecosystem: Host-associated > Plants > Roots > Unclassified | place...
ATGGGCGGCATCGCCGGCCAGCGTCATGGAGACCTCGATACGCTCGCCCAGCGTCGGTCGCAGCAAATTGGTTGCTTCGATCACCAGTTTGTTGACGTCGACCTCCCGGGGATGCAACGGCTGCTTGCGCGCGAATGCCAGCAGGCGCTGGGTCAGATCGGCACCGCGCGCCGCGGCGTCATCGATCATTTTCGTGATGGCCACGAGTTCCGGTCGATCCGCAACGCCTTCCGCCAGGATTTCGATGGTGCCGGTGATGACGGTGAGAATGTTGTTCAGATCATGCGCGACGCCGCCGGTCAGTTGACCGACCGCCTCCATTTTCTGGGCCTGGCGGAGTTGCAGGTCCGCGACGTTCTTTTCGAAAAATAGACGGTCCTTTTCCTCGACCAGGGCCTTCATCCGATCGACGCTGACTTGCAGCGCGGCGCCTCTGGCGGCGGTCAAGACCGCCTCGGCCAGCACGTTGGCGAAGCTGGTGAGAAAATTGATGTCGTGCTGGTCGTAATCGTGCTGCCGATTGTTGTCGATCTCCAGCACGCCATAAGGCCCGCCGTCGCCGCCCTTGATGATGACATCCAGGGTCGAGACGATGCCGTGGGCGGCATAGAACGGCGGCAGGTCGAATCCGAGGTCCCTTTGCAAATCGTCGCAAATGGACGGTTCACCGGTGGTGAAGGCGCGTCCCTGCGGCGAACTCATGTCGGCGCGGCAAGCGGCACAACCGACAACGCCGTCCTGCCAGCCATAGCCGGCAACGATGAGAAGATCATTCTGCTCGACGCGGTAACGGCACACTTTGCTGAAGGGTACGCTTAGGCCCTCGGCCGAGACCCGCGCCGCTTCCGTCAGAATCTTGATCAGATCGCGCTCGCGAAGCGCGAAGCTGCCGAATTGCGCGATCGCCGCCTGCTGACGCAGCAGTTTCTCGACTTGTGCGGTGGCGTCGCTCACCGGCTCATCGCCAGGTGCACCGGAGTGAAATCGGCAGCCCCGGCGCTGACAGGGATTCCTTCCAGATCGGTCATCGTGATGTGTTCTGCCATTAAAGTCCTCTCAGCGTGCAAATACGCGGAGACTCCGACCCCGCCGAAGCTTGGAACAAGGGGAAAGTCCAACGAAAGCACTTTTGGCGAAATGGCAACGGAGGCAACTGACCCTGGAATCGCTGCCTGAGGTTGCACCATTGATCGAGTGCGTGTCTGGTCAATTTTGACCATAAATGGACAATCGTACCCGGCGAAGCCGCTGCACGAGCCAAACGGGTGGAAGGGTGACGGTCTTCGTCGTCTCGGCGAGGGCCTGGGACAACGCGGGCGTGCTTGGACGACGCCCGATCCTTGCTATGATGATCCCTCCAAACCCCACGGAGTTCCCATGAGTTGGCAACCCTCCAACGATCCCGTATTGGGCGATCCGAAATCCTGCGACGCGCTCGATCTCATCATCGTGCCGCGCACCCGCGATCTCGGCGATGGATTCGAGGTGCGGCGCGCGCTGCCGCACGGCAAGCGGCAGATGGTCGGTCCCTTCATCTTCTTCGACCATTTCGGCCCGGTACAATTCATGGCCGGCAAGGGCATGGACGTTCGCCCGCATCCGCATATCGGGCTTGCCACCGTCACCTATCTGTTCGACGGCAGCATCATGCACCGCGACAGCGAGGGCAACATCCAGGAGATCCAGCCCGGCGCGATGAACCTGATGACCGCCGGCCGCGGCATCGCCCATTCCGAACGCACGCCCGACGTGCAGCGCCGCGACGGCCAGAAGATGCTGGGCCTGCAAAGCTGGATCGCGCTGCCGGCAGGCTCGGAAGAGATCGCGCCATCGTTCCAGCATTACGCCGCCGAGAGCCTGCCGACCGTCAACGACGGCGGCTTCTCCGCGCGCGTCATCGCCGGCGACGGCTTTGGCGTAAAATCGCCGGTGACGATGGTGTCATCCTGGTTCTACACCGAGGTGACCGCGGTTGCCGGCACCAGCGTGCCGCTCGATGCCGATCACGAGGAGCGCGCGATCTATGTGGTCGACGGCGAAGTCGAGATCGCGGGCGAGCGCTACGAGTCGCCGCGGCTCTTGATCTTCCGGCCCGGCGACCGCATCACGGTGAAGGCGATCCGGCCGACGCGGATGATGTTCCTCGGCGGCGACGCGCTGGAAGGGCCGCGTCATATCTGGTGGAATTTCGTCTCCTCCAGCAAAGAGCGGATCGAACAGGCCAAACAGGACTGGAAAACCGGCCGTTTTGCCCATGTTCCGCAGGAACACGAGTTCATTCCGCTGCCGGAGTGAGCTATCCCTCGGTTATCGATACGCCGCCGCTCGCGCCAGTTCGCGGGCGCGCCTTTCTGAAAGCAAGACCCACATGAATGCGATGCTCGCCAGCGACCTGCCTCTGCCACGGATCGGGCGCGGCAAGGTCCGCGATATCTATGCCGTCGGCGACGACCGCGTGTTGCTCCTCACCACCGACCGCATCAGCGCTTTCGATGTCGTGATGGCCGAAACCATCCCGATGAAGGGCACGGTGCTGACCCAGATCAGCGCCTGGTGGTTCCGGCAGCTCGAAAGCGTGGTGCCGCATCACATGATCAGCGCCGACGCTGACGAGATCATCAAACAAGTTCCCGCGCTCAGGGATCACCGCGCCGACATTGTCGGACGCGCGATGCTGTGCCGGCGCACCACCGTTTTCCCGGTCGAATGCGTGATCCGCGGCTACATCTCGGGCTCGGCCTGGAAGGAATATGCGGCGTCAGGCACGCTGGCCGGCGAGAAGCTCGCAGGCGGCCTGGTCGAGAGCGAAAAGCTGAAGCCTTCGATTTTCAGCCCGGCGACCAAGGCCGAGACCGGCCATGACGAGAACATCACCGTCGCGCGCGTCCGCGAGATTTTGGGCGACGACGTTGCGCAGACGCTCGAGCGTATGGCGCGCACGGTCTATGATTTCGGCGAGAAGGTCAGCCGCCAGCACGGCATCATCATCGCCGACACCAAGTTCGAATTCGGCCGCGACCGCGATGGCCGCATCATCCTGATTGACGAGGTGATGACCCCTGACAGTTCGCGGTTCTGGGCGGTCGATGTCTACAAGCCCGGCCAACCGCAACCGAGCTTCGACAAGCAGCCGCTGCGCGACTATCTCGACACCGAACGCCGCGCCGGCCGCTGGAATGGCGACGCCCCGCCCCCGCCATTGCCGGCCAGCGTGGTGGATGCCACCAGCAAGCGCTATCTGGAAGCGTTTCGACGGGTGACGGGGAGTGAACTCACAGTCTAGTTCCGTCATTGCGAGCGAAGCGAAGCAATCCATCGCAACCGAGCAAAGAAAGAATGGATTGCTTCGTCGCAAGAGCTCCTCGCAATGACGCGAGATGATTTCCTCCCCGTGATTGAGGATGAATATGACCGGAGCAGACGATCAGCCCGTCATAGCGGGGCAGACAATTGGCCAATTGGCTCTCGTGGTCCGCGATTACGACGAGGCAATTCAGTTCTATGTCGATGTACTCGGATTTACCCTGATCGAAGACACGGTGATTCCGGCGCAAGGTAAACGCTGGGTCGTCGTGGCCCCGCGGGGGTCGACCGGGTCACGCCTGCTGCTCGCGCGGGCCGCGAACGATGAGCAGGCGTCGCGTATCGGAAATCAAACCGGAGGCCGCGTATTCCTGTTCCTCCACACCGACGATTTCTGGCGCGACTTTCACGCCTACAAGTCCAGGGGCGTCATCTTTGTCCGGGAGCCAAAGGCAGAAAGCTACGGCACGGTTGCCGTCTTCAGGGATCTCTATGGCAACCTGTGGGATCTTGTTCAAACCAATGCCGACGTCCCGCCCGATGGTCGCGATGCCTGACCGTTCCAACGACAGGGATGACGAAACCGATAGATGGTGGGCACGGCGCAAGCGCGCCTTTGCCCACCCTACGAAGCCTCTCCCGGTCATTGCGAGGAGCGCTTGCGACGAAGCAATCCATACTATCCCTTGCGGCGCTATGGATTACGTCGCGGAGCCTGTCATCGGGCGCGCATTCGCGCGACCCGGTGGCTCGCAATGACGATGAACGTTAAATCCCCGCCATCATCACGTATTTGATCTCGACATATTCTTCCATGCCGTGATGCGAGCCTTCGCGGCCGAGGCCACTTTCCTTGACGCCGCCAAACGGGGCGACTTCGGTGGTGATGAGGCCGGTGTTGACGCCGACCATGCCGGACTCCAGCGCTTCCGCGACCCGCCAGACCCGGCCGAGATCGCGCGAATAGAAATATGACGCCAGCCCAAACGGCGAGGCGTTGCACATCGCGATCACCTCGGCTTCATCCTTGAAGCGGAACACCGGCGCCAGCGGCCCGAAGGTTTCCTCGTGCGCGACCAGCGCATCCGACCTGACATTGGCGAGCACGGTCGGCTCGAAGAAGCTGCCGCCAAGCGCATGGCGCTTGCCGCCAGTGACGATTTTCGCGCCGCCCTTGACCGCATCCGCGATATGCTTCTCGACCTTGTCGATCGCTTCCATGTTGATCAGCGGCCCTTGGGTTACGCCGGCTTCGGTACCGTCGCCAACTTTCATCGCAGCGACCTTGGCCGAGAGTTTCTCGACGAACGCGTCATAGATCTTGTCCTGGGCGTAGAGGCGGTTGGCGCAAACGCAGGTCTGACCCATGTTGCGGTATTTCGAGACGATGGCGCCTTCGACCGCAGCATCGATATCGGCGTCGTCGAACACCACGAACGGGGCGTTGCCGCCGAGCTCGAGGCCGAGTTTTTTCACGCCGACCGCGGCCTGTTGATACAGGATCTTGCCGACTTCGGTCGATCCGGTGAAGCCGACGAAACGCACTGCGGGATGTTCGCACAGCACCTTGCCGATATCAGAGGAATTGCCGGTGAGAATGTTGAGCACGCCCTTCGGCACGCCGGCTTTTTCGGCGAGCGCCACCAGCGCCAGCGCTGTGAGCGGCGTTTCATTGGCGGGCTTGAGCACCACCGTGCAGCCGGCGGCCAGCGCTGGCGCAACTTTGCGGGTAATCATCGAACAGGGGAAATTCCACGGCGTGATCGCGCCGCAGACGCCGATCGGCTGCTTGATCGCGAGCAGCCGCGCATCGGCGCGCTGGGTCGGGATGGTTTCGCCATAGACCCGCCGCGCCTCTTCGGCGAAGAACTCGACATAGGCGCCGCCGATATCGACCTCGCCGAGCGCCTCAGCCAGCGGCTTGCCCTGTTCCGAGGTCAGGATCAAAGCGAGGTCTTCGCGGTTGGCGATGATCAGGTCGAACCATTTGCGCAAGATGTTGGAACGCGCTTTGGCTGTCAGTTTGGCCCAGGCTGGGAACGCACGCTCGGCGGCTTCCACGGCTTGGGTGGTTTCCGCCGTGCTCATGACCGGTATTTTCGCAAGCTCGACGCCATTGACCGGATTGGTCACCGGCCTCGATGCTGTCCCGGTCCAGGCGCCATCGATGTAGCACTGCTCGCGCAGCAGCGAGGCATCCTTCAGGCGATCGCGTAGCGAGGGGGCGGCGGATTGCGAAGCGCGTGCGGCAACGGGCGGGTTCATGGCGTAACTCCTCGGGTTTTTGGGGTGTTGATCCGAGTATAGGCCTAAACGCCTTCAATGCATCGTGTGCAAATGCGGCTCTGATCGTCATTCGGAGGCGATGCGCAGCATCGAACCCGGAATCACGATCTCAAATCAGGCCGCGCCGTTCAGATAGGTTTCGCGGCGGCCGATCATGCGTTCCGCGGCGGCCTTGGCGTCGGCGCGGGAGGAGGTTGCGCAGGTGCGATATTCGAGGTCGGGCAATTTTGCGACGTCGCGGCGCGAGAACCAGGACTTGGAACCGACCGACAGCAGCGCCAGCGCCTGGGCGACGTTATCGACCGCCTCGAAGGAGTGCAGCGCGCCGGTGCCGACGTAGCGGACTTCATAGAGGCCAGGGGTAATCGGCGCCTCGATGTTCTCGCCGCGTCCGGGGCGGGGATATCGCTTCCATTCACTCCAGGTCGAGATCATCGCGGTCCCCTCGCAACTCCAGAAATTACAACCATTTTCATCAAATCATTCAGTCCGGAGGTGGCGTTTCCGCTGGATTCTGAATGTCTTACTGCAAAAAATCAGCGCCGGAAATCGTTGCGGAATCACGTTATCGTGGATGCCCAAAGCGGTCATCGCTATTGCGATCCATCCACCGCAGATTGCGTCCGAGTGTTGCAGTTTTGTGTCGCTCGCTTGCTCAGACCCTGCCCGCGCCTCGGCCATCACGAGGTCGCGACATCTGCGGCAAGGCACGGCCGGTGCTTGCGGGATCGCGCCGCCGGGAGGAAGATCGTGCACACCAAAAAAATGACCCGGAGGCGACCCCATGCAGAGCAAAGCTCAGATTGATCAGATCCTGCGTCAGAAGAGTGAGGCCAAGGAGATTCCCGGCGTGGTCGCGATGGCGGCCAACGGCAATGAGGTGATCTATCAGGGCGCGTTCGGCAAACGCGACCTTTCGAAGGACGATCCCAAGGAAAACGCAATGACCGCCGACAGCGTATTCTGGATCGCCTCGATGACCAAGGCGATCACCGCGGCGGCGGGCATGCAGCTCGTCGAGCAGGGCAAACTCTCGCTCGACGAGCCGATCGGCAAGATATTGCCCGATCTCGCCTCTCCGCAGGTGTTGGAAGGGTTCGACGCCAAGGGCGAACCGAAACTGCGCCCGGCCAACAAGCCAATCACGCTGCGCCAGCTCATGACCCACACCGCGGGCTTCGCCTACGACATGTGGAATGGCGACCTGGCGGCCTATCTGACCAAGACCGGCACTCCGGGGATCACCACCTGCCAGAACGCCGCGTTGAAGACGCCGATCATGACCGATCCGGGCACGCGCTGGGAATACGGCACCAATATCGACTTCGTCGGCAAGGCGGTGGAGGCTGTGAGCGGCAAGCGGCTCGATGCTTATCTGCGCGACCACATGTTCACACCGCTCGGCATGACCGATACAGCCTTCAAGATCGGCGACTCCCAGCGCAAGCGTCTGGTCGGCATGCACATGCGCGGCGAGGACGGTTCGCTGGCGGCGATCCCGTTCGAACTGGAGCAGGAGCCTGAATTCCACATGGGTGGCGGCGGGCTCTATGGCACGGCCGCCGACTACATCAAGTTCACCCAGATGATCCTCAACAAGGGCAAAGGCAACGGCAACCAGATCTTGAAGCCGGAGACCGTGGCCCTGATGGGCCAGAACAACATCGGCGAACTCACGATGGGCAAGATGACGACGGTGGCGCCGATCTACACCAACGATGTCGATCTCTACCCGGGCATGGTGAAGAAATGGGGGTTGAGCTTCCTGATCAACACCGCCAAGACCCCGGAGGGCCGCAGCCCCGGCAGCCTCGCCTGGGCCGGGCTTGCCAACACCTATTTCTGGATCGATCCAGTGCGTAACGTCAGTGGCGTGATCCTGATGCAGCTGTTGCCGTTCGCCGACCAGAAATGCCTGGAAGCGTTCGCGGGTTTTGAGCGCGGCATCTATGCCGGGCTTGATGCGGGCAGCGGGCAGAAGGCGGCTTAGGCACATTCGTTACAGATCGTCATTGCGAGCGAAGCGAAGCAATCCATCTTACGGCATAACGGATAGATGGATTGCTTCGTCGCAAGTGCTCCTCGCAATGACGGCGCGCTACGCGTAATGTCCGGCTCGCGCGCCCTTTCGCATGGAGAAGCAGACTTGAGGAACATTGCAGCCAGTTACGTTTGCGGCACGGCCGATGCGCCGCTGTTGGGCGAAACCATCGGACAAAGCCTCGATCTCGCGGTCCAGCGCTGGGGCGACCGCGAGGCGTTGGTTTCGCCGAGTCATGATGTCCGATGGACGTGGCGCGAATTCGCTGAGCGCGTCGATGCGCTGGCGGCCGGCTTTCTCGCGCTCGGGCTGGAACGCGGCGCGCGGATCGGCGTCTGGTCGCTGAACCGCCCGGAATGGACGCTGACGCAGTTCGCGGCCGCGAAAGCCGGCATCATTCTCGTCACCATCAACCCCGCCTACCGCCTCAGCGAGCTCGAATTCGCGCTGGCAAAAGTCGGATGCGCCGCGATCGCCACCGCAACCGCCTTCAAGACCTCGAACTACATGGAGATGCTGAACACGCTGCTGCCTGAGCTGGCAAACGCAAAGCCCGGCGAGCTGCACGCGGCGCGGTTGCCGCGACTGCGCGCGGTGATCCAGATCGGCGGGCCGCCCTCGCCCGGCACGATTGCGTTCGAGGAGGTGTCGCGGATGGGCGGCGCCCGCCACCGCGAGACGCTGGCGGAGCTCGCCAAGACGTTGCAGTTCGACGATGCCGTCAATATTCAATTCACCAGCGGCACCACAGGTTCGCCAAAGGGCGTGATGCTGACGCATCACAACATCCTCAATAACGGCTATTTCACCGGCCGCGCCATGCGCCTGACCGAGAAGGACCGCATCTGCATCCCGGTGCCGCTATATCATTGCTTCGGCATGGTGATGGGCAACCTCGCCGCCGTCACGCTGGGCGCGACGATGGTTTATCCCGGCGAGGGTTTCGATCCGCTGACGACGTTACAGACGATCGAAAAGGAAAAATGCACGACGCTCTATGGCGTGCCGACCATGTTCATCGCCCAGCTCGATCACCCCGAGTTCTCGCGCTTCGACCTGAAATCGCTGCGCACCGGCATCATGGCCGGCGCGCCCTGCCCGGTCGAAGTGATGAAGCGCGTCAACAGCGAAATGAACATGGACGAAGTCACGATCGCCTATGGCATGACCGAAACCAGCCCGGTCAGCTTCCAGAGTTCCACCGACGATCCGCTGGAGCGCCGCGTCTCCACGGTCGGCCGCATTCATCCGCATGTCGAGGTCAAGGTGGTCGATCTCGAGGGCCGCATCGTGCCGCGCGGCGAACGTGGCGAACTCTGTACCCGCGGCTACAGCATCATGCTGGGCTATTGGGACGAGGCGGAAAAGACCAAAGACGTGCTCGACGCCAATGGCTGGATGCACACCGGCGATATCGCCATCATCGACACGGAAGGCTATTGCAACATCGTCGGCCGCATCAAGGACATGGTGATCCGCGGCGGCGAGAACCTCTATCCGCGCGAGATCGAGGAGTTCCTCTATCGCCACCCCAAGATCCAGGACGTGCAAATCTTCGGCGTTGCCGACGATCGCTATGGCGAGGAGCTCTGCGCCTGGATCCGCACACGCGCGGGCGAAACGCTGACCGCCGACGAGGTCCGCGCCTTCTGCCAAGGGCAGATCGCCCACAACAAGATCCCGCGCTATGTCGAGTTCGTCGACGAATTCCCGATGACGGTGACCGGCAAGATCCAGAAATTCATCATGCGCGACGCGGTCGAGGCGAAGCTCGGGTTGAAGGCGGCCAAGACGGCTTAAAGAGATGTTGTCGCGCGGTCTGTCGGCTATAGATCGTCATTGCGAGCGCAGCGAAGCAATCCATCGCGCGACAAAAAGAAAGAATGGATTGCTTCGCTTCGCTCGCAATGACGAGGATGGTGCGGCCGCACACACAACTGTCATACCCGCCACCGGGTCGGCCAAATGGCCGCCCGATGGCGGGTGATGACAGTTGGGGATGTCGCGCCCTCACGCCTTCTTGCTTTTGCGCACCTTCGGCTGCGCGCCCGCCGCCACCTTCTTCACTTTGCTCTGATTGTATTCGATCGCGGCACGGACGAGATTTTTCAGGGCGCGCTCATTGATTTTGTTCCCCTCGAGGAAATCGATCGCGCGCCTTGCGTTGCCTTCGAGGCCCGCGTTGAACAGCCTGTCGGGATCCGCAAGCTTCGCCCCGTAGAGGAAGGTAAGCTTCACCTTGCCCTTGTGGGCGTTGGCGACCGCGATCATGCCGTCGCGATACCACACCGGGCTTCCCATCCACTTCCATTCCTCGATGATCTCGCGGTCGGCGCCAAGAATGCTCTTGCGGACGCCGGCGAACGTCTTGCCACGCCAATCCGTGATGCCCGCGATCAACTGGTCGATGCGTTCCGATGGATTCATGTGATCTTTCTATTTTTCTGCTGAAACAATCGTGCGTTTGCCGAAACACATGCGGCGGAAGAGACCGTCCCTCAGCACGAACTGATGGTAGAGCGCGGCCGCGACATGCACCACGATCAGAATGGCCAACAGCGTTGCAAGCGCCGCAGCGCGACGAGCACGGGCTGGTAGCGCGAGGCGACGACACGTCTCACGACAGCCCTTCCACCACGCGTTCGAGGCCTTCGAAGAATTTCTGCCAGCCTTGTTTGGCGCCGCCGAAGGCCTGCTTCTGATCCGGCCGGAAACCCGACTGCTCCATGCGCAGGTGGGTCCCGGTGCGCGTCGGAGTAAGCGTAAAGGTCACCACACTCTTCAGATCGAAGGCCGCGTCGTCATGCCTGAAATTCCAGGTGTAGGACAGCGTCCTGTTCGGTTCGACGGCGAGAACCTCGCAGTCCAGTAGCCGCCCCAGTCGCCGCGAAGATTGAAACTGTGACCCACGACCGGCTTGAAGTCGTTCTTCATCAGCCACTCCTCGATCAGGTGTGGCTGGGTGAGCGCGCGCCAGAGTTTTTCCGGCGGATGCGGCATCTCGCGTTCGGCAATCACGGCGCGCGTTTCGGTGGCGATATTGTTCATTGATCCATCCTTTTGAGCAGATCTTCGAGATCGTCGAATCGGTTTTGCCAAAACCCGGCCATCCGGCTGGTCCAGTCGACCAGCGGGGCCAGCGCGCCGAGTTGCGCGCTATAATGCGTCTGGCGGCCTTCGTGACGATCGCGCACCAGCCCGGCCTGCCTGAGAACACCGAGATGCTTTGAGACGGCCGGCTGCGAGACGCCGGACTGCGCCGTCAGGGCGCCTACCGTCTGCTCGCCTTCGCGGCATAGTCGTTCGAACAGAGCCCGCCGGGTTGGATCGGCAAGCGTTCGAAACAGCACATCGTGAGCGTTTGGCATTTTTATCCCATAACCTCATGGCTATGTATTGATGTATAACCATCGGGATATGTGTTGGTCAAGCGAAAACATGGCGTGGTCGGATGACGCCGGTTACAGGAGTTTCCAGCCACATAAGGGCGCCGTGGTCTCAAGGCCGGCGTCACACGGAAGGGAATTTAGCATGCCGCGTTGGTTATATATGATCGTTGAGCCAACACATGGATGCCCGGCATCGCAGACAAGTCTACGCGGTCTGCGCAAGGCAGACCGCTTTGGCCGGGCATGACGCGTGGAAAGATTGCGCGGTGTCGCGAATCCCTAAACCGGCAGCCCGTTCTGCTGTGCCAATTCCTTCAGCGAAACTTGCGGCCTTGCGCCGATGTGCTGGATCACTTCGGCGGCGGCGAGTGCGCCGAGGCGGCCGGCATTTTCATGGCCGGCGTTGCGGACCAGGCCGAACAGGAACCCGGCGGCGAACAAATCGCCGGCGCCTGTCGTGTCGACGAGTTTTTCAATCGGGGACGACGGCACCGCGACGACGCCGTCCTTTGAGGCCACCACGCAGCCTTTTTCACTTCGGGTGACGACCCCGAGTTTGGTGTCGGCGCGCAGTTGCTTCAGCGCGGTGTCGAAATCCGAGGTCTGGTACAGCGAATGCAGTTCGGCCTCGTTGGCAAACACCAGATCGACCGTGCCCTTGCGCATCAAATCGAGAAACTCGTCGCGGTAGCGATCGACGCAGAACGAATCCGACAGCGTCAGCGCGACCTGGCGGCCCGCGCCATGCGCGATGGTCGCCGCCTTGACGAAGGCTTCCTTGGCGCTCTTCGGATCCCAGAGATAGCCCTCGAGATAGATGATGCTGGAGGCCGCGATCTGCGCCTCGTCGATATCCGACGGCATCAGGTCCTGCGCCGCACCGAGATAGGTGTTCATGGTACGCTCGCCGTCCGGCGTCACCAGAATGTAGGAGCAGCCGGTGGCTGGACCGCTCGTTGCGGCCTTGGTTTCGAAGGCGACGCCGGCGGCGCGGATGTCATGGGTATAGAGACGGCCGATCTGGTCCTCCCTGACCTTGCCAACATAGGCGGCACGGGCGCCGAGATTGGCG
>Ga0307516_10007933_pt1 | contig 12090 bp, 6 predicted proteins | sample 19_EM_MG_FD_203310 | JGI IMG/M metagenome (GOLD analysis project Ga0307516, IMG submission 203310) | Populus trichocarpa ectomycorrhiza microbial communities from riparian zone in the Pacific Northwest, United States - 19_EM | ecosystem: Host-associated > Plants > Roots > Unclassified | place...
GTGAGCCGCTTCTCGAACCGGACGTCGCGGTTGGTCAGGATGCCGACCGGCCGCTTGTCGGCGTCGACCACCGGCAGGCCGCTGATGCGGTAGTGCCGCATGAGCGCGAGCGCATCCTCGAGCGTCCGGGACGGCGCGATCGTCACGGGATCGACCACGATGCCCGACTGGGCCTTTTTCACGCGGTTGATCTCGCGGGCCTGATCCTCGATCGGCAGGTTTTTATGGATGAAGCCGATGCCGCCCTCGCGCGCCATGCGGATCGCCGTCGCCGATTCCGTGACGGTATCCATCGCCGACGAGACCAGCGGCATGCGCAGCGGAATCGCCGGCGTGAGCCGCGTGGTTACGTCGACATCGCGAGGGATGACTTCGCTGTATCCGGGGACCAGCAGAACGTCGTCGAAGGTGAGTGCCTCTTTGAGGTCCTCAAACATGGCGCACCATACTCGCGGGGTATGATCGCGGCAAGCACCGTGCGCCCGACCCGACGATTTGGCTAGCAATATCAGTCCGTTCTCTTGCCGGGTCCGGCGGAGGGGCAGCTGGAACCGCGATCGCGCTCACCTGCGACAGAATGCTGCACCCCGATCGGGAGCGGCGCGCCCTCGCGGCTGTTTGCTGGACCCGGCGGGCGCCGTGGATCGTGCGCCCGGAGTCCGAATCGGCCGCGCCGCGGCGCGCGCTGTGCGCAGGCTCCGCGATCTCGGCGGTGGCGCACCGATTGCTGTGTTTCACACCAGAACGGAGACTCGTTATGAAAACCCTACACAACCTCTTCAGTGCCCTACTCATCACGAGCGCCGCGGTCACTGCAGTCCCGGCGATGACCGGCTGCTACGCCTCCGAAGGCGCCTACGTCGTCGATGACTCGCCCCCGCCGCCGCGCGAGGAAGTCGTCGTCGCGCGCCCCGGCTTCGTCTGGGTGCACGGTCGCTGGGCGCACCCCGGCCGCCGCTGGGTGTGGCAAGGTGGCTATTACGAGCGCCAGCGCCGCGATCAGGTCTACGTCGATGGGCGCTGGGAGCGGCGGGGCCGCGGCCACGTGTGGGTCGACGGCGGCTGGCGCGCGCGTAGCGGTGTCGTGATCCGCTAGCGCGCGGCTCGGAGGGTCGACCAGAATACGTTGGGGGTAGGCCGGGGGCCGGGACAGCGACGGTCCGGTCGCCTCGGCGTGGAGGAGCTCGACCGTTTGCCCGTGACGTTGTGTTTGACGGCAACGCGTAGCCGAACGTCGACCTCCTCGACCTTGACCCCAAGCGTTGAGGTTGACGGCAGCGAAGCGGTCCGTATACGTCTGACCCCACCGTCGACCTCGACCCGCGTCACTGATCTCAACGAGGCAGCTTGCGGAGAGGTCGACGTTCAACGTCGAGGAGGGAGTCGACGACTACGTACCGCTTCGCTGCCGTCAAGGGTCAAGGTTTCGCGACAACCCCAACTTGATCGCCACACTGCGTCAACGCGGCGATTTCAAATGGTTGGCCGAAGAATGTAGACACAAACACCTGAGATGTGGGCGAGGGGATTCCGAGAATGTCCGTCGATGTTGCAAATTGTCCGATAAATAATGTAGATACGATTTAGATGCACGTTCGGGTCTCGCGAGTTACTCGCCAGGGCAAGACGTACGAGTACGCCCAGCTTGTCGAGAGCTTCCGACGGCCGGATGGCATGCCGGCCCACCGAGTGATCGCCAAGCTCGGCGAGGTCACCTCGATCGAAGTCGAGAACCTGCGCACCGCCTTGGCGGCGACCCAACAACGGCGACGTGTGATGGTGGCGCGCGCCGCGACGGTCACCAACGCAGCGCCGCAGCCGGTAGCCAACCTGCGCTACCTCGACATCGCCGTCCTGCTGGAGCTGTGGCGTGCTTGGGGGCTTGATGAGATTTTGCGCGAAGTGATGGGACCCACGGACGCGGTGGTCCCGGCCTCGTCCGTGGTGGCGGCGCTTTGCATTCAGCGGTGCATCGATCCCGGTTCCAAGCTCTACGCCACGGAGTGGGTGCCGAGGACGGCGCTGCCGCAGCTGCTGTCAATCCCCGTGGCGAGCTTCAACAACACGCGTGTGCACCGTGTTCTCGACGAGCTCGACGCGGCCACGACAGCGTTGATGCCGCGGCTGGTCGAGCGCTATCAGTCACGCGAGGGCGTGTTTACGTCGCTGTTTATCGACGCGACGGATACGTGGTTTATCGGCGAGGGCCCGGAGCTGGCCGCGCGCGCCAAGACCAAGGAAGGGCGCGTGGAGCGCAAGATCGGGATCGTCCTGCTGTGCAACCAGCACGGCCACCCGATGCGCTGGGAGGTCATTCACGGGCGAGAGTCCGAGGTCGTGGCGATGGGCCGGATGCTCGCGCTGGTCGGCGGGTTGTCCTGGGCGCAACAGATACCGCTGGTGTGCGATCGCGCGATGGGCCGCACGGCGCAGATCCGGCAGATGCTTGCTGCGGGATTACACTTCGTCACGGCGCTGACGCGCACCGAGTACGATGCCTACGCCAACCGGATCCCACATGAGGCCGTCGCCGGGTTCGAGCTGCGCGAGGGCCGCCACGACGAAGACATCGCGGAAGCGGCTCGCTTGGTCGAGGCGGCAGGCTTGCAGCGCGTCGACGACCATCTGTTCGTCATGGACCTGGGGATCGTCGAGCGCGTCGACGAGCACGACATCGAATCCCCCATGCCCTCGCCCGACGTCGACGCACTCGCCAGGGTCATGCAGCTGGTGCGCACAATGGACCAAGCCGTTGCTGCGGGTCGTTACACGAGCCAGGCCAGCGCTGGACGTGCGATTGGGTTGAGCGAGGCGGTCGCGTCGCGATATGGCAACCTGCGTCGTCTGCCGAGCGCTGTGCAGCAGCGCATTCTCGACGGGGAGGCACGTGGCCGCTCGCTCGATGAGCTCATCCGCATCACTCGCCTCGGAGATGCGCAACAACAGTGCGACGCATTCGCGGCGCTCGTGGCGAGCCCCCTCCCACGACGCGCCAGCGCTCGGCCCCTTGGCGTGTCACCACGCCGATCTCCCCCCGACGCGCCCGCATCTGAACCGATTCGCGTTCGGGCGGTGCTGTACTTTAACCCTCAGCTCTTCGTCGACCAGCGGCGGCGAGCTCGTGAACGGCTCGAAGCCACACAGGCGTTCGCGGACGATCTGAACACGCGCCTTGCGAGTCCGAGGTCGCGCATGCAGCGTGAACAGATCGCGGCCGTCATCGACCGTCAGCTGCGCAAAGATGATCTGCTCGAAGCATTTACCTCGGTGATCACCGAGCAAGAGATCGCAGGGCGTGCTCGCTTGCACGTCGAGCTGAAGCTCGACCAAGCCGAGTGGGCGCGCCGCCATCGCTATGACGGATTCAACGTGGTCGTCACGCATCCCGACCTCAAACGCAACGCGCCCGAGCTGTGCCAGCTCTACCGTGCCAAGGACGTCATCGAGAAAGACTTTCAGACGATCAAGAGCCTCGTCGAGCTACGTCCCGTGAGACACCACACCGACGCCAAGGTCCGCGCGCACGTCACGCTCTGTATGCTCGCGCTCCTGCTCCAGCGAACCTTGGAGCGAAAGCTGGCTGGCCTGCACTCCGCCCCCGCCGCGCTCGAGCTTCTCGCAACGACGCACCTGAACCGCTATGCCGGCTCCGACGGCACGGCCGCTCATGTCGTGACACGAACCGACGCTGCGCAGAACAAGATCCTCCGCGCGCTCCGCCTCCAGCACCTCGCCGACTACCAGGAGACCATCGAGCGAATCGAGTCGGCCTAGGTCAGTTGTGTCTACAGGCTGAGCGCAACACACCGAAACCATAGGTGTGCGACAGGGGTGGTGGTCAAGTTGGGGACAACGACAACGTCAACCTCAAGGTCATCGGCGCGCTCAACGCGCAGGCGTGTCGGCGCCGACCAGGGCCGGCACCTCAAATTGTGCCCAGGCACAGGCGAGCCACGTCGACGTCAACCTCAACGTCTTCTCGCGACGTTTCCAGGCTTTGTTCTGCACGTCCTCACCGGACGAGCTTGATGGCCACGCGATCCTGCGCGAGCTTGCTGTAGATCCGGCGCGTCACCGGCCGGAACCCGGGCTTGGTCAGCGTCAGGTTGACGCGCGTGAACCCCGGCAGCTGGAGCTCGGCCGGGGTGGTGCCGACGCGGCGGCCGTCGATCGCGACCACGGCGCCGGATGGCGACGACGCGATCGCCACGGCGTGGATCGGCCGCGGCAGGTTGAGCTCGACGCGATCCTGGTGATCGGCGGCGAGCGTGATCCACCGCGTGACCATCTGGTAGCGCGCGTGGGACACGTCGAGCTTGTGGCGGTCGCAGCTCGCCTCGATCATCAGCGGGGCGGCGCCCAGCGGATCCTCGTCGAGCCGCACCAGCGAACCGGCGGGCGCGGTGGCGACGGTGAACCGGCACGGCCCGCTGCCGACGATCGAAATCGCCCCCGGCGGCGGCATCGGCTCGTCGGCCTCGTCGTCGGTCTCGGCGGCCGCGGCCTCGACGTGCGCCGCCGGCGGCTGGATCGCGACCCGCGGCACCGCCGGCGGCAGCGCCGCGCGCGACGCCGACTTGGTCGCCGCGGCGCTCGGCATCGCGGGGGCCGCGGTGACCGCGCCTCGGGCGAGCCGGGCGAGCAGAAAGGCCAGCACGAGCGCGACGACCGCGGTCCCGCCGATCAACAGCCAGCGCCGCCAGTCCGCGAGCCCGACCGGCCCCGCGGTGCGCTCCACGACGAGCGTGGTGATCGGCGCCGGTCCCGGCGGCGGCGTGCGCGGCTCGATCGGCACCACCGGCTCGGCGGGCAGCCACGCCCCCGACGGCGGCGGCTGGACGGAGGGCGGCCACGCCCCCGACGCCACGGCGGGCCCGTACGGCGGCCACGCCCCCGACGCCACGGCGGGCCCGTACGGCGGCCACGACCCCGTCGGCGGCGGCGAGGTGTACGGCGGCATGCCGTGGCCGGGCGCGCACGCGATCGGCGGCTGCGATCCCGAGGCGATGGCCTGCGCCTCGAGCGAGTCGAGCGGCGGCGACCACAGGCCCGGCGGCGGGTGCGGGAAGCTCGCCGCCGCGACGGCGAGCGACTCGGTGCCATCGACCGTGTGCACCGTCAGGTCGGGCGCGTCGTCGAACGGCAGCGCCGGCACCGAGCCCGGCCGGGGCAGCGCGCCGTATTCGGTCGCCGACCCGGGCTCCGCCGCGTCGATCCACACGCGGTCGTCGATGCCGGGATGGAACACGTTGACCGCTTCCTCGTACAGCGTGCAGTCGACGAAGCCCTCGAGCGATTCGTCGCTGAGGTTCTGCAACGGATTTGCAGGTAGCACGAGCACCGAGCCCGGCGCGCGCTCCTCGCCGGCCGCCGGATCGGGCTCCGCGGTGACCCGCTCGGTGATCCGCTCGACGACCTGGCTCGCGCTCGGGTCGTCCTCTCCGTCCCCCCAGCCGTCCGGCTCCGGCGCGACCGGCCGATCGACGATCATCGCGGGCTCGCGCGCGTCCGGATCGGCCTCGGACGCAGCCGGCTCGCTCGCGATCCGGTGCTCGCTGCGCAGCCGTGGCACGAGCTGCGTCGGCTTGAACTCGACGTCGTCCATCGACGGCGGCGTGGCGTCGACATTCAGCGCGACCTGGAACCGGGTGACCTCGATGGCCGTGGCCGTATCGGGCGGCAGCTCGGGGATCGGCGGCAGCGGCGCGCGCGGCGCCGGCAGGTCGTCGCGCCGCGGCAGCACCGACACCGGCACGCGGACCGACAGCGGCGTGGCCCCCGTGCGCAGCGAGAACGCGGGCGGCCGCGTCCGCGCCGGCGCGCGCGGCGCCGCGCCCGGCGACGGCGTGGCTTCGCCGGCGGCTCCCGGCCGGGCCGCCGCGCGCAGCCGGTCGAACACCAGCTGGCTCTCGACCGTCAGCCGCTTGATGCCCAGCCGGATGCCCGGCCGGCGATAGCGATTGTCCGCGGTCGTCCAGGCGTCGAGCACGACGCACAGGCCGCGCAGCACCGGCTGCTTGTCGGCGAGCTGGATCGAGAACGCGGTCTCGAGGCCGATCGGCCGGCTCGTCGGAGTGGCGACAAAGAATGTCTGATCGTCGCCGCAGAACCGGTGAAACATCGCGACGAACTGATCCACGCTGGTGCAGCGCGTGGCCACACACAGTGCCCTCGTCCTCGTGCCTGCCACGGTGGTCATGACCCTCGCAAAGCTCGCATCAGGCCCCCACCATGATTGTAAACGCGTCGTCGCCGACCGGCGCGCGAATCGGCTCGCCTGCCGAACAGCTCACGCGGCGTAACGTCGAAGGGCTACCTCACAGTGCCCACAACATCACGGCCACACCTCCGAGCACACTACCAACCATGAGGAGATCAAGGAATCTCCCGTAGCTCTGCAGCCGGGCGCGCAGCGGCGCGGCGCTCGCGTGGTCGCGCACCGGCAGCTCGGCGCGGCGCACGTGGCGGACCAGCGCATCGAACCGGTCCCAGTCGCGCGCGGCGATGAACCACCACGAGCCGCGGCGGGCCTCGAGCGCGACGCCGTCCTGGTAGATGTGCGCCACCGCGATCCGCGCCGCGGGCTGGTGGAACCCGAACGCGGTCCAGCCCCAGCGCACGCCATCGCGGGTGATCGCGACGCGCGCCCGGCGCACGGCGAAGCCCAGGCCCGCGAACGCGGCGAGCGCGACCGGCAGCACGACCTGCGCGCTGGCGGCGTAGCGGTACGGATGGCGCGCGACCAGGCCCCACGTGATCGCGCCCAGCACGACGACGAGGCTCAGCGCGATCGCGGCGCCGCGGCGGGCCCGCGGCGGGGCGTGGAACGTGCCCAGCGGCGTGCCGACCAGCCCGATGCCCGGCGGCAGGTCGAGCGCGCTCATGCGCCGAGCTGTTCCGGCGGCTCGGCGGCGGCGGCCAGCCGCGCGACCAGCGCCGCGCGATCGCCGTCGTCGGTGATCCGCCGCCCGCCGCGCGTCACGTAGAACACGTCGGCGACCTTCTCGCCCTCGGTCGAGACCTTGGCGAGCGAGATGTCGAGGCCGAGGTCGGCGAGCGTCTGGGTGATGGCGTACAGCACGCCGACGCGGTCGCGGGTGAACACCTCGACGATCGTCGCGTGCGTCGAGTCGTCGTGCAGCCGGATCTCGGTCTGGACCGCCGGGGTGACGCGCTTGGGCATCCCGGACTTGGGCCGGCGCTGCGCGATCAGCGCCGCGACCTTCGACGGATCGGGCGGGCCGCTCAGCAGATCGCGCAGATCGCCGCCGAGCTTGCGCCACCGCGGATCGTCGTCGGGGATCGCCGCGCCCTTGAGATCGCGCACGTAGAACACGTCGGCGACCAGCCGGCCGCCCGCGAGATCGACGTGGCCGAGCACGGCGCCGAGCACGTCGACCCGGCTCGCCGTCAGCGCGCCGGCGATCGTCGCGAGCACGCCGGGGGCATCGGGCACGACGACCGCGAGCTCGCTGTGCCCCTTGTCGGGGAACCCGGTGACCTCGAACGCGATCCGCGGCAGCTTGCTGCGCGCCAGGTCGACCAGCTTGACGTGGCGGGCGGCCTGGCGCGGCGCCAGCTGGGTGAACAGCCGCGGGTCGATGCCATCGACGATCTCGAGCACCGCCGGATCGGAGCCGACCAGCTCGACGACCCTGGCGCGCGCGTCGTCGCCGCCCGCGCCGGCGGCCCCGCTCGGCGCGCCGCGCGGCTCCACGCCGGGGCCCGGCGGCAGCGCGCGGACCGGCGGCGCATCCGGCGGCATGTACTCGGAGCCACCCGCGGCGAGCTCGGCGGCGTCGTTGAAGTACGTCCGCGTGCGCTGCATCAGGTCGCGCAGCAGGTCGGACTTCCACGCCGTGAGGTTGTCGGGCGCGGTCATCGCCGCGTCGCACACGGTGAGCAGGTACAGCTGGACCAGGCGATCGTCGGTGCCGATCCGCTCGGCGAACCGCGCGATGACCTCGGGGTCCGACAGATCGCGGCGCTGCGAGAGGTGCGACATCGTCAGGTGCTGGCGGACCAGGAACTCGACGAGCTCGGCCTCGGCCTCGGTCATGCCGAACCGCCGCGCGATCACCCCGGCGACCACCGCGCCCTTCTCGGCGTGGCCCTTGCCCATCGGCTTGCCGACGTCGTGGAGCAGCGTGGCGAGCAGCACCGGCGCCGGCCGCTGCACGCCGCGCCACAGCTCGCTGGCGGTGGGCTGTGCGTCGGCCAGCTCGCCGCGCGCGAGCCGCTTCTGCATGGCGAGCGCGTAGAGCTGGTGCTGGTCGACGGTGTAGACGTGGTAGAGGTCGTGCTGGACGCGGCCGACGCACGGCGCCCACGCCGGCATCAGCGCCGACATCACGCCGAGCTGGTTCATGGTCTCGAGCGCCGACGGCTGGGCGGCATCGCGCGGGTCGGCGATCGCGGCGAGCAGGAGCCGCGCGGCGAGCGGATCGCGCGCCAGCGGCGCCGGGTCCTTGGCGATCGTCTCGGCGGCGAGCTCGCGGGTGTGGCCGTACACCGCGAGCCGCTCGGTCACCGCGACGCGAAACAGCCGCACCATCTCGCTCGGCCGCTCGGCGAACAGCCGCGGATCGCGGATCGCGAGCTCGCCGTTGAACGTGATGAACGACGCGTCGATCTGCGCGATCCGTGGCTTGCGCCGCGCCGGGACCCGCGCGCTCTCGAGCAGCCGATCGGCGACCTGGACGACGCCGCGGGCGTGCAGGTAGTAGTCGCGCATCAGCGCCTCGACGGCCGGCGCGACCGCCGAGCGGACGTCGCCCGCCGACGCCCCGGCGTCCGGATACAGCGCCGGTGCGATCGCCTCCTGGATCTCGAAGGTCAGCTGATCGAACCGCCGGGTCGCGGTCAGCTGGACCAGCGCGCGGATCCGCAGCAGAAAATCGCGCGCGCCGAGCAGCACCAGCGACTGCCGCCGCGTCAGGTGGCCCATGTCGACGAGGTGGCCGATCAGCGCCTCGGCGCCCTCGCTGGGATCGGCCGCGGCGATATCGGGGACGCGCGGCGGCGCCCACCGGATCTGCGCGCACCACAGCGCGGTCGACAGATCGCGCAGCGCGCCGATGCCCTGCTTGAGGTTGGGCTCGAGCAGGTAGAGCGACGCGCCGAACCGGGCGTGGCGGGCCTGCTTCTCGGTCGCCAGCGAGGTGATCAGCTGGTTGGGATTGCCGCCGGGCGCCAGCGCGGCGAGCGTGGCGCGGACCAGCTCGCCGGTCAGCTCGCGGTCGCCGGCGATGTGGCGCGCGTCGAGCAGCGCCGTCGCGGTCGCGAGATCGTCCTTGGCGAGCCGGGCCACCGCGCGGGGCTCGCGGATCGCGTGGCCGATCGCGAGCTTCTCGTCCCACAGCGGGTACAGCAGCCGATCGCACACCCGCTTGGCGCTCGCCTCGTCGCGATCGTGGAGCACCATGAAGTCGATGTCGGAGTACGGCGCCAGATCGCGACGCGCCCAGCCGCCGGTCGCGACCAGCGCGAGCGGCCCGCGCCCGGCCTCGCTCACCGCGGCGAGAAATCGCTGGGCGAGCTCGCGGTCGTAGAAGTCCGAGATCACCCGACAGGCGGCGGCCCCCTGCCCCGGCTGGTGCAGCCGTTCGCGCAACCCGGCGAGCGTGGCCGCGAGCACGGCGCGCAGTCTGGGCGCGGCGGGATCAGGCGACGGACCGGGCAGCGGAGTGACCATGGAGCCTGGATCTAACCTCGCCCCGCCTCACGACGGGGACCGAACCACCCGGATTCAACCAGGCGCGTGGATTTGCTGGGTGCAGTGTAGCAACCGGGAGGGCGCCCGGCGAACCGCGCGGCTACCGCCTGGGCGGCGGCCCGGCGGTCTCGGGACTCTGCGGAGCCGGCAGCGGGGCCGCGTCCGGCAAAGGCTCGACGAACGACAGCTGCGAGAAGTCGATCCAGCCATCGGACACGCGCACGCCCTTGAGCCGCTTGGCGACCAGGCCGTGCGGCGCGTCGGCGACGATGCCGGCGAGCGGCCAGGTCTCGGCGAGCCCGGCGGTGAGCTCCGGCGCGAGCTTGGCGCGCTCGGCGGGATCCCAGGCGGCGGCGAGCGCGTCGAGCGTGCGGTCGATCCGCGGCGAGCCGTGGCCGAGCAGCGCGGCCGGATCGGCGTCGGCCATGCCGCTCCACACCAGCTCCGCGAGATCGTAGTTGCCATCGGCGAGCCGGTTCTCCAGCCACGTCTCGCCGCCGGTCTTGACGTCGATCACCACGCCGATCCGGCGCGCCGCCTCGACGAAGTAGTCGCGCTCGAGCTTCTGCGGCGGGCCCGACGCATCCTTGGGCAGCGGCTTGTCGCCGCCGATCATCGTCAGCCGCAGCTGCTTGCCGGCCTGATCGCGGATGCCGTCCTTGGGGCCGCTGTCGGTCCAGCCCGCCGCGTCGAGCAGCTTGGCCGCCGCCGCCGGATCGAAGTCGGGCACGGCGGGCTCGGCGCCGCTGACCGGGCCGCCCGGCCAGATCGGCCACAGCGCCGGCCGCGCCAGGCCGGCGAACACGCGCTTGGCGATCGTGCGGCGATCGACGAGCAGCGCGAGCGCGTGGCGGACCCGCGGATCGTCGAGCGGCGCGTGCGCGGCGTTGAACGCGAGGTAGCGCAGCCTGGGGGTCGCCAGCTCGAGCGGGCGAAACCCCGCGACGATGCCGGGCGCGTTGGCCTGCGCCGGCCAGTGCGCCGGGATCAGCGCCGCGATCAGATCGAGGTCGCCGCGCTTGGCCTCCTTCAGCGCGACCGCGGCGTCGGGCTCGTAGATGAACTCGAGATCGGCGATCGCCGCGCGGCCGGCCCAGTAGCGATCGTAGCGCGTCAGGTGGACGACGCCGGCCTTGTTCGAGACCAGCTTCCACGGCCCGGTGCCGACCAGCGCGCCCCCGGCGGTGAGGCTGCCGTCGTAGATGTGCATCGGCAGGATCGGGATCTCGGCGAGCGCGCGCAGCACCCAGCCGCTCGGCCGCTTGAGCCGCAGCCGCAGCTCGTGCGACGCGATGAGCTCGATCGCCTCGACGTCCTCGAGCATCGACCGCAGGTGGTCGGCGCCCTTGCGAGGTTCCCGGATCGCGTCGAGCGTGAACTGCACGTCAGACGCGGTGAGCGGGTGGCCGTCGTGGAACGTCACGTTGGGCTCGAGCTCGATCCGGATCTCGGTGCCCGACGGCATGACGCGCCAGGCCTGGGCGAGCCGCGGCGCGTAGCGCCCCGGGCCCTGGGCGTCGGGCGGAACGTAGCGCAGCAGCGGCTCGAAGATCGTGCCCAGCGTGATGCGGCGCGCCCACACCGTCGGGTTCACCACGGGAGTCAGCCGGCCGGGCTCGGCGTCGACGTGGATGCGCAGCGTGTGGGCGCGCGCGGCGTGGAGCTCCTGCTCGCCCGCGGGGTCGGCGAGCGCCGCCGACGCCGGGGCGTGCTCCGCCTCACCGCCGGGATCCGGCGCATGGCGCCACGGCTTGACGCGTGCGGGAGAATCGCACGCACTCGCGACGAGCGCGGCGAGCACCACCGCGGTCAGGCCGCTAACTTGAGAGGCTGCCCCCACCATGTTATCACCGCGAGCATGCCGCCCCATCACGGCCTGCCCACCGCGGTCCTCGGCAGCCTCATCACGCTGAGCGGGCTCGCCGGCCTCGGCTGCGAGAGCAAGCAGCTCGAGGGCCCCAAGGCCGAGGTGCGCAAGACCGACATGAAGGTCAGCTTGCCCGAGGTCCCGGCGTTTGACCTGCCCTCGGCGCCGTCCGACGGCTCGCACACGGTGAAGGAGCTGCGCGTCAAGGGCAAGAAGCTCCTCGAAAGCGAGGTCACCGTCAAGGGCGTGGTCACCTGGGCCTACGACTGCCCCACCGCGATCCGCCAGCCCGGGATGTCGGACAAAGATCTCCAGAAGATGATCGACGAGGATCCGGCCAAGTGCGAGCGGCCGAAATTCTACCTCGGCGACTCGGCCGACACGCCGGCCGAGAAGAGCTTGTGGGTGGTCGACGTGCCCAGGCCGTACTACAAGATCGAGCAGGCGCGGCTGCCGGCCGACGAGCTGCGCAACCCGCCGCCCGATCGCTGCAGCGCCAAGGCCGATC
>Ga0307516_10007934_pt1 | contig 12089 bp, 9 predicted proteins | sample 19_EM_MG_FD_203310 | JGI IMG/M metagenome (GOLD analysis project Ga0307516, IMG submission 203310) | Populus trichocarpa ectomycorrhiza microbial communities from riparian zone in the Pacific Northwest, United States - 19_EM | ecosystem: Host-associated > Plants > Roots > Unclassified | place...
CTCTCCAGCCCGCCGTGCTGCGTCGCCGCCGAGGTGAACACACTGCCGACCTTGCCGATCAGCGCGCCACTCATCCACAACCCACCGGTCTGGTCAAGGAAGGTTCGCATCTGTCCGCTCATGTTGCCGAACCGTGTGGGCGTGCCGAAGATGATCGCGTCGTAGTCGGCCAGCTCGCCCGGGGCGGCGACCGGCACAGCGGAGCCAACCTTGCCGCCCATCTGCCGCAGTGTCTCGTCCGACATCGTCTCGGGCACGCGCTTGAGGGTGACCTGCGTGCCATCGACTTCGGCCGCCCCCTCTGCCTCGGCTTGCGCCATGCGTTCGATGTGCCCGTAAATGCTGTGAAAGAGAACCAGGATCTTTGTCATGTGGTGCCTCGTGTTGATGAAGGAGTGGCTCGATTCGAGACCCAAGCTTCCTATTGGCACGCCGCGTGCGCATCCCTCCCTTGGGCAGGGCCGACACCTGTGCACAGGTACAGAGGACACGTCCCCTGAAAGTCCACCGCCGACATAGCCCGATGGGGTCAGGCGGGTGGCCGGTGCAAGGGAGATGCCACCGCGAGACGCCGCTTCGAGACTCCGGGTTCCACTTCTGGAACCAAGCCATGAGCAACTCCCGCCTGCCACTGCCCATCCTCGCGCTCGCACTCGCAGCGTTCGCGATCGGTACCACCGAGTTCGTCATCGTCGGCATCCTTCCCGAGGTGGCGTCGGACCTGGGCGTGACGCTCTCTTCTGCCGGCCTGCTGGTAACGGGTTATGCACTCGGCGTGGCCATCGGCGCGCCGATCGTGGCGGCGCTCACGGCGCGCTGGCCACGCAAGGCGACGTTGATGGCGCTGCTGGGTGTTTTCATCGCGGGCAACCTTCTCTCTGTCGCCGCCAGCAACTACACGCTGCTGATGCTCAGTCGCGTGGTTGCGTCGTTTGCCCATGGGTCGTTCTTTGGCACCGGCGCGGTGGTTGCATCCAGTTTGGTGACGCCCGATCGCCGTGCTGGCGCCATCGCCTTGATGTTCACCGGCCTCACCCTGGCCAACGTCCTCGGCGTGCCCTTGGGGACGCTGATCGGGCAGACCGCCGGCTGGCGCGCCACCTTCCTGGCCGTCTCGGTGCTCGGCGTCCTGGCGCTCGCGGCAGTGGCCACCTGGGTACCGCGCAATCTGCCCATCGTCTCGAGCTCAAGTGCGGGTGTGCGGGCGCTGCTGCGTCAGCCGCAGCTTCTGCTGGCCCTGCTCCTGACCGTGTTTGCGTTCGGCGGTGTCTTCACCGCATTTACGTTCATCACGCCGATGTTGCAGCAGCTCGCCGGCTTTTCACCGCGCGCCGTCACGGCAATCCTGTTCCTGTTCGGCCTGGGCTTGACCTTGGGCAACGCCATCGGCGGCCGGCTCGCCGACTGGAAACTCATGCCGTCGATGGTGGCAATCCTCGTCGCCCTGGTGCTCGTCGAGTGGCTGATGTCGGCGACGATCACCCTGCCTACCGTGGCCGTTTTCACGGTCTTTGCGTGGGGTGTGGCCGCCTTTGCTGCCGTGCCGGGCCTGCAGATCCAGGTGGTTAACCGCGCGCAGGATGCGCCAACGCTGGCGTCGACGCTCAACGTCTCCGCCTTCAATGTGGGCAATGCAGCGGGGGCCTGGCTGGGCAGTTCGCTGATCGCAGCCGACCTCCCCTTACGTTTGCTGCCTGTCGCAGCCTCCACCACGGCAGCTACCGCCATCGGCATCGCCGTGCTCATCATCGCCATGGATCAGCGCAGCCAGCAAATTGCACTGCGCCTTGTGCCGCGCCCGGATTGAACCTCAGCGGTAGAGCCACCTGGCCACGAGCCGCGTGTAGCGAGGCATGATCACGTAAGTCATCAAGCCGACGATGATGGCGGCCACGATCAAGCGGTGGACGAGCGGCAGCAGCAGCACCGGGACCCCTCCGGTGAAGAAGTGCACGATGGGTGGAACCAGCACCGTCAAGGGATAGATCACCGAAAGCGTCAGCAGGAACTGCTTGACCGGGCGTGGACGCTTCGGACCTTTGGGGTGCTCGAACCAGAACTCCAGGCCGGTGACGGTGTTCACCTCTTCCGATTGCTTCAGCAGCGACTCCACCTCATCGACGAGCGCCTTGCGCTCTTCCGACGCGAACCAGGCCTGTGCACAAGCCAGCGCATCGAAGCGGATCGCGATGGTGTAAGTCTGCGAACCGCTCGGCGGTGGAATCACGTCGACACCTCGGTGCCCCGGAAAGCTTGCCGCGACGGGGATGATCCGCTGCAGCCAAGTCTCGTACTCGCGCTCCTTGCCTGTCTCGACCTCGTGCCTGATCACGGAAGTCACCATGTCGGGCCGCATTGGTGGCGAGGAAGACGACTGGAGAGGTGGGGCGAAGTTCATGGGCATGGCTTTCGGGAGATATGAGCAGCAAGGATGCGGCGGAATCTTTCTGCGTCCACCCCTCGAACGGGCGAGGTCGCGGTGGCCCGGATACGGGGATCGGTTGTCTTGCCTGCTTGATCAGTTCGCGCTGCCAGAGTGAGGACGACCGACACGCGAACGCAAGGACCAATCAGCGCGGTCGTGCCGGACACGCTCCGCTTGTCTACCTCTCCAAGACAAGACAAGACAAGACAAGACAAGACAGCTAATCAGTATCGATCACGAGAGGGCGGCTCTCCGCGCAGCCGCCTCACCCGACACGCGGAGTGACAATCAAACGAAGCAAGCTCCGGCGCCATCTTGATCGAGCGTTAGCCATCGGGTTTACGAGTTTGCAGCATCCGACTTCTCCAACTTCGCTTCTCGATCCCGCGAATGTTTGGCTCGCTTGCTAGACCTTTGAGGCTTCGCACTTGTACTCCGGGATGTGAACGAGATTGCCGTAGTTGTCTTTGCCTTTTTCGGGTGTGTCATGGATGGCAATGACGTGCTCAAGCTCGTAAGCTCTCGACTTGTGTTTGGATAGACGCTTTACCGGAATGTATTCGCCTTCGACGGCTTGAGAATAGAAGCAGCGCCGCCCCGCGATCCCCGGGCACGAGGACGGGCCGCTGCCGTCATCATGGGCGGCAGCGCCGGGATGCCGTGCATGCGGCCTGGCTGGCCCATCGCGCACGGTCGGCCAACGTCTCGCAGGGCGCCTATGTGATGGGCCTTCTGGACGGGCAGCCGCCGAGTCCACGGTCCGCTGACCACGGCGCTGCCGTTGCAGCGCTCGCCGACTCGACGCACAGGGGAAGACCGCCACCGGCTCTTCGACACCTAGAAACACCTGCGTCCGCAGGCAAAATCGGGCTGTAAAGATCGCGCCGTACTGAAAATCCTGCGATCACAGGATCACCAGATGCTCTGCGCGTGGAGTGACCGGCAGCTGGCGCAGCGCGCGATCGAACAGCGACACCGGCGGCCGGTAGAGGCCGCGGCCGACGAAGCCAGTGACACCGTCGTCGGCCAGCATCGCGAGCGTCACCAGCGGCGCGGTGTCGTGGACGACCACACGGGCCGCGTCGAGCCCCAACGGCCAGCCATCCGCGAGCAAGGGTTGAGGCGCGGCCAGCAGTTGCCCCGCCAGCTTCTCGTGGTCGGCGGGCAGGTACGCCTTGAACACGCCAAGCGGTTCCGGTGTGCAGGCCAGGCGCTGGCCGCCGAATCCGAGCACGTCGATCACGGCGCTGTCGCCGACCGCATTCGCGACCAGGGTGCCGGGTGCGATGCTGGACATCTGCGTTCCCTGTGGTGGTTCGGCGTCGCAGCCCACCCACTGATCGGGGCGGCCCGCCAGAGCGATCGCGAACTGCTCGCCATTGCCACCGGCGCGTGTCACCAGGCTCGGCACGTCGCCGCCTTCGGCGGCACGCAGGATCAATGCGCTGGCGGCCATCCACAGCGTGAGGAAAAAGAGCGGGTTGGCGCCGACCTCGTCTGCCGTTGCACCGAGGCCGGCCAACTTCAGCCAATCGACGAACGCGGCATTCGCGCCAGCGGTGCGGCTGTGCAGGTCGTCACCAGCGGCGAGCCCGCATGCGGCCAACGGCCACAGGTCGATCGGGCCGTGTCGTTCGGTGGCGCGGTGCAGCGCGGGTGCTAGCTCGACGTCACGGTGCCGCAGGCGTCGCAGCAGCGCCGGATCGCGCGAGCCCATGCGGGCGTCGGCACCACCCAAGGCCGAGATCGGCGCGAAGATCGCCGGCCCACCGGCGACATCGCCCACATCGAACAAGGGCGTGCACGGCGACACGATCGCAGCGAGCGGCGTGACGCAGCGGTGCCCCTGTGCCGGCGACAGCCTCAACGCGCCATCGCGCAGCATCGTTTCAGCCTCGCTCGCGTCGCGAGCCCAGCCTTCGTGTTGGCAGGTCATGACGATCGAAGACACCAGTACAGCCGGTGGGTGGCGCGGGTCGCGCAGCGGTGGGCCCGCATGCAGCAGCTCGTGGCGGCGTAGGCGGAGCGCGGCGCTGGCAGAGGTCACACTCTGCAGCTGAGGCCGCGCAGCCAGCAGGGCGCTCAGGGCCGTTGACCTCATGCCGGCTTGCGGCGCAGCAGCGTGTCGATCAGCCGCTGCCAACGGGCCTTGAACAGCTGGCCGATCAATGAGCCGGCGTTCAGCGGCACCACAGCCGAAACCCCGGCCGGCGCAGGAACAGGTTCCGTCGTGGATGGCTCGCTGACGACGGCGGCCGCCTGCAGGCGCGTTGACAGGTTGGCCGCGAACTGCGCCGTCAGAGCTGCGGCCAGCTCGCGCACGATGCCGCCACGGCTGAACTGCGCCAGCGTACCGGTCAGGTTGTAGTCGACCCTCACGTTCACGCGCGAGCCGCTGCCCTCGGGCAGCACAGAAAACGCTGCCACGCCCTTCACGCGTGAGCCGGTTCGCTTGTCGGCCGCCGCCCCCTCGAAGCGGCCGCTACTCGTCGCGTCGTCGAAGGTCACCCGGCCGCTGCCGAGAAAGTTGGTCGAGATCGGACCCATCTTCACGTCGAAGCGCAGCGGCAGTTCGCCGTCGACGGCCGGCCCCGTCAGCCCCGCACCGGGCAGGCACTCGACCAGCAGCTCGATGTGCTTGAACGCGTCCCAGGCGAGCTGGGGCCCGGCGGGCAGCTCGAAGCTCTGTTCAATCTGCATGAGCGGGGTCTCGTCGTTCGACCAGCACGCGCTCGATGGCACGCACGATGCCCCGGTAGCCGGTGCAGCGGCAAAGGTTGCCGGCCAGTTCGTGGCGGATGCGGGCTTCGTCGGCCTGCGGCAGACGCATCACGATGTCGCGCGCCGTCACCAGCATGCCGGGCGTGCAGTAACCGCATTGCAGGGCGTGCTCGGCGGTGAAAGCGTCGCGCAGCTGCGCCATCACCGGGTCGTGGTCGAAGCCTTCGATGGTGCGCACCTGGCGTCCCTCACAGGCTGCGGCATAGGTGATGCACGATCTCGCCGGCGCGCCGTCGATCTCGATGGTGCAGGCGCCACACACGCCGTGCTCGCAGCCGATGTGGGTGCCGGTCAGGCCCAGGTTCTCGCGCAAGTGGTCGGCCAGGTGGGTGCGATGCTCGGCCGTGGCCGTCCACTCGAGGCCGTTCACGTGGAGGGTGATGGTTTTCATGCGGCTCAGGATTCGCCGATGTCGGCAAGGGCGCGCCGCAGCATGGCAGCGTGCACGTCACGTTCGTAGGGTTCGGTGACGCCTGCGTCATCGAGCATCTGCGACAGACCGCCGGGTCGTCGCAGGGCGCCAAGCGCCTCCACGCCTTCGACGACGAAAGGCATGCTGTCGAGCGAGCCCATCAGCGCGCGCGCGATGCCCTGGCCAGGGTCGACCCACGCGGCACCGATCGCGTCGGCGAACTCCCCCGGCTTGCGACACACCTTGCGGTACGACCAGCGCGCCTGCGGCGAGAAGTGGGGCACCTCGACGGCTGCGATGACTTCGTCCGTCTCCAGCGCAGTGGTGAACGGGCCGATGAAGAAGGCACTGGCACGTATGCGACGTTCGCCCTTCGGGCCGACGAGCAAGATCGCTGCATCGAGCAGGCACATGGTCGACACCCAGTCGGCGGCCGGGTCGGCGTGCGCCAGACTCCCGCCAATCGTGCCGCGGTTGCGCACGGCACGGTAGGCGATGTTCGCGGCGACCATCGGCAGCAGGCCTCGGGTCACGTCGGGCAGCTCGCCATCTTCGATGCGTGCGTGCGTCACGGCCGCACCGATCCGCAGCACATTGTCGAGCAGCTCGACGCGGCGCAGTTCGTCGAGCCGACCGAGGTCGATCAGCGAGTCGACTTGCACCAGGCGCAGGTTGAGCATCGGCCCGAGCGACTGGCTGCCGCCGCATACCTTGGCGCCACCATCGGACCTGGCGAGCAGAGCCAAGGCCTGGGACACGCCCTCGGGCCGCACATGGTCGAACGCGGCCGCCTTCATGCGCCTTCCCTTGCGTGAACACCAGCGGCACGCAACGCAGCGCGCAATCGGCGCGGCGACACCGGGCACTCCATCATCTCGACCCCGAGCGATGCGAGCGCATCGTTGATCGCGTTGACGATGGCCGCAGGCGGTGCGATGGCGCCGCCCTCGCCCAGGCCCTTTTGGCCGAACTCGGTATACGGCGACGGCGTTTCCATGTGGTCGAGCCGCGCCATTGGCACTTCGGTGGCACCAGGCAGCAGGTAGTCGGCCAACGTGGAGGCGAGCGGCTGGCCTTCGTCGTCGTAAGGCATCTCTTCATAGAGTGCAGTGCCGATGCCCTGCGCCAGGCCCCCGAGAATCTGGCCATCGACCACCATCGGGTTGAGCAGCGCGCCGCCGTCTTCGCAGATCACGTAGTCGAGCAGTTCCACGGTGCCGAGTTCGGTATCGACGGCGATTGCGCACGCGTGCGCCGCATAGCTGAACGTGCCGGTGTCGCGCTCGGGCTTGTAGCCCACCGTCACTTCCAGGCCGGCGCCATCGATGGTCTTGGGCATCAGCTGCGGCTGGCGATACCAGGCGTGGGCCACCTCGGCGAGGCTGCGCCTGCCGCCGGTGGCGGAGTCGACCACGCAGCCGGCTTCGAAGCGCAATGAATCGGCCGGAGCCTTCAACAGCACCGCGGCGATGTGCCGCACGCGCTCGGCCACCGCCTTGCACGCCGCGGCCACCGCGCCACCCGACATCACCGCCGAGCGCGAGCCCCATGTGCCGGTGGAGTATGGCGACATGCCCGTGTCGCCATGCACTAGGCGCACCTGCCCTTCGTCGATGCCGAGCACGGTGTTTGCAACCTGCGCCAGCGTGGTCTCCATGCCCTGGCCGTGCGAGTGCGCGCCGATCTTCAGCTCCAGGATGCCGTCGGGCGTGAGCCGGGCGGCGCAGGCTTCATGGCCAGGCACCATCGGGATGCCCCAGCCGTGATAGACCGAGGTGCCGTGCGCACCCTGCTCGCAATAGATCGCCTGGCCGATGCCGATGCGCTTGCCGTCGGCCTCGGCTGCCTTCTGCCGTGCGCGCCAGGCCGGCAGGTCCAACGCTGCAAGCGCTCTTCGCAAGGCCTGGGGGTAGTCGCCCGAATCGAAGTGCTTGCCGGTGATGTTGTCGAACGGCATGTCTTCGGGTTGCACGAGGTTGGCCAAGCGCACCTCGTGCGGCTCCAACCCGGCGGCGCGAGCCACCGCGTCGACCATGAGCTCGAGCGCGAAGCACACGCCGGTGCGTGCGACCCCGCGGTACGGCAGGATCGGCGGCTTGTTGGTCACGACCGACCAGGTGCGGCAAGCGTACGCATCCATCTTGTACGGGCCGGGCAGGATCGAGCCGACCTGTGCCGCTTCCAGGCACGCCGAGAACGGGTACGACGAGTACGCGCCAGAATCGACCGTTGCATCGCAGTCGATAGCCAGCAGCTTGCCGTCAGTCTGCGCATAGAGCGTGATGTCGTAGTCGTGCTCGCGGCAGTTGGTGTTGGCGGTGAGCTGCTCCCGCCGGTCTTCGATCCAGCGCACTGGCCGCTTGAGGCGCATCGCGAGCCAGGCGAGGCAGATTTCTTCGGGCAGCAGGATGCCCTTGTAGCCAAAGCCGCCGCCCACGTCGGGCGAGATCACGCGGATGCGGCCCTGGTCGATGCCGAGGCACTCCGACAGACCCGCACGGTTGATGTGCGGCATCTGCGCGGAGCTGTGCATCACCAGCTGGTCGAGCCGGCTGTCCCACTGGCAGACCACGCCGCGCCCTTCCATCGGCGCCATGCTTTGCCGCGCGGTGCGAATGCGGCGGCGCACGACGATGGGTGCGCTCGCCTTGATCGCGCTCAGATCGGCCTTCGTGTCGGTTTGCAGAAAGAGGTTGTCGCCCCAGTCGTCGTGCACTAGCGCCGGTGGTGTGGCGCTGCGCGCCGCGAGCATGTCGACCACCACCGGCAGGTCGTCGATCTCGACCTCGACCATCGCCGCAATGTCTTCGGCCTGCGCACGCGTCGGCGCGATGCACATCGCGATCGTCTCACCGACCTGGCGCACCTTGTGGCGCGCCAGGGGCCACTGGTCGGAGGCCTTGAAGCCGGGCAGCGACGACAGCACGCGGATCGGCTTGACGCCGATCAGGTCATCCATCGTGAACACGCTGCCCTCGAGGCCTTCGGGCTTGACGATGGCGCCGAGCTTTCCGTGCGCGACGGGCGAGCGCACGAAGGCCACGTCAAGCATGCAGGGCAGGCGGATGTCACCGACGAACTGGCCGCGGCCGGTCAGGAAGCGCGCATCTTCCTTGCGGCGCAGCGACGCGCCGACGCCGTGGTCCGGCTTGACGGCAATGTGCTTCGCGTCAGCTTCATTCATGCGGCTTGAACCTCGGGAAGGATCGACGCCTCGGCCTCGTAGCGCACACCGTCCTTCAGGCAGAACGCCGGCCGCAGCAACCGATCGCCGACCAGTTGCGTGCCCTCGTTGTCGTGCAGCGCCCAGCGGCCGCGCTCGTCGTGCAGCACCGACACGTCGGCCGGGTTGCCGACCGCCAGCGTGCCCAGCTCCTTCGGCAGCTTGAAGACGTCTACCACGTTGCAGCTGACCATGCGCACCACCTGCTCCAGCGGCAGTCCGAGTGCAAGCATCGCGGTCATGGCCGAGGTCAGCGAGAAGCGCACCTTGCCGAAGAACATGTGCTCAGTGTCGGAGTGCTCGCTGGGTGTCCCGGGCGGTGGCGGCACTGCGGTGTTGTAGCCGTGCATGTCGGCACCCAGCGTGTCGGGCACGATGCCGGCGTCGAGCGCGATGCGCGCCATCTTGTAGCTGAAGTGCGAGCCGTGGCCCACGTCGACCTTCAATCCACGAGCCAATGCCTCGCGCACGATGCCGTGCACCCGGCCTTCGCGGTTGACGAAGCCGCCGGGGTGGCGGGTGAACGGGTGCGCCAGCACATCGCCGCCCTTCAGCAGCGGAACCACATCAGCGAGGATGGTGTCGGCGTCGACGCCGTTCGCACCTTCCGCCGGCAAGGGCCACAGCTGGCCGAAGTGGATGTACAGCGGCACATCGACGCGGCGCGCGATCTCGGCCGACTGGCGGATCACCTCGATGCCCCAGCGCGCGAAGCCACCGATCTCGGCGTGCGCCTTGATGCCCTTCACGATGTCGAGGTTGGCGAGTGCGGCCTTCACCGTCGCATCGACATCCACGCAGTCGGGCTTGTACAGCGACGGGTAGAAGTGGCCCTCCATGCCTCCCACGAGGTAGGCCGACAGCGCCGCGTACACACGCGTGTGCTTGGGCTTGACGACGAATTCGCGAAACGCCGGCAGCGTCATGCACGACGGGCCGCCCTGGTCGATCAAGGTGGTGACCCCGGAGTACACGCCGCACAGGTCGGCCTCCAGGCCGAAGCGCCCGGTGACGTACTGGAATACGTGGGCGTGGGTGTCGATCATGCCGGGGATGACTAGCTGGCCGGAGGCGTTGATGCGTTGCCTGGCCGACGCGCTCGCACCGGCCGGCAGCACAGCGGCAATGCGGCCATCGCGGATGGCGATGTCGAGGGCGCCGTTCAGGCCTTGCGCCGGGTCGACGACGTGGCCGCCGCTGATCAAGGTGTCATAGGATTCCATGGCGATCTCTCCAATGTCTCTGCAGCGCTGGGCTCACACCTGACGCACAGCCGAGCCTTGCTGCGCCAGCATCGACAGCCGGTGCAGCGTGATGTGGCGAATCTCGGCTCGCGAGGCACCGATGTGTGCCTTGATCAGCATCTCGGCATCACCGGCCTTCCGGGCCAGCAGGGCGCCAAGGATCCTGTCGTGCTCGTCGAACGCATCCTTGATGCGGGCGAGCTCGATGAAGTCGAGCCGGCGGATGATGCGGATGCGCTCCGTCAGCTCGGTGTGCGTGCGCAGGATCTCCTTGTTGCCGGCGAGCGCGACGAGGGTGGTATGCAGTTTCTCGTCCTCGCGGGCGACGACCTTGCCGTCCATCACGCGCGCCTTCTTCGGCACACGCCAGAAAGCGCAGAGTTCACTCAGGTCGGGCGCCGGGTCCATGGCGCACAGGCGGCGCACGGCGATCAACTCGATCTGCGTGCGGAAGTCGTACAGGTCTTCGTAGAACGACAGGTCAAAGGGCTTGACCAACCAGCTGGCGTGGCCGCCCACCCGGTCGAGGTAGCCCTCGCGGGCCAGCACGTAGAGCGCCAGGCGCAGCGGCGTGCGCGACACGCCAAAGCGGTTGGCCAGCTCCTGCTCGGAGTAGCGCTGGCCCGGTGCCATGCGGAACTCGAAGATCTCGTCCTTGATGCGCTCGTAGACCGCTTGGCCGAGCGTGCCCTTCTCGCCTTCGCGCGCAATATCGGCGGCTGTTTCGTCGGCGGCCTCGTCATACGCGACTTCGATTCGCTGACGTGTGCCCTTGCTGGTTCTGGTTGCCATGACGTCCTTATCCCCGCGGCGAGTTCTGGTGAGCGAGGCATTCAAATTGGGATCCCATCTTTCGCACAGAGGCGCGAACTCGAACCGAACTCCTACTCAAGGCGCGGGAACCGCCGGCTCGCTCAACGGTGATGCCGTTGGCGGCACTTGATTGCCGTCGCCGATCGCCTCAACACCATGAAGCGCGTTCAAGCGCCAGTGACCTTCGAAGCATGACCGTTGAGTCGCCGATGCGCCGACAGGCTCGTTCGCAACAAGCGTGCCTTGTCGGTCAGGCCCCATCGCGCACGGTTTAGCAGCATCTAGGCACCCGAGCGCCACTTGTATATGGACCGGGATCCCAAATTGGGTTGCGTCAGCGACTCTATACGCCAACTTCGATCGCATTTCTGGCGCATGCGCGAGCGACTCCCTCCTTGCCCGACGCATTTGCCAGCCTGGGCACTGGCACACCGCTTGCAAAGCAGGCTTCGATGCTTCGGCCTCACGGCCCTGAACTCATGAACCCATATTCCGAGCTCGTCGAACAGCGCTTTGCTGATGGTGTGGCCGTCGAGCCCGTGGAAGACCATGCGCTCCTGCGCCAGTTGCTCGCGCGCAAGGTAGTGCGCCGGTACGCCGACGAGGTGCCGTCCGACGCGCTGCTCGACCTGTTGATCGCGAGCGCGCTGTGCGCCTCGGGCAAGTCCGACTTTCAACAGGCAACTATCCTGCGCCTCACCGACCTGGCGGTTCGCGCGCAGATCGGTGGGATGTTTCCCGCCATGCCGTGGATCGGCGCATCACCGGCGTTCTTCATCTTCTTGGGCGACGCGCGGCGGCTGCAGCGCATTGGTGAGCTGCGCAACAAGCCCGTCTACAACGGCACGCTCGAAGGCTTCTTCAATGCCAGCGTCGATGCCGCGCTGGTGATGCAGACCTTCATGCTCGCCGCCGAATCGGTGGGCCTGGGTTGCTGCCCCATCAGCGTGATCCGCAACCGCATCGACGAGATCGGGCCGCTGCTGGGCCTGCCCGACCAGGTCTTCCCGGTGGTCGGACTCTGCGTCGGCTACCCGGCGGATGCCGGCCATGTGAGCCTGCGCCTGCCACGCGCGATCACCGTGCAGCGCGACCGCTACGACGACAGCGCGATGCCCGAGCACCTGGACCGCTACGACCGCGCGCGTGACGCCCGGCATGCCCTCACGCAGCAGCGTGCCACCGCCAAGT
>Ga0307516_10007935_pt1 | contig 12086 bp, 12 predicted proteins | sample 19_EM_MG_FD_203310 | JGI IMG/M metagenome (GOLD analysis project Ga0307516, IMG submission 203310) | Populus trichocarpa ectomycorrhiza microbial communities from riparian zone in the Pacific Northwest, United States - 19_EM | ecosystem: Host-associated > Plants > Roots > Unclassified | place...
GGGGCAGACGGGGTAACATACAGATACGTGCGGCCGTCGTCGGATACCTACGTAGATACTTATGTATGTATGTGCTTGCCCAGCATGCTGATGAAAATAAACAAGACGACGAACCGAGCATCTACGACAGTTTATAGGGCAGGCAGTCGGCAGCTCACAATCGATGTCTGGGCAGCTAAGGAGGTCTGAATACCTGGCTGAGCCACCACCAGCCAAATGATGGTTGGTTATTGGGGCACAACGTACATTCACAGGAGGATGCCTTCACCGTATCTCACTCGCCACGATTCCCAGGAAATTTTGCTCGGCTTCTATGTAGCGCCGAAGCGACACGCTGGCGCGCAGTGCCATCGCGCTGAAGACGGGAAGGAATGGCCATGAACCGGCTCCGCCGGCTTACAGGGCAGAAGTTAATTGCCGGAAGGTCATGACGGCTTGTGTGCAGTCAGTCAAGTCGCTATGGTTCGGCTCAGAACTCTGGAGGAAAGGCGATCAGACCCAGGGCACCATCAGACAGGCCAACGGATTGCAGCTGCTGGTTAACCAGGAAGCCAGAGCAATTACAGGCTGCTTCCGGACAACCAATGTCGGAGCGTTGACGATGGAGTCCGGGCTCAGACCAGTGGTCGCCCAGCTGGAAAACAGACAGAGACGGACCGCCTCGAGCATCGGACAACGGCTGGAGTGGGTCACGATCTTCACATGCGACAGTGGCGGGGGAGACTTACCTCGAGGGTGCTACCAGCTGAAGACGGGACCACCGCCCAACCGGCCAAGTACCTGAAGTGGACCGGGAACCTGCCCACAGCCCAAATGCTGGTGGCGTAGCGTACAGGACCCAGACGTGGGAACATCTCTTTGGGTGCTGCCCGCACTGGAAACGCCAGCAGAAAATCCTGTGGGCGGAGGTGCGGGAGGAGACAGGGAGAGGCAAGGACCCGGCTCAAGATCCGGGACTGGCTCCTCCTCGCCGATGCGAGGTGCAGCCAGGCGGTTCTGGACTTCCTCTCCACCACAGACGTGGGGAGGCGGGCCCCAGCCCTGGCGGAAGAAGGCGCACAGAGCGAGGTGTCGGGGTGTCAACTCCGGGAGAGGCTGAGGAGGTGGGCACCGAGGGTGAGGGTCAGCCACTGTCGCTTCCCACGCCCTCCTTCGTGACCTCTGCGGGAGAGGAGTAAGGAGACTGAGGGCGGATTTCTTTTGCGTTTTCCGTTGCCATTTCCTCTGTAATCCCTTGGTGCGCTCTATCACTCTCGGGACAGGCCTGGGCGGAGGGCAAAGGGGAGGTTGGAACGAGCCGTCTTCGCGCGGACTGCGGACGAGAAACGGACAGTTTGCTTTCGCCACGATCTAGCTAGGTCGCATGCGAGTGAAGAATAAATAGAAATAATAAAAAAAAGAACCTCATGCAGCCCCATCACTCATTTAGGTACGCTGACCTTCAGGTCCGGCGCGCGCTCTCCGCCTATCCACCGCTCGACGGCGCGCGCCAGTCGCTTGACGCCTTCGACCAGGTCGTCCTCCTCGCAGTAGCTGATCGCGAGCCTGATCCACCGGGCCGCCCAGCCGAAGCTGTTGCCGCTGCCGGGACACTCGCTCATGCCGCCGCTCGCGACCGTCAGCCCTTCGTGCGCGGCCGCGAGCTTGACGATCTCGCATGCGTCCAGCTCCGGCGGCAGACCGACCCAGACGAAGTAGCCGCCCCGGCCGCCCCAGACCTCGGTTCCGGAGGGCAGGAAGTCGCGGATGGCGCTGCGCAGGGCCGCGCAGCGACCCGTGTATGCCGCCGTCAGCGTCGAGATGATGGTGTCAACCATCCGCAACGGGTTGTCCTCACTGAGCGGCAGGAGCAGCGGGTACAAGAGGGCCGTCGTGAATTGGGACGGACAGCCGCCCTGCAAGTCGGGTATTGCGTCAGCGCCTAATGTCCGGGGGGGGGGGGGGGGGGGGGGGGGTATAATAGGGGCGCGAGCAGGTGTGGCGTACGCTGTGGTCTGCCCCTCCGTCGCCGAGCTGCTTCGCCAGCACGCCCGTCGCAGTCTCGATCCAGCCCGCCCTCAGGCCGGGGCCGACCAGCTTCGAGAACGAGCAATTGCTGACGGTGTTCCCCGAGATGCCGTCCCGCTTGCCGCGCGGCAGGGTCTCGGCATCGATGGTGACCAGCCGCGGCGGGGGGACGGCGGGCTGGTCGTCGTTCCCGAGGAAGTCGTAGACGTCGTCGCTGATGAGCAGGATGTCCCACTCGCGGGCGAGGCAGACCAGGCGGCGGCGGGTGTCGAGGTCCATGGTTTCGCCGGTCGGATTGGAGTAGGTGGGGACGCAGTAGAGGACGAACCTGTACAGCCTCTTGGAGGCGGGGGCAGCGCCGCGGCGCAGCAGCGGGCGCAGGCCGTCGGCGAGCGAGACGTCGGGCCGCTCGCTGTCGACGCGCTGCAGGTGCGCGAGCAGGCCGTCGAAATCGATGGTCGTGCGCGACGACCGCACGGCGATCATCTTGTCGGCGAACCCGGCGTCCTCGAACGTGCGGCTGGCAAGGAAGTACGTGGGGCTAATCACGAACGCGCACTTGGTGTAGCCCGTGACCGGCGACGTGAACAGCAGCAGCGCCGACTGCAGCCCGTACGAGGCGCCGCTGGTGAGGTATATCCGCTCCCTTTGTGTTGTCGGTCTTGCTCAGCCCAGCTCCCAGCTCCCCTCAGCCCCCGAAAGGGGAAAGAGAAAACCACGTACGATGGGATCGCCTCCCGCAGCCGGTACCGCTCCGCGCACCACCGCCCGATCTCCTCGCGGACATTGCCGTTGCCGTTGTCGGGGCCGTAGGCCAGCGGATGGCGGTTCTCGGCGTACGAGTCCTGCGGCAGCAGCGACGGCGAGTACAGCGCCACGCCGGCGGCCTCGTAGATGGCGTGCGTGGGCAGCAGGTCCGTTGAGGGGTGTCCGCGGAGGAGGTCGAGCTGCGGCTTGCGTTCGGCTGCCGAGGAGTTGCTGGACGACGGTACGAGGGCGAGCTTCCTGTACGGCGCACGTGTGAGCCGGCGGCCACTCTAGGTTACTGGTGCTGGAGGAACGTGCGACATTTGGATACGGCTTCAGTCGTCGGTGGGTGTGTTGCGGGCTGCAATTAACGAAGCCTCCGTGCGAGGTGATGTCCTACGTCAATCACCTATGCGCCAAATGGCGGGGGCTAGATAGATAGCACTGGCTCCGTGGTTACTGCCAAGTGCTGATGTCATTCCGACGTGTCACATCTATCTATCCGTCCCCCACCGAAAACGTCATTTTGTGGAAGAACGGAAGAGATCGACAGAGCTCGTCGTGAGCGGCTTATCGGATGCGACACAGGACGAACGGAACACTCTTAATTTTAAGGGGAATAGCGACAAAACATCATCCGAGCCCACGACAATTGTAAAGAAACGACCCGAATATGAAACGGAAAAGCACACCCAGCTCAACTCATTCAATCGATCATGCTAGGGCTCTCTCACCCCCCCCCCCCCCCCTTCTCCCGTACTCGGCCCCCACCATTCGTCCTCATCCTGCGTCGCAACTCAAGGCGTCTGACTGAAACCCCATTTACATGTCCTTCCTAGACTTGGACGACGACTGGGTTCCGGTAGCGGCGTCGTAGAGATCCGAAAGCCCCGCGTACTCCCTAGCCAGACCCTCGGCCTGGTCCTTGATGGCCTGGATCTCTCTATCCTTCTGGGCAATAATCTCAGCGGTGGCGCCGTCCTTGTTGCCGGCGTTGGAGATGGCACGGAGCTCCCTGACGGTCGACTCGAGTCTGAGGATGTCGAGGATGAAGGTGTACGTGCGGTTCAAGATCAAGGAGAGGAAGAGAGTGAAGCCGCAAAGGTACCTGGCGGGGTGAATATCAGACACCGGAAGAACACGTGCGGAGCATTGCGAGGGAACACGAACATGTTGCGCTGAGAGTAGAACTTGCGCGCCTGGACCTCCATCCTGTCGCCACCAGCCTGTCCGTAAGGGCCAGCATTTGCGTGCTCGGACAGCTCGCGCTGGACACGGTAGACGCGGTTGACGGAGTCGACGAAGAGGATCAGGATGAAGATGAACGTAATCTTGCGATCGTCAGCTGGTCCGCATCCTTCCCTACACACGTTGGGCGGTCAAAAAAAAAAAAAAAAAAAACATACCTTCATTCCATACTGCAGCTTCGCTATCAACGGACTGTTCGAAATGAATTCGAAAGTCTTCTTGCGCCAGGTGAAGGGCAACGGGAACACGAGGAGCAGGAAGATAGACATCTCCAGCACAAGGAGGAAGAACACCTATATCGCAGCCGAAGATCTGATTAGCATCCGATCCCTCGCTTAGGTCCTCGCCAGGTGTTCGAACGCGACGACTCGTGACAGTATCGAACAGCTGTGAGGGGGAGCACAACGACTTACAAGTGAGTAATACAGTGTCATCTTGAAATGGCTATATCAAAGGGGTGGTGCTGTGTAAGCGAGGAGAGGATGGGTCGACAGTGATGGATGGGCGTTTCGATATGTTTGAATTGCTTTGTTCGTGGGATGTGTGAAGGGAGGAAAGAAGAGAAGGAGGGATGAAGTATTTGTGCGCTGTGACGTGGTGGGGGGAAGGGTATGGGAGTTGCTGCTGCTGTGTCGATGGGGGTCGGATGATGGAACTGGTGTCCTGTTTGTCGCACAAGCCACCTTGGCAGCCCGTAACCAGTTCCCGCATACGTCACCAATAAGAAAAGCCAGGATTGGTACGCCTCACAGCATCTCACACGACTCTATGTTTTCTATTCCCGATTGGATTTTCGTGGTGTTGACACTTGATTCTATTTTCCGCAAGTTACAGTATCCAACTTCTAAGGATCGCGACGGGTTGGCATGTGATTGGAGTCTAACTACTCGGGGAAACACTCGGCGTTCGGCTCCCCGGTAATCCTGCCAACATTCAACCTTCAGCCTCGTCATCATAGCTGTTACTCTATATCAAGGTTAAACCATATTAGCTAGGGCACGCGCCGGTAAAAAAAAAAAAAAACTCATTCAGACTAACCTTGTGTTTCGGCGTGAAGAAGAACTCTTTAGGGCACGGGCCGAGGAACATCTCGCTGATCTTGATCCAGTCTCTGCAGGAAAACGAGTCGTCAGTGTCGGCTTCCCCACGGAGCCCGAGTGAAATCCCACCGGTAGTCACTGCTGCCAAGCAGAGTCTCCATCTCGTTTCTGCCCTTCCAGAACGGCGGCCTGTCGTTGATCTTGGGTGGGAGCCTCTCCAGTATACCGATCGGGACATATCTGTAATCGCAGTGAGTCGCAGCACGCGGGGATGGGTGGATGCGTGGGTGGGGAACCGAACCGGCACGTGAAACTGAGCCACTCCAGCAAGAACCGCCGGGTCGTGGCCACACCCAACTCATCCGCCCCCCAAACCTCCAGCCCGTACTTGCAGTAGTCCCGCACGAGGTCCAGGCGCTCCGCTGCGGACTTATCCAGGTACTGTCCGGTCTGGATCTCCTCGAAGAGCCACGGTTTGATCAGGGCACCTCGAGCGAGCATGACGCCGTCGACCCCGGAGATGTCGACGGCATTGTAGTAGTCGATGTGCGAGTAGCAGTCGCCATTGCCCACAAAGTAGACGTTAGGTTTCTCGGCGCGTTCTTTGTCGGCGGCCGTGTCAGCGGTCGCGTCCATCTGGGCCTTGACGGACTTGATGAGGGCCGAGGTCTCCGCGATGTATTCCCAGTTCGCGCTCCTGGTGTATCGCTGCTGCCTGCTTCGACCGTGCAGTGTGATGGACTGGACGTCGCCGTGATCGATCACCTTGTTGATGAGCTTCTGGGCGGTGGGATGGCTATCTCTGGTTCCCATGCGGATCTTGGCGGTGATGGGGGTCTCGCCCGAGACATAGTTCATGCCCTTGAGCATCTTGATCAGCTTGTTCTGCTGATCCAGCAGCGCGCTGCCGCCTCCAGCCTGGTAGACGAGGTCGATGGGACAACCGCAGTTCAGGTCGACGAACGCGAGTCCATGGCGGCCCGAGCCAGCGGTTGGGAAGAGTCTGGTAATCGCCTCCGTTGTTCGGATGGCCTGGTCGATCTTGTTGGCACAGATCTGGGCTCCGAAGTGAGGAAGCTCCGAGACGTGCGCGCGCATCAACGCCCATTCCGGCTTCTGGCCCTGGAGGATGGACGACGACATGGCCATCTCCGAGTAGGTCAATCCGGCTCCAAGGCCAACACACAGGCGGCGGAAGGGCATGTTGCCGGTCGTGCTATTCCTGTCAGACGATCACTCGGTGAGCGGCAGGGGGGTAGGGTGACGAACGTCAGAGGAGCCAGTATGGGCGTTTCCCTTCCGATGTACAGCTTCCGCTTCTCTTCCGGCTTGGGCGGGGGCTCCACATACGCGGCCCTGTCGTCACCTTTCTGCTCCTGCTGCTCCTTCCTGGCCCACTCGTTGAAGACGATGCTCTTCTTGAGGGGGAATTGGCTCTTCCTGATGGCGATCTTGATTCCTACGGGCACGTTGTTGACGATCTCGCCGTAAGGATCGTCGAATCCGCGCTCGCCGAGATCCTTCTCCCATTCCGGGACGGACGCCTCGCCAACGGCAGCCCTACTGCTCTTGGTCTTGTCTTCCCTCAGCTTGGCAGTCCGCTCCTCCGACGCTTTCTTCTTCTCCCCGTCCACGACGAGGAACAGCTCGCCGTCCACTTCCCTGGTATGCGACCCGAGCCATCTGCACTTCCAACCGGTCGCGCAGTATCCACGCTCCTCGAACAGCGGGCAGACACCGTCGATGTCCTTCGCCTTGTGGTGCAGGTACTCCCGCAGGTTATGGGCAAAAGCGCACTTCGGATTACCGGCGGACGCCGTCTCCGGCTCGGGCTCGGCCGCCGCCCCCGGTTCCGCCGGCTCGCTCTCGACGATGACGGGCCTGCCGCCCCGGCCGCCCCTCCTGCCGCCCCTGCCGCCTCGCTGCCACTTGTGGCTGATGCTCTTCCCCTCCCTCGCGGCATTGACGGCATACTCGCACGGCGCGGCATCGAACAGGCTCTCGCGCGGGATGTGGGTGAGCGATTGGCACAGCTTGACGTCGTCGTTGGCGAAGTGGAACTGGCGCGCCTTGTTCTGGCCACGCTTGCGGTTCCTCCTGTCGCCGCCGACCTCGGTGTCGGCGCGGTGCGAGATCTCCGCCGCGTCGTCGGTGGCGGCGGGTGCGGGCGCCGAGAGCGGCTTGTGCTGGACGATGAACCTGCACGTGCCCGGGCATTGAGTCAGTCCAAGAGCGCCACGACACGATCGAGCCGCGGGGTGAGCGCCCACGCACTCTGGCTTCACCGGCGCAACGCCGTGCTGCGAGTCTCGCGCATCGGTGGTCCTGGCACGCTTGGCGGCGGGCTGCGCCTCCGGCTCGGCGTCGACGGCTGCGTGCTTGACGGGATCCGTGAGCGATTCCATTTTCCGTCCGTGGGGTTCCGTTGGGGATTGTCAGAGGCACGCAAAGGTAGCAATTCGGACGTGCCGTGCAACCCACTAGCGCCGTCGCGGGGCAAACGTTGTGCTCTGGGATGGTTACAGATAAAAAGTACTTACCTAAGCAGCGCACCGACTCATGCGCAGTCACTCCCACCAAAGCAACCCAGAAACTGGTTTTGAGATCGTGGTCTGAGTGTTTGTGGCGTGCATTCTACATGACTAAGCAGAGCGAGTGAGATATTGCGGCGAAAGCCAAAAGACCGCTGGCCGTAACTAGTAATTATAGACGTACCTACCTATGTATGCAGCCACAGGACTGATCTTGGTGATAACTAGCGACTCGGTGCCCCCCAGACGAACCAGCGGAGCAGGATCTCACGGGTTCGAGGCCAGTGGCTGTGGCACCTTTTGCTGTGTATGATGCAACGCGCCCGGCGCATTCAACCCATCCCAGCATCCCTCCCATCGCCACAGCCTCTCGCTGGCATGGCCCTCCCGTCCAGTGGCAATCACCGCCGATCACCCACCTCCCGACAGCCTGGCTTACATCACCGTGCAGCCGCTATCTATGTACCAGCGGGGGGTGGGGCATAAGCAGCCGCCAACCGCAGTCCGCAGTCCGCAGTCCGTATCTACACTCTCGACCTGGCAGGCGTTGCACGCACGCACCAACTCACGCACACATCCACAGCCACTGACACCGACGTCTCCATCCGCAGCGGCAAAGCAGATGAGCGCAACGATCACGCTGCGGCACGCGCGCGCGAGCGGTGCATTCCACCCCCCCCCCCCCCCCGTCGTCTGGTATCATACATACATATCAGGGCTGACACGGCAACGGCGACGGCTTGGCAGACACGGCGCAGATCCTGTCGCTGATCCGGCAGCTGGCGGCGTACGAGCGCGAGCCGGCGACGACGGTGCGCACGACGGAGGCGAGTCTGCGCGCAACGCTGTTCCCGGCGGCCGCGGCGGCCTCCCCCGCCGGGTTCGCGCCGCCGTACGCGCGCGTGCTCCTCGCGTTCCTCGACGACGACGACGACGACGACGGCGACAGCGGCGGTGCGCCCGCCGGCATGGCCATATACTTCGCCAGCTATTCGACGTGGCGCGCCGCGCCCGGCGTCTACCTCGAGGACCTGTTCGTGCGCGAGCCCGCGCGCGGCCGCGGCGTCGGCACGGCGCTGCTCGCCGCGCTCGCCCGCGAGACGCGCGCACTCGGCGGCGAGAGGCTCGAGTGGAGCGTGCTCAAGTGTGCGGGGTTTTTTTTTTAATAATACGTGGGTAGAGTGAGTGCGCGGGCTGACGTCGGAGAGACAGGGAATGAACCCAGCATCAGGTTCTACGAGTCCATCGGCGCGCAGAATCTGGGGCTCGAGTGGCAGGTCATGCGCGTGACCGACGACGCGCTGATGGCGCTCGCCGCCCGGGCGCAGGACGTCAAGTGGGAGTGAGCGGATTCTCCGGGACGAGTGAGATCGCGTGATGACTTCGGAAAAAAAATAAAAATGCAAGGTCCAATTCATTCGTTCCAGCTAAAAGAATACATTTTAGAAACAAGAGATCCCCTCCCCACCCCCACCCGATGAGCTTCCAGCCCAGCCCAGCCGATCAAACCCGCAAACCACATAAACCTCCACGCCGAATAGAGATAGGAAAAAATAAATCGTAGCGAAAAAGAACTTTTGTGTATACCCCCCGAAATGTATAGGAAAAAGAAGACAAATATGCAAACGAACCGCTAGCAGCACACCCCCAGGAGGAAGAAAGGAAAAGGAAACAAGTGGAGAGAGGGGGATGAAACCCGTGATGTGTGGTTTACCTATAATAAAAAAAATCCCACATCCACCGAGAATAAGGAAGTATGGCGACCAAAAAGAAAGAAAGAAAAAGATAATCATGAACTTTTCCGTGACCCCAGCCACCCCCCCGTGCTCAGCCCAACCTCGCATCCCCCCCTCCCTCAGCACCCGCAAAAGAAAGGAAACAAAAGGTAAACGCCCACACGCATAACAGCGAGCGGGAGAGAGAACCGTGACCAGTAAAGCACGCGGTGGTAGATCCAGCGGTGGATCAGCAACACGCAAAAAATGAACCGAGAAAAAAAAAACCGAACAATGTAAGTAGATAGCAAACCCACTCCCGTCTACCGGTGGCCCCAAAGTACAAGCAGGAAAAGAAAGCGCGCAGTCATGAAATCATCAGAAGAATATACGCCGCTGCTAGGGAGCACAACAAGGCCCAGCGCGATCCCAGCATGTTGAGGGCGGTCCGCAGAGCAGACCCGAGTGAAGCCCCGTGACAGCAAGAGAAGAAAAGCAAGCACCCAACAGACTCGCACGAAAGCCGCCGCCCCCTTCCAAGTTGCCAGCCAGGTCCCCCGTAAGTGCCGCGGAAACCCCCGTAAATCGAAGCGTTGTATCCCCAGGTCGACAGAAGAAAAGAGAAAGAAAAGAAAGAAAAAAAAAGGAGAGAGAAAGGAGATGTACGAGATGTATCAAGCGTGCCGCACATATGTTGAATACAACTATCCCTGCTGGCCGTTCATGGCATGCCAATTCCGGTGTCTCCCATGCCGCCTGCGATAGCAACCACGCCGCCGGGGACCGGCTGCTGTGACATTGACGGTATCGCCACGTTTCCGGACAGACCAGTGGCGTTCGGGTGCGTCGAGTGAGAGCGGTGGTACTTGAGTCCGTTGAGGTTCTTGTATCGCTTGCCGCAGTACTCGCATCGATACGGCTTCTCCTTCTCCATGCCAAGCGTGCCGGGGTACGGCGCAGACGTCTCCGGATTCACAATCGAGAAAGTGCCGTCGGCGTTGTCGTGAAGCTGCTGGTTCGTGTGGCCGTGCTGCAGCGAATCCAATCAGTGACCAAACCCCGTTTGCATGTGGACGGGAAAGGACTTACCGCCTTGTGATACTTGAGTCCGTTCTGGTTCTTGTAAGCCTTCTCGCACCCAATGACAGGGCACTTGAACGGCTTGTCCTCGGCCTGCAGCGGCATCGTGGGACTCTGGGCTGCTCCGGCGTCGGCGAGCCTCTTGTTCATGTCGTTGCTTCCGTTGCCGGCCACGTACTGCTGCATCTGCGCCTGGGAGTAGCCGAGGGCCTGTCCCCCGGGACTGTAGAGACGCTTCGCGGGTTCGTCGATGCACAGGTTCAAAGGCATCTCGCCCGCCGTCTCCATGCGGGTGCCGTAGTTCAGGTTCGTGCCAAACTGTTGGGTCTGGAATCCGCCGAGACCTTGCGGGAAGGCATACTCCATGGTGTCGGTGGCCAGCGGCGTGCCGGGGACGGACGACTCGGGCGAGAAGTGCGTTGGTTGTTTGGTCACGTGTGGCAGCTGGGCGGATGCCATGTTCGGGGTGTTTTGGTAGGGGGGCATGGTCAGGGCTGCGGGAGTTTGGGGAAGGGAGTAGTGCTGCTGCTGGCCAAGGTGTGCCTGAGGCGTTAATGGCGGGGCAGCGTTATTCGGTGGAGGTGTCATGTCGTCATCCATTTCCATGTCTCCGGCGATCTCGCCTTCCGGCTGATCGTCCTGCTGGTGGTTGCCCCGCTCCTCTTTCTGCTGCCTCTGACGCTGTATCTGCTGCTGGCGCATCATTTCGTACTGGATGCCGCCAATTCCACCGATGGGACTTGTTATCCCAGAGTTCTGCTGTTGGGGGTGCCGGGATTGCCGCCCGTTGACGTCATGGGCGCCATGGGCGCCATGCCCCTCCTGGGTATCGCTCTCGTCGCTGATCGGTATCTGCTGGGCGTGGTGCTCTTCGTAGTGTCGGAGCAGGTCGTGCAACGACGGCAGCGGAAGACCGCAGCAAGAGAAGTCGCGACAGAATTCGGCCTCCAACTTAGGAAGGTACGACGACGAATGATACGAGGGTGTTTGGAGTGTGAAGGGCGAAGTTCCAGTCATGATGATGCTGGAGGAAGAAAAATCAGCTTTGTTACTCCAACAGACTGGCGCCAGTTGGGTATGGATAGAGTAAATATGCTTCTTTCTTTGTTTCTTTCTTTCTTTTTTGATTTTTCTTCCGTTGCGGGAGGAATGAGGTCCACAGTCGTAGGGAGCAGATTTGCAGCCGTATACTTGTTCATCGGGCCCCACCGCCTTCCCCCCATTGGGATCGAAAATCAAAATCGCACGAACTAGAACGGAAACTTACTCGTCCCTGATCCAGCTGCCTACGCTGACTGCGCTCCAGCTCGCTCCGCCGCCGCTCATGAGACTCCTAGCTAGACCCCCGTCGACCATGCTCTCCCGTCGCAGTCGCGAGCTGGACATTGGAATGCCGTTGCCATGCGAGATGCTTCCCGGTCTCGCGCCGTACGGCTCCTGGAGCATCTGCATCGGCATCGGCATTCCACCGGCAGCGCGCAGCTGGCTTGTGAGATTGGACTTTGGCTGTCCCGACTGCTGAGGTCGAGACGTGATGTCAATCGGTGCCGGCATCGTGTACGAGCGCTGGGTGTCGGATTCCTGCGCGCGACGATCGAAGGACTGTGGTGGTGGGGTAGCGATACAAGGTATTGCGGAAGAGCTCTCGTCGGAGCGACAAGGACTGAGAGATGGCGTCCTGAAGAAATCCGTAGTGGCGGTGGTATGGCGGGGGGGGG
>Ga0307516_10007936_pt1 | contig 12085 bp, 13 predicted proteins | sample 19_EM_MG_FD_203310 | JGI IMG/M metagenome (GOLD analysis project Ga0307516, IMG submission 203310) | Populus trichocarpa ectomycorrhiza microbial communities from riparian zone in the Pacific Northwest, United States - 19_EM | ecosystem: Host-associated > Plants > Roots > Unclassified | place...
GCTTACTTGGAGGGAATCGATGAATCGATCAACGCGGGATAAACATTGTCACGGGGTACACGTGACCCGTCAACCGTCGTGGTACCGTCGACGGCCGTATTGTTGACGGGGTCGACGGGTCCTGCCCATACCATCACCCGTACCGTATAGAAAGCCTGCCAGAACACTGACGGTACGGTGACTGGTACCGTACGTAACCTACCGTAAAACCGTATTGACGGGTTACGGTGCCCAGCCCTAGTTGTCCCAAACTCCATCCTTGATGTCAGCAAGAAAGCGGTCATGAGTTTCGAGGATGCTTTGCCAAGTAAGAGTGGGAAATCCAGCATCGTCTTTCCAATCAGCTCGATCGAGAGTCTTTATGTTCCGATTGCCAGGAATGTAGCCCAGCTTCATTAAATGCACCTTATTCTCATCCAAGATTCCATAATGATCACAGAACTGTTCGAGAGAGATCCTTGGTACTTTTGTTGGTGACAGAGGACCCGATGCAATAAAGGTTCTAGCATGAGGAGATGGAATATATGCAGCATGAGAGCCTGAAGGATGCGGTCTTGGAGATGGGTAGCGAAGAGGCATGTTCGCAAACTGCTGTTGCTGTTGTAGTTGTCTGAGAAGAAGAAGCTGAATCATATCAGCAAAGGCTGGAGGGCCAGAACTAGGTGGTGCAATGGCCGGAACGTTTTGAGAGGCGATGGGAGCAGATGGATTATCAACAGCCTGAGGAGTAGCGAGGGTTGAGCGTGACACCATCGGCTCAACTCTAGGAATGGATTTGATGCGAGAGTTGGCATCAAAATAACTATTGACGGGTGGAGTATCTAGATTGGCGCCTCCTTTCAACTGGAAACAATACAAGGTGAATGAGGTGAATAAAATTGATATTGAGCCTTACCCAGTTGTTTGCCCACGAAGCCAGCCGAAGAGGCATGAGTTCAAAGTACCAATTATTCTTCTTGTCGTGGAATATGCGCTTATCAGGAAATAGAGGGTTATTGCCCACAGGGTATCGTGCTTCGAGTTGTTCACGTTGTTGCCTGATTGCGGCATCGAATTTCACCTAGAAAGCTGCTTGTTTCCGGGCATATGCATATGATGAAAAATATGTACTTTTTGCTGCTCAATTGATGCCCCTTCCGTCACTTCGAGGGCTGCAAAATCGAAGTTCGCCGGGGCTGAGACACCTTCCGAACCAGGATCTCCGAGTTTGTCGATCCATGACTAGGAGATAGATATCCTGAGGGCTGTTCAATAAGAAAGGGAAGGGCTTACTCGTTCATCAGGGACAGGCTTTGCAGGAGGCTTGATGAAAAGAATTATTGTCCTATCCTTGTTCTGGGCTGCTGATACTTTGTCAATAATCGACTTGAAGCCGACCTCGGAGTTGAGCGGGTGAGGATCGGCATTCTTCGGTTTTTCCATCTTCCATTGCATCCCTTGCGTGACAAGGTTGTTCCGAGGGCAAGGCAGAGTCTTCGCGATGTTGTCAAGGAATTCGGCAAAGGTTCCAGTGATGGTGAACTGAAAGGGTTCCATTTCAAGATAGGTAGGTTTTGCAGAGGCTTTTGCCTTCCCAGCAACAGGCGGTGGCGGTTTCTCGACACGTAAGATTGTTTGGAATGTGATTGGAGGGGGCAGCTGGTTGTCCAGAGTATTCTGAGGCTTCATTGGAGCTTTCTTCGCCTTCTTCTTGGCTGGAGGTGCGTCGGTCTTCTGTTCAATGTGACTTGGCTCCAGAGACGCAGCTTTCTTACGTTTGGCTTTTGAAGTCGACTGAGCAACAATTTCCGGAGTTATTACTTTGAAGTCTGTGAGGAGAGTAGTTACTTCAGCCCCCATATAGCATATATAGACCTGTTGACGCACGAGTGCTCTTGGTGACTCTACCCGTTGCAGGGGACGTGGAACTGAGAAGTTCCTTCGTTATGCCGTTTTCTTTGTCGAATTGTTCGATGGCATCATCTTCCAACATATCAATCATTTCGTCTTCAGAGTCTAGGATGTCACTGGAATCCATGGTAGAGTGGAGATGAAATACGACGCGAAGTGATAGATGTATTGCCGAAACTGCCTTATTTAGTAGTACCTAGCTGCCCGGAAAAAAAACGAGCTTTTGTCATTATTTACCGGAACGCCTGTAAATAAGATTTCTGACTATTCGATTTATCTGAGGATGTGTTTTAAAAAATTAGATGACTTTGCTTTGTCCGCGACTGTATCAGCAATGAACAGGCGTCTTGAAGATTCATCATTTCGACCGTCATCCTCAAGTCGTCATGAGCTGTGAGCGCCCTCAACACTGAACTACATCTTAGACACCAAAATTCCGGATTATCGAAGCCCAGACTGCTCAGCTGGCTTCTTACGTTTGCTTTCAGAAACAGTGCCTTGTGGCTTGCCGTGTGTTTTATGCCACTGTTATGTATTGCCGCGATCATATCGCTGGCATTTCCTGATGGCCTTCCCACGAACCTTTGTTCTTTTCAACGGGCGTGATTCCTGCCAAAAAGAGGCAAATGCCAACTCTGACGACGACGATCGAGGACAACTCCCCTCTCATAACTTACTCCCCCGGCTGGCAACCCGGAAACAGTTCAGACTCGGTGATTGATCTGTACGTTCGCGTTCCTCGTCCTCTTTGCCTACTTTCAACCAAATCCAATCCATCCGGGCCAGTTTCTCTGCAAACAGCTACACAGTAACGTTCAACTATGGGAACACTGCGACCTTTATATTCAACGGGACGGGGGTGACCATCTACGGCGCGAAACGTTTGAATCACGGGTTGTACCAAGTAAAGCCAACATTTATATCCTTCAGCCACCTCATGATGACGTCCCCGCGCTGCTCTGCAGGTTGTTGTGGATAACATCCCGCACACTTCTCAGAACGCATCAGGATCAAATCCTGAAATCTTCCAGACGGCGCTTTTTCAAGCAACGGGATTGACGCAGGGACAACATACCGTGGTTCTCCAGAATCTCACTCCTTCCGGGGGGTCTATAGATGTGGATTTTGTCAGTGTCATGTTAATCTTTGGAAAACCGGAGGCTAACACATCGTGATAGATCACCTGGCAGGATAACGTGGGGGAGACCCAAGGGGGCAACCTTTACGTGAATACTTTCGAGGATACGGACTCCGCGTTTGCGTATGATTCGTCATGGTCGAGCAACCCGGAGGATGCAGGTCGATTTTCGGGGGGGACAGGACAGTACGTGTTACCCTCAGCGTGTCGCAGTTCTTTGTTTGACAAGACCATGTCAGTATAGCGTCAAGTCCAGCTTCTGTCACCTTTACTTTCAAGGTGAGCTGCGGCAAGTCGAATTTGACTACGCCCACTGCTAACTATTGTTTAGGGTGAGTTTAGGTTGTGAATCGCCCATTGTGGTGTCATATAACGCGCGTCGTAGGAGATGGTGTATCGTTATATGGTCCCGTGTCACCGAATGGGGCGGCTTACACCGTCCAGCTGAACAGCGGAGCGCTTCAATATTTCACCAGCAACAAATGGCAATACACGCCACAAATGATGCTGTATCATGCGACGAACCTTGGGTTGGGGGAACACCAGCTCAAATTGACCTACCAGTCCACGGCCTCCGCACAGACGCTCGCAATAGACTTTGCAAAGGTTTATACGACAATTCAAGCGGGGTACGTCCCATTTCTTATATGTAGACTCTTGACTGTTGCCTGACGTGTCTCGTCCAAGAACGTCGGGCACATCGGGTACCTGCTTGTCGAGCACAGCGGGTGGCTGCTTATCGACCGGCCCGGTCGTAGGAACCGCTATCGGGTCTTTTGTTGCAGGTGCTCTCATAATCGCCGTGTTTGTCCTCGCACTCCGCCGGCGGAAATCACGGGCAAAATCTCCTGATCCCAAGTTGGAGACGACGCACGCGAGACCATTTGATCCGGCACTTGTCCCAGGCAGCGTCAACAGACTCAACGCGAGGCCATCAGACCCGAATCAGCCGACGCCTTCTCGATTTGTGAACGGTGGCGAGATGCGCAAAGGGTCATTGCCAAGTAGATTCGACCCTCAACTTGACTCGAGTGGACCCTCGTCTTCTGTGAGCAGCACAATCTTTGACTCGATTGTATCGAGTGATGATCTGACCTTACTCGCCAGTCGCTACCTGATTCTCGCAGTGCTGATTCCAATCGCGGCGAGGGGCAGGAACAGAATCGCTCGCAACTCCCTGCAACGTTTCCCCCGGATTACGCCCAGGCCACGACAGGCGTTCGGGGCGGTTAGAGGCTGGGCAAAATACAATGGATACCCTCGATTAATATTTTGAGCTGCACTGGGACGTCATGTCTTGTTTGACGAGGTCACCATATTTGGACAGATAGTACTAGATTCTTCGTGGATTGTCGTGATATTCTACGATATCGTTGCATAACATACCTCTGTACACACCAAACGAACTGGAGGTGTGGGAGCCTATAGAGACAGGCTCGAGTTACCCTGTAAGTAACGGAGAAGATCCCCAAGTTTCTCGGTTCATATATTCAGCTGGTCCTTCGACTGATTATAAGCAATTGAATACTGGCACCACCCTTGAATGCATATACGTACGTGCATATCCTATTTATCAAGTTAACGTCCTCGTATGTCAGACTCTAGCCGCCTGTGCATAATCCGGAGGAAACACGTCAAAAGGCCCATTCTTTGCAGCAGATGACAATCCGGAACCTTGAGTGGGGTCCATTGAGAGTCTCGGGAATGTGTGGCGGATAGAACGGTGTCGCACTCGTCTTCTCATCGATAGGGGGGTGGTCCCAACGATGCTCCCCACTGGCCTCAACTGGGGTCATGTAAAAACGACCCTCATCAGTTCCTCCGCGCCATCCCTGTCCCACACCTCACCATATGGTCTGGGCATACAGGGGGAACACTTATGGATAATGAGAGGTGGGGAAGGGTGTTGGAATGGTGAGGACGTCCAGGGATTCAAGTTGGACATTCCGAACCCCGCCGGAGCAGTCCGAACAGGCCAAATCACTCCAAACGACGCCGAATGAGGTCATACATATAAAATTACTTGAGTAGGTACCTCCCGTCTACTGCATCTGGACCCATTGAAGCCGTCAAAAAGGAACCATTGGTTTTGGCAGTAACGTGGCAGACATGATGGCTGTGCCGCGCCGGACACATCGCCTAGCCGTGATGACGTGGGATACGGCCGGTGACAGCTGCTGCTTGCAGGTGTAGACAAGATTGGGTTGGGCAGAGTGGCATCCGGGATGAGGGAGCTCGGACCGGCTACCCACGCATTATAGAAAGTCAGTCGCGGCGAATGGGTGGTGACGCACATTGCCCTTCACCGCCGTCCGCCCAGTACAGTACCGCATTGAGTCCCCTTAACTGGCTCCTGCGAGAGCCACGTCATAGGACCTGTGTGGGGAAGAGAAAGGTCAGCGTGAGGTCTCTCACCTTCGTCACCCTCGGTGGTTCTCGGGCATCTCGATGGGTGCACAGGACTGAACAGGAGCGCAGGCGTATATAACCAGGGCGACAACGACGGGCGAGCGAAGAACGGTTGGACTCCAGGATGGCGCAGGAGATCGAGCAGGCGATGGCGATCGGGCGGCACAGAAGACTGATTCAGCGTGGTTGAACCGGCATGTCCGGCATGTTCGGAGTGGTCCGGCAGGGTTCGGAATGTCCAAACTCGGTACTTTCTGGAAAGGGTCAAGATGGAGTCTAATTAGAGTCTGCCTAAGGGAGACTACCAGCGCGTACAAACCCACCCAATACCGGCGTCGCCAATTCATTCCGAGAAGGGGATGTTGTCTGTGCGCGTGCGACATTGTTTCGGGGAATGACAATGAGAGGCCACTCATCATTTTCTCCTTTTTTGCCTAGCTCGAGCCACTCGGCGGCCTTCCGCTTTTAGATCCTTTCACGGGCATTAGATCGAGGCATAAAGGATCCCAGGATGTCGCCGTTCTCCTCAATTATCTTCCTCCACTATGCCTGGGCTAGTCTCCTCAGCACCCCAGCCTTTCGAGCTTCATCTCCTTCCCACCTCATCACGTCGATCGGAAAGGGATATAAGTCGACTAGTGCTCGTCAACATCGCGCCAGATCGCGACGCGCTCCTTTTGAGCCACAAGACTGTCGAAGAATTAAGGCAAATCCTCAAAATTCGCGTGGGGCCAACGACAGGGTGAGCCAAACTCTGCTTCACTTCATTGCATCCATTGACACTCCTAGCCACAGTCATTGGCTCCATCGTGTTCGTCGCCGCACAAGTCCCGCTCTTTACGAAGCCAATACCCGAATGTCAACTATTCTGCCGACCAACGACGCCCGCAACTTCAACACCCCCGATGCTATCCGCATGTACGACCATCACCTCCGGCGTGTCATGTCCGCTTCCTCAATTCCACCCTTCCTCTCTTTCCATGCAAGTATCGAAAAGCGTCTTCAAGACAACCCCACTTCTGACTTTGACATCATGTTCGACATCCGTGGGCACCCCATCGTCGTCTCCAACGAAAAGCTCATCTCCCCGCGTCCTCTTGGACCTACCCACATTCTCGTCGTCCACGCAGACCCAGACCGGCCAACAGACCAAGCCCTCACTACAGGAACTCATTCCCACCCTACTAGATCGAAAAAACCACTTCCACCCCTTCCCTACTCGACCGTGATCGAGCTCCCGATCAACGACCTTCTCTTCATTCTCAATGTCCCGAACATCCCCACCCCAGCGTACAAGCACGATCACCCCATCCCATCACCCCTCCCACCCCGTCTCCACAAAGAACTTCCGCGCGTGCTCCTCGGTCCCGTCCCGCATCTCGAAACATTCCCCGAACTGGTCGTGTACCTCCACACACAGAACCAAGCCGAGCTCTTCCGCCGACTGATTCCAGAGTGGATCAGGGATGCCCTCCATCCCCTGCGTGACACCGGGGACCATCCGCGCGCCGATCGAGGGGATACGGTCCTAAACCCGTTTTCGTGGGATGCAAACTCATCGTCGTCAAGAGGACGAACCCGAGTCCTCCCACGAATGCTCGGTATCCTCCGTCCCACCTCGCCGTCCCCAAGCGTCGACAGCCTCCTCACGTCGCGCTCCTCAGTTGACAGCTGTTCGAGCGGGAAAGACAGCGTTGCACTCTTCACCTCCGTCATGCAAGACCTCGTCTCTATCACACAAGACCACTCCGCGCCAACCGGTTCCGGTGGTGGTGAGGATGACAAGTACTACTACGACGTCGATGGGGATGGGGAGCACGGGTCTAAACCTGTACAAAGCGCATGTGTAAGTGCAGACCCGTTGCTGCAGACCCTCGTCTTGCTCAATGCGCTCCGCGACAACTTGGAGTATTTCGGGTGCTTCGGTCCGGCAGTGTGGCAAGAGCTCGAGTTTTACCGCAAACTGCTCGTGAGGGCGGTTTCGTTCCGGGCGAGGGTAGCATGAGCGGGGTAGGGCGGATTGAGCCGCCAAAAGATTGGGACGTTTGGACTGTCTCTCATACTTATAGATCGACACTTGTATTTTGGAACATTCAGCATGGACAACCTCCATACCTTGAAAAACCAAAAGCAGATTTCCCAGTAACAACTTTTTCTCACACTTCACGAAACCAAGACGGACGTTAGTGCTGGGTGTTTTCGTCTCTCTGTACGATGGGGCGATAGCTAGAGCTTATGCCTGCAAGGTATCCCTTGTGGACCATCAGCACCCAGTATTCATCACGTTCAACAAGTACTTTATCATTTGTCCATCTAGAGGGTGATAACATTAACACGTTGACAAGACTCTGTTCTTTCGACAAAAATACAAATATCTTGAGCTTGACTGCCCTCTGGAATTGCATACGATGCTCCCCCATACCTAGTACTAGAACAACTCTCTCGTACCAGCAACGATTGCCTTGGCTTCTGGGAAACGCGGTGTGATCACGAAATCAAACGGCAAAGGACGTCTGCAAAAATAATGAGGCATATTTTATAAGGCCTTCCATCACGAAGAAAAAAAGGGAGTCTTACACGAACACCCCAGCCGCCACAGACTGCAATGTGTCGGGGATAATGGGTTTACCCGCTGCATCCTTTACAGGAGAAATGTTGGCGGCCCATAGAAGCGATGCAATGTTGATGAAAAGAGAACTATTAGCTATGCCCCGTCCAATGCAAATCCTGCAGCAGCGGATTAACACCACGTTTGGAATATATCGTACTGCGGCTATTACCTGGGTCCAAAACCCTGTTCGCGAAATCTTTCATGAGAAGTCGGACGAGCGATCTTGGATGATGACTTACAAAGGATATGTGTTATAATTCATCCTTGAGTGCCAGAAGAATCAACGATGGTCAGAAAAGGTCACCTTCTGAGAAAGGGGAAGGACAGACCCAGTATCAATATATAGATACACGGTCGGTCCTGGAAGAAATACATACCATTGTTTGTATCTGCTAACGCGGGAGTAAGCTGTCCATCTGCGTCGATGAAACGGTCGGGATTGAAATCATCCGCGTCCTCTCCCTATGTGAAATTGAATATCCACAGAAAGCTTGCGAGAATGGTAAGACACACATAAACAGCCTGATCACGATTCATGGTCCTACAAGTGCGTATTAATCTCTATCATGGATGGAGGAATTTCACAACAGCATACCACGCGTTGACTATACAATTCGTGCCTTTGGGAATGAAGTATCCTTCGTACCAATCATCCTACATCACAATGTCACTTCGACATATGGTATGATGATCAGAAATGTTACCTGAGTTGAATTGTGCGTAATTCCTATTTAACAAGGATTTAACTTGGCAACCATCCATCCTAGGCAGAATGCTCACCGAGAGGGGAGACGGTTCTCCAGCGAAGGAGTTCCTGCACAGTGGCGCGAATGTAGGGAAGGCTATCTTGATCTTCGTGAGTGGCCATGCGAGATTGACCAATGACACGGTCAAGCTCCTCTTGGCACTTCTTCTGCTTCTCCGGGTATGCAATCATGGCGAGCATGAACCAGATCATTGAAGTCGCGGTCTGCGTTTTGTTAGTATGGAACCCTCTACAGGATCGCTGCTTACCGATTTGGCCCCTCCAGCACTACCCGATGTCGACTTGAGTATCGAGGTTTCAAAGAGAAAGTAGAACAAAACAAAGGCACTAGGTGGTAGCCGCCAGCCAAGCAATTTCGGAGTCGCTGAGGTGATTATGATCCCGTTCTCGAAGCAACGTTCCAGCGAAACTGGGACGTTCATCCTCTTTGTCCTGCAAGATGAATGAATGAATGAGGGGTGAGAATGGGATGCGAAAGGAGAACTGACCATTCGATCCTGCACATTAGTACGAAGCATACCCTCAAAAACTCCAGAAAAATAGTGGTACTTTTCTAACACCTCACGTTTCCAGCTGGCCAACGATGAGGGAATGTAGAGCATCCATGGGAACAATTCGACCAGGTAATTTCCTGGACTTGCATATTTCAGCCCGATCTCCGTATAGCTGGTCATATTCACGACAATAGGATCATCGGTCGATGAAACGGTTGGGACGTTGAACAACATGGAAAGAAGGGAAGAGGCAGCCGCTCTGTGTACATTTCAGCCGCGATTCCGGATGGTTAATATGCCCACTCACCGGTGTAGTTTAGGTTCCCAGCCTCCGTCATTGCGTAGCAAACCATCGGTCAACAAAACGGCTTCCTTGAATTGAATTGGGTAAAACTCGACTTCGCGAGACATCTTGAGCGCCTCATGACCACCGCGACTCATTCTCTGCCAACTTCAAACGGGAATGGACCTACGTTAAGGCAGGATTCACAAGAAGGGGGACAGGAGACGCGCACGTTTTACCGTCCCTGGTTACCGAAATCGCGAGGCCGGAAGTGAGTAGCTCGTTAGCCACTAGTCATTTGAGAAGTCCGGTCAGCATACGCCGAGCACTGTCACACCAGCACATACTGATGAAACGAGGCCGGTCGCTGTATATGTGCTCGCGACATTGTAACAGATCATTCGCAGCTTTGTGGGAGTTCAGGACCAGGATTTTTGTACCTGGAGCCGTTATGTACATCATAGATTCTGTGGTTGAGGGAGTAATCAGCTTTCGAAGGGTACGGGAATAGTTTTTTGGTCGACTTGCTGTATTCTTCACTCCAGATCCCGAACTCATTCCACGGTGTCTTTGACAGCTGGAAAAGATTACCGAAGAATGGGATACCCTTTGGCCCAGGAGGCAGCTTGTGCGTGGCATGATCGGCGGGAGAGAGGTCAGTGGGCATGGTGGGCCAGTTGAGTCCCTCTTGAAAGATATTTTCCATGTTTTTATAGACTTCGTGGTTCTTCCATCAACAGGTTAAATGCAGAGTGACGTACAATGTCCCGTGTCCCGAAAACTGGGCTGGCACCTAATAGTCGCAACATCGCCGATGCGAATTCAGCGTCGCAGTGCCAATCGGAAAACCCGACGACCTGAGGAAACAAGTACAAACGGCCAGCTGTCGTCAGGTTACGTACCAGTAATCACCGAATAACAACCGAAAAATGGAGTAAAAACCCTGCCTCGCAAGACATCAAAATTGGTCATTGAACACGCCCAGTCCCAGTAGGACGACTTGCGACATGCCTTTTGTAAACTTCAGGTCAAATATCAAAATGAAGACGTCGCTGGTTGGAAAGTACGTGAATCGAAAACAAAAGAAAAAAAGAATGCTCATTCAGTAATGTGGCCTAGCTTCTTTCCGGAGCGTTCACATTAATGGACAGCCTGCATGGAATTTTTGACATCATACTAGCCCTCAGACTCTTTGCAGGGTTGGTACAACGTCGTTTGATGCGACACGCGGGTGAACAAGATCGGAGTCACAAGAAGAGCAGAGGAGAGTCCGGCTCTGCAGAGAGTTGTTCTTAAGTTGATTGGTAACCTGTACACCGCTGGCAGGAGATGTTACAAGTCTGCCATATACACATTACTGTACTATTACGACCGTTTGTCCGCGGGGTGTGACCTGTGACACCAGATGTCCATTATCCCGAAGGTTCCAAAGTCCATGTGATCTGTGACAGGTGTCCATTCTGGGACCGGTTTCCCCATATGCCATGGATGTCCCTTACTAGCTATAATATGGTTCCTTTCATCTCGTGCCTACTTTATTTTCCATTCATACTTACATTCACGTATCTACTTATCTACCGCAATGTTTCAATAACGACAACCTCAGTCGAATCTGCCTTTCATGTCAACTGAGGTATGTCGCCAAACCACTCACCCATTGTCCTTTGTAACCCTCCTCTCTTCAAGAGTTCGATGATGTCCACTCCTGATGAATGGCATGCTCGAGGCAGGACTTGGGATAGTTGTTAGGGCAACCACTTAACTATCTTCTCAAAGCATAATCCAAAGACTATGCTGAGAATCAAGCATTCTGGGCTCATGCATAGATCAGCTTAGAGAGAGAGAGGATGATGGAGAAAAGCGCCAGTTTATATTGACTTTAGATATCACCACAGTCAAGTGAGAATCCTAAGAGAATAAGACTAGAGTTTACAGGCTTTGTGCTACTCTATATATACTATATGTAATGGCTTTGCTATTCCTCTGTCACGTTCTTCTGTTCTATCTTCGTAGGCGTGCGAACTGGTTGCCTAAATCTACAAGAGCCCCGCTATATGGACGGTCACTTGTTCTGTTAGAGCCCCGCTATATGGACGGTCACTAGTTCTGTCAGAGCTCTGCTATACAGTAGTCACTGATGTCGTCAGAGTCCCTCTGGTTAAGGTGATCACTGATATCGGTTTGGCTGAGCTAAGTCTCTCACAAGAGTACTTAGTTTGAGAGCGGATCAAGTGGGCAGAGCAAATAGGTTATTAGCCTAGGTCAAAGCTAAAGAATACAGTTTGTACAATAGGGTTTATATACTAATGGGTCTGGCGCACAGACCAAGTCGATCAGTAAGCAGTGTAAGCGGAAATGAGTAAGTCTGCAGTAAAGCTGAGTAATCGTGGGAGAAATAGTTCAAAAGGGGAAACTCCACAGTCAAGCTGACTGAGAGCGCAGTAAGTGTGTCATATAAGATGAGTCGAGAGCGATCAGGTCGGAGCGATGAGTA
>Ga0307516_10007937_pt1 | contig 12085 bp, 12 predicted proteins | sample 19_EM_MG_FD_203310 | JGI IMG/M metagenome (GOLD analysis project Ga0307516, IMG submission 203310) | Populus trichocarpa ectomycorrhiza microbial communities from riparian zone in the Pacific Northwest, United States - 19_EM | ecosystem: Host-associated > Plants > Roots > Unclassified | place...
GCTTGAAGCCATAGCCGGCCAGCGCCGTGGCGATGCGGGGATTTCGTAGCCCCAGCAAGAACCGAATCACCCGAAATGCCTTGTCACCAACTGACAACCTCATGGGAACCACCTTCCTCTTGTTGCGAATCACTCCCCCAAATCCAGCCCTCTCACTCCACGCCCTAGCTGCAACGGCGCGCCGCCATCGCAACCTCCGGCGCACGCTAGCTCCGCACTCCGTTGCTCCGCGCGTCAGAAGTTCGCGATCGAACAAACGCCTATCGTCCGTTACCCCGCGCGTCGCTCGCGCAGCGCCGAGCGGACATAGCTCGCACCGTCACGGCCGCTGATCGACGTGGCAAGTTTCCTCGACCCCACCGGCGCAAAAACGCGACAACCGTTGCGCCGGCACTGTACTCGGATGCGGAAAACAGGTCGCTGCAGCCATGACCCCGCTCCAGCGAGCCCTGACCCGGGTCCGGAAGGTGGTGACCCTGCTCGGCAGAGCCGTGACCCAGCTCGGCGGAGCGCTGACCCAGCTCCGTTCGCGTCTGACCCGGCTCGGCGGAGCGCTGACCCAGCTCGGCGGAGCGCTGACCCAGCTCGGTTGGCGGCTGACCCGCGGGTCGCGGCGTGCGGCGGTGAGGTCGCTTTAGCTCGTCTTGAGGGCCGTGACGCGCGACGGTGATCCGTTGATCCAGACAGGCCGAGGTCGGCACGGTGTTGCGACCCAGGCTTTCCTAAAGCCAAGGTCGTACGTTCGAATCGTATCGGGAGCGCCAGCGTCAAACACGACGAAACCAGACAAACGACCGAGTTCCGTTGCAGTTTGCGGCACGACGCAGACGCCTCGATCTGGTCTGGACGCGACACCAAAGGACGCAGCGGAACACGGGCCGGGGCAATGGGTGGGCAACGAGCAAGGACCGGCGCGTTACATCGCGCAGGACTCTCTTCCTCCCAGCGTTGGCGGGCGCCTTTGCCACTACGCTTGCGGCGCCCCCGCAGCGCAAATACAAGTTCGGCGGACCAATGACGCGACCGGATCGGGACGTACTCGCTCGACTCGTCTCGGGCCTGCGGCAGATTAGGGACCCTGATCAGCGATCGCAAGCGCTCACGCTATTTGCTGCACGCGCCGGGCGCCGCCAGCAGGGAGAACTGATGGTCGTCGGGCGGGCTGTGAACGGCGGTGACATTTCATTCAAAATCGCCGACCTCACGCCCGAAGTAGAAGCAACGCTCGTTGATCAACTCTGGGCGGAGGCGATTCCGAGTGGTCTCGATCCACTCGGCTGGGTAGGCGGGGCCTGGGGTTCGAAAAAAGACTACAACACGAGACGATCGCAGTTTTGGCGCGTCATTCGGAGTGTAAGTCGGAGCATCATTCCTGAGGCCCAGCCAACAGATTGGTACTCACACATCATTTGGACCAACCTGTACAAAGTTTCTCCTCACAAGACGGGCAACCCGTCGGGCCATCTCCTGCGAAACCAATTCGCAACGTGCGTGGACTTGCTATCGACTGAAATCAAGTTGTGGAATCCACGGCGGATCCTTTTCCTGACCGGCCACGGCTGGGCGCGCCCATTTCTGGACAAGCTTGGTTGTCCGGTGAGCGTGGGGAAAGATTCCCCCATTGAGGCGACAGCGTTGCTCGACCACGTGCCCATCATTGTTGCGCCACATCCTCAGGGCAAGCCGGAGAAGCCGCTTGCTGCGGCGATAATTGCGCGCTTTCAAAGTCTTAACACGACCGCGTGAAGGAGGCCGCCCAACAAGCGTTGAAGCAGACGGCCGCACCTCGTCGTGAATGCCGTCGTCTCCCTCTGCCCGTGCTGAAGTACCGCGGGCTCGCTCGTCGCCACCTGCGACCTCCCGTTTTCCTGATGCGGCCGCTGCCTAACGGCGGTACGTTAGCCGGACTTGGACGCAGATGAGGGCGCATCGACAATGACCGACTACGTTCTGCGCGCCCAGACGGTCAAGTACGCCCTGACCGGTGGCAATTCGCGCGCGACGCTCGGAGCACCCTATACTGGGCGTAGCGTTGACGTTGGACCGTCCTACGCTTCCGCAAGCGAGTGGCTTGCGGCTTGTAGCATTTCGGCGCCGGTCCAATCTCAGTTCGAGTCTATGTTCGCCGCCGAGTTGCAGTTTGCCCTCGCAGTTTCGTTTGCGCAGCCTCTGTTTCGCGGACGTCTACTCGCGTCGCCGCCAGGTTCATCCCTCGACTTCGGGCCCTCACCGAAAGCCGGTCGTGGAAGGTACAACTGGGAAGGGACAAGCGCCCTCTACCTATGCGATTCGATTGCCGGCGTCGTCCGCGAATTGGGGTCTACTGGACCCGGCGTTGAACTCTGGTGCCAAGAATTTTCTCTGCCCAGCAGTGTGATGCTGTTCGACGGCCGTGGCTTGGCCTGCTCCTCTTTAACGGCAGCGACGTTCTGGCTGGTCGAACAGCAGCGCGATCACGATCGTGGACCACCCGCTTTGGGAGCCCGCATCGCGGACCTCGTGAAGCTGAACTTCGACGGCATGATCGTTCCAGGCGTACGCGCAACTGACGCGCTCTACTCAAACGTCATCGTCTTCGAACCCGAGACCAGCTGGAAAACATTCGTAGCTACTTCCATGTCACCACGGAGGGCCGGCTAAGCCGTTGAAGTCGGCCACACCGTTGTGACTGGCACCACCTCCCTTTCGCGCGTGATGAAATAGCGAGCGCGCGCGTCGCCACCTCCCGCCTTTTGGTTTCCTGATGCGGCCGGTGACTAACGGCGGCACGTTAGCCGGGCCTCGAGTTCCGCCCCGTGACCAGATTGGATTGTCGCTCGCCAGATCAAGCACTCCGATCGCTCGCGGCAGTACTGCAGCTTGAACCTGATCACCTCCGTGGGTTGCTAGTCGAAGCCCCGTGGACCGCGACTTTGAGTCCAGGTGCCGCGAGAGCCCTACGACGCCGTCGTATGCTCCAGAATCGGAGTCGACTACCGGTCCGGAAGCCTCGGCGTATTTCGAGCCTCGAGGGCCATAACGAAGAGCGTGCTGATCACCGCGCGTGCGGCCGCGGTTCACCCGCGGTAGCGTCGGTGGGCCTGAATGTCTGCATTTTCACTCCAAGTTCCGCTCGATTCGGGGGGCAATCTCACCATCGAACTAGTTCCCGGCGCGGCTATGTTCATCCTGGGGGCCAATGGCACTGGGAAGTCGAGCCTCGTGCATCGATTCTTTATGGCGAACCGGGAGGCCGCACGACGGATTTCCGCCCACAGGCAGACATGGTTTCCGACAGGTGCGGTCGCCATTACTGGAGCGCAGCGGCGAGAGACCACAAACAGCTTCAAGTCGTGGGATTCGGATCAGAACGCGAGGTGGCTGGAGCACGGTTCGGAGCAACGCACGCAGGTGGCGGTGTATGACCTGGTGAACGCGGAAAACGTTCGAGCCCGCGCCATAGCCCAGGCCTTCGACGTCGACGATTTGAACAAAGCAACTGAGCTTCGCCGCATCGACGCTCCTCTGAAGGTACTGAACGAGATCCTGCGCCTTTCGGCACTTCCGATTGAGATCTCGCTTGGCGGCAGTGAAGAAGTGAGCGCGAGCAAAAGCGGCAGCGTCCCTTACAGCATCGCAGAGCTCTCCGACGGCGAGCGCAACGTCCTTCTACTAGCAGCGAGTGTTTTGACAGCCCCAGCTGGCACGTTGTTCTTGATCGACGAGCCGGAGCGGCACATCCACCGTTCAATCAGCTCGCGACTGCTCTCGCAACTCTTTGCTCGTCGGAGCGATTGCGCCTTCGTTATTTCGACGCACGACGTGATGCTGTGCCTGGACAATCCTGGCGCAAAGGTGCTGCTCGCGCGATCTTGTTCTCGAACGGGACCGCACCCCAATCACATCACCTGGGATGCTGATCTCTTGGATGCTCCGCTAGGCCTCGATGACCAGCTCGTTGGCGAGATCCTCGGCGCGCGGCGCAAAGCGCTGTTCGTCGAGGGCACGCCCCAGAGCCTCGATCAACCGTTGTACAGCCTGCTGTTCCCCGGGGCGTCGGTCATTGCCAAAGCGAGCTGCCGCGATGTCGAGCAGGCTGTCGTGGGCATACGCTCCGCAGCAAATCTTCATTGGGTCCACGCTTACGGGATCGTCGATGGTGACGGGAGAACCACTGAGGACAAGCAGCGCCTGATGGCGGGTGGGATCTTCCCACTCGATGTGTTCGCCGTCGAGTCGGTGTACTACGACGCCGGCATCATCGAGCGCGTGGCGAAACGTCAGGCGGACGTGACCGGAGAAGACGTAGGTCAGTTGGTTGCGGACGCCAAAACGGCCGCGTTGAAGGCGCTGCTTCCACAACGGCAAAAGCTCTGCGAGCGCGTCGTCGAAAAGTCGGTCCGAGATACGATTCTTCGATCGCTCCCTGGTCTCGACGCGATAGCTGCTGGCAATCCGATAAACCTCTCGGTCGACGTGCAGGCTGTTGTTGGCGCCGAGCTGTCGCGATTTGACAAGGCACACGGCGAGGCCGACTTGGCTGCACTGGTCCGCCGATACCCGGTTCGACACAGTTCCGCTCTCGCGGACATCGCCAAGCGCCTTGGATTCAACGACCGCGACAAATACGAGGCTGCCGTGCGCAAGCTGCTGATCGACGACAAGGACGCCTTGGCGCTTGCAAGGGGTTTCTTCGGAAAGCTCGCCACGGAGCTCTCGTAGCGGATGTCATTCCGACTGGAGTACGAGGTCGGCGAGGCAGGCTGGGCTACCTGTCGGGTGGCGTTCGCCGCGGCCTCGCCGAGCGGCTGTCGGAGGTCGCCGTTGTACGCCTTGATGGCGGCGTTCTGTTTCACGTTGCCGCGACTGCAGCCCGTGCTTGAACGGAGACAAATAGCGATGACGACTTCCGAACAGCCCCTCGACTTGGGTTCCGGTGCGGCCGCCGTCTTGGACGTGCTGGGGTTCAAGGCGGCCCGCAAGGTTCATGGCGCCGCGAAGCTCGTGAGCTCCGTACGACGCTACCGCGATGGGGTGCGGCGGACGGCCGAAATGGAGGCCAAGTTCGGCCGCGGAGAAGTGACGACCGCGACCATCTCGGACACCGTCATCATGGCGCGGCAGGCGGCCGAGAAGGATGCGGACGGCAACGTCGTCACCCTCGGCGCGACGGTAAGGCAGCTCGTCCTGGCCGCTTCGCAGCTGGTGACGATTGCGTCGGCCGGAAGTCCTGCGCTCGCATTCCGAGGCTGCATTGCCGCCGGAGAGCTGGTCGCTACGCCGGACCACATTTTCGTCGGCCAGGCCATCGACGAAGCGGCGGAGCTGGCTGAGCAGGCACTCGGCGCGATGGTGTGGCTGACCCCGGCAGCAAGCTCCGCCTTGGCGGTGGAAGAGAAGACCCCACTGACGTTGGAATGGCCGGTACGCCTCCATGATCGCGGCGAGGTTACTGCCTTCGTGGTGAACCCCTTCTGGCTGAGCGCAGCGCTGGCTGGCAGCGCCGAAAGCGCCGCGGAAACACTTCGAGCCACGCTCTCTCTGCTGATGCAGCCGTTCGGTGTTTCGCACGCGATCGACGTTGTCCAAAAGCAGCAAAATACTGCGCGATTTCTCGAGTACGCAGAGAACGTGACCGTGTCCCGGTGGGGTGAAATCCGCGAAAGCGCTGGGCTGGGAGGTTAAGATGCCCAACCTACCCAAAGGAGCCGCAGAGCCGAGGCGCCGCACTGGCACGATCTTCCGGTATCAGCCCGCCAAGCCTGGCGAGCCGCTGGGCCACTACGTGGTGCGCTGCTCGGCTCCGGACGGCACGCGGCCGCTCTTCCACTTGGACCCATCGCCAGCGGGCCCCGGGCACGAGGTCGAGGCCAAGGCGACCGCCGTGGAGATCAGCGAGGGACTCTGGGCGCAGCAGCTCGGCGCCGCGCCGAAACGGGCGGGGCGCGCAGCCGCCGATCCGGCTCCCGACGTTGAGGGCATGGAGACCTGGCTCGCGCTATGGATCGCCGACCGCAAGCGGCGCGGCTACACGTCGACGCCGGAGAACGCGTCGCACTACCGCGAGCACATCGCGCCCGCCATCGGCCCGAGCACGTCGACGCCTGGTCGCCCGAAGATCTGCGGCTGCTGACGTCGCTGCTCGACGGTAAGGTGCAGGCCGGCACGCTCTCGTGGAAGAGCGCGCGCAACATTTGGGGCACGGCCACCAAGATGTGCAAGGACGCGAGCCGGTCGAAGGTGGAGGCACCACGAGTCCGGCCCGACAATCCCTCGGCGGGCGTTGAAGGCCCCGGTCGCGGCGCCAGCACGGTGAAGCAGTACCTCTATCCGAGCGAGTTTCTGCAGTTCGTGACCTGCACCAAGGTCCCGCTGGAGTGGAGGCGCGCCGTGGCCATCGCCGTGTACCTTTTTCCGCGAGCCGGCGAGCTACGAGTACTTCGCTGGAGCGATCTGAACGTCGACCGTTGGACGGTCCACATCCACCGCGCGCGCGACCGCAACACCGGCGAGAAAAAGCCCACCAAGATTGACGCCGCGCGTCGCTTCAAGGTCGAGGCCAACCTGCTGCGCCCGTTGCTCACCGCTCTGCACGAAGCGGCCGGCGGGGAGGGGATGGTTTTCGACCTTCCCAGCGAGCGCGACATGGCGCGCGGCTTTCGTCGGTGGCTCAAGGCCGCCAAGGTCGAGCGCTCCGAGCTTCACACGAGCAGCCGCACCCAGAAGGCGATCACCTTCCACGACCTTCGGGCGACGGGCCTGACCTGGCTTGCGGTGAGGGGTGACGACGCGCTCAAGATCATGCAGCGCGCGGGGCACAGCGACTTCGAGACTACGAAGGGCTACATCCGCACGGCCGAGGACGTTCGTGAGGGCTTCGGCGACGTGTTTCCCGAACTGCCCCCGAGCTTGCTCGCGCCGACGGGCGAAGCGCCAAACGCCGAAGCGACGCCACCCGAACCGGATGACGTGGTCGACGATCTCGAGGAAGAGGCTCTTGGCAGCTGTGACAGGGGTACTGTCACAGCTGCTGTCACAAGCCTTCTAAGTATCGAGAACTATTGCGGGGCGGACGGGACTCGAACCCAGGTAAGAACGTCGCTTCCCGGCGCGATTTGTCGCCTAACGTCGCTCAGCCCGGTGAGGGTGAGGGTGAGGGTTCAGGAAGCGACGTTAGGCGCCCGGAGCGACCCGAGCGGGGAGGAGCGTCGGACGATTCCGAGGCGAGCGCTGCCGAGCCGTTGGGCGACTGCTCGGGCGTGGTTGAGACGGCCATCGCGGCGGCGTTGAAGTTGGCGGCGGAGGCGTCGCAGTGGGACATCGTGGCGCAGCTAGCGCGGGAGCTTGAAGCACGTCGAACTACCCGCAGCGGTCATGGAGAGCAGCCTCGGCAAGCCGTGGTTGTTCCGTCTGTTGGCGGGCATCAGGAACCGCGGGTATTCGGTGAAGTTCACCGGTGAGAACCGCGCCTGAGGGCGGTGAAGTTCACCGGTGACGGTGGGCATCAGGACGCGGTTTTCTTGCTGCGGCGAGTGGAGCGGGCGGCGGTGAGCTCTTTGGCCTCTTTGAGGCGGTAGCTATCGGCGTCGATGTCGATCACCTCGGCACGGTGAATCGTAACCGATCCACGGACCCCATCTGGCAAGGGTCTCGCGCGGGATGCCAGAAGAGGGCATGCGCAAGCAATACACGGCTGAGGATCGCGGGCGGCTGATCGCGGAGGTGCGGGCGTCGGGCGAGCCGGTGAAGAAGGTGGCGGCCCCGTTGGGGATCGCGGAGTCGAGCGCGTATTTGTGGATGAAAGCTGCGCGGACGAGCGCGCCGGGGTTCGCGAAGTTGGTGCGGGCGCGACCGGCGCCGGCTGCCGTGGTCGCAGTGCGGGTGGGCGCGGCGACGATTTGCGTGGAGGCAGGCTTCGACGCCGAGCTGTTGCGCTCGGTGGTTTTGGCGCTGCGTAGCAGCTCGACATGATCGCTCATGGGCTGCCCATCTACGTGGCGCTCGAGCCGGTGGACATGCGGTTCGGGTTCGAGCGGCTCGGGGGTTTGGTGCGCGAAAAGATGCAAACCGAGCCCAGATCACGGGCGCTCTTCGTGTTCGTGGGGAAGCGGGGGCACACAATGAAAGTGCTGACCTGGGACGGCACAGGCGTGCTGATGGTGCACAAGAAGCTCGACGCTGGGAAGTTCGAGTTGCCGAAATCGACGCGCGCCGATGATCAGCACGTCGTCGTCAGTGATGCCATCTTCGAGGTGATCTACAAGGGCGTCTCGGTCACGCCGAAAGCCAAGCCTCGGCGCGTGCATTGAAGCGCGGAGCGCACTCTTCACTTGAGAGTGATGATCGCGTTCGTGTATAGATACGGCGTGGCCCGCACGTCGTCGGATGGAGCAACGCCCGAGCCGTCGCCGGCGGAGCTGGCTGCCATCGTGTCGACGTTCCAGGCAGAGCTCGTCGCCGTGAAAGCGCAGAATGAATCGCTCCGCGAGACCCTACTCAATCTGTCTCACGAAAATGAGCTGCTCAAACGGCGCATCTACGGCAACAAGACGGAGCGCACCCACACGAGTGAGCTGCAGCTCACGCTCGGCAGCCTTCTGGATGCAGAAAAGCAGCTCCAGAAGGAGCTCGATGAGGCCGTGGCCAAGGCCCACGGCACGAGCGATGAAGACGAGACGAAACCGCCTGCCGACAAGCCCAAACCCAAGGGCCGCCGGGACCTATCCACCAGCGATTTGCCGCGCTTTCTGCTTGAGATCTTGGACGAGGACTTGGAGAGGACCGCCAAGCGGATCGGCTTCGACGAAAGCCTGCAGCTCATGTTTCGTCGCGGTGGCTTCTCGGTGCTCGTCAAACGCACTGCCAAGTACGAGTTGCCCGGCAAGGATGGACCCACTGTCCTTGGCGTCGAGACACCGAAGTCGTTGTTCCGTCGAGGACTGCTGCACTCGTCGGTAGTCGCGCACATCCTGGTGCAGAAGTTTTCGCTCGGCGTGCCGCACCATCGACTCGAGCAGCACCTGGCGGACCAGGGCGTCGAGCTCGGCCGTGGCATCATGTGTCGTTACGTCGAGGAAGCGGGCAGCACGCTCGGCGCAACCATCGTTCACGCGCTCTGGCAGGACGCCGTCCAAAACGCCGGCGTCATCTCCACCGATGCGACCTCGGCCATGGTGCAGCCGGAGAAGAGCAAGGACGGTCAGCGCCAAGCCTGCAAGAAGGGCCACTTCTTCACCGCCGTTGTCGACTGCGATCACGTGCTGTTCGCGTACACCGAGCGGCACACTCAGGAGTTCGTGAAGAAGCTTTTCGGCGGTTTTAACGGCTTTTTGCAGTGCGACGCCAGCAACGTCTACGACGTCCTCGAGCGCGGGCCGCCGCAGGATACCGATGAGGGCGTGTCGCTTGTGGGCTGCTGGGCTCACTGCCGGCGCTATTTTTTCGAGGCGGCCGTCTGCCACTATCCAGTCGGCGTGCAAGGCCTGATGCGCATTCGCGCCATCTACGCGGCCGACGACGCCTTCCGTACGTTGCCACCGGCCAAACGCAAGCCGATGCGCGACCAGCATCTGCGCCCGCTCATCGACGGCCTTTGCGGACCAGAACAGCGCCGGTGTGTGCCATGAACGCGGCGAACTCAGCCGCCGGAAATTCAATCGGCATCTGAATGCAGAGCGTTTTGAGATATTGGGTCGTCACGTGGCTTGCTTAGCGGTATGGGCGGTGCCGCGTCGGTTGGCGCCGCGGATAATCCATCTTCCCGAGCAGCGGCGGCGACGGGCGATTAGGCGTCTCGGGTCGCGGCGAGAATTCTGGCGCGCGCGTACTGCCAATCGTCCTCCGCTGAGCCCGCAATGCCTCTAGCTTCGCGAAAGCGCCATCTTTCGTGAGCTAGCTGCGATAAGTCAGCTTCGTTCGGCTCCTTGCGAGGGTGATGCCGTACCACGAGCGTGTTGTGCAGAGCCGTGGCAACTTCCTTCACATTCTTTGGAATGTCTTTGAGGACAAGACCCAGAGGGGACACAACGAAAGTAGAGGGCGGGAGGTAGAACAGTTTGTGCACATCCGGTGCCTCGATCGAGTTGAGGAAGTCTAGACGACCTGCAATGCGGACAGCCCAACGACCGGAGTGCTGCAGCCACACGGCCTCGACATCGTCGATTGGAATCGTCACGACCTGCCGATCTTCGTCAGGCTGACTTAGGACGATGCTGCCGCTCTCTTCGGGGTCGACTGCGTCGAGATTGAACTCGTCTGCGCCCCGGATGGTTTCATGTGTCGCATTGCCGGCGGGCACCGCAAATAGGTCGATCTTGCCCCCAGACCTGAGAGCCCGGAGAAGAAGCAGCTTCGCGCGACGGGCCTTGGAATTCATGTAAAGAGGCAATTGTTCAGGCAAAAGGCACTCCGTATGGCGACCCACTCGCAACGGGAAGCGCCACGCATCTTGCGCCGTCTCGTGGCGCGCTGCGACGGGTTGGTCAACAAGTGGCTCGATGTTCACTACCAGGATGACACTAGCGGGCGTCCCCGGAACGGGAATGGTGCGCGCGTGCACCGCCGGGCTGGGGCGACATAGGTCTCTAACGGCTTTATCGAAGGCATCCTCGAGCATTGCCGCGTGCTTCACCGAGAGCGGTCTTGAGTAGTCCGGTCCGGTTGTCCCTTCTAGGGCACCGATGATGATCGCACCACCCTCGGCGTTCGCAAACGCGGCGACGTCCTTCGCCATCTCTGCACGACTATCCGGTGCGTAAGTCTCCTTCAGATCGAACCAAAGATTTTCCTGAACGTGGGCTGATGCCTCGCTAGCTTTGGGAAGGGCCTCCCACGTCTCGATCAGCGTCGCCACCATCTGCGCCGTCATCTTTCGCGAAATAGCGGGCCGTTTGCAAGCCCGATACTGATCGTCGTTCACCACTGCTACGGCTCCGCCTCCGGCGAGCGGGCTTGCACAGGTGGATCAGCGGCTCGCGCAGGTCGCATGCCGAGCCCGTGAACTTCGCCCACTTGAAAGCTCAGACTGGCGGCTGCTCGTGTCGGGCGCCGGCAAGGGCACCGAGATAATCTTGCGGCTCGCCGACGCTGCCGTGTTCGTCGGTCGTGTCTTGTCTCGAACAGTCGGTGGCGCTTCAGCGTTGGGGCTGCGGCAGGGAGCCGCGCTGCTTTGCCTTTGCCAACATTCAAGGCGCGGCCGTCGTCGGCCCGCACAGCTTCGAGCAGGAGCGCGCAGTCAAGCAAAGGCAACGGCGAGGCGAGCCCGCACACGTGGAGCGATCGAAAGAAAAAGCACAGGGGCTCGGCTGTCCGCAGCCCATTCCTACGCCGTGAGGCCGGCGTCACAGGCGTCGATATAGTCCTGCGCGGACATCGGCTGCAGTTCCACAAAAGTCTGACTCGGGCGCGCGAGCTGCAAAACGCCTTGAAGACGGCGTACGTCAGGGTGCGCTAGGTCCGCACCCAGCACGAGCTTGACTGCACACGCCCTGCCTCGCGGAAGGTGGTCGACAAAGAATGCACGCGAACGCGCATCCGTTGGCGGCATTCTATAGCCGAGAATTGCGATAACGTGAGCCTCACTGAGGGCGTGTGCAGCCTCGTCCCAAAGTGCTTGAAGTCTTTCGGCTTGGGTTTGTTTGCCCGGGCCAGGCGCCGCAATTGCAAGTTCTTCGGGTTTGCAGGTCGCAGCAAAGTTGACTCGATCTTCGACGACAATGTTTTCGCCTTCGCCAGTGTAACGCCAGTTGGTGCTCCCGTGGAGTTTGTAGATGCGCAACCCCTCGCGTCGCTCGCCTTGATGTTGCCCCGGCATGTAAGGGAGTACCACTTGCGGCTGCAGTCCTAGCCGCTCCAGCACGCAGTCATAGTTGAAGGTTATGATCGTGTGAGGGTTCGAGGGGTCGCTGAGCTTCCTTCCCCCGGCAAGCTTTTCGACCCAGCGTTTGTACGGTAGCCACGGCTCGTGCCCCGTGTGAGCATCGAGCAAGAAGCGGCTGCATTCGAAGGCCAATAGCCGCTTTGCCGCGTCGCGCATGTCAGCGATCGGAATGTGCCGCCCGTCGGATCGAAGGGTGCTCACGATGCCTTCGAACCGCTGCGCGGCGTG
>Ga0307516_10007938_pt1 | contig 12083 bp, 10 predicted proteins | sample 19_EM_MG_FD_203310 | JGI IMG/M metagenome (GOLD analysis project Ga0307516, IMG submission 203310) | Populus trichocarpa ectomycorrhiza microbial communities from riparian zone in the Pacific Northwest, United States - 19_EM | ecosystem: Host-associated > Plants > Roots > Unclassified | place...
CCTTCTACACAACAACCATATAACTTAACTAAATTTTCAAGGACTATCTCTAACATTGTTTTAATCTCTGCTAAGAATCCTGACACCCCTTGTCTCAGTAGAAGGTTGACGACACAGAGAGAGAGAGAGCAAAACAATCACGGTGAAACACAAATCAATTTTAATAGTAATTTTATTGTTTGATTTGGGAAAAATTAGAAGTTCTTCACTATCTGTCGAAGAAAGAGATAGAATTAGAGAGACAAAGTAATTTGACATCTATTTCTCGTTCGTTTGATGAAAAATAATTTTTTAAATTTTTCCGTATTTATTTAGTATTAGAAAAATTAATCAATAAAAAACACTTTTCAGACTAAAAAAAATTTAATTTGGTTTCCAGAAAAGTGTTTTCCTTTTATTTTTGACGGAAAACACTTTCTGAAAGTTGTGGAAAATTTAGAAATATCATATTATTTGTTAATTATATCAAATTTGATCCTCAAACTTTTGATTGCTATATATATTTTGTTTTGAATATTATTTTTCTTCAATTTCATCCATTAGAATTTGATTTTTATATTAACTTTAGTCCTCATTTTTATAATTGTTATTTGCTTTTGCCTTATCATTTTTTAATTGAAATTTTTTATCTATCAAATTTAGTCCTTATTCTTTTGATTGTTACTTATTTTATTTGAAATAATTTATAAAATGGTAATTATTATTATTTTAATTTCTTCATCTTTCAATTTTTTTATTTGTTAGATTTGATCTATATTATTTTGATTATTATTTATTTTATTTGAAATAATTTATGAAATTATATATTTTTTTAATTTCATTCTCATTCAACTTTTTAATTTGTAAGATTTGTTCTTCATTATTTTAATAAACTTGAAAAAACAAAAAATTAATAAGTTATTTTTCAGCTCATTTTCCATGACATAACCAAACACTAAAAAATGTTTTCCAACTTATTTTTCATTACACTATCAAACATTGGAAAATGATTCACTTTTTCAGAATTCACTTAAAAAAAACTATTTTTCAGTAAACAAACGGGGCCTTAATGTTTCTAATTATTAAAATATATACAAGGATATTGTGGTTATTTTATTATATTAAATTTTTTTTGTTCTAGATTATAAATTATAATTTTTAAAAACTTTATAAGTGTAATTTGAATTGAATTATAGGATATTAAAGGTAATTTCTCCTTTAATTTATTATCCTTATATACTTTGTTAAATGAGATTTAACCAAAACATTATGTATAAATCCTCATGTTGCTTCATATCATTATAATTTTGTTTTTATTTTTATTTATTAAAGTATCAATCCTATTTTACATACAAATACAATTAATTTCAAATTCTTTTATCATTTGGAATTGTTTTTGGCTAATGGTCGTGGTCCCGCTCCACTGCAACCTGGATAAAAATTTTTTATCAAAAACAAATTACAGACATTGACAATGCTTTTTATACCATTACATGAGTTAACATTTTCTTAGTATACTTGATCACGTGATTATTGTTGTCCAAAATTAGCATGTCATAAACATAGAAACATATAATGACATAACATCAATCTTTGTATTTCATATAAACACATTTATCAACTTCATTGATTTTCATGCCATTTTTAATAGCTTACATCAAACCATACAATGATTTGACAAGCTTATAGACTTTATTTTCTTGTTCATTAACAACAAACCCCTAGAGTTGTTCCATATAAACCTCTTCTTCTGAGTCACCATTTAAGAAAGGTGTTTTTCATCCATTTAATGAATTTCAAGCTTTTTAATAGTTATGATAGATATTAATATTTATATGAAAGTTATTTTTGATATAAGTGAATATGTATCAAAATAATCTACACCTTATTGTTATCTAACTCTTTTCCCAACAAGTCTAACTTTATATTTGTCAATATTACCATAAGCTTTCATATTCCTTTTGAAGATCCATTTATGGCTAATGGTTTACCAAGAGGAAGATATACTAGTTCTCATGTATGTTTATTCATAATGGATTCTATTTCATTATCGAATGCCTTCTTGTAAAAAGAAGCTTCAAGACATGACATTGCCTTGAAATATGTCTAAGGTTCATTTTCTAACAAGTATGTTAGAAAATCAGGACCAAATGTTATTATTTTTTCCCCTTTCACTCTTTATCAACTCAACTTTATCATCTTCTAATACATGATGGCTACTTAAGCTAGCCCCAATTGTTCTTTTAAATTAACAATTTTCTTGTGTTCCCTTCCATGGAAACACTTTTTCGAATAATGCAACATTTCTTAATTCCATGATAGTATTATGATCATTATCTTCAATACTTGAATTGATTACAAGAAATTGATATGCATTGTTATTGTAAGCTTATTTGATAAATACATAATTCACATTTTTAAGTCTCATCTTGACTTTTTTAGGATCAGGTACCACTATCTTTGTAAGACACCCTTACACTTTGAGATATTTATAAGAAGATTTTCTACCTTTTCAAATTCACATGGTATCTTTTCTAACTTTTTATGGGGTACTTTATTAATTATATAATTGATAGTTAAAATTGCCTCTCCCAACAAATTATGAGGTGCTCTCGAACTTATTAGCATGACATTCATCATTTCTTTTAAAGTGTGGTTCTTACATTCTGCAATGTCATTTTGTTGAAGTGAATAAGAAGCGGTAGTTTGGTGAATAATATCATTTTAGAAACATAATTTTCCACCTCTATAACTTTTTATTACCTATATTTTCTTATCAAGTTGGTTTTTAAATTCATTCTTGCAATGTTTAAATATTTCAAGAGCCTCATCTTTGCTTCTAAGCAAATAGGTATAACAATACCTCGTGCAATCATCTATAAAAGTAATGTAATACTATTTCTCATCTCTAGTTTGCATAAAATTTAAATCACTATTACCCGAGTAAATTAAACCTAGAGGTTCACTACTTCTTTCAATTGAATGAAAAGAAGTTTTTGTGAATTTTGATTTTACACAAACCTCACACTTATGTTTTTCTAAAAAGTCATACAAGGTAATAAATCAAGATTTATTAACATTTAATAGGTTATAATTCACATGGCCTAACTTGTCATGCCACATGTCACAAGACTCAAGCAAATAAGAAGAATATGTATTATTATTATTATTATTATTATTATCCATGGTTACGATAGTCATTACATTTATTTTGAAGAGATTATCACTAAGATGCCCCTCTTTTATGAACACTTTATCTTTAGAGAATATAAATTTTTCACTCTTAAAGACCAACTTAGAACTATTTTTGCTTAACAACAACCCAGACATTAAGTTCATTATAATGTCAGCAACAAGAAACATATTGTTGAGGCTTATTGGTTTTTTAGAAGTCATGTTCAAAATAACTTTCCCATCATCTAATAATTTGAAGGTTGATGAATTCTTCATGTATAATTATTCATCATTCACTTCTTTATAAGTGAAGAACATCATTTTCTTAATGCATACATGTCTAGTTGCATTAGTTTCAACCCACCACTAATTAAGACATTTAATCAAATTGACTTCAAAAACAATAATAAACATGTTCATTTCCAAAACTTTATCAACAAGGTAATCAATCTCATTAATATTGACTTCAGTAATCATTATCTTTTTTGGGTTACTTTGCTGAGCCTTATTTCTATAACCCTTGACTAGGTGTCTTGTCTTGTTATAGAAAAAAGATCCATTAAAAGGTTTGACAATACTTTTTCCCTTATTAACAAGCTTTGGCTTTTGGTTTTTATTGTGGAACTTCACTACTAGCTCCACAAAGTTTGCTTTAGGGGCTATACCAAAAGAGTTGGTTTTTTTTTTTCCTAGACAACTTATTATCCTCATTTAGCCTCAAGATGAGGTCTTAAAATCTTATTTCTTTGCTCTTATGCTTAAGCTAATTTTTGAATTCTTTTCAAGATGGTGAAAATTTCTCAATAATTGCAGTCACTTGGAAGGATTCACTTATAAGCATTTCTTTAGCATATCTATCATGCAAAGTGAGTTGAAACTCTTGAACTTGACTCATAATGATTCTTGAGTCAACCATCTTAAAATCTGAAAATTTATCGACTTTGAACTTTTCCATACTGATAATTTCAACCTTGAAGTTTTTGTCCAAAGTTTTCAAAAGTGCCTTTACACTCTTTATTGAACTATACATATTATATTGTGTATTATCCAATGTATTCAAGATGTAGTTCTTACACATGAAATCACTATGATTCCACCATCCAAAGCTACCATAATAATATTATCAATCATATTCATTATTTGACAACTTTGGTGTATTTTTTAAAAAGAACTTTTTCAAGTTCAAGGTGGTTACATGAAGCAGCATTTTATGTAGCCATCTCTTAAAGTCTCTCTAGTTAGTATATAGTAATAGGTGGGTATGATTTTTAACTTCCTATTGTTTTCCAATTTGTCACAAATAACTAGATATGTGATCATATAATGTTTAGTTTATAATCATGCAAAGCTATAATTTCATTCTAAGCTTGCAATCATAACAAAAGACTAGTATACATACAAAGCAAGTGTTAAATCATACATAAGAGATTGAAACTAACTCCTAATTACAAAAAAGTGAAAGAATTGTAGCTCTCGACACAAAACACTATAACAACAACAATGTTTTTCTTTTGTTTTGGTCCCTAGGCTTGTGTATGCTTTGGTTCCTTTATTTATTTTTCTTTTTATTTGGTCATTTGACATTGCTTTTGGTTTGCAATGGTCTTGGTGATTTATTTTCAATGCTTATGTATATGGAACTTAAGGTGTCGATAAAATATAGGTTTGAAAATATTTTTTGAATCAAAATTCAATTTATTTTATTTAGAATAATTAGAGTTTCAAAGATCAAATTTAAAAGTCAAAAACATGTTTAACACCTTTCCCCCCTAAATTCAGGGATTGATTTGCATAGTCAACGAGGAAGTTCATGTTCTTTTTTTTTTATATCAGTCTTTTAAATTTAATTTAATTTTCAATTTGATCCCTTTTCATTAACTTTATTTAGGATTTAACTTGGTATTTTATTTTGGTTGCCTTGATACTAGGATCTTGCAATATCAGGGGAGATTTATAGTGCTTGATTAATGCTCAATTTTAAAAAATAAAATAGAATTTGACTTATTTAAAACAATAAATGTTGAATGACCAAAATCAAAATTATACAAGTATGGGGGGATTGGGGTAAATAGGCAAGGAAAATAGGTTGGTGTGTGGGTAGCATCCGCATTCTTCAAACGAAGCTTGCGATGAATTTTGGCAATCGAATGGTGAATTCTGTGACGATGTTTGAAGCATAACGCCTCAGTCTTCATGGTGGTCTGGTGCGTGTAGATGAAGCATCTTTGGGCACCAATGAGTTTTTTTCTCTCTCTTTTTGTTTAATTTAATTTTTTATTTCAAATTTGACGCTCATTCTTTTGATTACTATTGTTTTTAATCCTTTTTTGATTTTTTTTTAATTTTATCCTTCCTTATTTAATTGATTGGGGATTTTACTTCGTGGCTTTTTCAGGTTTTCCTTCTATGGGGTTAGCTCCAGCTTCATGACCCGGGTCATGGGTTTCAAAGATTATCTTGAGTTGACTTTTGGTGTTGTTTTATGTCCTTTTATAATTTTTTTTATTTCATCCTTCAATATAAGGTTGGTTGGGGATTGAGATTCATAATTTATTTTTATTTTATTTTTTAAAGGGTTTTCCTGATCGCAAGGTTAATGGGTTAACCCGGGTTACATTGAATTTTTTTCAGTTTCGCTCTTCAATATTGGGTTGTATGAGATTTGAGCTTCATTGTTTTTATTCAATTTTCTTTCTACAATGTCATCCTGATCTCACAATTAGTTGGTGTATTTGACAGGTCGACCTGGGCGGACTCGAGTAATTTTTTTATAATTTCATCTTTTAACATTTGATTTGCTGGGAATTGAGCTTCAATTTTGTTTCTTTCTGTGGGGTTATCACATTCTCATTTGATTTTTGTTATCAAATATTGAGAGGATATCTTTTCATAATATTGGCAAGCGTTTATTTTACAAGTTGATCATTGCATTTTTTTTAGTTTAACTTATTTTAATTTTACTTATTTACTGTCATTGTCTATTTTTTAAAATCATATTGTTAGGTTAACCGCACTTATTGAGTCAAGTCGAGTCAGATTTTTCTTACTTCTTTAAAAACGCTATCATCGCCTCAACATCTTTTTTTTATGTTGAGAAAAACTTGGCTTGACCCGTAGCGTAGCGCGGGCTGCCAATCTAGTATGCATACTAAAGCATATATTCAAGTAATACTTAAAGTAAAAACAAGTAAAGCACTTACTTGTTGAAGCTCTTAGAATTTATTCAAGTTTAAATTTTATTGTTGTCAATGATTAAACCTTTGTCCATAAGACTTTATTGCTTCTTAATTGGTATAAAATGATTTTCTTCAATAAGCCTCATAAGATTTCAACAATATCAACTTATTTAGATGCAATCCTAAACAAAGTTCAACAAACAGAAAAAAATTATACTTAATATCCCTTTACAAAGACCGAACATAAGCTTTAGAATAGAAGGAAAGAGTAAAAGAATAAGTTTAAGAAAAACCAACAAAAGAAGGAATAAACTCAAGATATTTTATTCGACTTTCTACCAATCCAAGACACTTATTTATAAGACTTGAAAACCAAATCATTAATTTCTCATAATTCATAAATCTTCATAATTCATTAATTATGATGAATGTTCATAATACATGAATGCTCATATATCGAAAAAAATATTTATGAATGTTCATAGTTCATGAATTACACATAATAACATTCTTTCTCAACGTATTAATTCATATATTAAGACATTTTATGGATTAAAAGAAATCTCTAATCAAACAGGGACTTAATAGTAAATATGTTTTTATGAACCAAACTTAAGCTCAAACTTATGAGCCTATAAACACACTGTCTAATCCACAAAGTTATTTTGGGTTTGAAATATTTATTATTCAAATGTTATTGGAGAACAATTTTTCATTTAAAATTCAACATGGTTTTCATATCTGAGTGAACCTCAAGAATAATTTTGATCTTAAAAGTCCCATTACATATTTTATAAACCAATTCCAAAGTTTCCAACACCTTTACCCCGAACTATGGTAGTAAAAGCTGGTCCAGGATTTGGAAGACTACTGTCTCAAAAGCATATAATTTTTCTATTTCAAGCTGCTTGGAATTGACAGTTAACCAATGAAGTCCGTTTCCACAGAAACCTTTCTCACACTTCACTTTGTGCTCGGTGTGGCTGTCAAGTTGAGTCTGTTCATCTTCTTTTTGACAGCTATTGGGCTAGACAGCTTTGGATGAAGCTCCTACCTTCTTCTAAAGTTCCTAATTTTTTCCAGGGTGATACTATGGTTTGGCTGGAATGTATGAGCAATGGTGGCAGGAATCCTCGCTACTGAATTTGGTTATTTGTTAGTATTAGTATTTGTTGGACCATATGAAAGGCATGCAATAAGGTAGTTATTGATGGTGTCCTAATTAATATGCCAGAGCAGGTCCGACAAGTAAAGCAACTCATTCGTGGTTATTCTTTGGCTTTTTCGCTGCCTTCAGGGTCTGTTTCTTCTCGTGCTGCTGAGTTGGTGTCCTGGAAAGTCCCCGATGTGGACTGGTGGAAATTAAATGTAGATGGCAGTGTTCTTGCCACTTCGGGAGCAGCTGGTATAGGAGGATTGATTCGAGAGCTTTCTGGACAATGGATCACATATTTTTCTTGCTTTAATGGCCCCTCCAGTATCATCTTTGCTGAGCTGCCAAAAACTTGTGGAATCTGATAGTATGGAGGCTATTATTCAGTTGCTTACAACTGATACAGCAGATCATCACCCGCAGGATGCTTTGATTAAGGATACTCGTGTTTTTCTTTCTCGTATTCCTGCTTTCTTGCAAGTTCATGCATGAATTGAGGGAGGGAAATAATTGTGCTCATATTTTTGCTCGTATTGATTCTAGCAGGCCCAACATAGATCAGGTTTGGGATTTTCCTTCCCCGGTTTAAAGGATGCTCTCCAATCTGATGCAGTAGGTGTTATGTTTAATAAAGTATAGTTTTCCCTATTCTTTCTTCTGTAAAAAAATAAAAAAGAACTCTACAACTCTGTTTGCTATGACTTCACTACCATGATATATAAAATTTATTATGTAATTAATAGCAAATGATGGACTTAATTATATAATAGCATATGATAGACTTGTATAATTTGAGAAAATTATAAAATTTACTGTGCCCGTCTCATTAAATATTATTTATTAGAATTTTTTTTTTCAATTTTAATTTCATCTCTTAATATTTGATTTTTGAGTTTAAGCTTAATGAGTTATTTTAATTTATTTTTTATGAGATTATCACAATCTCAGGACTCAGGTTTGATGGGTAAATTTTTTTTTATTATTGATTTTTTTAAAATTTCATTCTTCAACATTTTATTAATTAAGAATTAGGTTTCATGATTTATTTTGATTTACTTTTTATGAGATTATGTTAATCTCATTACCCAAGTTAAGGGTATAGTGGATTAAATCAAGTTGACTTGGGTATTTTTTTCAATATTTTTTTAAATTGATTTTTTTTTTAATTTCATCCTTCAACATTGAATTGATTCGGAATTGTGCTTTATAATTTATTTCGATTTGATTTCTATAGGGTCATCTCAGCCTCATGACCTAGATCGTAGTTTTGGTAGATTAGCTTGGGTTGACTTGAATCGTTTTTCATTTTGCTTCCTATGAGGTTATACTAGTCTTATGATCTAGATCACGGATTTGGCGTGTTAACCGTAGATTCAAGTCATAGGTTTGACAGGTTAACCTCGGTCGACTCAGGTAATTTTTTTTTATTTTTTTAATTGTTTTTTTATTTTATCCTTAATATTGACCTAATTAAAAATTAAATTTCATAATTTATTTTGATTTGTTTTTTGTGAGGTTATTATTATATTGTGACAATAGATTAATTTTGTTTTGCTATAAAAAAAAAGTTAACAATGATTGGATATTATTTTTATATTAAACAAAATTTAATCCGAACTATAATATGAGCCAAATATCTAAGTAGTATTAATAAATTTGATTAAAAAATGAAAATAAACAGATGATAATCAAATTGGACAGGCCTCGAACTAGTTTAATACAATTTGTAATGGCAGTTGAACCTAGGATAACAAATAGGAGAAGTTAACTTCGGCCATTTTATTTTATTTTTTAAAAAAACACCAAAATAAAACAATTGAGAGTAAGGGACCAAATGCACCATCAACAATATTCGAAACAAAGAGAAACAGAACCCTTCTCGAGACTGATATGGTATCTGACCGGCAGCTTGAGAAGGGAGGAAAGCCGGGACAGATAAGCCCTCGGGAAATCGGAGAAAGACACAAACAGAACCTAACCACTGCATCTGTGCTTCGGCCAACCATGAAAGTATTAAGTCGAAAGAAGGGAGAAACAATGAGTCTCGAGATCTATATTATAAACATAAAATCGTAGGGATCTGTGCTTCGGCCAACCCAAAACAGTGGAGATCATTTTCTTACATGTTCCATCATAATATGCGCCATTTTCCTCCTTTTTTAGGTATATATATCTGCCATTGAATTAAAATACAAATAAAACTGGATAACAGAATGATAACATGGATGAAGCAAGTGCAATGCAACATAAATTGAACATTAAATTCTCGATGATTGAATTAATTCTATCATTGTGTGTAAGCCTGGACACTCCTACGTAGCCTAACAAACTAAACTTAATTTTTCCCACAATGGGAAGAAAATTACAGGAAAAATGATTAAAAAATTACAAAAGGGAATTCTAAAGCTGATAACTTGACCAAACCAAGCGTTCCATGGAAGTCTCAAAGCAAATGGACCAATCTGCTTGTTATCTCAACTCCTCCTAACATGGGCAAACTGTGAATGGGGATAATATCGGGAGGAGCCAATCTCCAGCAAACTACTTTACACAATATACAGAATCAGCTGACGTTATTGCCCATGGCTCAGATGATTGAGCACGACTCAATGCTCATGCTTAACACGTGCTTTTATTATTCCAGGAAGGGGAGGAGAGGTAGGAAGCCTAACGGGATTGTTTGTCCTTGGGGAAGTACGGATTTGTGGTTGATACATGATGGACATGCTAGAACCTTCACCTCCATCAGCCGCTGGATTGGGTGCAGCCATATTATCACTCTGGTGTCTCTCACAAAATTTCATTGCCTTGAGAACATAATTATCATCATGGAGCTCGAAAGGAGTGCTGCAAACAGAGTGCAATAAAAGTGTTGTCAATGGAAAAACTCTAATTTTCACTGATTGGGGACGAGGAGAATAACAAGGTCCAGAAGTGCTCAGTTGCTAATTGAAAGTGGTATCTCTTTAGGCATGAATGATGAAAACTTATCCGAAGCCCCTTCACATCTCTTATAAATAATTTGATTATTTGCAGATTTCAAGTCCAGTCTGCCACAATGCTGTGCTTTGACTAAACCATTTCAAAATCATATGGTGTAGCAGCTCAACAAACTTCACTAGCTTTGCGAGGGAGAAAATTGAAGAGCTGAAGGGCATTCTTACCTATTAAAATCAAAATGAACGAGCTGCATATCTTCTGATATCTCCACTTCAACAGTTGCATGAGGACGTGTCTACAGGTACCAATAGGGAAAAAAAATTAAAAAAAAAAAGGAATGATAAAAAAAAATGCGACTTCATATTCATGTACAATTCAAGAAAATATTTCCAACCATAAAGCATACTTCCAGATAAAATTTCCAACATCGTAAGGAAAATGCTATAAATCTTTTTATCCTTGGCTGATTACAAATTCCAAGAGCTCATCCCATTGCAGTAAGCTTGCCTTACAAACTCAAAAAATAGCTTCAGATGCATAGGTAACAGTTCCAACTTACAGATATTATATTATTTTTTTCATTAAAATTAATTGTGAACTAGAACATATGCAGACAATTATTATTTTTGTTCATATGGGAGGCTAACTGTACCAATACCCAAGATCACTTGATGTTTCTTTTTGGTGTGCCAAACATAATTTCTCTGTTGCTTGAAACCCTAGTCCACCACAGTCACGCAACAATTAATGCAGCACAAGAAAAGCTTGAGACAAAAGCCTAAAATCCACAAGGGAATCTTCAATGCAAAAGGATAGTGGAAAAGGACCTAGAAGGTGATGGAACTTGAATTTTTAAGTCCTCAATAACAATTCCTAACCCTTTTAAGGAATGGCTATCTATTGTGAGGCTTTGCTTTTTTCAGATTTCTGGAGCAGAATGTGTAATTCACATAAAAAATGTGAACGCATTCACACATGCTCTGCCTCAACAAAATTCCATCACCACCTACTTGCAGCTAACCACTAAAAATGGCTCCCTTTATACACTGGTCTCTCCATCTGAGACTGGAATCTACTGCACAAATCTTCATAATTATCAAACCATTAATCTGTAAGAACCTTCCAAACTGCAAAACCTTTAACTGACAGTTATTCATAGAAAACAGGGGTTACCTCCCTTTAACCTATTCAATGTGGGATTGGCATTTCTCAATCTTCTCAACATACAAATTTAAAGTCTCTTCCTTCCACCATCCTCCTCCATATCCAGTCAGTTACTATATTCAGCGTGGATTTCTCAAATTAATTTTAGTGTTTATCACATGCAAGTGTGCAAAGAAATACTGTCTCCCTCACGCCTTGTCTGATCTATTTGCAACAACCTACAAAATATCAGTTTAATCCTATGAAGCTTAAATCCAGCTACAGAAAGCAGAAAACTTGCATTATCTCTTTATCCTAACCTATCCTACCAATCAGGTCTACATGCATATGAAACATGGGAAGAAATAGAAGGGAAACACAAATGCAGACAACAAATGAATTCTCCAACTATTACTCTCCCAAACAAGAGTGCAAAAAAGGGAACCTAATGATCTCACAAGTGAACAGCTAATACACAAAAACCAAACTGGATGATGTACTTTTAATTGAAAGGAGGA
>Ga0307516_10007939_pt1 | contig 12082 bp, 8 predicted proteins | sample 19_EM_MG_FD_203310 | JGI IMG/M metagenome (GOLD analysis project Ga0307516, IMG submission 203310) | Populus trichocarpa ectomycorrhiza microbial communities from riparian zone in the Pacific Northwest, United States - 19_EM | ecosystem: Host-associated > Plants > Roots > Unclassified | place...
TTGGGAACAATTGATGCTGCAGAGGGGAGTCCTGGCAGTACCGAAACAATCGGTGTAGAGGAAGGTATTGCTGCCATTGTTAGAGGAAAGCTGCAACCAATAGAAGGAATAGATGCAGACGCAAAAACTCCAGGAGGAGCCATTGAAAAACCTGACGCAGGTTGCATAAGTGAAGAATTGGCAGGGAGAACAGGGAATGCTGCAGCTGGCATGTTTGTTGTAAGAAGAGAGGAAGATTGAGCTGTAGTAGAATCCATGAGAAGAAGAAGGAGGCGCCGATGGAAGCTCTTTTGAATATAATGCTCTGATACCAAGTTGAAGTTAAGGGAGAAGGAGTATTGGAAAATATTATGGAGGCTGTGATATGTGATCTGCAACACTCCCCTTCTGTAATATATATATATAGATGTAGGGTTGTACATGATACTAACCATGTAGTCTAATACACATGATCAGAAACCTATATAAGGTAAATACAAGATAAATATATATACATAATAACATTCCATAATAGGACCCAATGTTATTTTGGGTGCTGGTAAAGTTATTTGGCTCTGTGTAGTTAACAGTGAATGGATCATAAAACTTCCAAAACTCTTCTATTAAATCATGCTAAGTAATGGAACACGTGAAAGCATAAAACTTTGTATGGATTATATAAAACAAATGCAATGCAAAGGTTTTGTCTAGTTTTTCAAACATGTACAGAACAAAAATGATCATTAATTATATATAGATACGAAATATATGCAAGAGGATTGTCATTGGCACTGCATTCAGATTTTTCAGATCGGCAATCGTAAAAGAAGATGACTACTGCACACAATTTTCATAATACTTGCATACAAAAAGCATTCACGGTTAAAAATACATTGTTTTCACATGATTATTCCCTATGCCATACTTTTTTACAATTTGAATAGCACAAAAGTTTTGCCAAGGAATTGAATAAACAATTCTTCTTATAGCAGTGAATTTAACTATAGCAAAGTTTAGAGTAACGAATTAAAAAGGAAATGAAACTTGGTTTTTTATAGGGAATTCTAGGAGCAAAGAACCGTTTTTGGTCAAGCAAAAACAAAATGGTAAATTGTCATGTCAAAGAAAATATCCTAAAATGAGTAGAGATGTGTCATCCAAACATTTCAATATATAAAAAATAAAATTTATTAGTGCTCATGTATCCATGATAAATTTTACCTGATTATCAACAAAAACACAATTAAAGCTGGTAGGCTGGCTATTAAATTTAGCAATCCAGACACGACAAGCTCTAGCTCGTAATGAAGGGTAGAAGTTGTATTTTTTTAATTTCTTTTATAAGTAGAGCCATTATCCTGCAAGTGATTAACAAAAAAAATATATTAGGAGTAATGATAAAAACAATAAAGTTAATATTAACAAAAAGAATATATGAACCGTAAATTGTAGGGTATGTATTGCAAATATATTATTTAAAATGAACAGGGGCAAACAACAAAAGGAAACATGTTTAAATAAAAAATAACAATTAAAATAATTTTATTTTCTCTAAAAAGCATTACCTTAAAGAAGCAATAAAATAGGGAACAAAAGGTTGGAAATAAATAACACGTGGTTCCAAGAGATTATGACATTGATAGAGAGCAAAGAACATCCTTGTACATAATGTTTTTTGTATAGATTGAATGATTCCCTTCAGCATCGCATGTAATAATTTTAAGTCCTTCTTTTGAGGTAACACGTGAAAGAGCAATGTACAATTGTCCATGAGTGAGAACTTGTTTCTTGAGAAAAACTCCAACAATCTTCAACGATTGTCCTTGACTTTTATTTATTGTCATAACATAACATGGTCTCATAGGAAATTGTTTTCGTTTAATTGTGAATGAACATTTTGTATCATTTATCGGAAAAAGAATCCTGGGAATACAAACCTGATTGTCGATGAAAGAACCTGTTATTATCTGAGCTTCTATTACCCTCTCAGCAAGTTGTGTAACAATTAGTCTTGTTCCATTACATAAACCAGCTGATAAATTAAGATTGCGTAGAAGCATTATTGGTGTGCCAATTCTCAAGGAAATTGTGTGGGACGACACTCCATTGAACTCAAGTTGATTGATAACTTCAACAGGATACAAAATATCTGCATTCTCATCATCACTTGATGCTTTGCAAACAATATCATTGGGCAATTCGTTACCATTTGTTAGGATATCACAAAGTGATCGATCCAATGCTTCAAAGCAGCATTGATTATTCATCGGAGCTTCATCGCACACAATGAGAGAGGTCATTTCTAGAAGTCGTGCAAGGTCTCTTTTTTTTTTAATCTTGCACGATGAAGTATCTGAAACAGTAAGAGGGATTTTAAATCTTGAATGAGTTGTGTGACCACCAGGTAGTAGAAGCGATGCAATACCCGATGATGCTACAACAATGACAATTAAACCATCTGATCTCAACCGATTAATTATTTTATGCCACAAAAATGTTTTCCCTGTTCCTCCATGGCCTTGAACAAAAATTAGCTCTTGTCTTTTTTCAAGGACAGCTTTAAGAACACAATTATAAACATTTAGCCGACATTGATTGAGCTGCAGGAAAGCTGATGAATGCTGACATCTAAGATCCGCAATATCGTAGTTAAGTTCTTCCCTCAAAAGTCTATATTTTTTTTTTGACAATAAATGCTAATCAGGCATTGGAAGTTTGTGTTTCTCAAGAGATGAGGTAGCAGCATTGAATAAAAGCTCAAGCTCATATAAAACATAGTTTTTAAGCTCATCATCGAATAATTTAAGATTAGGCATGGCAAAGCTAGATTTGAAACGGGTGATAATATCATCATACATTGAGCGCCAGAATTTATTAAATAAAATTTTTGGATCAACAAAATCACAGAAAAGAATAACACCGATAAAGAGATTCCTTATTTGAGGAGATGTTGCATTAGCCATGGCATCACAAAAAAGACCTCTTCCCATTCTTTATCATCTTCTAAAAGTCCCCATGTCTTCCAAGCAAGCTGAAATGTTGGATGTATAACACCTGAAACATTTTTTAGATGATCAAAGCTCAATGCTCCCCTTACATGGTTAAGGAGTAACCTTAGAAAATAAAGATCTCCTGAAGCAAGGTGAACATATGTCAACCGACCAAGACTGAAACCTTTTGATCTTGGAATCCACTCCTTTTGACCAGGATCCCAAACATATTTATGTGGGAATTCTGAGTAATAAAGTTGACATGCTTCATGATCAACTCTATTACGTGTGAACCATTCTGTGAGCATTGTTTTCTCAATACCTGGTTTTGTAAGTATTGATGGAAGACTTTCATTTCCTGAATAAACAAAATTTTGATGCAATGGCAAATGGATTTAAAGTCGTTCAACATGAGGTGATCTTGAATGTATTGGAAATTATAGAAGATGCTAGACTGCTTCATATGGGCATATAAAACGACAATTCATATCTATCAAAGCCTTTGCTCACATACTTAAAAAGATATTTGATTAGCATTGACTGACAACAAATCTCAATATTTATGTGGGCATTGTATCGCAATAAGAGTTCCCTATTATATGGAACAACATATATGTTATTGAGTTGAATGCCATTTTTCATAACAAAATTGTCTTTAAGATCACGACACCTGCAATAAACAAAGCCATTATCATCAAAAACAGTTTGTGACTTGAATTTTTTTGGGAATCTTTTTGAGCAAACTCCCTCATTTATACATTGTGATTTTGGATTTGCAAGACCACATGGACCATGTATCATGAACTTTGAAACAATTTCATAACATATTGGATCTGTAAATTTGTCAGGAATTTCAGCTGAAACAATGGAATCAACATCTTCGGTTGTACGACATTTAAAATTCAAGTGCAACCAAATTAACATATGAGTGTGTGGTAAACCCCTTTTTTGAAATTCAATCGCACAAACGTCTACAAAATGGAAAAAAAATATCAAGATAAATAATCATAATAGCAATAGAAGGCTGTAATCTTTAGAAGAAATAAAATAAAAGATAAGGTACCTGCAATTGTTCGACCAAAAGGTTTGCCTAATTTTATATAGGCTAACATATCAATAACCTTTGATCTAAAAACACGTGTAATGATATCAGGCTTGTCTTCGTGTTTGTAAATTCAATCTTTCCTGAGCTCCCTCTGTATCTCAAGCCAATTGACATTACATGTGAATGTAATAAATAGGTCGGGATTTCCATAGGCCCTGCATATAACCATAGCATCCTGGTAATTATTGATCATGTAACGTGAGCTACCAGTTAAAGAAGGTGGAACAATGATTTTCCCAGTTGAGGAGCCTTAAGTATCTCCCTTAAGCACAACTTCATGGATACCTTTATAAACTTCTGAATGCAAATCTTTTTGATTAGCTCTAATATAATCAGGGCGATCTTTTTCAACATTAACAAATGCATCGACCAAGAATTGCTGGTATAAACGACCTCCTTTGATAATGGTATTATGACAACCAGGCCTTTCATTTATAAGGTAAGCATAATATGCTCGCATCGGAACTCTTGACCTTTTCCTTTTGTTTTCATGTCCATGGTCAGCAAACATAATATTACATGAGCAACCATCTTCACCAAAAGGAAACAAAAAGGGATACTGCAATGCCATGAATTTTGGATGCAATTTCGAGATCCTCTTTAAAGAGCCTGAAAAGCATTCAATAATAATATCTCGTTCAGAGAAAAAATCTCTAATATCTCCAACAACTAATCCACCAATGTCATTGGATGTAGGATCACCAATGTCATTGGATGTAGGATCATCATATTGACGTGAATCATGGTTTCGCTTTCCAAGCAAACGAAGTTTATAATCAATAGATTGAATATTCTGAGTTTTATCTCTAGCTTTGCGAAATAGCTTGGCAAGTTCATTTGTTTCATCAAGCATCTTTAAAAGATCCACAACAATATCCTCATCTAAAGATGATGATCTGGAGCTTCCTGTAAATGGTAAAAGTCGATTTTCAACTTCGTGAGCAGTGTCAAACACATAGAGTTGTGCAAACTTCGGTGATTCTTCGTGCATAGGTAAGAGGGAGCCCATTAAATGATGACAATGACCACTTATCTTGAACACATATAGGGCACGCTGGTCATTAACAGAAGTATCAATTTTTGCGCCCATTGATGTGAAAGCAAACATAGAGTTATAAACTCGTATATTGTCTCAAAAATTTTTAGAGACAGAGCCATTGTTGGGGTTAAGAAGAAAATCAAGAATTGGAGGAGTTGGTTGCATAGTAGGAAGAGAAACTCGACCATTAAGGCAACAAAGCGAGAAAGCTAGATTCTTTTTCGATGAACGTGCAAGACGTTCTTGAAGCCAAAAAAAGTGCATTACAATGGCGACATGTAAAAGTCTTATCACCAAAGTCAACATACTCGTATGTTTCCCCTAGAAATTACAAAGAAAATAAAAAATAATTAAAAAACAAACATGTATGATGTAAGGTGTAATAGAAATGGTTGAGAGTTCATGAAAGTTTAAGGCAAACTTACTTCTTTTTTTTTCCGGTATTCAGATTGGCCAGCTAATGGATTTAGATAAGTAATTGCTGCATGTGTTGTGTTAATATCAAAGCTAGTACTGCTATTGAAATTTTCATTACTAGGTAATTCATGAGCACAATATGCCTGACTCATTGATGCCATTGAGGTGGACGCAATATTATTCGAGATGGAACAGTTTCCTTGTAAGGAAGTACAATATGATGCATCAACATCAATTGCATGTAAAAGCGAGTGATCATTAATTAGATTATCAGAGTTGTATGGTGTTGTCTCTGTGAACGAAAAATTTTCATCACCCAAATTTTCTTCACTATAAATTTGGGTTGTTGAGTTGTATGGTGAAGAAACACTAGGTTCAATATGATGGAATGGTTGTAACCTTTGTCGATCGCTAGTCATAAAGTCGTTTCTAAAAGTTGAAAGAAAAATTAAAATGGGCAAAAATAGTGCAAAGAAAACTAAATTCGTAAGGGCGATGACTTTAAATTTTCTAATCAAGGCAACTCTAATAACATGGTTAGAACTGAGAACATAAATGAAAAAGGGGGGGGGGAATTATGTAAAAGATTAAGAAACTGAATAGAAAATTTAATTATGAAATATAGGAAACATGAATACATCAAAAAATTCAAATTGATTTGAAAAATAATTTAGCATAAAATGGAAAAGAAAGATATAATAATAAATAAAATATGTAAAAAGCTGGCAAACTTAGGAAATAAAGTTGCACCTTTACTAGCTTGAGCAAGATAGGAAGAAGGTACGCTTGAGGGTCGTGCTTCAGCGGTGTGTGGGGGCTTGTCTCCTTCTGCCGTCCCAAGTTCGACTCTCTCTGCGTACGTCTGTCACCCCCGCGGTGCCTTACCTGCTCACTGGGCTTGCAGGGTGTTCAGTGGGCCGTGGGGAATAGTCGTGGCGCGCGCAAGCTGGCCCGGACACCCCACGCTAATAAAAAAAAAGATAGGAATAAGGTGGTGTTTTATTTCCCTGCAATGTAGAGATAGCTCAACAACAATTGGAACAACAGGCCTGCAACAAAGGGGGAAAATTAAAAAGCTAGCAAGAAAATTTAAACTTTAGAGGTGGACAATAGCAAGTAAGCAATTATAAAAAATATGCTCATTGCAAAATCGAGAGTTGCTATTTTAAATAAAGGGATAAGTGCATTGTATGTTATATATATATATAATTGTGCTTTTGTTTTTTTTTTTATATAAATATATATTTTTTACCTGAGAAAAAAACTAATGTGAATTATTTCAACTGCAAGTAATACATGGAATTTATATTAGCAACAAATGATTCCTGCAAGTATAACATGGTATTTATCTCTATAATTATCGTAAAAGTTCAAAGAATGACATGTTTATCCAACTTTTTTGGATAATTGTAAGATTTATTATCATAAATTAATATTTGGGTTAATCGTAGAAATGACTTTCAATAATAAGTTCGTGTTATTGCATTTTAATTATATCCTTACTACTTACGCGATGCAAAAATTTATTCCGATTTGATTGGAAAGAAGCAGCAATGATGGACCATGTATTTCTTGGTTTCTTGCCATGATTGGGCATGGGATACTTATTTATTTCATTATCAGGGTAATTTATTTTAAAAACAGGATATGGTCTTTTTTATTCTCCAAAAAAAATAAATGAAGTTAATTATATAAAAATTTTAATTTAAAAAATAAATCAAACTTTATTCTTATACAAACTTTATAAATAAAAAAATAAGTGCTCTGTTCTATACACACTTTAAAATATAAAGCTTTATTTTAATACAAACTTTATAAATGAAAAAGAATAAATGTTTTTTTTTATATAAGATGAAATTAAAAAAAGATATGTTAAGATGGTGAAGAAAAACTAAAAAGATATGTTAAAACTTAGCTAACAGGAAGGACACTTAGCCAAATAGTTGAGAAAAAACAAAGGCATAAAAATAAGGAGAACTGTGTGCAAGAAAAGATAAGCTGTAGCTTAACCAGAAGACAAAAGGAGAAGGCGTGCACAACAATGGCGAACTGATAATCAAGAAATGTTGACAGACTACTGCAACGCAAAAACACATAAAAAGTAAGCTAGCATAATAATACTTGAATAAGTAAAGGGCAGAAGTAATGTCGCATGTTTCTCGCGCGGCGTTTAATGATGATTTTTTGTTTGTGTTTGTTTGCTTGATTTGAAAGTCGCCACCTGAGATTCGAGAGTAAAAGAATAATTGTGGCTAGAAAAGATATTAGCATCCTTAACACACCCTACCTGAAATAAGTTGCTTTGTGATTTACATATTAACTAAATTTTTAAGACTTTAATAAATCAGTTATTAAATCCCAAAATAGATAGTAGAAACATGATTTTATTTGTCCTTAAAATGTTCTTATATTTTCATGAAAAATACAACATGATTTTATTTGTCCTTAAAATACTTGACCATATGCAAATTAAACATTAAATTCTATTTTGCCTTTTTTTTTATTTAATGATTCAATAACATGCATAATAAAAGTATAAACACACACACATCTCTTTTTTATTATTTTTTAGACACCTACATTTACATGTTAAAAATCCACAAAATTTAAAATAAAACAAATAGTACATTAAACAAACCAAAAATTACAAAAATAGCCCGAAAACAATGTGGAATTACAGGGAAGGCCTTCTGCAACTGCATGAACATTGGCGGCGCGTCGATTCCTGCGCCGACGCAAGAAACTCCACAGGACGGAGTGATCTGGAACGGCTTCCTCCCCTCTTCACTTTCCTGCCGGCGGTGAGTATCCCCGTCACCTGTAAAAAGGAGAAAAAACACAACAAACAGTCTGTTTTAGTTTTATTTTTTTCTTCTCAGATCTGGTTCCTTTGGGTCTGTCACGGTTTGTTGCCCGAGAGTTCATCCCCTGTAGCAGATCTGGTTGTTGGGCATCGTCAGCGCTGATGGCGGCTGGATCTCGATCCAGACCTGCTACACGGGTTTGAGTTGGAGGAGAGCCGAGAGAGGGAGACCGTGGATTGGTGGAGCCCGGTGTACAGGGGAGGTTGGTCTGTGGCGGCTGAGAGGAGCAGGAGCAGGAAGAATACAGCGGGGGCCGCCGCTGTGTTCAGTCTAGAGATGAAAGGAGCAGCGGCCGGTCTCTGTCGGGTGCTAAAGGTTTTTGTGTGGCTTGGGTTTTGAAGAGAGATGGAAGATCTGTGGCCGGGGCTGGGAGAAGGAAAATGAGGGAGTGGCCAAGAGAGGAGTTGTGAGGGGGAAGAAAAGGTTCTCTGGTTTGCTTTTCCAAGGCCAAAGGGGGGGTGGCGGCGACTTGTGTCTCCAAAAAACCAATCCAAAGTGGGAGCTACGGCTCCTTTATTAAGAGGGAGATGGTCTAGGTTTAAGGTTTTTTTTGTGGTTTAGGGTTTTTTGTGGTTTCTTTAATTGTGCAAAATTGCTCCCTCTGTCAATTTTCTCCCCCTTGAATTTTTCTCCTTCATTTTGTATGTGTTGTGACCTCTATTTATAGTTAAAGTGGCTTGCTACCCAAAACACATTGGTCCTTAACTTCTTTATTTTTTTGTCAATTTTTATTTTTTCTTATTTTTTTGTATTTTTGAAAGCGAGCAATATTAACGTCAACTCAACAAGGAAAATCAGTGATTGTAAAATTAACGCGTTAAAAGTTGAACGCGTTCAAAATACCTTTGAAAATTTAAATTATTTTGAGATGACGTTGAAAATGCTAAAAACGATGCAAATATATCAAAAATGCATTTTTTAGGGGTTTTCATTGTTTTTTTTTCTATTTTTGGTTTTTTCTGAAAATTTATAAAAAAAACATGGGTAAAAAATTGGGTAGCAATAGATGCCCCCTCTTTAATATGCTTACGAAGCAAAACATCCTCAATGTTTTGCATAGTAAGCTTTGTAAAGAAAACTTAAGGTCTTCCTGGCTTGCTGAGTGATCCACTCATCTCAGAACTTTGTCTTTTCTTTTCTTTTCTTTCTTTCTTTTTTCTTTTCTTTTCTTTTGGGTTAACCTGAAATCGCATCTGGCGATCTCCTTTAACCAGAATCAAAATCGGTGTGTAGCTCAGTCAACCTGAAATCCCATCTGGCGATTCCCTTTAACTAAAGCTAAACTCTGTGCGTGGTTGGGTTAACCTGAGATCCCATCTGGCGATCTTTTTTAATCAGAACCAAAAGTCGGTGTATAGCTCAGTCAACCTGAAACCCTATCTGGTGATTCCCTTTAACCAAAGCTAAACTCTATATGTGGTTGGGTGAACCTGAATCCCATATGGTGATCTCCTCTAACCATAACCAAAAGTCGGTGTATAGCTCGGTCAACCTGAAATCCCATCTGGCGATTCCCTTTAACCAAAGCTAAACTCTGTGTGTGGTTGGGTTAACCTGAGATCCCATCTAGCGATCTCCTTTAACCAGAATCGATACAAAGATGTGTGTGTGGTCTCATTGTAATGGGTGACCTACCGAGAAAAAATGATGGTCTCATTGTGATGGGTGACCTACCCAAGTGGAAAAAAATAATGGTCTCATTATGATGGGTGACCTACCCAAAGAAAAAATAATAGTCTCATTGTGATGGGTGACATACCCAGAAAAAATGATGGTCTTATTATGACGGGTGACCTACCCAGAAAAAATAATGGTCTCATTGTGATGGGTGACCTATCCAAAGAAAACAAATGATGGAAGATGGTCTCATTGTGATGGGTAACCTACCCAGAAGGAAGATAATGGTCTTATTATGATGGGTGACCTACCCAGATGGAAGATGATAGGTAGTGCTTACCTAGAGAAGTCTTGACAAGATAAGGCCAGAAAACTTGGTGTTTCCTGATTGTAGGGTTGACTTGAAGACTCTTCTTGATGGCATGATTGATCTTCTTAAAACCATCCAACTCTCGCTTGATTGTTTACTTGGAAGTGGTTGATATGCCAAACTGATATTACTCAGAGCCTCTATCTTCACACTACTTGTAAGCCTCATATCGACCTTTCAAGGACGATCACTGAGCATGCGAGAGACCCTTTGAAACTAGATAATGACTAACCCCTTGATGCACTCAACAATTAGGATCTTCCTATTAGGTTGCCATCCCATGAAGGGCGAGTCCGCATTTCATACGTATTTTTAATTGAATCAACATTTTTGCATAAATTGCATGATTTACATTACAGGTTGAAATATAGGTTCCTCATTGAAACCTACTTATAACAATCATTTGAGAAAAAGACAAATGAAAAACGAAGAAAGAGCCCAGTTGGAAGCCCAACACTAAAAATAGGTGGACAATCTTAAAGAAGAAGTCGCAAAGCTTACTAGTTTACTCGAGCAGGCCTTGAGAGACAAATCCGGAAAAGCAACACATATAGCTCAGCCTGAACCTATGCTCGTAAATCCCTTCAATCCACAGAATCTGGGGGTAAATGGGTTGTCATCTGATTTTCAACAAGCCATGCATTTTCAACCAGCATACCCCACGAGAATGTCGTTTTCCATTGACTCTACAGAGAAGGAATCTCAAAAGGGCAAGATGGTAAAAGAAGATGGTCTGAACAAATTAGTTGCCCTAGAGCAAAGGTTGAGGGCCTTTGAGGGAATTCGCCTATATGATCCTATAAAGGCTGCTGAGATGTGTTTGGTGCCCAACGTTGTCATTCCTAAAAAGTTTAAAATGCCAGAATTCGTCAAATATACGGGAACTCAATGCCCTATAACTCATCTCAAAGCATACTGCAACAAAATGGCTGAGGTGGTTGATGATGAGAAACTGCTGATTCATTTCTTTCAAGACAGCTTGAGTGACACTGCCCTCACTTGGTATATACGGTTGAACAATACCAAGGTTAAAAAATGAAAGGATTTAGTTGATGCCTTCATGAGGCAATATAAGTTCAATATAGATGTGGGCCCTGATAGGTTAAACTTGCAGCTATGGAGAAGGACAACAAGGAGTCCATAAGGGAATACGCCCGAAGATGGAGTGAGGCAGCTACACAAGTTAACCCTCCTATATTGGAAAAAGAGATGATCAGTTTATTTTCCAACACCTTTAAAGCTCTGTACTTTGAATACTTGGTTAGAAGCTTTGCACAACATTTCACTAACCTGGTTGTTATAGCTGAGAGTATTGAACAAGCCATTGGGTTAGGTAAGATTGTTGACCCGACTGAAAAGAACAGTTTCACTGAAAAAGGAAAGGACATTGAAGGTGGTTGCCAAGGCACTTATCGTTCCTATAGCTGATTTCTTCACACCGACTCCTAGAAATCAACTATTTTGAAGATAAAGCTATGGTGATAGTAGGTAGATAATGGTCTACATATGACTTCAACTGACTGTTGAAAACATGCCTTTGTCAAGGAGAATGAATGATTCCAGAAATTCCAATCAATGATCGCTAAATGTTTAGCCCCTTTATGTGTTATCATGCCAGTATTCATAGCCCAAGATGTTGTCATAAGTTCTTTGTTGTTGAACTTCTTTTCCAAAGTTTCAATGAAATAATGAGTTTGTCAT
>Ga0307516_10007942_pt1 | contig 12080 bp, 12 predicted proteins | sample 19_EM_MG_FD_203310 | JGI IMG/M metagenome (GOLD analysis project Ga0307516, IMG submission 203310) | Populus trichocarpa ectomycorrhiza microbial communities from riparian zone in the Pacific Northwest, United States - 19_EM | ecosystem: Host-associated > Plants > Roots > Unclassified | place...
GCGGTCCATGTGTTGTTCCACGCAGAATCAGCCGGTGGGGAAGCCGTTAGCTGGTCCTTTGCGCGGGAACTGCTCGTCACCGGGCTCGATGAGCCTGCGGGTATCGGCGACGTCCGGGTGTGGCCGTGGGCCACGCCGCGGGGCGATTTCGTTGCCCTGGCCTTGTCGTCGCCCGACGGCAATGCCTTGTTCGAGGTGCCACGCAGTGTCCTGGTCCGGTTCCTTCGACGCACCTATGTCGTGGTGGCCCGCGGTCGGGAATCCGATCATCTGGATGTGGACGCCGCGGTCAACCGGCTGCTGGCCGGTCGATAAGCGCGGCATTTCAGAGCGACCCGTACGGACAACTGCCGGTCCGCGCGGGTCGCTTTTGTTTTGGACAAACCTTCCCTAAAGCGAATAACAGCACTCCCCACACTTTATGGTCGATTCTTCCGTGCAATGCGTGAGTCCTTCCTCGACAATGAGTGATCCGCGCATTCCCGCGTGCGGGGGTGGTGGTCGCCGGTTACCGTCGGCGCGATGCTCAACTCCAGCCAACGCGTTTCCAGCACCGCTTGCCCACCCCCGGCACCCCGGTGGGCGGGCGTCGGCACGTCTGCGCTGCCCGAGACCGCCTTGGCGAGACGGCAGCCGGCCCCGCAACGACTGCCGTACCACCTGCTGGCGCTGACCACGGCCGGACACGGCACAGCCGAGGTCGATTTCGCGATCCAGATCTGCCGTCCCGGGACGCTGCTCTGGATCCGCCCCGGCCAGGCGCTGCGGTTCGGTGGCCAGCCCGGCCTGGACGCCGCGCTGGTCACCTGGAACGCCGACCTGCTGACCGCCGACCAGGTGGCCGGCGTACCGATCGACGACCCCGCCGGACCGTCCCGCTGGCAGCTCGCCGGCGAGGACGAGGACGCGGTGATCAACGAGTTCGCCCAGCTCGCGGTCGACTGCGGACGGCACGTCGACGGCGAGATCGCGGCCGCGTTGCTGCGTCACCAGCTCGCCGTACTGCTGCTGCGGATCGCCTTGCTGGCCGACGGCGAGGTGCCGACCGGCAGCGCGGAGAGCCGCACCTATGCCCGCTTTCGCCGGCTGCTCGAGGACGGGCACGCGGGCAGCCGCCGGGTGGAGGAGTACGCGGCCCGGCTCGGCTGCTCGGTGCGTACGCTGACCCGGGCCAGCTTGGCGGTCACCGGCCGCACCGCCAAGCAGGCGGTGGACGACCGAGTCGCCCTCGAGGCGCGGCGCCTGCTCGCCTGCACCCCGCTGTCGGTCGCGGAGATCGGCCGCCGCCTGGGCTTTCCGGAGCCGACCAACTTCGGCCGGTTCTTTCATCGGGAGGCCGGTCTGAGCCCCGGCGCCTTCCGGGCGACGGCCATCGAGCCGGGTGCGCACATCCCGGCGCAACGGCCACCCACCGACTGAGGCAACCGCAGTGAAGACGCAGCGACCATCCACTGACGGAGAGTAATGCCTACATTCCGATAGATTTGGGGGTGGGCGCCAAGGATGAGCGCGGGCGCGGCATGATGGGGTAGTGCAAATCTCCGCGCGCGGCGACTACGCGGTACGGGCGGCGTTGAGCCTGGCCCACGCCTACCCGGCCCTCATGTCTGCCCAGGCCATTGCCCAGGACCAGGAAATGCCCCGGAAGTTCCTCGAGGCCGTGCTGGCCGATCTCCGCCGCGCCGGAGTGGTCCGGGCGCAGCGAGGCGCCGAAGGCGGCTACACATTGTCACAGGCCCCGCGCGACGTGACGATCGGTCAGATTCTGCGAGCGGTCGATGGCCCGCTGGCCGGCGTCCGCGGCCTCCGTCCGGAGGAGACTCGATACTCCGGTGCCGCGGAAAACCTGCCGAACCTCTGGGTGGCCGTCCGCGCCGCGGTCCGCGAAGTGGTCGACGAGGTGAGCCTGGCCGAGCTGATCAGCGGCCGGATGCCGGCCCACGTCCGCAAGCTGACCACCCGCCCGGACGCCTGGCAGCCTCGATAGCGGCGTTTGCGAATTCGGACGATCGGGAATCTAAGGATCCAGCACAGCGAATCCTTGGAGGACAGACCGATGGGCCTCATGTTCCGCAGCCGCAAGAAGTTCGGGCCGCTCATCCTGAACTTCACCCAGCGCGGTTTCTCCTCTTGGAGCATCAAGATCGGCCGCTGGTCCTGGAACTCCAGGACTCGTGCGCACCGCGTCGACCTGCCCGGTCCGCTGTCGTGGAAGCAGGACAAGTCGGACTCCTAGACCGGCCGGATCACCACTTCCCCACCCAGCCTCCCGTGTTCCGGCTCCCTGCTCACCGCACCGGCGGTGAGCAGAGCCTGCAGCACTCGGGACGCGTCCGCCGCCCGGTACACGGTCTCGGTCAGCGCGAACGTCCGCAACTCGGTCACCGTCGCCGACCCCACCGTTTCGAGATGGCGCAGCAACTCGCGCCGTAACGGTCCGGGGTGCGGGTTCAGCGAGATGTCGATCAAGTGCCGCTCCGGGTCGCCGGGATCGCGGTACCGCACCCCGGCGTACTCATCGACCGCCCACAGGGTTTCCTTGAAGCCCTCCAGGCTCTTGCCCAGGCCGGTCGCGAACACCAGCAACTGCCCCTGCGAGCCCTCGACCAGTTCCACCGCTGCGGCCAGCGGAAACCCGGCCGCACGCAGCTCGGCACGGTAGGCGGCCACCTCGGTAACCACCCCGGGCGCCAACGCCAGCAGGACCTCCGCCGGCTTTCCGACGGCCAGGGCCGCGACGGTGGTCGGCGCGGGCGGTTCACTCGCGGAACTCGCATCCAGAAAACCCAGCAGCGGTACGCGCGCAGCACCCACCGCCTTCAACGCGACACCCAGTCGCTGGTCGGTGCCGCCGGAGACGGTGTGCACGGTCAGCCCGGCCTCGACCGCCGCCACGGCGTCCAACCGCGCCGCGACCTGCGTGACGTTCTCGCCCACCGCGATCATGGTCAGCTCTCGGCCGCGGACCAGATCGGACTGCTCGGCAAAGACTCGCAGCGCCGCCTCGGCCAGCGCGCCGGAGTCGGCGTCGGCATAGCCGTGCACATAGGTAGCCCGCCGGGCCCGGTGCAGCGCGGCCGGCGCCCACGTCTCCAGATGACGAACGAGCACCTCGCGCTTGAGTTCCCCCACGGTCATGACTGCGTCTCCTTAGCCATGCCCTCGTGGCCCTCGCCGGCGAGGCCGTGGTGTCGCGTGGGCTGGTGCCGCTCGGTGCAGTCGGTCATGACAGTTTGTACCGTGTGTCGTTTCGGACCGCTAGCTCCGGGTCAATCCGGCGCGGGGGTTGTACCTACAGTGGTCGAGCAAGCACTATGGGATATATGGCACCGCCCCTCGCCGAGTTGACCGCCCACGCGCAGACGCTGTCGTCTGCGGGCGATCTTGTCGCGGCCCGGGCCGTTCTCGCCGACGCTCTCGACCCGGTCGACGCCGACCCGCAGCGCGCCTCCCCCGACATCGCCGATGCCGCCGCCTTGCTCGCGCGCATCCTGATCGCGCTCGGCGACCCGCACGACGCCCGGCTGTGGGCCGCCTTCGCGCACGCCGCCGGCGACCGGCTCTACGGCCCACACGACGAGCGCACGGTGGCCGCGGCCGCGTTGCACGCCGCGGTGCTGCACCGGATCGGCAATCACGGCCGGGCCGCGCAGCTCTACCACGATCTGGTCGGTGCGCTGACCGCGCTGGACGGACCGAACTCCGCCCGGGTGCTGGCCGCCGAGGCCGACCTGGCCACCGCCGAACACGCGGCCGGTCATTGCACCGCCGCCCGCGCCCGCTTGGCGGACGCCTGGGCTCGACACCGTCAGCTGTACGGCGACGCCAACCCGGCCGGGATCAAGATGCTGGCCCGGCTCGGCGCGATGGAACGCGAGTGCGGCCGATCCACCGAGTCGCAGGAACACCTGGTGCTGGCACAGGAGTTGTGTGCCCGCTATCTGCCGGCCGACTACCCGCTCGCCCTGCAAGTCGCCCGGCTGGCGTCGGCGCCCGGCTCCGGGCGGCACATCTGCGGTCGCGTCGAGCGGTCTACCGGCCCGGGCCAGGCGCCGGGCGTGCAGTCCGTGCACGTGCCGGCCGGCCCCGGGGTGCGACCGGTCCGCCCGGAGACCCGTCGCAGCGCTCCGTGGAACCCGTCACAAGATCAGCCGGATCCGGTACGCCCGGTCCAGAACCCGCCACCGCAGAGACCACCAACCCAGAGCCCGCCAACCCAGAGCCCGCCGATCCAGAGCCTGCCACCGCAACGCCCACCGGTCCCAAGCGCGCCGCCGCAACGCCCACCGGCCCCGAGCCCGCCACCACAGGTGCGATCGTCCCAAACGGCGTCGCCCCAAACGCCATCGCCCCAGGCGCGGCCACATCTCGCGGAGGCACCGCCGCTGGCACAAGACGGGCCGGCACCAGTTAGCACGGCGCAAAACGGACCGGCACCAGTTGGGTCGACACAAAACGGGCCGGCCCCAGATCAGGCGGAACCAGATTGGCCGGCAACAGATTGGCCGGCACCAGTTTGGCCGGTGCTGGGCTCGCCAGCTCAGACGCTGCCCGACGTCGAACAACCGGCGCCGGACAACCGGATCACCGATCCGAAGGGGCACCTCTACCAGCAGCCGCTCTATCTCAGCGACGTGCACCAGGCGCCCGGCGACCTGACCGGCCGGCACGGACGCGCCGATACCCCGCCTCCGTTGCCCGGCCAGCGCGCCGCCGAGGTCGGCCCGGACGGGCGGCAAATCCGGATCGGCGCGGTGCAGATCCCGCCGCCGATCAAGGTCGCACCACCGGACCGGCGGTTGCCGGTACCGCTTGATCGGCCCGAACCGCGCGGATCCTGGCGGCCGTTCGTCCTGGTCGCGGTCCTGATCGCGGGCATCGCGGTAGCCGCCGCGATCGTGGTCGCGAAGCTGCCGCACGCGAACGGCGGAACGACGCCACCGGCGGCATCCAGACCGGCCGCGTCCGCAGCCGCGTCTGGGCCGGGCTCGCCGTCGGCCTCCCCGTCCGGGTTCGATGCGGGTCCGCCGCCGGAAAACGTTCGGTTGCGTGACAACCATGACAGCGTGTCACTGGACTGGAACTACCCGAAGGGTGCCGAAGGTCCGGTGCTGATCTCCGGTGGCCGCACCGGCCAGGAACTGCGCGCGTTCCAGCAGCTACCCGCCGGCACCGTCAACTACGTGGTGTACGGCCTGAACGAGCAACTCGACTATTGCTTCACGGTGGCCGTGGTCTACACGGTCGACCATGTGGCGGCCTCACCGCAGCTCTGCACCAAGCGCCGATAGCCCAGCGGACCTCGCGGCCGAGAACCAGGCCGCCAGGTTCCGCAACTGACCGATACGGACAGCGCATGGACAACGTTCCGGCGGGCGGGTGAGACTGGTCGGGACCGGAGAGCGCTCTCCGACACCGTCCGTTCGTCGTGCTTATCCCTGGAGTCTCGATGATCCGTCCGCGTGTCTTCCGCGCGCTCGGCGCCACCGTCCTCGCGGTCGCCCTGGGTGCCCTGCTCATCCCATCCCCAGCGGCGGCCCTGACCACCGGGCACACCGGCAGCGGGCGGCCCGCGCTGGCGTTCGCCGGCGGCCGCCTGTACCTCGCCTGGGCCGGATCGTCCGGCACCGCCGCGGCCAAGGAACTGGTCGTGGCGTACTCGACCAGCGACGGCCTGCGCGACATCAAGGTCCCGAACACCGAGCGCACCCCGCAGGGCGAAGGGCCCGCCCTGAGCGGCGACGGCACCGGGGTCTACCTGGCCTGGGCGTCGGGCACCAGCGGCAACACGCTGACCGCCGCGTACACCACCGGCGCGGCGCTGACCTGCCGCACCAGCTTTGCCGGAATCGTCGCCGCGCACGCTCCGGCGCTGGCCGCCGACGCGACCGGCACCCGGTACCTGGCGTGGATCGACCCGGCCGGGCACGTCAACGTGGCCCGGCTGGACAGTTCCCGGTGCGCGTCCACGCAGACCATGGCGCTGGCCAACCGGGTCACGCTGCCGGACACCTCGATCGCCGGCCCGGCCCTGGTCTTCGACGACAGCGGAAGCAGCAATCTGGGCTTCGTGCTGGCGTTCGACACCGGCGACGCGGCGCACTCGATCGCGGTCGGGTCGTTCACCGGAACCGCCACGCTGACCCACCGGACCAGCGTGTCCGCACCGGTCGGCAGCACCGACGGGCCGGGTCTCTCGTCCGGCAACTCGGATCTCTACCTGAGCTACCGCGGCACCGACGGCAACGTGTACCTGTCGTATTCCGAGGGATGCCTGACCCCCTGTTTCGACCAGCACGTCAGCCCCACCGGCGAGCAGGCGGCGGCCGGCCTCGGCCTGCCGTCGAACGACGCGGGCCTGTTCCGGTCCTACTTCGATCTCACCGGCCACCTGGTGATCTGGCGCCTCTGAGGTCCGTCACCGGGATCGCCCACCGGTACTTCTCGGTGCGCTGGGCCGGGCGTCGCGTCGGCGGCGGCCTGGGTCACGGTCCGAACGTGCTCGTTCGGCCGGATCGTCCAGTACAGCACGGACAGCCACAGGGCGGCCAGCAGGACCGCGCCGAGGACGTCGGTCGGGTGGTGCTCGCCGCGGTACATCCGGGACAGCGCCACCCCCACCGGCATGATCACGGCCAGCGCCGGGAAGACCCAGCGCCACCACTGTCGGGTGCGTGGCGTGGCCAGGACGGCGATCGAGATCCACAGACACAACGTCGCGGCGATGTGTCCGGACGGGAACGACGACGTGGGCATCTGGCCGTCCAACTGCTGGACCGGCGGGCGCGGCCGGCCGACCGCCGCCGCACTGGCCAGGAACAGGGTCAGCTCGCCGGCCATGGCCAGCACCACGAACACCACCGGCCGCCATTGTCGCCACAGCGCCAGCGCGAGCGGGCAGAACACCAGCGAGATGATCAGGATCGCGTGCGTGTCGCCGGCCCTGCTCCAGAGGAAGCTCAGGTGGTCGAGACTGGACGTACGGAAGCCCTGCAGCCAGCGGTCGGCACCGTCGTCAAACCGGCCCAGCCAGGTGCCCTTGGTCGAGTTGGTGAGCGAGTATCCGATCAGGTACAGGATGCCGAAGATCAAGCCCCAGCCGGTGACGATCACGGCGGCACCGGCCCACGGATGCGGCAACACCTGGTCCTCGGCCGGCGCGGGCCGCAGATCGCCGGCGGCCTCGGGCTCCAGCCCGTCCTCGATCGGCGGCACCCGGTGGCCGGCCTCGCGGCGCCAGACCCGGAAGGCGTACGCGGTGACACCCAGCCAGGCCGCGCCGAGCAGCCAGCCGGCCAGCACGTCGGACAGGAAGTGCACGCCGAGCGCCAGCCGGGTGAAACCGATCGCGACCACGATCACCGCGGTCGCGGTGATGAAAACCGGACGCCAGGGCCGCGCGACCAGCGGCAGGAAGATCAACAACAGGGCGCCGTAGACGATCATCGAGGTGAGCGCGTGGCCGCTCGGGAAGCTGTTGCCCGGCGCGGTCGTCACCGGTACGTCGACCACCGGGCGTACCCGTCCGACCAGCGTCTTGAGTGCCGGGTCGAGCAGCGGCGCGCCGACGCCGGTCACCACCAGATAGAGGGCGAGCCGGGCGCGCCGACGGATCAGCAACAACGCGGCCACGATCGCCACCAGCCAGATCAGCACCGGCCAACCGCCCAGCCGAGACACCGCCTCGAGCGCCTTGACCACCGCCGGATGCGGCGCCACCAGGTGGTTGAGTCCCTCGGCGACGCCGTGGTCCAGGCGCTCCAGCGGACTCCAATTCAGGCGTACGAGCAGCAGCAGGACGCCGAATCCGAGTCCGAACGCCAGCACGGCGATCAGGCCGAGGACGCTGCGCTCGGCGAAGTGCCGCAGCGGCGCCCAGCCGGCTCGTTCGCGAAGTCGTCCGTCCTGCTCGGTGGTCATCAGGGGCCTACTTTCTCGGTCGGTGATCCGCCCGAAATACCCGATCGGGGGCCGCTCTACACCAGCGCGCGCCGGCCCAAGCCCACCGGAGACATCGATATCGGCCGCGCCTGCCCACGCTATCGGGCCGAACCGGGGTCAGGCGGGGTACGCCAGGTCCGGGTCGCTTCCCGGCCGCGGTACGCAGAGCAGCAACGCACCCGGCCGCACCCGAACCTCCATGATCCGCCCTGGCTTGATCAGGTCACCGTCCAACTGCCGCGGCTGTGCCCGGCTGCTGCGAATCTCCACCCGCTCGGCGGTGTACCGCTCCATCAGCGGCACCCGCTGCCGGCGCCAGAGCACCGCCCAGCCCAGCGCGGCCCAGTGCGACAGGCTGTTCGGGCTCAGGATCGCGACGTCCAGCTTGCCGTCGTCCGGCATTTGCCCGGACAGCGCCGCCTCGGGGAACAGTCGGACGCCGCCCTGCAGCCGTCCCACGTTGGCGACGATCACGGTCCGCGGCCGACGGAGCATCGGCTCCCCACCGTTCAGCGTGATCCGCACCCGGATCGGACGGTCCCGCAGGTGCTTCACCGCGCCACCGACGTACGCCAGCCAGCCCAGGTGTTTCTTCGCCCGTTCGGACGTGCTCTGGAGCATCTGCGCGTCGAACCCCATCCCGGCCATCACCGCGAAGCACTGGCCCTCGACCAGGCCCACGTCGATCCGCCGCCGGCCGCCCTCGATCGCCACCTGCACGCCGGTCGCGACGTCGCCGGCCAACCCGAGGTTGGCGGCCAGCAGGTTGCCGGTGCCGGTGGGCAGCACGGCCATCGCCACGTCGCTGCCGGCCAGCGCGGTGACGCAGGCCATCACGGTGCCGTCGCCGCCGCAGGCGAAGACCAGTTCGGCACCGTCGGCCATCGCCTGGGTGGCCTGCCCGCGACCGGAGTCCTCCGGGGTGGTCTCGAACCAGACCGGGGCCGGCCAGCCGGCGCCGGTCAGCCGCTCGTCGACGAGGCGGCGGAGCGCCTCCGGATCGGGGACCTTGATGGGATTCACCACGACGGCCGAGCGGGGTCCGGTCACGGCGCCAGTGTGCCGGACCGGCGGCACACCGGCACCTTGAGCGACACCGGCATGCGCGATTCTGGAAGCCGTGCCGGTGCACTATCGATTCCGAGGACAAGCGATTTCCGAGGACGAGGAGAGCCGTGACTGATCTGACGTACGCCGAGGTCGGCGCCACCCGGCACGAACCATTGCCGGAGCGCTACAACCACCTGCACTACCGCACGCTGATCGGCGCGGGCCCGGACGTCTTCGCCCGGGCCGGCGAGGCGGTGCTGACGTTTGCCATGCACCGGGCCACCGGCGTGCGGATCCGCAGCACCGCGGAGCGGGCCGCGCCGGGCGTCCGGCTGACCGTCGAACTGGGCCCGATCACCGCCCCGTGCCAGGTGATCTACACGATCGACGAGCCGAATCGGATCGGCTTCGGGTACGGCACCCTGCCCGGCCACGTCGAACGCGGCGAGGAGGCGTTCCTGGTCGAGCGCGACGACGATGACCGGGTGTGGTTCCGGGTGACCGCGTTCAGCCAGCCGGCACATTGGGTCGCGGTGCTCGCCGGGCCGGTCGTCGAGGTGTTCCAGCGGTGCTATGCCGCCATCTGCGGACGTGCCTTGAAACGGCTGTCTGCCCGGTCCCGTACCGTTGGCTCGTGAGCGGAACGAGCGTCACCTGGTGGGGACACAGCACCATGTCGCTCACCGACTCGGGTGTCACGCTGCTCACCGATCCGCTGCTCACCGATCGGCTCTTCCACCTGCGCCGGATGGCCGGTCCGGTGCCACTGCTCCCGGGCGCGCCGGACGCCGTACTCCTCTCCCACCTGCACGCCGACCATTTCCATCTGCCGTCGCTGCGCGCCGTACCCGGAGAACCGCTCTTGATCGTGCCGCGCGGAGCGGCGGCGTTCGTGGCCGAAGGCCTGGGCCGCGCCTACGCCGATCGATGTGTGGAGCTCGCGCCCGGCCAGGAGACCACGGTCCGCGGGGTGAAAGTCCGGGCCGTGCCGGCCGCCCATCCGGGCGAACGGGGGCCGTGGTCGCGGCTGCAGGCGGTCGCGCTGGGCTTTGTGGTGGAAGGCGCATTTCGCACCTGGTACGCCGGCGACACCGGGCTCTTCGACGAGATGAACGCGCTGGCGCCACTGGATCTGGCGCTGTTGCCGGTCGGCGGCTGGGGTCCGACGCTGAACGCGCGCGGACATCTCGACCCGGACGACGCGGCCGAGGCGCTGCGCCGGGTGAAGGCGTCCTGGGCGGTGCCGGTGCACTACGGCACGTTCTGGCCGATCGGGATGGGCCGGGTGCGACCGCACCTGTTCCGCGGACCGGGCGAGCAGTTCGCCCGGCTGGCCGCCCGGACCGCACCGGACACCCAGGTGCGGGTGCTGGTCCACGGCGAGACGCTGACCATCGGACCGGGCGCGGTCCAGCGCGACCTGGAAGGCTCGGCGTGACCGATCAGCTCGGCGCGCTCGCGTGGCTACTCCTGGTCGTCTGCTTCGGCGCGATCATCCCGGTGGTGCCGACCGGCGCCGCGGTGAGCAGCGCCGCGGCGGTGGTCTTCCACACCAATCCGGCGCTCATCGTGCTGGTCGTCGCTACCGGCGCGGCCGGCGCTTACCTCGGCGACCTGGTGGTGTATGCGGCGTGCCGCGCCGGCGGCGAACAACTCGCCCGCCGGCTGCGCTGGCTGCGCGACGAGGAGCACCTGACGGCGGTCAAGGAGCGGCTGCGCAAGAGCCAGATCCCGGTGCTGCTGGTGTCCCGCCTACTGCCGGGCGGTCGAGTGCCGGTGCTGCTGGCGGCCGCGTTCCTGGGACTGCCGTGGCGCACGTTCGTCGTGGCGAACGCGCCGGCCTGCGCGCTGTGGTCGGTGGTGTACGCCGGAATCGGGGTGGCCGGCGGCTCGATCTTCCCGGAAGAATGGCAGGGCGTCGTCGCGGCAATCCTGCTGATCCTGATCATCAACCAGTCGATCAGTTGGTTCAACAAGCGCCGGGCCGCCCGGGTGGGTGCGATCACCCCATCGGATCCGCTCACCGAGGCTTCCGACTGAAGCGCCGTTAGTACTTCAGATATTGGCGGGTGAGCTTGGCCGCCTTCTCGACCACCTTGATGCCGCTCGGCATGCTCGCATTGTCGTGCGAGAGCACCGCGATCGAGACGTCGGTGTCGCCGTCGGTCACCCGGCCGACCGTGTTGATGATCCATTTGTCGCCCTCGGTTTCGCGGGGCAGCCAGCCGTTCTTCACCGTCGTCTTCTCGCCGGCGGCGGCGACCACCGGTACTCCCCAGTTCTGGTCCCGCTCGACCGTGCTCATCAGATCGAACGCCAGGTTGCGCGATTTGACCGTCAACGGGCTTCTCGTGTCGACCAACTGGGAGAGCAGCTTCACCTGGTCGTTGACCGTGGTCCGAGTTAGACCCCAGGAGGAGGACACCCTGGTGGCGGTCAGGCCCATCCGCCTGTTGCAGCTCGTCAGCCCACTGGCCTCGCCGAGCCGGAGAAACAGCGAGGTGGTGGCGTCGTTGTCGCTGGCCCGGATCATCAGCTTGGCCAGCGCCAACTCGGCGGAGGTGAGCGAGCGGTCCTTGTCCTGCGCGGTCAGCAGCAGGCAGGACAGCACCTGTACCTTGACCACGCTGGCGGTCTCGTACTTGGTAGTGCCGCGAAACGAGAAGCGCGCCCCGGTCCTCCTGTCGAGCACCGCGACGGAGAACTCGGGCACCGTTTTCGCGTACGCCGTGAGCGCCGCGTTGAGCGCCTTGACCTGGGCGGCGCGTTTCGTCGCGGCGATCTGTTCCGGACTCGGGCCGGTCGGGGTCGGGGAGGCGGCCAGCGCCTGGGCTTCGTCGAACGTGCCGGCGAGCGGAACGGTGCCGCCGTCAGTGTGCTGGTGCCGCATCATGCCGACGGCGACGAGGCCGACGCCTCCCAGAATCGCGAAGGCGGCCACCGCCGAGATCCACACTCCCGTTCGCTGCACGCATTGCATAGTGCCGTGTCGGAGCGTCGATTCGTAGATCCGGGTCGAGTTACCAGATAATTAGGAAGAATTTTCGACGTATCGCTCGCGACCATGTACGGAGCGTGAGCGCGGGGCT
>Ga0307516_10007943_pt1 | contig 12079 bp, 4 predicted proteins | sample 19_EM_MG_FD_203310 | JGI IMG/M metagenome (GOLD analysis project Ga0307516, IMG submission 203310) | Populus trichocarpa ectomycorrhiza microbial communities from riparian zone in the Pacific Northwest, United States - 19_EM | ecosystem: Host-associated > Plants > Roots > Unclassified | place...
TCATGGTGGCCCATCTTTTTTCCTCATGGAAAGGGTTTTTTTACATGTGAGAGGGGGCAATATCCTAACTTTGTGAAAATGAGTCATCGTCAGCTATTATAATCATTAAGAAATCTTAACCAGTCAACAAAGATCTATGATAAAAGATTAGTTATACTAGATGAAAGATATTATTACCCTGAGGCATCTTATCTAAAATAGACTACATTGTTTATCTTATCTTTTATTCCTAATAATTTGTTGTGCCTAGTCTATGGATGGTCTATCTATAGGATAATAATGAATTTACTACAATGAGTTAAATCTTGATTGTTGATTTAAACCTAGCCATTATAAAGTGTGGTTTATTTTTGTCACTCCCAGATATTACATTTGGATAACTTTGTGAATTGAAAATTCTAAGGTTGGTCACTCCTAATCATAACTTTTGATTAATTATCGATAAACTTATGTGAGTGAATAATCTATAGGCCTATGTAGGGCTTATTAAACCTAACACAAATACTAGGAAAGGTCAATTAAATGTGCTTTAATGAGGTTCACCTTTCCTATGGAATATGAGTTTCACTCATAATATTTGCTAAATGAAGACTTAATACTCTCGATTCATACTTAAATGTAATCGATGAATATTAGACTGAAAATTTAATAATTCTAGTTTTTTTGATTGGTGAATATTTAGACTAAAAATTTAATAATCTTGATTTTGTTAAAAGTGAATATTCAAATGGAAATTTAATTATCTTGATTTGTCACTCATGAATTTTAGACTTAAAATTTTATTGTTTGAAAAATTAAATGGATACGCTACTCCCTTTAATAACCAAGGTAACAACCAATATTAAGTTCATTTACCTTAAATACCAAAAGTTAATAACAAAACATTTTTTTTTAACTTGGGTTTTTAGAAACCTAGGATGGGTTTTCAAAGATTTTGGAGTGCCAGTCCAATGAGCCTTTTAATACGGGTTGAACCTTTAATGAGTTTTATAAACAAGTTATAAAACCCATTGTAAATGTATGTTTGAATGAGCATTGATTTTCTATCAATTTGAACCAAAAGACCATGTTATTGTTGAATAGGTCAATGTTCATACACCAAGAAAAAATGTTGCAATGTTAAAGATAATGATGGAATGACCAAGAACATGAAAGGAAACAATAAGTAAAATTTAAAGGATTCAACCAAATGTATTTCATAATCTTAAAATATCATCATAAAATAGATCAAAATCAATAATAAAGCAAGATAATTATTCAAGATAGGTTTGAGTTTTGAAATAAAGCTTCTAGGGGTGGTCTAGAAGGACTAAAAATGGATGGAACATTGGTAAAACGCTGTTGAAAAGAAGAAAAATAGTGTCGGCGCATGACTGCCACATGTTAGGAGGGAGCTATCAGTTTTGGTCTGTTGTTCCATGCACCATCAGTGTCTGGCCAATAAGTAGAGGAGCCCATGAGGTGTGCTAGGTTGTGATCCTTCTTCCTGTGGTGGAGGTGCAGGCCACCTTCTGCTAATGAGGGAGATATGTTGTTGCAAAGCGACGATGATATTTTTTTATCTCTACCATTTTTTTTTTCTAACTTTTAGATATGGTCATATTGAGGTTATTTGGTTATGGAGTTTATATGGATGTGTAGTGTTCTTCAAAAAGAGAATAATGAGGGTGATCTAGTTTGGTTTAAAGGTCAGAGAAGAGACAAATCGAAGATAGTAGTTTTTAAGATTGTTTTCTCTATTTCTTGGATTGATGATGATGCATGAGTTATTGAATGTAATTTATTGAGGGCTTTTTTAGAGGGCTTTAGCCTGAAGAGAATGATGGTGTTCTTGTTAGAAATGAAGGTTAAAGGTGAGAGAAATCGAGGAATTAAATTTTGGGTTTAGAGAGAAAAAAATACAAAGCTAGGGTTTTTTTTTATGGGAAAGGTTAGGGAAGATGAATAATGTTTTTTTAGGATTTAAATTTCCCTATTTTAGCTTATATTTTCTCAAAAACTTTATGGTGGCTCTCTTATATGGTGGCTAGAGTTTTTAGGATAGTAGGTTAGGGTTTTTGAGAGAGCATGATGAATAGTATATTTTATATGGTATCCCCCTCATTTTTCTACAATTCACTTATTTGTTTATAACCCATCAATTTTATTATATTCTCTTTAGAGTTTGCATGATAGATGAAACATTTCTTCTTGTTGTTCTTGTTTTTATGGTTCCACGGCTAGGTAATTTTACAAAAAGAAGAGAGTTTTGTTTTTTTTTTTTTTTTTGTCTCTTGCCTATATCTTTCTCTGTTTTTTTTTTTTTGGTGTTCAACGTACTCCATTATTTATATTGTCTAGCTCCTCTCAAGATGAAAAAATCCAAACCAGAAAAATAACATTAAACCTTTATATTGTTTACTTCTTGAATTAGGATTTCCCTATAATTTTCTATTTTTTCTTGAATCTCTTATTTTTTTTTCTCTTTTGCATGATCTTCCATTATGGTTTTTAGTTCCCAATCATCTTAGTTCCTTTTCTTTCTTTCCTCTCATTCCCCCTCTAATTTTTCATTTATCCTTTCTATTATAATTGATTTTTTCTAGTTTTTATTATTTTTAAAATATATTGGAAATGGGGTAAAAAATGGGTTGTGACATAATTAATATTTACCAATCTAAGATGTATAGTTCCAAATATTTATAGTAATAAAACATTAAAAAATGAATAAAACAACAAAAAATAATTTTTTTCTTAACTTTTATTTCCTACAAACTGGCTAGAAGTTTTTTTTTTGTTTTTTTTAAAAAGTTTTAGTAGTAAAACATTATTTCTCAATATTCTTATTAATGTAATATGGATAATTTTGAAATACTTTTTTTAATATTAAAATATATTATAAATTAGATAAAAAAGTACAAAAAATAATGTTTTAATGTGCTTTTCAATGTAAATATTCCAACCTTATAGGTTTGTGGAGCAATTGTGCTCGGGTCGGATCTAGGTTGGAATTTTTATTTGCTGTAAAATAATTTTCTAGACCACAAAAAAATATTTTTATAGGCGTGGGTCTAATCCATAGATAATTAATTTCTCCAACTCATTGTTTTGTTCAGCCTATGGAATAAGTCCAATCAACTTCTTCAATTTTTTCAAAGCTAAGTCTTCATAACCTCTACAGTTTTTAGATAATTTTTTTAGATAATTTTTTCAGCTCTTTAAAAACAATTATCATGTTTAATTATGTTTTTATGAAAGATAATCAAAGTTGTTAGTTGAGGGAATTCCATTAGTTTTGGTTCCTTAAATTATTTCTAAAAGAAGGTTAAATAAGAGTGTTTTTGGTTGATTGTTTTTTTCTACACAAATTATGCATAATGTTTTACTCTTCTTCACCTACTTTCAAGCTTTGTTTTTTTTTTTTTTTGTTTTAAAACTCTATTTTCTCTTGTTATTTTTCTCATAATCTTGAGCTTAGGTTCGCTCATTATAAAAAGGTTATTTAATACAATTTTTGTGGTTCATTGAACCTTGTTTAGAAATGTAACTAAACAAGATGGTGTCATAACCTAATTTTTGAGCTTCATATTTTTATATATTTAAAAAAATAGAAAATTTTTAAAAAATATGCCTTTTCAATAAATTAGGTTAATTTTAATCTTTTCATTATTTTTGTCACTTTTATTAAATTTTGTGTGTCAAATTAAGTTAGCACATAAAACATTTTAAGAGATACATAAAAAAATAGCTGAGGGGAAAAATTGAACAAATGATTTAAGTTTGGAAAGTTTTAAAAATTCAAGAATGGTCGTGGTAGAAATTCAGAACTCAATTGAAGAAAAATTAAAGAAAAAAAATGCTTAATTTGGTTTAATTTCGCAAATATTAGAAAAATCAATGAATTAGGGATGAATATGAAATAGATATCCAAAATAGCAAATCAATTAAGGATTTAATTAAAGAAGAAAACCAAAATTTGGAGTCAATTTGGTAAAAAATGTTTAATTTTGGGAAAAAAAAATGAATTTGTAACAAGTGGCTAAATCTGAGTATTTAATAAGAGTCAATTAAGAGCTTAATTGGAAAAAAAAAGCTTTGAATTTAAATCCAATTTGATATAAATTGCACAAATAAAAAAAAATCCAAGGAATGAAATGTATAAAGTGACAAACCATGAGGGTTTATTTAGGTTAGTTAAGGGTTCAATTGAAAGAAAAAAGTATCATATTAAAGCTACTTTGAACTAAAGTAGAAAATTACCAAAAAACAGGGATTAAAACTAAAAAAGTGGAGATGTTGAGGGATCAAATTGAATTTAAGCATGACCAAAAGATGCCACTTTAGGGGGTGTTTGAGAGTGTGGTAGTAGTTGCTTTTGAAAGTGCTTTTCACTCGGGAATGCATCAAAATAATGTTTTTTTTTTAAATTATTTTTGATATCAGCACATCAAAATGATCTAAAACATAAAAAAACTAATTTTAAACAAAAAAAATTCAAATTTTTCCCAATATCTATTTAGATCGCAATACCAAACATGGGCTTAATCATGTTTAACCATTAACACTAGGTTGTTTAAAGCCTTTGACCTACCCTTTTTTAGCCTTGACCTTAATCTAGTTCTTCCCAAATCAAATTCTTCTCTCTAAATCCAAACATCCTCTCCTTGACTGCATTTTTTTTTAGGTTTTCGATGCTAGTCTAGCCTTATTTGTAACCCATGCTATTAGATTCATAGTTTATTTTATTTTAGGTTTATGATTGTAGTTTAATTTTGATAGGTAAGTCAAGTTTAATTTGTTTTTTAAATCCAGGCGATTTAATTCACTGATTATTTGTAAGTTTGTTATGATAGTTTAACTTAGTTGATTCCTTACTTATTTGATCGTTGAACTCAGTTTATTTGCATTGTAATATTTGAGTTATCAAGATGTAAACTTAGGGTTCCTAATTAAGAATAAATTCATGAAAACTAATTGGATTTTTTACATTGTGGTTGATAACTTATTAAATTTTTGCTCTTATAAAGTCATGATTTTAGTGTTTAAGATTTTAAAAGAATATTACAGCTTAATTAATGCATTATACCTATATCTAATATGTATCTAGGATCATTACTCTTGAAATTTGGGTTGATTGCAGAACACAAATGGGTTTTTGTCTTTTGTAGGTAGTTTTAGAATTTGGGCTATTGTTTTCAGAATTTTGTTGCCAAATCAGTATTCATGATTAAGCAGAATGTTGCACCATTTCCTTTCCTTTTCTCTTTTTTCCCATAAACTTGTTGTTTGTGTTTCTTTATTCAACGAGTAAGATGCAACAGAAGTCTCTCATGATTTACTTGCCAATTTCCATTTTCTAATTGTTGTATAACTATTGATTTTCTTAAGACAATAATTATTGTTTAAGGATGTATTAATATTTGGATTAGCTAGAAATCTTGAGACCATCGAAGTTAACATTGTTTTGGAAGCTTTGTTCAAAATCTTTTTGTGTTGGGCCTTTTGATTTAATACATTGAAAGACCAATTTGAAATGTTCATTGTGATATCATGGAAATAAGAATATGGGTGCAAAACGAAAGGAAAAAAACATGAGAGTTGGTGGAAACTGGAAATGCTTTTCTTAAATTAGGAATCCGTGGTATTGAATTTTATATAAAAAAAACAGGGATTTGGACAGTTTTGAACATGTAGGCATTTGTTTTTGCTAAACATACTAGAAGAAAGATTATCATGTTAAGAAGATCTGTGATTGAATGTGACAAGAACTGCTTAGATATAGGAAGCAAGAGAAACATTAGGTTTACTACTCAAGTCAAGGACCTCTGTCAATCTCTCTTTAGTTTTGAAGCCAGAAGTAGATGGAAGTTTTTAGAATTGGAAATCAACCTTAAAAAAAAATATCCTTGACATTCTATTTAAATTGCTTGAGACAAGAACTTATAAGTGCTAGATAGTATGCATTGACCTTTTTTTTGTTGTCCTAAAAACAATTAAGTTCGTTAAACATTTTTCTGTGCATTGTGTTCTAAATCTTATTTGTATGAAAAACCGAGTCCCATTTAAGCCTTGTTATCATGTGGAGCATCTAACTCAGTGAATATATGGAATGTCTCCCTGTAAATTTTTCTACACAAAGGAAGCTAATTGCATGCTCTATAATTTGAAGTTGGAATATGAAAACATTAAATTAACGAGTCTCTTTTCAAAACATTTAATAAATACTGTAATAATAAAAATTTGATCCCCTTTTCGAAATATATTCCAAAAAAAGAAGTAAAAAAAAATGTTTTCAATGCATTTCAGCCATTCGCTCGCCCATTTTGTGATTTTTAACTATTTTATCTTATTTCTTTCTTCTTAAAAAATTAAAAAAAAATCCAAAAATAGATTTTCAATGCATTTGTGTCAGTATCACAATTTTCAATGTCTTTCCAAGAAATAAAAATCCAAAAATATGCTTTTGATGTATTTTAGCTATTAACACATTCATTTCATAATTCTTAATTACTATTCTTATCGAATTGACATTGACATTGATTTTTTTTTAAAAAAAATTTAAAAAAAATAAGAAATTAAAAGATTAAAATAGAGAGCAAAATAGAGAAGGGGCTAAAATGAAAAACAAGAGGAATGAAGAGAGCTAGGAATATTTTTAGGATAAAATTAGAATAAAGGATATATAAAAAATAAGAATGTTTCTGAGTAGAGGGCTATAAATAAGAGTGAATAGTGACGTTAAATGGGAGAGCTGCCATATAAAAAACCCTAACTTCATGTCTTCTATATATATAAAAAAAAACTTTAGCCATCATAGAAATAGATAAAAAGAGAAAAAAAAAAAGAGAGAAAAAAGCTGAAATTTGAGAGAGCAAACCCTAACATCTTCCCCCCTTAAAAAACCCAAAACAAAACCAAGAACCAGCTTCATCTCAACCTCATTAGATTCTGGCCAACCACTACTATTCTGGCCACCACAACAACAACCATAACCACTTTCTCATTTCTCATTTCTTGTTGATGTGTGATGAACTTCCATAGCCTCCTCTCATCAAAAAACACCAAAATAAAGAAAGAAGAGAAGCTGCAAGGAGAAAGAAACAATAGCTAGCCAAAACTTTCAAGTGTTGGATCTCTCTCATTGATTAGTGGTGATCGACACCTCTACCACTATGAGGAAGAAGAGGAAGTGGTGAAACATAAAAATATAACCACTCTCCACTTATCCCCTCCAATGAGTTTAATGATGCGTCGTAAACCAGGTTGTCTAGAAAAAAACAATATAAAAAGCAAAAAAGGTAGAAAGTTTTGGCCACCAATCTCCTCATTTGAATGGCAATGATGGACAACTCCACCACCAAGAGAAAGATGAAGTAGTGCAATCTACAAATATAACAACTTTCCTCACCCTTTTTGATGTTGTTCAGAACAACATAACACAACTCGTTCCAGAACTATTTTACCACTTCCACCTATTGTTTTAGCCTCTTTCAGTCTATCTCATCCACTCTAGAAGGTCTATTTTGAACAATAAACATTTTATGAATGACTATTTAGGTTTTTGGTTGATTTTGATGTGTATTTGTGATGAAAATTTTGGGTTTGAACAAATTTTAAGATTGATTACGTTTGTATGTGAACACTTGAGTTTTTTTACGTGTTTTTTGACATGTGTTTTATGGATGAATGTGTATTCCAAATATATTCAATGTGTTTTCAATTATTTTTGGTTTTTAAACATCTAGGTTAAGTCTTTTAAAGTTTGCATCTTGCTCACATTTGATGTTCTTTGTCATTCCTTTATGTTATTTATGCATGAGTGGTGTTTTATATAAAAGGATAATGTTCATATTCATGCATATATTTGCATTGGATTTTATAACTTGTTTATAAATCCCACAAAAGGTTTGCCCTACATTAAAAAGGCCTTTATGAGCCGACATTCTAAAACCCTTTTTAAAAACTTTCCCTTTTTTAAAACCACATAAAAAAAATGTTTTATTATTCACTCATACTCTTTGGGATAAATAGACTTATAAAGAGCTATTAACTTAAATGTTAATGAGGAGTAACACTTTAATCTCTCTTGTTTTCAAAACATTTCTCCCTTTCAAAATTTCAAGCCTTTAAGTCTAATATCCATCAATGACTTCTAAGTGTCAATCAAGAGTGTTATTTTTCCTTGGTAAGGTTAAAGCATCCATGTCATTACATCCTACCTTTAAATAGATTAACCTATAATGGTTACTTCTTGGATATCTAGGACTAAGGCACAAAAACCGTACTCAATAAAAAATATGAGTGAACCTCGGTACTACAAGATAAATGAATCTAAACAAGTCGTTATCAATGAGTCGCTGTTGCATAAACAAAATATTTAATAACAACTCTTTCTATAACTTGGTCTGGGTTCAATCCTCACTTAACTATTCATTTACATGGCTTGATAGACTATTAATAGTCACAAGTTATGATCAAGAGTAGATGGTTCTAGACATTAATTCACCAAGCAACTGAGAGTGATAACAATGACCTGGACTTTAGAATGGATAGGCTTGAACCTGCTTACCCCCCTAGAGTTTAACTCATTGTAGTAAACCTATTCTCACCCAAGTAGATTGACCATTGGTAAATTAGTCACAACTAACCAATAAGAAAAGAAAACAAGTAGTAATGTAGCTTATCTTAGGTAGGATCCTTTAATGTGATAATATCTTCTCCTTGGCATAACTAGTCCTTTACATTAGAACTTTTAAGACTAGTTAGGGTTTTTAATGACCATAATGTTAGGCGGTGACTTCTTTTTAACATAAGATTTTTTCCACTTCTTAACATAAAAAAAATCTTTCCCTTTTAGGAAAGAGGACGAGTCACCATGATGTCGGGTACAATAAGTATAATGGTACACAATATCCAATGACTCATCTTCGAGTTTATTACAATAAGATGGTTGAAATAGTACATAATGAGAAATTATTGATTCATTTCTTTCATAAGAGTTTAAATGGCATTGTGTTGAATTGGTACATAAGGTTTGACAATACCAAGATTAGGAAACGGAGAGACTTGGTGCATGCTTTTAGCAGACAGTACAAATTTAATATGGATGTAGCACCAGACCATTCAAGTTGGTAAAATATAAAGAAGGGTCCCAAAAAAACCGTCCAAGAATATACCTAAAGATGGCAAAATATGATAGCCTAAATTAACCCCTCATCAATTTGAAATAAAATGATTTCACTTTTCTCAAATACATTTAGAACATCATACTTTGAGTATCTGGTTGGTGGTTCAGCTTAACATTTCATTGATGTAGTTATAATGGTTGAAAGGATAAAATAAGCTATAAAAGAAGCAACTATAAAAACCCCAACATTTTTATGCAATTTCCATATAATTCCCTTGTAACTATTCTATTTATTAGGTGAATTTGTTTTTCGTATTCAAGAATTTACATTTCCAATAATGAAAATCTATCAAAATTTGGCAGAATCTCTCCTATACTACGAGATTCCAAGTTCTCGAGTAGAATCTATTTCACTTTAATAGTCATCAAGTTATAACTCAAACATTGTCCAATCATCCTGGACTTATTACATCAGCGGATGAAAATACCTCTAATTCTCATCCTCCGACTTTTCCACCATTATAAAAGAGCAACATACATTAATTACATACATTCATAATTCTATCATAACAAAGGATTATAATGTCATAAAAGTTTTTTATTATATTCTAATTTAAATAGTTTAGTAAGCATAAAGATTCTCATTATTACATGTCAGATTTACATTCCAAAAAAGATACAGTTTACATATTCATTTAATTTGACAAAAGGGATCCTAAGTATTTACCAATCTGCTTATGGTTGCGAGGTACCTAGAATTTAATTCATTATATAACATAATGAGATAAAGTTGCTTAATAGGTTAATCAAACAAGATGAACAATTTTAATATTACATTCCAATTATATCATGTCACTATCCACAATTTTTTTTACAAATCAATTGATCATAACTAACATATTATGAATTTTGGCCATTCTCGACCCAATGCTACTAACTCATTTACAAGTATACTCTCACCCTTTTCTGGGTGTTTACTTTTGTTTCCCATTTCTGGAAATGACCCATCATCGGGTAGTTAAGTCTCCCCGCCCATTTCCCTGACACTAGTTTCATTATTGGATAACTAGTTCCTTTATCCTTTGCCGGCATTAGTCCAATTACCAGGAAGCTAATTCCTTCGCCCATTACCGGGTGGCACTAATGCCATTATCAAGAAGCTAGTTTCTTTGCCCATTACTGGGAAGCTAGTTCCTTTTGCCTATTATTAGGCACTAGTCCCATTACTGGAAGCTAGTTCCTTCGCTTCAAATTTTTTTTTTACATGAAATCAAAACACTTTTCTATATTGACAATTCATTGAATCTTTAAAACTTAATAAATAAAAGGATTGAGGTGTCAAATACCTATTTGTTATCGAAGCTCTTGTTGTACCTCCTTGCTGCTGCACAACTCCCGAGGCCTTTCATCGTTTAACACCACATAAATATTTTTTTTTCCAAACACATTTCACATAACAATAATCCAAGTTGATTTCTTTCAACTTAACCATCATTTACAATTCAATGCTCATTGAATTTATTTCATTTTCTCCTTCCATCCATTTTCTTAGTTTATCTGTCAAGAGAAATTTTTTTTATAATTTCATTCACACATGTATATTAAAATTTGATTCTTACAACCTTCACAAATTAATTCTTGCATTAAAAAAACTCTTAAACAAAGTAGAAGTTAGCCAGCTTTGGCTAATATGTAACTTAACCATCAAAAAAACTGTTTCTTATTTTAATTATAATTAAAGTTATGAAATTTAGTTTTGAACGTGGCTTGATTCTTATGAAAGCTAAGATTCCATGCTACATCTTTACTAAAGGGAGAGAAGCTCAACTTTGCCATTAATGCTCCCAAATTACCCATTATCATGACTTGTTGAAATTGTCCCATGTAGTTTTCAGCTTGACCTCCCCTCGAATGTTAACCCATATCTGGATTTTTAGAACTCTAAATTAAGTAAAGTTTGTCCCATTGGAAAGCTAACATCTCTGGCTATAACTTTTATAAAGAAACTTATCCCAAATTTTATCATTTTCATGCCCTAATCTCTTGTAAACTTTAGGAGACGAGGCAATCAAATTTTATTATCTAGGGCTTTACGATAAAACAACCATTTTCATGTTATATTCATTATAATATCACCAAATATAACCTTCTAAAACCAATTAACACAACTCATATTTATTTAAAATAGTCAAAATTATTTCAAGGAAAACATGCTCATTATAGGAATTCATACATATACTATATTTCACCAACATTAGCATAATCATATACATTTCTAATTCATTACAAAAATTTATCACACTTCACACTAACAATAGCATAAATGAGATAAAATATATATTTTTCTATTATAAGTCTTCATCTATACCTTCACACACATCAATCTTTTCAAATATCAACAACCTCATTGAATTAGACAAATTTTCTTTTACAAGCATAATATGGCCAGCACCATAACTTCCTCATACCATGATTTATTCAAGAATTCTTTCCCATTAATTCCTTCCTTTAATGAAAAATCAACATATTATAATGATTTTCACCTCTAAATTCAATAATCATCCTTAAAGTTCCTATCCACAACAATATAATCAATTCATGTTATATATTAAAACTAAACTTATCTAAAATCATCTCCCACACAAAATTATGGATTGATAATTCATAATTCACTAATGTAAACATATTTCTATTACACATTATTTGGTTTCCTCTTGGCCGACTATAAATGCCTTTAGGAACACCATGTTTTTATCATTATTTCTTCCTAATTTAACATCTATTACAAGTTATTATAACCTAATTGATTCAATTCATCATCAATTTGCATTTCCCCTAAACTTCTATCATGAACCCGAACTTTAATTTAATGATTTCTACCTCAATTGTTATTATTTTTGTATTAAATTGCTAGATTAGGTTTAGACATTTTTACTGAGCGTTAATCTAGTCTTTGAATCCCAACCAATTAAA
>Ga0307516_10007944_pt1 | contig 12078 bp, 20 predicted proteins | sample 19_EM_MG_FD_203310 | JGI IMG/M metagenome (GOLD analysis project Ga0307516, IMG submission 203310) | Populus trichocarpa ectomycorrhiza microbial communities from riparian zone in the Pacific Northwest, United States - 19_EM | ecosystem: Host-associated > Plants > Roots > Unclassified | place...
GAAAGAACGGTTGAGCGAGTTGTCTGATAAAGCCGTTTGCATACCGCTGGATTCCGGCCTCGTGGGGTCGAAGTGGTGGATGTTGGCTCCCTTCCGGTGTTTCTTCGTGCTCCGCGATCCTTCCATGATAGGCGGGGGAAGCCCGGCAATCGCATGTCGCGGCTGGGTCGGTGCATGTGATGGGGCAATATGGGATAGTTAAGCCCACGGACTCCCACCGACCCATCCCATTGGAGTGTGCGCAAAGTAACTTATAAGTTAACTTAGCCGAGACTTTTCCCCGCCAAGTTTCAAGTTAACTTGTCGTCGCTTAACCTACAGTAACTTCTAACTTGAGTACCCACACCTCTCCCTGTTATCACCAACGCCTCTGGTGCCTCCCCCTCTTCTCCCTCCCCCTCCACATCGTTGATGTAGTCACCACTGTGACACTCCCGCCGCCCCGGACACCCCCTCCGCCGTGCCGATCGCGACAACGTCCGACCGGCCATGACGGTCGTGCGCCATCTTTGGTCCGCCTCCATCTCTCACATCTTAGTCTAGTAGTACATATATTTATTTTTTATACCCTTGGTGAGCTTCCCCCGAAAAATGAAAACACGGGTAAGTAAAAAATCACTTTGTGACTTGAACAAAGAGATCGCGAGGAGTAGAATTTTCGATGGGAAGGGGAGACGGATGGGACCCACGAAACAACATGCGATGATGCGGCGTGCGCGTGAGCTTCGAGTCCGGGGTGGGAAGTTTGAGGTGATGGACGAACTTGCGGCTGTGGCCCTCAAGTTAGTTTGGGGCGGGCAGGGTCAAGTTAGCGTGGTCAATTTAACTTGAGCCATACAAAGTTAACTTGACAAGTTAACTTTGTATACGACAAGTTAACTTAAGTTAGATAAGTTAACTTTGTATGGCTCAAGTTAGAACTTCAAGTAACTTTGGTTACAACTGGCATCCCATTGGCACCCCACGCCGGCACGCGGAAGATCCCGGCGGCACATAGATATTTACCGACCCGCTTCGGTACCCGTGCGAACGGACGATCCTGCGTACTCTGCTCTCTCATTCGAGCACTTGGGAGCCGAGTACGAACGCTAGGACGACGAACTTTGGAACGATGGACTTCTAGGAATTTCCTGCGGGATGAATCTGGAGCGTTGGCGGCTGCAGCTTCTCGAAATTCCCGTGTTGAGATAAGTTCCCCTATGGTTCACTCGCGATCATCCGCCCCTCTCTTGACCACACCCACTTCCTCCACCCACCACCTCCTCGTCCTCCCTATCAACAGTCAATATCAAATCACTGCGGACGAAAAGGAGAACAAGGACCTCCTGCCGCTGCAAGCCGATCTGAAGTGGTGTGTTCAGGTCTTGCATCGCTTGTGTCGTCGGCCACTGACAGTAAATGCAGTTCAAAAGACACAACCAGAGCGTCCCTCCAACGCATTCAGACCGACAACACCCACCTTGAACCATACACGATGGATAACAAGGAAGCAGCCCAGCATGAGAAGGAGATCGTTGAAATATATGAGAAAGACCTTAATATCACCTTCGTCGTTGTGCGTCCCCATCCCTTGCTCCCGCAACCCGTCTGATTTGGCCTCTTACCAGGCCGTTCTGTATTCCGCCATCTGTGCGGCCCTTGTCATCTATGCCCGTTCGGACAGCAACGAGGCCACCGAAGCTCTCGGATACTTCTTCAGTAGTTCCTTGATCTCCCTCCTCGCTGCGCTCTTTGCTTTGTTTGCCAAAGAGCGCCTGAACGGTTTCTTGCTGCGTGACGGAGGGCCGATGATCAACCGTAGCGCACCAGGCAGCCGACAGAACGTTTACAAGCTTAAAACTTGGCGATTCAGCTCCCTCCTTAAGGCTCCTCGGACCCTGCTTCAGACCGCCCTCCTTATCCCCGTTGTCGGATTCTGCGGACGATTGTGGCAAGCGAGCCCAACTGTCACGTGCATGGTTGGTCTCTTCGACGTCGTGCCCGCATTTGTGGGTTACTACCTCGTGTTACTCGATGTGTGATTACGTGAAGTCTCGCGTTTCGGGCTTGGAACTTTTCCTTCAATCTTTTTCTCGAAAGCCTGTATAAAATCTATGACGGTACTAGAGAAACATCGGGCAGGTATTTGTAGTAACACTGGTTATCAAATTCACTGAAGTGACCACAAAAATTCATGTTGATAGGATTCTCAGGAGAGACTTGTCGTTGCAGTTGTCACACCCACCGGTTCTGCCCTCATCACTGGTACATTCAGTTATGTAGGCCTTATGGTATGGGTACCGCCCCAACGAACTTTCCGCTTCCTATCGGCGTGCTCGGTCTTGGTCTTGTGGCGAAACCACGCGAACAAATTACCTGTGTGGTGGCCTCGCGGCTGGTAGACCTTCCACTAACACGAGCCCTCAAACCAGGAACTGATCAGTGGGCGAGGGGGCGAGTCCAAAGAGGGGAAAGTAGGGTGTTGGGTGTCGGAGCTGAGTCTGGCACGACAAGGCCAAATGTACAGGCGATATTCAATGTCGGAGGAGAGCCGGGCGGTTTGACGGAAGATCCATGCGCACGGACAACCGGGTCAGGCGTAAGAAACTGGGACGCCAACGCTGCACGATCAACGCATCGAGTCCATGTTATTGGGTGATGGTGAATGGGCTACCATTGGTACTACCAAACGAAGGATTACGCACAGTGAGTCGAGATGATAGGAGTGGACGGGAACAAGCGGAAGGATGAAACCTGGAACATGCAGGCACCATCGACCTCTTGCGGAAATCTATGTCTAACCGCGATTCAGCCAGGGCGCAAAATAGGGAGTGAATAAACATAACTTACCACGAGGAACGCGTATGCAGGGGGCTTTTCCACGATGGCTGGGTCTCTTACCCCGGCCGGGAGGCATCCACCATTGGTGTCGTCCACATGGGGCATGATTTTGTATATGGAGTCATAATCCGTGGGCGGCCCTCTGTGTTCGGGGAGGTTGTAATCCGGAAAAGAGAGATTATGACACGGCATGGATCACGGGTGATGGTGAATGCGTTGGAGAGGGGGTGATTGGGTGTGGTTGGGACGTAGTACCTGTTTTCGTCGAGTGTCAACCAGTGTGATAATCCTGACACGTGGTGTCACGGGAGATGGCAACGATGTGTCGGGGGGGGGGTCTTCGGGGATGAGAAGGTAGGAGGGGACTTGTGATTGGCGGCCACGGTGATAGGCTGTGGCGCGGATATGATAGAGCGCATTCGATGGTGAATCGCCTCGAAGAAACATCCCGCCATACGAAAGCTCTTTTGGGACTCGTGGAGGAGGTCGTACGCCTGCCGAAGGTCCCCGACTTCTTGCAATTGTATCCGCTCTACCCCTCCTTCCCTCGCGATCCAAGCGGATTTGAAGTCGATTCCAGCTCAAGGTGCTCAGGGGACGTTTGGGCGAAATGCTTTAGCTTGGAATAACTGAGTTGCTCCACCGCGTTGATGTGCGCCCTCTTCATCGCGGGAAGATCGAGGACGCCGTTGTGCACCAAGATCTTGAGTGCCTCGTTTACCTCCAGGGACAGCGGCCGACTTGTGAACTTCGATCAACCGGACGAGTACGAACCCCAGGAAGGTTTTTCCTAGGAACAGATGCGGCAGTAAGTTGCCGTGTGGCGGGGATCCGGTCATACTATGGACGCACCAGTTCCAGGCTGACCAATGATCACCGCTCCGACTTTGCTTCCCTTGTCACGCTCGAGGAGTTTCACTAGGCACTTGACCATGTTGTCGTGTGCCTTGGGTAATGAGGGTTCCTGTCGGTGTGTCCCTGCGGTGAAAAGGTACGAGAGATGGTCCATGCGAGTCCAACGGGAAACTCGTCGAAGAATTTTGGGCTGGCGGAGCTACAATAGTGCTCGTAGAATGCCTGATAATCGTGGGTCGCTACCCCTTGTCCGTTCCCGGGCGGTCCTAGTTCGCTTCAAGGAGAGGCGGTTGGCGTCGATGCACAGTGGAGGGACGCCAATGTGCTCACCTCCGTCATTGTCACCCCCCAGGAGCTTGCTATATCAGGATTGGAGCGGGACAGCGAAGCGTAGGTAGGATTTGCGAGGGGCGGGAGTTGGTACGCTCCGACCGAAATCGCCGGCTCATCACGTGCTCCATGAAAATCACTGGCTGATCCATCCCGGTAATCAGATCATCTCGAGGACACTCTTCCAGGGTGTGACTCTACTTGACCGTTTCGGTACTATTCGCGCGGATGGGTTGGTCCCACTGACTTGACTTCTGTTTTCGTTGAGTCTGGAGAGATCTGGACGTGAACGGCGGGCTTCTTGAACCGGACCAGCGGCGGACCGGTGGATGGGCTTCCTCGGAGTCCCCCAATGTTCAAAAACCCCTCGCTGGTGGTTCATCGCTTTCCCCTCATCCACCATCTTCTCATACTCTCCACCGACCGACCACATCTATTCATCATGGCCAGCTTGGACGAAAAGGTCTCCATTCTGCCCCAACCTAGTTCAAAGCGGTATGTTCGAGATCCTACACCACTTGGGCTGGATGCTAAGCGGGAATAGCTTCCAGTACTTCAGAACTTTCTTCCAGCCTACCGAGACCAACAACGTTCGCCTCGACTCCTCTGCTGTGGACGAAACGATGGAAGTCCAGGAGGAAAAGTACTTAATGGAGAGGTGTAAGAGATCCCTCAATATCATTATCGTCTTCGTGCGTCCGTTACCCCTCGCTCTCATCACTCGCCCGACTCACAGTCCGACTATAGGCTTTCCTGTTTTCCGCCGTCGGCGCAGTCCTCACCTTTTCGGAGTCAAGACTCTTGAATCCCGAACCGGATGGCCGAGCCAGAGCCTTCCTTCGCGAACTCCTCTTCACCATAGGTCTCAACGCACGCGAAACCCCCGTCGATCCATCCGCTCCTTTCGGCGCCATTCTGTCCTTCTGCGGGAGTTTCATAGCCGCAATTAGCCTGATGGGCCTTGCAACACACGCGAGGGTCACCTTGGGCCGCCAACTCGAATTCGATGCGCTTCTGGATCACAGATTCCGTATCCTTACAGGATCGCTCATGTTCCTCTTCCCCCCCTTGGTTTGTGGGCTCGGGTCACAAATGTGGTTCATCAATCCACCCGTCGCATTGACCCTTGTCACGATTTCAGCCGGACTTTACATATGTGGTTTCGCCATGATTCTGCCATAGAAAGGCTCGCGGGTTGTACTTGGAATCGTTCACCATTCTCAACACCTTGTATGACTGGACTAGAGAAACGCAGACTTGATACCCGTAGACATCCTAGTAACATTTAGATGAAGCGATTGCAAAACACCATGTTAGCGGTCGAGAGCTCGAGCGTGGATGCCCTGAGATGTAGCACAGACTGGGGTGTGAAATAAAACCACGAAGTTGATGGTATTCTACACCATACATACGAGAATGTAGGGGACTACAGTCCCGAGCGGGTGTCAAAAGGACACGGTGGCCACGGGTCCGACGTCCTCGGTTCAAAAATGCCAGACCACGTTCCTGATCTCTTCCACCACCTCCATACACATATGAGAGGAACGCATCATCAAGCATGTCAAGGCAGCCCAAAGGTGCGCAACGGGCCAGGGAATTTGGGAGCAGATTCCAATCACAATCGTCCACTGCCACCCCATCCAGAAAGACGCATCGCAAGGAGGGGAAGATCTCCCTACCTCCACCCAGGTTTGGTACGCTCGTGGGCTTGAAAATCGAGTGGATATGGCCTCCACGCGAGCTATGAGTTCTTTGACCGCATAGAATACGAGGGAGCCTGGTGACAGATAGCCTGTAGACGAAATCATCCTCGACTGGATGAATGATGTGGCCAGTTGCACTGTCACTTGTCCGCGTTTTATAATATGTGCCGGCGTAGCCAAATAGGGAGACGGCCATCAACTGCAGAACGTACACACTGTTCAGACGCCGAGATTTGTAAAGCTGACGCCGTCTCGAGAGTATTTTCCCCGGGTGATGGTGAACGTGCAGAATTTTCAGTTTCCTCGTCTGTAGCTGGAGCGGATCTAAAGAGAAACAGGAACCCGCATAAGCTCGAAACCCGCTGACGATTATAAATGGGAACCTACAGTCCGACCTGCCGTGCCATTCAAGACATGCGTGATCAGGGATTCGTCGAAACGACTCAGGTACACCCTCGGGGCGTTCTTCGCTCCACTGTCCCACCAACCGTCGGCCAAGCTCCCAAACAGAACCAGGCTGCCGGCGGAATAGCAAGAGCGACACGCCCGAGGAGGACGGTCAGGAGCAAAGCGAGGAGGCTCGGGTATGGCAAATGAGGTCATGCGTTCCGTAGGAAAATTTGGGACGGGTGGGCGTTCGCTAGGGATGGTGGTCTGATTTTGAAGGGCGAAGAGAATTGGAGAACAGACCGGCCGAAGAACGTGTAAGCTGAGAGACGGGGAGGAGACGTGGGGAGCTCACGAGAATCAACGTGATGCTGAGATCTTCACTACGTCTCCGGATGCAGTCAACTCAATATCGTATCATGCTGCTGCCTTCCTGTACATCGCGTAAAAATCGAGGCGGTCGTCGTCGTTCTTGACACATTGTGGGCAGGCCACAATGGCACCTTGGATACTACGCCCGGCCGCAGGTCAACAACCGGAGCAACTTGGCGCGTCGAACAACTCACCTTGGGGTGGTTTGCAGGGATGGGGAGTCAAATTCCTCATTTCCGCCTTCTTCCTGCATGATCCACCCCACACCCCATGAGCTTCGATGTGGGTAGGTGGGTAGCGAGGGGAAGATGGAAAATTAGCCTTGGTGGTGGGCGGTCGAAAAGGGCTGCATCCAAACGGGCCGCGGTCCGAGACTCGAATCGATAAAAAGGTCCCAAAAGAAATATTGACATCTCCAGGATCAGCTTGTTGCACTCCGTCATCCAGGCGCCCACCATCTCGAAACACTCTTCCGCTGTCGACGTAACGACGGGCTTGCCTGGTTCGATACCCACGCGAATGTGCTGGTCTCACCGACTTTGCACCCGTTCCTGTCGAGTCTGGAAATGATACTCGGGAGCTGGACGCGAATTCTGGGGCGATGGACTTCTATCTCTGGTGAATTTCTGGAACGATGAACCCGGAGCGTCGGCGGATCTTTTTGCGAGCTCTGCCTTCTCGGAGTCTCCGGAGTTAATTTGTTCTTTTCCGGCTGTCGCTCGCAGAATCATTCAAGGGATCTCCCTCTCTCGACCATCTCCTCACTCGTCCCCCTTCCTCCATACCACAACTCTCCGTTCACACCATTTTCCCCACTGACCTGCTGCATCGAATCGTCATGGCCGAAAAGAACAAGGTCTCCCCGCTGCTGCCACCTCGTTCAAAGTGGTTCGTTGAGCATCGCGGAGTTTGTCCCGCTGGTCGCTAACCGAGGATAGCTTCCGGGACGCCAGAAAATTCTTCCAATCCACTACGGTCGACGACATTCGCCTCGACTTCTCTTCTGTGGACAAGAGGACGGAAGCCCAGGATGAAAAGGATTTAATCGAGAGACGTAACAAATCCCTCAATGCCATCGTCATTGTCGTGCGTCACCCGACCCTTCCCTTTCGTAACTCGCCTGACTCGGACTCTTACTAGGCGTTTCTGCTTTCCGTCGTTGCTGCAACCCTTGCCAATTCGCAGGTCAGATTCTTGAAACTCAACTTGGACAGCCGAGCCCAAGCCCTCCTTCACTCCATCCTCCTCACCCTCAACCTGGGCGACGCCAAGGAAGCCCCTCCCGACGAAGTCGAAGTCACCATCATACTCCTCGGAATCAGTTCTATTATCTCGACGTTTGCCGCGAGCTTCGCGATGTTTGGGAACGTTTACCTGAACCGTCAACACAAACGCGGGGCACTCATGGATCGGCAGTTTTACTTCTTCTTCAAATGTCCTACGGTTATGCTCTTAATTGCGCTCGCCTTTCTCATTTGTGGACTTGTCCAACAAATGTGGTACATCGATTCATCTGTCGCATACACCCTCGCTCCCCTCGCTGTGCCTGCAGTTGGGATGTACATTTGGATGGTCGTCTCTGTACTCTCTTTGTGAAGACTCATAGCTCGTTCTTGGTGTTGTTCCTTCAATCTTCATTTTGAAAGCCTGTACTAATAGACTAGAGAAACGCCAACCTGGCTCTCGTAGAAACCACAGTCACCGAATTCACTTGAACGATAGATTCTAGAACGATGATTCTGGGGTGTGTCTGCAGTTTCTTGAAACTTATGAATGTCGATAACGCCCTTTACAGTGTGTGGTTCGTTCATCCGTTGTCTGAGCCGGGGTATCCCTCTCTCGACCATCTCGAAAGTCAAGTCAATCCCCTTCCCTCGCCTCGTTGTAACATCCGATATTCTAATTCTCTACGAGCTATAGTCAGAGAGTTGTTGACCGGGGCGATATCGACAATCTTTTCTAGGAGTTTCAGCATCAGTTGACGGGAATCCGGGACCCGGACCATCGTGCGGTCCGAGTTCTGGAAGGGTGCCGAGCGCTTGGCGTTGGTTCATCTGTCTCGGTCACCGGTCATGGGCATCGTACATTACACCCAACTTCCAACTCTGTGCATTCGTCGGCTCTCCTGTGTTCCATGGATTGCTATTGTATCCCGATTTGCGCGTGGGTATGTGCAATGGATCCCAATTTCCTATGGGTTCACGGTGTCATAGCTCAACCTCGACCGCGATCACTCATACCCCATCCCTCATCCGTTCGACCCAAGAGTCAAAGGATCCTCTTGCGCCCCCAGGCGCCTAATACCTTTTGGTCCGTACACCAGACCAAGGGCCGTTCGTGTCGGTTGAGATACAACGCACTTGTCATGGCAACCCCCAAAATGAGCACTTGCGGCCGGTGGCGCGTGAGCCGTTGCCCCTTTCATTCTCCTTTTGTTTGCTCCCATCCGCCCACCACAGCCTGGCGAACGTGGGGTCCCCTATGTACGACAACCTGGGTTGATTTGCGTGTGGCGTAGGCTGCAGGTAACGATGGCATCGAACGATGCTCAATCTTCAACGTCCGGTATCCTGTGCATCGGGTGCAATTATCTCGTTTGTGGACGTGGCTTTCCAACGGTATATATTCTCGCCGCTGTATTTGACTTCCCTCCTTATTTCTATAGCGGCGACACGTACTCGACACACGCCACTCTCGATACCCGCCCGCAACATCGAGTCTCACACAATGAATCATGGGGGAGAAAGGAGAAAGGGACGAAAGGGAACCCTTATTACTGCATATTGATCCAAAGTGGTACGTTCGACGCGCCACATCGCTTTGGCTACTGACCTCTGAGCGGGCGTAGCATCCAAGATGCTCTCAGAACATTCTTCCAACCCACCAAGAGTGACGATGACCGCCTAAATTTCTACGCAATATATCAGAAGGAAGCAATGAGATATGACGCTGACCGCGCCAGGACGCGCAATGAAGACCTCAACATTATATTGATTCTCGTACGCTCCTCGTATCTCCTCAAAGTCCCTCACCTTACGGATCCACATCGCCGCCGGATTTATAGTCTTGTGGCCTCGCTAGTGGCCGCACTCATGGCGATGTTCCTCAAGCAACGGCTTAACAAGTACTTGTTACCCGTGCGCGGGCCGTGATGATCGAGCGTTGCGGAGTACGTCAATACAGACACGATGCGCACCCGAAAACGACATCCGTGGTGCTTGATAAGAGCCTCCCTACCTTAATCTGGTCCTCCCCCTCCACTCTCGTTCTTGGGCTCTGCATACGCATGTGGTTCACCAATCTCACCGTCGCACTTTACGTTACCACTTTTGCGTTAGCTCCTTCACAACAGGAAGAAGCGTCCACCCAGGACACCAGTTACCATTGTTCCGCGCACCCCGCAGAAGGAGCCATTGTCAATGCCCCTGGACGGTCTATGGGAGAGTATCCAGTCCAAAATATCCCACTCGGTACGCCGCAGATCACAGACACTACCCTTGACGGCCATCCGGGGTGTTTCACCAGTTCCTACGGCCACCCCCCCATGGTTGGCACCCGCCGCCCTGGCCACACTTCTAGGGACAAACACCGATGACGTACAATGTGTATCGTGGACCCTCAAGGACATCGCTGACCCAGTGGCACTCGACGCGGCCCTTCGACTTGCTGGCACGGTCCGATGGTTCGAAGACGGACTGAACTTCGCTCGAGGGCCCGAAGACAAACCCGACGTGCAACCCCCATATGATGTAATGGTCTCTACTCTTGAAGCGTGCTTTGATTCTTCTGGAAAGGTGTACCCCGGGTTGGAGGGTAGGGGATACCACTCCGCGCGGGCCGTCCTATGGGTGCACATTTGTGCCACGGGCCTATCCCATGAACGAGCGCTCAAGTTCCCCCTCCTGACTGCCCCTTACAACACCACGTCCCTCGGTCACGACCTCAGACACGTTCTCGGGATCTACTCCGCTAAGAGTTATCGTGAGATCCTCGCCCAGTTGTACCGCGTTGACCCAGCGTTTACTCCCACACACTTGCGATGGACTTCGAAAGCCCTTTTGTGCCTGTCTTGGGCTGAGCGATGGGAACCAGGCGCATTCGACCCAATAACCAACCATTATCCTGTGAGGGACTGGAGTACCATTCCTTTGAGCGCAGCGCTTGACCGCCTTTTGACATGGTGTCTTCCTTGATTGGCCTGTTGAGGAACTGGTGCTGAGGATCCAAGACAAGTCGTGCGTACCCTCTTACTTTCACCTTCCAAACCGCTCACGCTGTCGCCATCAGCCACCACTCGGAACGGATCGTGTCTGAATTATCTCAAGCGATCGCTTCAGCCATCCGCACCTCTCACCATCGGAGCGGTCTTCTCCCACACATGCCGGCCGACCTAGCGGGGTGGGAACGGCGTCCCAGTTGCTTGACGACGATGGCGTACAAATTGTGTTCGGTGATATCCGAGAACTACTCCAATCTTGTGGACGGAAAACGACTTATTTCCCTTTTGTTGCAAATCGGCTTCCGTCACCTCGACCCTCGACATCCTCAGATATCGGCAGAACTCACTCACACGGAACACCACCAACGGATGGTTGACGCCGTATTCGAGGGTGGGGACGAGGAGGTAATAGCAGACTTCCTCCACGCTTGGACCTCCCGCAACGATTCCCATAAACCACCTTCATCGCTCGACATGGTCGCGAAGCATCTCATGGGCCTCCAGCCTGCTTCCAGGAGGTTGCGACGGCTTGTGATACGTGTGGTCGAATCCATCGGTTACCGGGGATTCGAGCAGGTTGGAGTGCAGGGATTCTGTAGATTGTTGGACTGTCTATGCGCAAGCGGTGAGGATGTCGATGACAAGGGTGTCTGGGCAAAGATCCTCCTGGATACCATCCAATCCTCCGATGGAATTCGACACTTATCCCACCCACACTGGGAAACGCTTGTGGAATTCTTGATCCTGGAGTCACAGTTGCTGGAAGGTGTTTCCTGTGGTCCATGTATGACGACGACCCTTGAAAGAGACCACGGGTGGGATAGGTTGGAGTGTTGGTTGGGCGTCGTTTGGATTGCATGGCCACCAGAGGCTGGCAGCACGGCTGAGGAAGACGTTCGGCGTGTGATGCTCACGTTGTTCCGCCAACGGCCTGGCGCAATTCCGAAGCTCGAGCGATGGATAGGACGATGGAGCGTAAATCATGGTAAGGCTGTGCCAGAGAACTTTCGGCAAATCTGCGAACAAGCATGCCCAAGGGTAACGCGGCAGATTGCACTGTAGGTTTTCGGCGAATACCAGTGTGCTCCGAATCTCATGTGGATTTGCGTTTCGTTTTAGGCCGACTTCACCTATCAGTGAAGGGGCTGGAGAGCCTGTACATTCGCCATCACCGCCGTTCTTACCGGTGCATGGGGAGAGTGCTGTAGAAGCGTCATGGCTTTTCTAACTTCCCGCATCGGAGGGAGCGGGTGTCATTCCTCGAGTCGCTCTCCTCGAAACCTTGTACACTGCCCCCCGCGAAACCAACCACATACATGCGCGGTCGGTGTCGAATCTACTTTTACACCTGGCCTGGGCCAAACAGAGCGGTCTGCAGAATCTTTTTATGTC
>Ga0307516_10007946_pt1 | contig 12075 bp, 6 predicted proteins | sample 19_EM_MG_FD_203310 | JGI IMG/M metagenome (GOLD analysis project Ga0307516, IMG submission 203310) | Populus trichocarpa ectomycorrhiza microbial communities from riparian zone in the Pacific Northwest, United States - 19_EM | ecosystem: Host-associated > Plants > Roots > Unclassified | place...
CATGAGCCTCCAAAACCTTCCTCCCACTTGATGTCTCACGACAGAACTGGTAAATACAAAAGGAAAAGAAATGTGTTAGGTGTTTGGTTGGAGGACGGGGATGGAGATGATATATAAATATAAATCTCTCTCTAAAATAGTCTTAAAATAATTTATTTCTTTTTAAAACACTACCTAAAAGTTGTACAAGTCAGTATTTACTGGGATACCTCACCAATTTGGGATTAGAGAGTTGTCATGGCACCTTTACAAACGATGAGTGGTTGTGGTGTGCTGATACCGGTGGTGGAGGCCACCACAAGAACTGGAATCGTGACAAGTTGGTTGCAGCCCTAGTGGGGTGGTGGCAGTTGTGCCAAGAGAACATTCTCTTGTATCAAAGACAAAATAGTTATCGAATTCCGAATTTTATCGCCGTTAATATTCCTATTCTTGGTCTGTCTTGGTAATATGCCAGACATTCAAAGAATGTTATTTGCGATTGTAGCATAGCATCGGGTGAAGGAGAAGGATTGATTCGAATTTTACCAGATAACATGTGCGAGAGTATGTTTATTTACTCTTGAATTTGCTGGAAATTCGTTACTTGTATAGACCAAAAGCATACTCACCAAGACAAGGGTGGAAAGGGAAGCAGTAACCAATTGGAATTTGGGTAAGAATTTTAACATAAATCAAAGATAATCATTGATGGAAAAGTTTATATAAAAGCACTAGGCTTGACAAAAATAGAAAATTCCAGGCGATAGTGTCCTACTTTAATACGATTATAACGTATAAAGACTTTGACAAGTCAACTGGGTGAAAAAACCTAGTTTCTTTTAATCTACTTAACACTTTAACCCATGACCCGGGTCTTGGAGCCAAGTCAGACCTTCTAATCAGGTCCTCTAAGCATGCTAACACTTGAAAACAGAAAATTCAAAATCCTTTATTTATTCTCTTGGTTGGATGAGTGCATGTTTCCATGAATGTTTTGTCTTCATCAGCTGGTCTTGATTAGCTTCTTTTCATTGATTAGATTACAATCAGGAATACATTATCTTGATTATTCCTTAAAATTTGAAAAAATTGCCCCAGTAAAATGTAAACAATATAGCAGAAAAATGGAGCTACAAGTCATTTGAGTCAAACTAGTGCATTTATTGAGATAATGATGTTACATTATAGAATTACTGGTGCAAAAGTCTTCAGGTAGATTTAAAGTTACATCACATGACTTGAAAGAACTAACTGAATTATTGATTACAAGTAGTTTATTTCACTAATGAAACGAATAATTCCATGCTCAAATGAATACTACGTTAAAGAATTGGAGATTGTTTGATACACACTAAAGCACATTGAACAGAACTAGTGACAAAAGATAACCTGCGGAAGTTTCCAAGCAATTATGCTCAACACACAGGAGTTCAGTTTGCCGAACGCCAAATGCTCAGCCTCCAAAGGTCCCTCCCAAGCATCAAGAAGCCATTAGGGCTTCGATAAATAAGTTGCCGTCATCCAGCAATGAATAAACCAGAGTCATCTTCCTGTCTTGGCTCGTTTCATTCCGGCAGTATTGAAGGGTGACATGCTTGGGCTCATGCTAGGGCTCATGCTTGGACTTTCCTCCCTTAGAGTACCATTTAGCAAAGCCAGTTCCCTCAATTGCTGTTTCTTATAGTGATCCAAGGATTCGTCCTGCAGAAAGAGAGCATAGCAATGAGTGCAAGTCAAGAGAAAATCAGCAAGCTGTGGCAGAGACCTAGAATTTAACAGCAAAATTCATAAGTCATTCATGTCCATACCACAGGCTTCAGAAGGCTTTCTAATATGGTTATTGCATGTTCCAGGCGGGCATTTATTATATCCTCTGGAAATTCAGCCTCCACCAACACATGCAGCGGTTCATTAAGGTGCTCATATCCAGGCTTGTCTTTTAGTTTTTCTTCCTGGAGAAAAATCATAGTCAATCATGGGAGTTATGGAAAGGATTGAAAAGAGGGAAAACAGGCATCACCTGAACAATGATCATTGAACTTACTTGTGCAATCAACAAATCATTTATCAAAGGAGACAATGACAAAAGATTTATTTTTCAAGGGATTTAAGAAATATTTAACTGAAGTTCCATTCTGAATCACAGAAAATAAATGGTCTGCTTCACTGTCGTCAAAAAGTGATTCTACATTAAACATTGTGATTCCTAAATATGAGTACCATATCTCTACCAAAGAAAGCAACTGAATTGAAAATATAATATACAAAAATGGATCATTGGAGCTCTGGCTCATTTATAGTCATATTTCTGATCAACTAATTTACAGTCATATTACCTCTCCTGGACATTAACATAAAATACAAATTCTCCTAAATGAGGCGTGAAATTTAGTATATAAATAATACACCCACGCATGTGAAGCACACACGAAGTAGTATTGTTCATTCTTTAATGGAAAGCAGGAACAGGTTCAGCCCATAGGTTCCACCTTCCATTTCTTTGCATTGAGTTTTCTACAGTTAAATGAGGTGCTAACAAGTTAAGCATGGCATTTATGTCTTCCTGTTTTGAACAATTTCAGTACTACGGTGGCCAAGTAGTCAGACTCAGACATCAAAAACTAACAATCACCCATGATAAGTTGTAAAGTACAGCACAGATGGTCATCATGATAGTTTACAATGAAAAACAGAATAAAATACATGCAAGCAACCAACTTAAGTCTCCTCAATATAAATTGAACAATCTATACATAATAAAATGTGACCAAAGAATAACAGCTGCTATCAAAATAGATTTGAAGGCTAGATATTATATCAGAAAAAAGAAGAAAAAATTGTGTTCTATGACTCTTTCCATGAATACTAACACAAATAGCAAAACAACTGCAAACAACATCAGTATCTAGGTGCAACTACATGTGTCAGATTTCTGTCATGGGGATCGTAGCATGACTTGGTAAAAACTATAACTATGGTGCAAATACTGATCAAAACTTTCATAAATGGACGACTGAATATAAATATTCAAAGTGAGACGAACATCAACATTAAACAAAATTCACAGAGAGCTATTTGTTGGATCACCTACAAATTAACATGTTCCTTTTAAGAAGATTGCAATAAGAGAAAAATAGGATAGTAAGACACCCACCCCATTTCAATAGAAACCATAGAAATCAACGATACTTGAAATACAAATACAAATTTTAATTTCTAACATCATGTCATACAATAGCAAGCAGAAGCTATAGTCATTTACCAAGTTCACTTCAGATTCACCATGACATGCAACCTAACTATCTAACTAATGCAAACTAAACTGCTTTATCAATTGACTTGAAATAGAAAACAAATCAGAATCATTCATACCTTTAGAGAATCCTTTACGGAGCCCTTGCCTCTTATATACACCCTACAATCTGTCAAGGCTTCAACTCTTTTCAAGGAGTTCCCTCGTGGTCCCAAGATTCGGCCAACAAAATTATACTGCCAAATTCTGGGTTAGAGTTAGAAATGATAATTAATTCATATCTCCATTACTTCAAGAAACATCTTGGACTTACACTTGGGTATTTATCAACAGGAACATCAAGTCTAATTACTCTCTTTACAACAGGCGTGATTGGAATTCCAGGGACCCCAGGCCAACCCATTGAAGCAGCTGGAAATGAGGCCATTCTTTGAAGATGCCCATTCTCCTGCAGTAAGACATGACACGTGGATTTTCTATTATTTTGTTTAAGAAATTAAAACTAAGATGTCATAGTTATCCTAAAGTAAGACATTTTGGGGCATGAGAAGAGGAGACTAATTTTTCTCAGGTATTGCAGCAGATGGGGGTTTGTACAAGATATGCCATGGAAGCTAACCCAATCCTAAACAACTTTCTTCCTCCATGAAATATCATGTTTCTTTTCTTCTAAGCAGGCCACGACACTTAAGTCAAATACTATTCATAGGAGATGCACTCAGACAACCAAAAATAGTCCAGCAGACAACCAAAAATAGTCCAGGACATTTTCCAAGTTGCTCGTGAGTACTCATTGGCCTTACATATATGATGAGGATTCAAGTTACATTGTCTGGATGACAAGGACATTGGTTTTCTAAATTTTATCCAACATGCGTACTCCCAATAGAAGTCACCTACTCATATCTTGGAACTTCATAGAATTTTCTTGCAAGTTCACAAAAATTACAGTTTCTCAAGGAATCAACTTCTCTAAAAAAATGATATAGCACAATGTTCAAATTCACTGCTTTCCCATCAAACACTCAAGGTCAAAGAACCCTACCATATTGCGATAAAAAGATAGAACACGTAACAAAGATTTGCTTCCAAGAAGGAAAAGGAAAATTTCCAATTCACATCAATCTTCAACACTGTTTTTCTAGCTCATTGCAGATGTACTATTAACTAACTTAGAAATATCGCCTTCAGTAATGTCTTATTTTTGCTCATTTTCTTCAGTTTCTCAAGTCGATATGCATGATAGGGAAATAATGAAGAATCAAACTACCAACTTCCAAAGAAATTTGAGGGAGGTAATATGATAGCCAAATAAATTTTGTGTCAGAAAGTATGAAAGAACGAAGCAATTAACAAATGAAATGGGAAAAGAGAAACAGGAACAAGTTAAATTGAAGTAATCAGAACACATCAAGCCATTTTGTATGTTCGGATTCAAAAATGCAAAGTGATTCTGTTCACAACAAAGTTAAACAAACTGCTAATACAACACTACAGTACCAGTAGTAAAAAAGCAAGAATGCCAGATAGCAGGATCATCATGTAGTAGTTAAAAAGCAAGTCAAGTAAAATTCATTTCCTGTATAGCATACTAACTACCAAGAGTATCCAAGTCACACATGAAACCACAAACTCGCATTACCTCAGTTGGCATAGCAGACCATGCCTCCAAATCCATCGTTCTTCCATTTGAATGTTGACCTAATGACCTAAATGGACTCTCATGCTCGTATCTTTCATGATCTACCAAACCCTGATTGCAAGCTGATGCCCTTCTGATTTCTGCAGTGACATTAAAGTATACCAACTAAGCATGTAGTATGGATTACGCGAAACTCTTCAGTACAGTCAACAGTTATATTACTCTGAGTGATGTCTGCATTTTCCTACAAGCTAATAGTTTTAAGAATTTCCTGCAGATCAATTATGGGAACTATGATTGCATCGCTCAAACATATACTTCATGTTTCAAGCAGATAAGAACAAGCATGTGGATAAACACCATTAGAGAATACTATTAGTGATGTCTGATGTATTCCTAGAAAACTAATAGTTCAAGAATTTCCACGAGATCAACTAAGGGCATCATGATGTATAATTCAAACATGTACCTAAAGGTCCAAACAGACAAGAACATATGTGCAGATAAATAAAAACTGCCAACTTCAAGGTAAATATTTTTGTGCCAAAAATCCATTAAGCAATAGCCTCCCTATGGCTGTATTCATCATTGATATAATGTTGTGGGGTTTCCCTTCCCATTTGTGTGTCAAGTATTCAAGCTAGTCCTCTCCGTGTAACGAAACTAAAGATCTGCATGCAATCATCTACTTTAAAATCATGAAAGAACAAGTAATGATGCTTTCATGTACCAGTATCGCATGCACAGATAAATGCTGGTACATTTACAGAAACCATGCACGTCAATATTGAAATCACTCATTCAAAAGAAAACAACACCTGTGATGCAACCAATAAACAATCGTGTATATACAGTATGTATCGTGTAAGATAAGTTATGATCCAGTAACCTTGATTAAGAAGCCTGCAGCAATTTGGTAAAACTTGCACAAATGGCCCCAACTTGTGCTTCTCTGCGAATAACTCGGCCAAATATCTGTCATTGTTATACTAGTCAAATCACATATGTAAAAACTTGCAAAAAATAGTGGTCATGAAAAGAAAATAAACATTTGAGTTTTTACAGCAAGATTAGCATTGTGGGTTGTAGGTACGGACACACTAGAGATGAAAGGCATTTCATGATTCAAATTGTGCATAACAATAGCAATTTAGATGGTAATTTTTTTTACATTTGAAGTTTTGAACTGCAATCATGGATAAATGTTTCATGATATGCAGACAGATACTCTTAAAATTATTCACAAGTATGATCTGTGAAAGGAAGCAGGAAAAGACAACAATTCAAAATACAAGCTTAGCAATCATGGTTTTAAATGCCAACCATTACATTACGTAAACAGCAAATAATAAATAGAAAATTGCCTTTTAATGGTTTTCAGTGATGAACTGCATCACATCCTTGTGGCCATTATTCTGAGACATTTCAAGGCCGTCAGATACCCAACAACTCCTATTTTGTCAGTTTATGTTTCCATTACTCTTTTTTCAAGTTTTTTCACCTCATAGCTCCCCACCCAATTTTTTCACCAAAATTTGTTATTCCAAGTGCTCGCCTCAATGAAGTTACAACCTTGAAATTTTTTCTTCCAATGTCAAGATATAAGTTTTTTTCTCGTTTTTTTATTTTTTTCTTGGGGTTGAAGATCTGAGACTTCTTTATTGGTACAAAGTTGTTAGGAACTTGCATGGGTATAGGATTATTAAATGCACGGATTACCAAAAAATTGTTAAAAAGCTAATGGTTTCTAGTTGCAATGGCCATAACAGTTATTTTATGCCCAAGAAAGATGGCTTCCCTGACCATCCCTGATTAAACCATGTTACTAACAGCTTCATAAAAGAAAAATATTACTTTTAATATGGATCTTCTAAGAATCTCCCAACCGGTTTACTGAGGACCGCTGGGAGCAAGATGAAGAATCCCCAACCAACATTACCTTAAGGTTCTTCCACTATATTGTTTTGCTTTGGTCACAGATGAATTGACCAGGCACTATGTCACAACTTGAGTTTGGATACATCAAAAGTAGGAATATGGAGTACTCCAAAGTTCAGTGATTCCAAATGAAGCAAAACCACAATGAAATAACACATCGCAACTTGAGTGATGTCAAGGAAAGTGAACAAGCTGCTGTTAGTTTGAGTAGAAAGGTCTCAACATCACCATTTCACTTCCTAAATGGCAGAATCTAACAAGAAGAAATGACATCGAGGACTGAAATACACAAGAACAAGTAGAGTGCTAGTTTTGCAATTGAGAAGTTGCAACTGGGTTGGAAAGTAAATTTTACAAACTACAACTAGACCATTTATGATATAGGATTCAGCACAAGAAATGTTGGGAGTTAAAGAAGCACCATTTCAATAAATGTGCACACACGAGATGGGGATGTGAGAAATGAAAGACTCCACGAGATGGTGAAGGCAGCAACCATTGAGGATACATTAATATGGGGTCATCTAGGACAATTTTAAGTGCATCAGATACAGACCCCATGGATGCTTTGGAGCAAAGAGTACCTGGATCAAAGTAGCTTCGTGCTAGAGAAGTGAGCCAAAATTAGCATGGGTAGAAGAGGTAAAAAACTGATTCAGAATCACAAAATATTTAAAGAGGTTAGAAAAGTCTCACTTGCTATAGAAGAGCATTTTATTTCTGGAAATTAAAGTGGTGCTTTTCCTCTTGAAATTTTGCTTTGGAATATGGTTCTTTATTGGACCTGGCAATTCCCAGCAAGCTTGGTCTAAAAACAAATGATTGCCATGCCATCCTTGGTGTAGCTGTCACCCATGCAAGCTGTTGGAATTTACCTCGTGTGTATCTCCCTACTTCTGTTCTCTTTTAAAACACAACGTAGGTACTGCTTCTAGCATTAACTTCCAGGAGAAACAGTGAGTAGAGAATCTTCCATTATCTATTGAGTTTCCACATCTCTACTGCCTTTCTAGTTTGCATAATGCTCCTATGCCCGGCTTACACTCTATGGAGTGTAGCAGTGTCTCATGGAATATACGATTACACCCTTTCTAGTGAAGCATGTTGTCAGTAACTTCTAAAGCAAATGGAGGCACAGGATCAAAGTCAATTCTCTTGTAAGTATTTTCTGTATCATCTTACTTAAAGCTCTAGCTCCTATTTTCTCTTTCATCACTACGTCTGGAGCACCAAAGTACCCTGCAAATCTAGGGCCTTTATTTGGACTGTGATACTTATTAGGATTGATTGCCTATCCCAATGGCCATATAAGATCATGTCGCCTGCAACTGTTTCATATGTGATAATAACAGGGAGATAAAAGCATCTTTTGTTACAATGTTTAGTAGCTTTGTATATGTGGAATAGGCTTTTCACTGTTGCTGGTTAATCAAGACCAGTTGCAAAGAGGATCTTTCATCTTCCATAGAAGGATTCTTATCCTGGTTGACTCTATAAAAATTACAGTTTATCTTGTATCATTCTTTCTCTCTTTTAATAATATACTCTTGTCTGTACCTGACAAACAACTTAAAGAAAGTGTAGTCATATTGGAAAAAAAAGGTCCATAAAACTGAGCTTAGTGAGAATAGTAATGAGACTTTGTTAAGTTCAGATGGATTGAGTATTTTGGATAACTGGTCACTCCTCTAGGTTCTTTCTTTCCAACCAAACGCTGATGCAAAGAAAGGGTGGCAGTAAACTGGGTCTCCAAAGGGAGAGTTTTGAGAAACGACAAGCACGACTGAAGTGGCTATACATAACAATCTATTTACGGATCTTTATGCTAAAGAAAACAGAAAAATAATTCAATCTAGACAAGTAACAACGGATTTTTCTTTTTATACCCAAAATTGATGTCAATGGTTATTGTTTTCATAGGAATCAACGAGAACTGAAAGAAGCATCGTGCCATAATGACTTGCAGATGCTTGGAACAAAAACACCAAAATGAAAAGAAAAAAAATCTAGGGAAAAAGTTCAAATTTTGTTGGGAAAGAAAGCGATCGGCATGTAAAGCAGGGCAAAAGAAGAATAAGACATTTACTGAAAAGCATGATAATCACAAAAATACAAGAAGAACCGCTTGAAATAACATCAATGTATGATGACTCTTTCCACAAGAGAGAGTGAACCACTATAACAAGAAATATTTGCTCTGATTTCCCTTATTAGCATGTGGTTTTGCAGTTAAAAAAGAAAATCATCCATGAAGTTCTCTCTCAAATGAGAACAAAAGAAAGAGTTTTCTTCAATTTCAACTGCAACAATCTTTTAAAATAGAAGTTACCAATACCAAAAATCAAACACAACCTCTTTCTCTTAGACAAGAACGTGATAGTTTAATGAAAATAAACACCAAGAAGTGAAAACAACACCATCATCCACACCAAAAATAGCATGAAATAAGTCAAAAGGATAGAAACCATCAATCATAGCACAACCCCACAACATAAAAAGGAAAACAAAAACCATGATATACAAGCAAGAGAAAGCAACAACCTTTCAAGATAATAAGATAACAAAGATCAATCGGCAAGACAATTAAACATGAGGAGTGAAAACTAACCTTTCAAGATCTGAAGGCAAAGAAGTGGACCTGTGAGGAGAAGCATGATGGACTCCAGAGGGAGGGTACTGGAAGTAACTCCCAGGTGGGATTCTCTCTCCCATCACACAACCACACACACGACAGAAAAGGAGTTATATTACTGCTGTATGTAGCTGCTTAAACAAGAAAAAAGAAGGAAAACAACATTAGAACACCAACAAGTCCTCAAAAGATAAATGAAACAAGAAACAGAACCGAAGCAGGTAATAAAAGAAAAGGACGAGGGCTTACTGGATGTGGATGGGAGCAGAGGGGGGGGAGGGGTGGAGGCAGAGATTTAAGAGGCAAGTACAGAGGAGTGATGCCAGTCTCTTTCTTGGCTTTTTATATTGCTAGTAGTTGTTGGGTCTTGGCTTTGGAGTGGTAGTGGAGGAGAGCAAGCAGTGGCAGTGTGGTGTTAAAGACAAAAAGCCCTAACTCCAACCCAACAAACACTCTCTCTTCTCTTGGATTCCTTTTGCTTTGCTGTATTTATTGATTAATGATGCTCTTCCATGCTCGATCTTTCCTTAAGTTTGACCTCTATTGTTTTGTTTTGGAATAAAAAATAAAAATATTTTTGCATTTTAGTATTTTATGATAATATTAGCGCATAAATAAATACACTAAACAAATAGTTTTACAAGACGACATGTTCATATTGAACATACCGTTATTTTTATGCAAATTAACGTGATTTATAGAGATACTATTATATTAATTCGCAATTCGCAGTATTTAATAATAATTTTTTTAAAATATAAAATAAATATGATGAGTATAGAGTACTAGACCTAAAAGTTTTGGGTTTGATGATCAAGTCAGACTCAATATCTTTGGGTTTGGCTGTCTAGCCTGACCTAATAGCATTGTGTCCAGTTGCCTAACCGGACCCAATACTTTTAGATCTGACTGCAAGCCATACCCAATAACGGTGGGTTTGGCTGTCGAACCAGGTCTAATAACATCTTTCGGAAACGATTTGGGTCTGGCTTTGTGCTTTTGGAACAAAAAAAAGAAAAGACAATACTCCTAGCAAGACTTTTTAACTAAAAAACAGCAAAAACAAAGCTCTTGTGCGCTATAGTGTTGTCTATAGTGCAAACATTCTGTGTCAACAGTACAATAAGTCTATATCCACAGTAAATGCATTGTATTTTTTCCACGTCTTTTAAAGTACAGTACAATAAATGTTTGTGAACCATAAGATATATTTTACTACAAAAACGTGTACACAATTTTTAGAGGTTGTTTAAGAGTTTGACAGTAATTGCTTTTCAAAAAACAAATTGTTCGGAAATACATTAAAATAATATTTTTTTATTTTAAAAAATTATTTTTTATATCTGAATATCAAAATTATCTGAAAATCACTAAAAAATTTAATTAAAAAAAAAGACTTTCATCTATTAGGATTTTCTTCATACCTCGTTGGATATTGTAGAGTTCTTTTTATAACATCTATTATTTTTTATTTTTTTATGGCTATTCTATTTTTCACAAAAAGTTATTACATGTTCAAAAGGGATTAATTTCATTAGATTTTTATTTGATCACGAGTAAGATCTTGTGTAAATCTTTCATTAACTATCTTCAATTTTCCATGGATGTATTTTATAACTAGTTTCTTAGGTTTTGTTCTTAATTGCATTTTCTCTCGCACATTAAAAAAATTGCATTTTATATTCATCCATAACATTTTCTAAATTTTTCGGCTTCATGTTACTTTTTATGATTTTAAATTGTTTTGATATATTATATTAAAAATAAAAATTAAAAAATAAAATTTTTAACATATTTTAAAATAAAAAATATTTTAAAAAATAATTATTATCACAGTCTCATTACTATTTTTCTCCTTTGACCAGAAAATAAAAAAAAATATTTTTTTTTTCATATAGATGTTCTTTTAACCACCATTCACGCCACTTGTGTGTGATTTTTCACTTGTTTTCATTTTATATTGTGCAGGAGATCTGAGACTGGTTGATGGATTTCAATGACAGGGAGACTTTGGTCTTTTACCTTGTGACGTACTAAGATTTATTTTCAAGTAGTAGGCAAAAACATATATAGCTATGAACCAAAATCACTCTCACTCCCTTCGACAAGGAAAAAAAAAACATGATGTAATTATAATTGTCCAAGGAGCATGAAAGAAATACTATTTTGGTCCTTGATTTTTTTTGTTTTTTAGACCTGGTCCTCGTGGTTTTAACTTTTTATATTTTGACTTTAAAACTTTGTGATTTTTTTTATTTTTTTATCCATATCCTCATGATTTTAACTTTTTATATTTTTACTCTAAAACTTTGTTTTTCTCGGGTTTTATACCCTTCTTGTTGAGATAAAAGAGTTGAGTTATTAAAAAGGAAAGAGGAGAAAGAAAGAGCTTGACATGTGATATCTTAACCATAAAATGCCGATTTTTATGGTCATTATATTTATCTTGGAGAGGAGAGTTGGGTGAGGTGATTTTGGTTTTTAATTATATTAAAAAAATAAGATTGAAATCCTTAAAATTTATTTTTATTAAGTTTTATTTTGAGTTTTTAGCCTTGTTATAGAGTGTTTGGGAGTTGAAAATTGGGTTATTGAGATTTGTATGATATGTTTAGATAAAAATACATT
>Ga0307516_10007947_pt1 | contig 12075 bp, 16 predicted proteins | sample 19_EM_MG_FD_203310 | JGI IMG/M metagenome (GOLD analysis project Ga0307516, IMG submission 203310) | Populus trichocarpa ectomycorrhiza microbial communities from riparian zone in the Pacific Northwest, United States - 19_EM | ecosystem: Host-associated > Plants > Roots > Unclassified | place...
ACGCTGCGCATGCGCTCCATTAACATCGTGTAGGTTGTGGAACGACACAATAAACCCGAAGTAGAGACAGGGTAGTTGTCCGATCCAACCCAATCTCTTCCCCGGTTGCACCATTGAATCCCTTTCCAGAGGATCCAAAGAAGTCCTGCTGAATCCCCTAACAATATCGCGCAATGAAAACGAACGTGTCTTGATTGAACCCTCGGTCAATTCGATCAGGCTCAGCATCAAGATCAAACAAGCAGACGAGATAGAGCGCATACTGTGTCATAAATTCACTCGTTTTATGATGCAAAGGGCGGAGAGCTTTGTAGTCTTGCGGCGGAAAGCAATTCAGGTGGGCATTCTCTGTGTTCTTCGGAATGATCGACTGATAGCCCCCAGGGATACGACATCTCCTTTCTCATAACCAATACCCACACGGAGACCATGTTAAAACACAAGATCGTCGACTTCATCATCCAGTATGTAATGTTTCATCCACCAACGCGCTGATCGCTGAGGCATTCTTAGATTTATGGAAGAGGTCGATCGGGAAATTAGCGAGATGAAACTCAGTTTGAATGCTCGGGCGCGTATCGTTGCAGAATCATACCTTACTGCTGTAAGGTCCTCCCAACTTTCTCTATCTAGAGTGCTCACTGTCCTCCGCAGTTTAATGCATAATGCCACATTTTGTTATGACCCGTTTCTCGCCAGCCCTACCGAATTGAACAATAGCCATCGGCTCGAGGCTGTCTTGAGATGCAATCCCAACTGATAACTTGCACTGCCCAAGTTCTCTGTGTTATGCGCCCATGTGCAAAATAGCATTGAGCTGCTGCATCTCATCCAGTAGCATTACATGTAGTAGTTTAGTTGTAAACTTGTCATCATTCTTCCTTGACGCTCTTTTTGCGCGTTGTTCTGGATCCCACCGAATATGCAATGGTGCCGATAAGCACCATCGAAGCACCACTCCACAGCATCAGTGCATTCACTGTTCCTCCGCGACCTCCATGCGCCAGACCAAAGCCGGCTGCGCTCAGAATCAAACTGATGGCTTTCCTTACAACTAGCACTAGGGTTACAGTGAGCGCGCTAACATGCGTCGTCAGGCGATGGACCCCAGCTACGCATAGGAGCTGCGTGAGAGTGTTCACCAGGAGCGTCAGATATGCCGCAGGCATTACAAGAATGTAATTCTTCGGGGCGTCCGTAAAGACGGGGATGGGAAAGGTGACAGATATGGTGTTCCCAGAATTGATGGCTGTGAGTTGAGCCGCTAGGTCTGCGCGGACAAGAAAGAACATGGGAAGGGCAAGGAAGTGGAGGTAAAACATGGACTCTTGCCAAGAAATGTCAGTTTTCTCAGCAGTCGGGCCTTCCGGGGTGGTGGGATCACTGGGCCGACGGTACTTCGTATAAGTATGATCTTGCACGAGGCCGAGAAATCCCGAAAAGAGAAGAGCAAGAATGAGGATGGCAATTCCTGTTGCATAGGTTTGCGAGGGCGGCTTGGTGAAAGCTGGATTTGTGGCTGGTTCGGAGGCAGAAAGAGTTGCGAGGATGACCCCAATCGTGACAAGGATAACTGAGATGGTCTGGGTCGGTGTATACCTAGAGGAGAGTCAGCCTTGCATGAAGGCGAGTGCAGCTTGACCAACCGTTTTCCGACCACAATCCAACCCAGAAGCATGCTGATCAACAGACCACCGCTGCGGAAGATGATGTGGACCGTCATGGGTATATGGTAGGCAAATGCAGCATTATTCAGGATGGATATGACGTAGAAGAGGGCGACCTGTATGAGATATGGAACGAGAGGTATTGTGCGTGGCTTGAAGCGGGGGCCATAATGTGTCCAGATGAGATGGTTGGGGAGACCATACAGCGAGATGACGAGGAACTGGAGGAAGGTGAGCAACGAGCCAGCATGGGGGTGCTGAGATGTGAGGTGCTCGAGGGCGATTGCGTTGCTGGTGAGCGTTGAGCGGACGGCCACGGAACGGGAGAGACAGCGACGACTGACCTGCAGCAACCTCCGAAAATCAGCGAGAGCGTCCAGGTCCACATTCCCCGCCGACAGTTCCCATGCTCTCCCCTCGATTCCTCTCAACTTTCAGGCTCCCAAGAAATATTCGCCAGCTCCTCGCTGCGCCCCTCGATCCCCACTCGTCTGTGGTCTCGGTATCTGGCTGGATAAAGTCTGTTCGACGCCAAAAAAACGTCACTTTCGCCGTTGTTACCGACGGAAGCGCTGCACATGGTCTCCAGGCCGTTTTCGTCGGCAATGCAGACGGACTCAAGTCGTAAGTCTTCCTCTGCTCCGCACGCCCTCTCTAACAAGTGCGTCAGGTTAACCAACGGCGCGGCTGTACGTCTCACTGGCAAAATTGTTTCGTCACCTGGTGCGGGGCAGGATAGGGAGTTGCTAGTAAACCTCAGGGCGGCCGGGCACTCGACTGCCTCCGAAGGAAGAGCAGAAATACTAGGAACCTGTGACCCCGAGGTGGGTCCATTCGTCGACTGCATATATCACCACGAATTCCTCCTGAATAGTACTTGCAATCTGCAACGCTCTCCTAACCCGCCCTATCATTGTATCCCGTTCTGTTTGGTTGACATCTTTCCCTGGCAGAGCTATCCAATCCAAAAACAGGCGCTGTCGACCGAATACCTAAGGGACCATGCCCACCTACGTGCCCGCACCGACGCAATAGCCGCCATGATCCGCCTACGAAACCAGCTGAAGCGAGATGTCGAATCCTTTTTCGAAGTCAAGTCTTTCTTTCTTTCCAAGTCAGTCTGGTCTCATGTTCCTACAGGATCAAGGTTTTTGCTATACCCATACCCCTGTTTTGACCGGAAGCGACGCAGAAGGCGCAGGGGAAGCTTTCGAGCTCGCAAAAACTCCTTTAAAACACCCAACGGATATCACTCCTTCTCTCGAAGGGAAATCCAGGGCCCAGTTTTTCGGACGACCAGCCTACTTGACAGTCTCCCACCAGCTACATCTGGAAGCCTTGGCGACGTCTCTTTCTCGCGTGTATACCCTTTCCCCTTGTTTTCGCGCCGAGCCTTCCTTGACCGGACGCCACCTTGCCGAGTTTTTGATGCTCGAGGCTGAATGGGCCTTTGGCGGCGCCGACGATACAGACTTGAGTGGTGTCGGCCAGGTGTGCGATCTTGTTGAAGGGTGCTTGCGCAGTGTTGTCAATTCGTCACTCTCTTGTCACGAAGAGATGGATGTACTTTGGAAATATGGAGATGAAAACAAGCGGCGTGCGCTTGTGGACGCCGTTGTGGCACATGAGCCATGGACGCGAATAACATATGCCGAAGCAATCAACGCACTCACCAGCCATGTCTCGTCCTCCTCCTCGCCCCCTTTCAGTTTCAGGCCGATGTGGGGTCGGGCGTTGCAAAGCGAGCATGAACGGTGGCTCGCAGAGACATTTATTGGCGGACCTGTGTTCATAACCGACTACCCTAAAGCAATTAAACCGTTTTACATGCGTACGAACGAAGTTATGACCGTGGGCCTCGGCGAGACAGTGGCATGTGTTGACCTCATCATTCCTCATATAGGTGAGGTTGTCGGGGGCAGCGTCCGGGAGGAACGTCTCGACATAGTCGAGAAGAACCTGGGGTCAGACGCAGACGCAGAGGCCTACCGCTGGTATCTCGACCTCCGAAGGTTCGGAGGTGCTCCGCATGCAGGCTTTGGCATGGGCTTTGAACGTTTAGTGAGTTGGGTGGCAGGTATTGAAAACATCAGGGAAGCCATCCCGTTCCCGCGTTGGGCTGGTAGAATGCTTTTATAAATGCTTTTATGCGCCCATTTGCATCAGAGTCGATTATCATTCAATTGCTATTAGAGTATGCGCCTTCACGGCCATTGCATGTATTTTCAACCAGCATTGCGCATTAATCACTACGTGGAATTCTGACGTTGTCTGATGTCGAAGAGTTCTTTCAAATCTGGCATGAGATGTGTGAGCATCCGACGATTTTATCAGGAATAGGATGGATGGCTTGCCTTGGAGTCTAGCTTCTCTCTGATGCCGTTGGGTTTCTGTCTGCCTAGTGCCAGAAAAAGCCTACAAAAGTTGTCCTTAATATTCCACGGAAACTAGGACGGAGGTCAGCACCTGTTGGATGAATTTTTTTTTACGTTCTTGTATATGGAGGACTTTTGATTCAACAGTCTTTTCCGCAACGAGTTGGAATACGTGCACGGGTTTCTTCTGACCAATGCGATTTACTCGATCTATGGCCTGGCTCTCGATTCCTTCCTGTATGAAATACTTCAAAATAATTCAGCATGAGGTGCATACGTGCACACACCTGCCACCACCTATCAATCGTTAGTCGTCAAGAAGTAAGTAGAAGACATCGAGGAAAAAACACTTGTGGACTTACGGATCCATGCTGACAATGTCACTGTTGGTTAGACCAACATCGAGAGGTCGGTTCTATGAGAACTCACAGAAAGACATTATTAGCAACTGTTACGCGTCAGATCCAGAAGCTGATAGGACAGACTGTAGTTTGTTCTTACCCGTTAAATTGAGTCCGACAGCACCCTAGAGTAACCCATAAGAGGCAATTAGATCGATTGAGTACAGCGGCACGCACCGCTTTCAAGGAAAGAAGCATGACTTTGGGGTTTTCACCGTTGGAAGCTGCCTTTCCTTTTCCTTTGGAGATAACTCCCCTATTTTCACGAGTCTTCGTCACACCATTGTCTGTGTAGTTGGCCTCAATATCGTCATCGTCGTCGTCCAGGGAACCCGTTGCAACTGGATGATTGGGGGTGCTTCCCGAAACACCTAGTGGGACGGAAAACTGAGCGATTGCTTCTTGTCGACGTTTGGCTGACATTTGACCGTCGAATCGCAGATACGAGATACTACAAGTGTGTGTTAAAGCGATTCATGAGAGTACCAAATAACGGACCCTTCTGCTTCAAGAACTTCCTCTATCTATTTTCTGAAGTCAAGCCAGGCGTAATAATTTGAGATGAGAACCGACCTTGTCCAAGAAAGAGGTGAATTGTGAGAATACGAGCGACTTTTCGGTCGCCGGAATCATTTGAAGGATTTGTACAAGCTGGTCTACTTTAGCGGAAGAGCCGCTGTAAGTAACATCAGCTTCGTCCGTCCTGACAGGTAACTGCGTTAAATCAGTGGGAGGGGGAGGGTCAAGTAAATGCCCAAGTTCAAGGGGGCGACGATCCTAAGTTCATTGTTTATTTATATAGATTGCAATGGTTATAAGAGGGCCATACCATCGGACATTTGGGGTCCCGGGATATGACCTCGGTGATGCTACCAGAATGAGGTCGAGTCAAGTGCTCCCTTCATGAAACATTATGCGTACCATGGGAGACAGAAACAATGACCGCAATATGTGATTCTTGGCTCGTTAAGAACCCCGAAACAAATTGGACATTCCTCGAAATCCTCTATTGCACGAGCAAGAAGACCCTGTAAGCGCAGCTTGTCTTGTATACCCAGCTCTGGCGGTCCTCCTGCCGTTGCGTCGTCATCACCTTTGCTGCGAAGCGCTTCAAGATAGTTTGCAGGTACAAGTCCAGGGTGTAATGCAAGTTGCCGCAGGCGAGTCAACATCCCCAACACGTTTGATTGAACCTTAGATATTCTGAGAAAGAGTAACCAAGCTAGGAGACGTTTTGACGTACGTAGTTATTGCCTCGGGTCATGAATTGTTCGAACCGTTCCTTTGAAAGTTGCTCTACTTCTTCATAGAGTGTCTTATTTGCCGTTAATTTGGCTCCAAAAACTACAGATATCCTTACCCTTTCTTTCTCGCTCAGCGTCACGGGTACTATGGTCATCTCCACCTGGGGAAACGCATGCAAGGAAGGAAACAAGAGGCAAACAATGCACATACTGGAGGAAGGGGGATGAGTGGATTACCGGTGCTGTCTTGCATCTAAAATTGACGGTGAATAACTTTATGGTACATAGAGTTGGTTCCTACTTCTTTTGTGCGGCGGATGCAGATGTCACTCATCAGGGCCTGAGAGTGGAATTTGAAGACTGAGAGATTCTAGCGCATATTAACTCACGCGAAGGATCTCAGCACCCGATGGATCTCCATCTTTCAGAGGTCTGAGCAAGACCCTCTTGAAGAAATTTTCGTCATCCAAAGGCCGACAGATCTGCAAGAATGTCAAGAGGGAACCGAGATCCTGACATGTTTTAAGTATGAGGTTTGTTTCATAGCTAGTCAATCCACCTTTGGAGAGTTAATCTAACGTTCGTGGTCAGAGGTTGTGCCAAGAATGTATACATCAAAGGACAACTTACAATTGGAGTGCCTGTCAATACCCAGCGCCGCTGAGCGTTCAAGGCATATACCGCCTGCGCCATCTTAGTCTTTGAATTCCGGATAGTATGGCCTTCATCGAGAATAATCCTCTGTATGGCACATCAAGCTGGAGAACGCATGATTCATCCTAACCAACCTTCCATGGCACCTGGAACAGCCCGTTTCCGATCTTTCTCTTTTTCTTGACGGGTCCATCATGGGAACCACCGAAGTATTCTCCTGCAACTGTTTGATAAGTAGTAATGATGATGTCACAGCTTCTCATGCGTTCCGGGCTCTTCGAGCGATTAGCTCCATGATACACGTATACTGACAGCGAACCATCTGCACAATGGTCATGGACTTGTTTCTCCCAATTGGACAGAACGGAGAGAGGTGTTACTGAATTGAAATTGTCAGATACACATGAGGGGAATCGTAGCGGAATATTACCGATCAGTGTAGTGTTTGAAAAGTCCCCTGCAGGAAGGTCGTTTTTTGTGGCCAGAATCAAGGCAAGCATAGTTAGCGTTTTCCCCTGTGATTTATGTCAAATACCGAGGTACAACAAAAGGAACGATGGCTACCAAACCCTTGGACACGGTGAGAAAGTGGATTACGCGAAACAAAATGGTACATACCATTGCATCTGCGCATAGAGCCCCTCTACCGAGCAACGGGGCGGTCTCTTGCGGCGTCTTAGTCGCGACTGACGGTGTCTCAATCTTCCTTCTACCAAAAAGAAATTCCTCTGCTTACTATTGAAGTAATGAGACTGAAAAATAGACTTCAGTCGCAGTATAAACAGCGCTGAGGCTACGAACTTTATTTGCGGTTTTCCTAAACTGCCAGAATTGAACTGGTTTGTCCGACTCCACTTTCGGAAGAACAGGGTATTCGCGCTCAATGCACCATTGCAATGCTTGATTCTGAGAATGTCACTTGTAAGGCGCATTTAGCCTTCGGAGAAACAGAGGAAAGAGACCTGATGCTTTAACAAATCCACCTTGAGGTTTCCATTTTGAATGCTAGGCGGGTTGGGGTGCAACGGAAGATTCAAGATATCATCTTTCGAACAAAGTGTATCGAGCAGAGAGCTACGGCGACTTTCGTCATCGACCTTCTCGAGAGTATTGAGCGTTTGTTTGAGCTCGGCTGCTCTTTGTAATGCTTCTTGTTGGTTCTTGATCACCTGCTGCTGCGCCGCGGTTCGAGCAGGTGCACTCGGACGCTGCCCCAATGGCCCCGAGTTATATTGGGTGGAGGTACGACTGTTACGCACTGTGTGATGGGATAACTCTTTGGTTGGTTGTCTTTTGGGGAAACCGCGTTGGCCAGGGGTGGCCCAGACCAGCTGGGGCTCTAAATGATTCCTCGAAGCGGACGCCCCATATATTCGAAGGTTTCTAGAACAAGAATAATATGGAGGAATGTCGTGAAAAACGATAACAACGACGTACATCGAAAGTGTATACTTTTTGGAGCCAGAGACTTTGTGTTGGAGTCAACGACCGATACTCTCAATAATGGAGGTCACAATACTCACGGTTTCCTTCGTTCATTACTCCGTCAACTGTTACCACTCGGCGGTCGAGTAGAGGAGCGAGTTTCGCGGCAACTTGGCGCGGAACGTGCCCTACTTGTGTACGACTAATGTTTTTCACCTGGATTGCATTCCTTGAGAGAAATAAGTGGGTAAGAACGACAGATAATCAGATGTATGCTACCTGTCATATTGGTTGGTGGGCTCCCGGACAAGGGCGACTTCTTCCCCAGGGCCTACCAAGCCTTGGAGAGACATGAGCGTAGGTCACGGTGCAAGCTGTGATGTGGACCAAACCATTGTAATATTGAGTTCCCACAACATTTGTATTCAGGACACAATATAACTCGTCATTGATTTCGGGGATGCTGTCGGACTCCTGCGTAGCCTCGCCTTCGTACGATTTTCTCGTTTCCGGCGGTTTGACACGCTGCAGTTCAGTGGCCCCAGCTACTTTGCGAGGCATTTCTGCCTCTGCTTCCATCTTCCTCTTTTGCTGATTGGATCGGACACTTGATCCGGCTGCAAGAGGCATAGATTTTGTAGATTCTGTCACATCAGTCGGGTCAAGTCTTCTCAAAGAAATAGCGAGCTGAATCTTCTGCTGGTCTTCCAATCTGTGTCTCCACCGTCAGTAACATGTCATATCGAAACAACAACTGTTCTTACTTGAGTAACGGGAAGCCTGGAACACTGCTTACGGGAAAGGATGCAAGTTGGGTGAGGATCTCATGCGTTATACAACACCTTTTTCACGATAAACGAGAGTCATCAAGTCTTTCTTCATGCATACATACCAGTGACGCCAGTCTACAGTCTCTCCATATTCTCCAGATATTTTTAAGCCGTAGCGGAGGGTTCCGACAGACATTGGCGTGCCCTGGAGCAAAATCATCGTATAGGACATAAAAGGTGGACCTTGAACGCTTACATTACACGGCGGTGGACCATGACACTTGGCCCTGGTACTCTTTGAGTACTATTGCATATGACATTGAGATTAGAATGAATTTGTCGCGCGCGAGGTTGGCCGTGAACTAACCCCAAAGACATGTCTGGATGCCATCCTTCGAGTTTTTGGCTGGAACGCGTCGACCAAACAAAACACAACGCGCCGCCGACGCGTCAAGTTCTCACCATGTCAGACATCGAGATGGACGATATCTCCACGAGTAGTACGCGATTTATTCCGAGCCATCTGAATCCTGGACGTCAACACCTCACACCCAGACTTCTACTATGACCCTGACCAAGATCCAGAAGAGAAGCGGGCAGTCAGGAAGAACTATCGAACACTAGCAAGGACTGTCGAAGGTGATACGGAGGCCGCCACCTTCCCCTGTTCCTACTTATCTGTATCCACAGAAAAGCAGGCAAATCCCAACGACTATACAGCTGAGGAGTTGACAGAGCAGGTTCATCAAGCAGATACTCTCTTTGATAAAGGTTCGGATCTCGTCATATTCATGCACGAGTCTGAGCGTTTCTGCAGTGAAGGGGCCCCAAGAAGCAACCTTAGATTCACACTTCCTTCTTATGGCTTCGAGTATGGGCGCCCAGAAAGCGCGTGCTATGAAGTCTGGTTCAGGCGCCTTTGATGTCGATGACTTCATGGTCAAACTCGTCGCATTTGTGGGAGGGTGTAAATCTCTCGACAAACATGTTTCTCGGGATTCAGATTTCGAGGACACAGGGGACACAGTTTCTAACATGCAGTGGGCCAAGGTGGGGCGCAGGGCGCTGGCAAAAAGTCGCAGAATTCCTGCTATAGGATTTATGTGAGTGTGTTTACACAAACTCAGCATTGGTCTGATATTTCTGGTCGAAGGCTTGGCCCTCTGTCCATCGAACAGAAGAAGCGCGCTACTCCAAAACGTGCCAAGTTAGAAAAGAACAAAGAGGAACAACGCAGACCCCAAGAATTAAATGAAGAAGATATTCTGCGATCTGAAAATGAAACGACCAAGAATGTTTTGATTGTAAGGTTCTTCATACCCTTGTCGGCTATTCAACACAATCACTGTTTTAGATCGAGCAGATACTGCAGGAAGAAGGTCCCATAAACATCTTTGAATTCGTCATCAATCCCAACGATTATGCTCAATCTGTGGAAAATATCTTCTATCTCTCCTTCTTGATTCGAGATGGGAAGGTCGCTTTCGAGACTGATGAGGACGCAGTCCCTATTATATGTACGTATGTTCACTGGGTATCGGTTTCGCATAAACCCTCTGGATGTGAACACACAGATCCCTGTGAAGAGCCGAAAGAGGATGACTATGCAAACGGTCTCAAAAAGCGACAGAAGGTCTTTGAGTTCGACATGGCAATCTGGAAGGTATACCAGGACCTCTTTGACTAAGCGACTGAAATAATCCTCTTTAGAGGGCCATTGAAGTCTTCGATATCACCAAATCAAAGATTCCACAACGGCCTCCTGCTCGGACGAAACCTGGAGATAAATGGTACTAGACTAATCAATAGGACCTCACATAATGTAACCTACTCAGTCTGCCATACTAAGTATTGAATAATTATCGTGATATTCATCCTCAACTGCTGAAACTATGTCAACCTCTTGCAAACCATTGGATGTTGGAAACCTAAATCCATAACTACATAGTCAGCTCAGCGGCGGAGAATGATGGTTGAGATGCTACCCCTATACAGAAGTGGTTGGGGTCATTACAAGTGGGAAACATGACGCGAGAGCTTCGTCGGATGTCAAAAGATTCATGTAATCTGGAATCTCCCCCTGATTCTGTGAAAAATTGTGAGGTAAATTTGTGTACATTGAACGTTTAGGTTACCAAGGCAAATTCATCAAGACCTCGAACATTCAAACGAAGATCACGGGGAATTTGCGAAGGGAGTAAGAGCACATGCACTGTGGGATGAAACGGCCGCTCCGAGGAAACTCGACGGGACAACTCCTGGGCAGGTTGATTAAATCAACCAAAGTACGCATCTTGAATGATTGAAACCAACCAAAGCAATAGAAATAGAGAGTTCAATGTCTGCCCCATGACCTCTGGCATTACAGCCTACCATTATATAAATTTCCCATACGCAGTCTATAATGTAGACGTAATCATGGAGGCCGCCTTCGCGCATGATGAAGTCGACGGGAGTGACCTAATGGCATAAGATAGGAGGCTGATAAATGAAAATAAAACTTACATGCCCGTTGCCACGCTCACTTTCAATCCGCCAAATCAGCAGGTCGATGACGGACGATGTATTTCTCCACTTCCAATAGTCAGCATTTGCATAGTCTTCGTCTCCCAAAATCATCCAGAACATCTCATCCTTTGCCTCGTCTTCTTCATATAATTCGGTGGGCGAAATATTTTCCCAAAAACATTTGCCATATTCCAATGCTACCGTCCTCTCTTGCGGCGTAGATCCACGACCGTACCAAACATAAACGGAGTCCAAGATAGAGATACAATAGCTGAATGCCGAACATAGGTTGCGGATAGTCTACAGTGTGTGTGTGTCAGGGAAAATGAAACTGGTAACTTGGATGATGGATACATACCAAGTCTTTTTCATCGACGAAGGTCACGCCGCCTTGCGACCTTACCACATGCATCGTGGTATTTTCCGGAGTCCAATGTATCCGTGGACCCTTCAAAATTTGGTGGAGACATTCCTAATCGAATTGATGATCCTCACCTGTCGGATGACCAACCTACCTCCAAGGACATGTACCAATTGTGACGGCTCTGAATCTTGGTGGATAATATTCTGATCGAGAGATTAAGTTAATGTCATGAGTGGAGATTGTTGGATGCAGGCCTCACAGTAGAAGTACCGTACCGATTTCCCAGCTCTTGTAATTTTCGTTGTTCTCTTTCCCCTAGCGTTGCTCGCTTGCCCTCCCAACCCCAGATGTCAGTCGATACAAGTCCGGTGCTGGAAGACTTCGACCGATGAATGATGGCCAGGATTTCTGTGTCATGGAAGATGGCTTGGTCTTGAAGGAGCGCCGACGCTGTCGTGCCTGTAATGGACATGACCTCAACAGACATGGTTTTGGAGTCTGTATCCAGCAGGCTGGACCTTGAGCGACGGGCAACAAGGTCCAATACGGATGGAAGGACCTGTCCCCCAGACGAATATCTTTCGTGGCTCGACTTGGGCCTTTCCTGGGTAGCAAGCGAACGACGTGATGATTCCGTTACATTAGATATGCTCTCACGTTCACCAAG
>Ga0307516_10007948_pt1 | contig 12074 bp, 13 predicted proteins | sample 19_EM_MG_FD_203310 | JGI IMG/M metagenome (GOLD analysis project Ga0307516, IMG submission 203310) | Populus trichocarpa ectomycorrhiza microbial communities from riparian zone in the Pacific Northwest, United States - 19_EM | ecosystem: Host-associated > Plants > Roots > Unclassified | place...
GAATGCACTCATTGTATGGGTGGTGACAGTGGCCATCAACGTGCTGGTGATGTGGTCGTCAACGTTGATGTGTTGGAATGTGGGACTGCCATCGTGCTGATGGCCATCAAGGTGCCAGAGTATGGGGCCGTAGCCTAGTCGCCATACGGGCGGTGGTCGTTGACGTTGACGTTCTGCGGTGGCAGGGCCATGGTAACGACAGGGCCGTTATTGTAGACGTGCTGGAGTAGTGGGGGTGCCGCCGCCATACAGGTGGTGGTGGCTGTCGTCGACATGCTGGGCCAGTGGGTCCATTGTGGTTGCAGTACAGGCGGTGGTGGCCCTCGTTATCGTTGTGTTGGTGGTTTCGTCATTCGTGCCATGGTCGAGGTCGATGTGGTGGTGGTAGCCATAGCCGTCATCGTCCCATGCATGTGCACTGGCGGCCCTGCATCGTCTCGTTGCCGTTGTGCCGCCTGACAGCGTGTGTCATGTCGTCGTCGCCGCCGCCACCGTCCCATGCATGCACACTGGCTTTGTGTCGTCTCATCGCCGTTGTGCCGTCGTAGCACTGACTATGTGCGTTATGTCGTCGGGTGGTGGTGGTGTTGGGATGTTGTCGGATTGGTAACGGTGGTCATGGTCGGCGTTGGTAATGGCGGTGTCAGCGTGGGCGTAATGGAGGTGCAATCATCATGGTAGCACTAATGGGTAATGGCAGCAGCGGCGTTCATGGGACGGGCTGGTGGTGATCGGCGTGGTAGCATGGCTATGATCAACGTTAGTGATGGTAGAGGCGTTGGTAGGTACTTACTGATGATGGTGACGTGGTGATCGGCGGTGGTCGGGGCCATCAATGCAGAGCGTTGGACACAAAGGCCCCACCTCCTTCGGCTTTATTTTACCACTGGCGAGCGAAGTAGGAAATCTGGCTCACGGTCACGACAGTGGAGTGCAGGCCTGTCTGCAGTGATGGCGGGTGAGAAGACAGCACATGATAGTTAGCTGACACGCTCACCGACTGATACGACTGGCCTCGAGCGAATCGTACTCTCTGCCAAGGTGAACTCCAACGCCTGCTCAACCCTTCTCATCCTCGTTCGCGTGTCTAGGCGTCAGCACTCTCCACTTTCAGCATCTTTGCACAGCCCCTCGCCTGCAACCCGCCTCTCCAGAGCACCCTATCAAGCAGTCGCGCCAGGTGCACCTCGTCTGCGCAGACAAAACCGCCTGCATTGCCACCTCTACCGTCACGATCACTTCACCCACCGCCGAGCGCCGCATTGGCATCGATGTCCTGGGGGGCTGAGACTGGCCACCACCGCCGGACTAGGCTAGGACTCAGGAGTCGTCGTAGTTGGGCAAAGTTGGGGATACCCACCGTCGCAATGGTCATTGGGTGAAATTGAGGCTGGGCGTGGCTGGGGACGTCGTCACCGTCAGGTGCGGCTAGGATTGGAGGTGGCCGTCGTCGCATCGTCGGGCGATGCTGGAGCTGGGAGTGGTTGTCGTTGTAGTCGTCATTGCGCAAGGCCTAGGGTCGTCACCATTGTTGTTGGGAAAAGGCTGGGGATGGTGATGACTGCCGTCCTCGTTGCCTTGAAAAAAGCTGGGTCTAGAGGGTTGTCGTTGTTGTCGGGAAAAGCTGTGGCTGGGGGGAAGCCGCTGTCGTCGTCATCAGACAAAGCTGGGGTGGAGAAAAAAATAAGAGATAACGAATTGAAAAATAAATAAAAAAGTATACTTGCAAGTGCTGGCGCGCTGGTGCCGATACGGTGTGGATGAGTATTGTAGTCACCGGGAAAAGCTGGATATAGGGATGGCCGTCCTCGTCATCCATGGAGAGGCTGGGGGTGAGAGTGAGCGCCGTCGTCGACGCTAAGGTTGGGGTTGCTGGGCTGGTCGTCATGGTGATTACTGGGGTGCTGCAGGTGATGATAACATCAGGGCTGATGGTGATGGGGTCTGCACGGCGAGTACTCACCTGCCATGTTGTCGACGTTGGCGGTGTCATCGACTGATTGGACTTAGAAGCCGGCTTGGATCATTGTGCCAGCTTACACCGATCCGAAAACCATAGTCTAGAGAACCGCATTCAGGTGTGATGAGGTCACCAGATTAGTAGACGGACAAACCATAAGAGTTTGATCTTCTGCGGGTTAGCATTCACTTGCTTGTAGATCCTCGTGATGTTCACCTGACAGGCTGAGTTGGACAAATACTAAGAAACAGAGGGTTAGGCAGGTGAGTTGGATGGCTTTGTTTCTTAGTGCGTACTACAATCATTGTAGACTGATTGTTGGGGAAGCGGCCGAGTTCCATGCCATTGCCACCTTTGTGATCTAATAGCGCCTTACTAGTACTAGTACTAGATGGTTGAAGTCACTATCCGGAGTGTGAACGAAGACTATGGTTGTAACGACTTACGAATTTTAACGCCTCGGATTTACTTGCTCTTTTCTTGTTTCTTTGTTCTTCCCTTTTTAGTTACTCGTTTATTCTCCCACCGCACGTAGAAAGTACTTAAGGACATAGAATATTCGATGTATTCCCCCAGTCTACCTCTTACAGAGTTCCTTGGCCAGTTCTTCCTGAGCGACCTAAGGAATCCTCTATCGAGAACGGACTACCGTGTGACTGAACTCCTCTGACTTCCGTCACATATTTTGAACTACCTCTCGAAAACTCTGCTTCTTCTATAACCTCGTAACACCCGTTACTCGTTCTACGTCCGTGACGTCGCCCACTCGTTACTCGGCTTGATCACCCAGGTACGAGGCAGCTTCGTCCAAAGTTTACTAATCTCTTCTCCTTTTAACCCCAGCGCCATCAACAACGAGATTCGTCGTCGTTTTTGGGCAATCGAGCCAGACCGGGAAGGCCCGTTCCAGTTTGGAGGGATAACCCGCGGTGCGGACTATCAGTTTGATGTACCCACCAGGCCAAATACGCCATTAGCTCACGAGCCCTATGGGTTCGTTAGGACAACCGGGAGAGGCTCCCCAATAGGCCGCACTGACCTTGGTAACCCCGAGGTTGGTGTGAACGACGTGCAGAATGCAGTCGAGCAGCCGGTCCGCGAGCTAGGGAACGAGCTGCAAGGCTGTACCCCAGACCCACCAGCCGATGCTGGAAAGGGTAACGCGCACGATGGCGACGGTTTCATTAAACCGCGTTCGCCCGCGCCGAGTACTGTGTCGTTAGTACGAACCTCCGTAATATTTGATAGGAACCGTTGGCCCGCATGGATGCGTGATGCCTCGGATGACCCCGCTGATATTAAAGAAGAAGTGAAACCTACTCCTAAGCTACTCTGGTCGGACCTCGTTAAGAACGACGGAGACTTGAAGGATGCCTTGCCACATTGGTATGGAACGTCGACAACCAAGCCTGCGGAAGGAATGAATAAAGGCACGAAGCCAAGTCAGCCGGTCTCCGTTGATAATGAACCGCGACTTACCAAGAATGAGAAAGAAAAGTGGAGGGCCCCCACTCCTAGCGCTACTGTAGGCGCACGAACAGAAATCATGAGCGTCCGCGGCTCTGACGTCGCAAGCGAGGACAAAAGAAACGTACCTGATGATGTGATAACACAACTGAGGCAAGCCGGGCTGGTCAAACAACTTGACAGCGCTGAGGCCTTGATACGCGAACAACAAGCGATTATTGACTCATTGAAACGACGAAACAGGCGAGAAGCTTGGAAACCCGGACCGTCAGGATTAACTACCGAACAGAAGGGATCGGTACCCAAGGTTAGCATCGAGACGGATGTGGTAAACCATGTGTACGAACCAGGAACGTCAAATGAACGCTCAGAGTCATTCAGAAACCTGATCAGCGTTCTAGAGAGAACATCAGTTGAGTCGCAGATTAAGAAGGGAACCCACAAACCTAGGAAGACACCACAGAAAGAGGCAACTCCGATCGCTCGAGCTTCATCGGTGTTCCCGCGAGAAAGCATGGCACTGCGCGCGATGCAAGGCGATCCTGGAAACAACCGTAGCTCGTCAAGTTCGACTACGACTAGGCAAGGCGAGTGGCCGAATAACCTACCTCCCAGAAGGCCTATCGCGCCAGATCCATCCTCGGACTCTTCTAGCGATGGCATGATGTCCGACAGCTCGTCCTCGAGCAATGACTCCTCGTTCGGATCGGACTTCTTCGAGGAAGAACCTTCAACGGTCTTCACGAACGATTCGGACCAAACGAAGGCACGAAAGCGCGAGAAAAAGCGCCGTTACAGGGCTAAAGTGAACAAAATGAAGTATCAACAGTCGTTCCTAAAGGAAGACCCGCCTTACTTACCATGGAGAAATCCAAGTTGGCTTGTTCAAGAAATGGTGCCGCGAGTTGCGCGACTGGGCTAAACGCGCTCGACTGAACCGGAAAAAGAGCATCCGTCTTGCTGGAAAGTATCTTGACGGCCTAGCATATCGATTCTACGAAAGAGATGTGTTAGATCTAAAGAAGAGATACACACTCACTACATTCTTCGAAGGCCTATTTGATTATGTATTTCCGGCCGACTTCCGGATGCAGCAACGCGATAAGTTTGACACTTGCAGGCAGGATGGCCGATCAGTACTGGATTTCTTGAGGAAACTCCAGGAGATCGCCGACACAGTTGGTGATATTGGTGATCACGACGTTGTCCTGGCATTCTGGAGACGTTGTCAGCCTTATTTGCGTGCCGAACTTACCAAGAACGGGTACGACGCGACTACCATCTCTGTCGTCACCCTGGAATCCGAGTGTATACGCTATGAGAAAGCAAAGCGCATTATTGATGAGGATCATCACCGTCGACCTCATCTGTCACGTCAGACTCAGTGTGGCTGCTGCCAACCACACAACCACTCAGACCCACAAACAGACAAACCAGCATGACAACAGCAGAATGGCCGATAAAGAGCGCAAACAATGTTTGCGGCTGGAAGGCAAATGTTTCAATTGTGAGGGGACTGATCATATCGAGCGCAGCGGCCCCAGGCGCTGGCAGACCAAGGATAAGCACAGTGGCCAACGATTACTACTCAACTCGGTTGGGATGTCCGCCGCTGAAGCTCGATTAGCTGGGATCGAGGAAGGCACGGAACTTGGCCTCTTCGCACTCGGCACAGCTGTGGACTCTGACCAGGCGCAGGCATCAAGTGCAACTCGCAGGAAACCCATCCCATGGACTGCATTCCCAAATGCAAAACAAGTAATCTTGAAGCTCCCTGATGAGCCAACACGATCACTGGAGGGCGGGAATGCCGAGCATTTACATAACTCACCCATCAATACGGCCAACCTTACCCTTCGAAAGGACACGCATGGAAATTGTTCCCAGGCAGACTGTTACAACAGCTCGTCAGACTAGGGAGAGTAGAAAGAATTTACCATCATGGGAGAGGACCGGAATCACTATTCCTAGTCGAGCACTCGAACGGTGACTCCGTCTGGTCACCTCACAAAGTGTCTCACCTCAAGGCACTCTCCCAATACCTCGAAGCGCTCAACCTCACAACTGCCAATGATCCGCCACACCGCACGAGCTCCAACCCTTCTCCTAGGACTGCCCGACACAAGAAAACATATAAAAGGTGGGCGAGAATCCCCCCTACCAACAAACCACGATCACCCATGAACCTCATGGCTCTTGATCTCGAGCGGTTCCGCGTTACGGCTACTGCCATTCGCAATGGCTCCTTCGATATCCAACGCGACATTGTCCCCCTCGGATATGTCAATTTCTGCGTCTTGCATGCTGAGGATCCAGACCCAAACCTGTGGTACCCATTGCCTCCCGCATTCGGACTCGAGAAAACCGAACGCGCAAAGGAGAAAAATAAGCCTGGTAGAGCGAACACCATGACCCAAAGGGCCAACGCTGGTCAGATCCGCAACAACACTTGTCGCCTCAAACCCTACCCGTCCAGCAGACGAAACGGAGGGCGCGGAGGAGATCAGAACGGACCTAACGGTTGCGGAGGACGCCGCACCTTCTACAAGAACCAATCGCGCGACTTCCGCACTGGCACCCCTGGCCGCGCAGCCACCAACGACCCCGTTCCCCAGAACCTCACGACTAATGACGTCTTGAACAATTTTGACGACATCTTTAGGAACCTAGAGATCACCTCCACCGCTGGAGACTCCCAGGTTCAAACCCCCACAGAGTCGGTTGCCGGTCCTTCTACAGGTTGGATCATAAGCCGAATTCTCTTCCTAATGACCCTAACGCTTCTCTACTTAGTCGCCTCCGACAGCACTACGAACTGCGTCGCCGCAACTTGATCCCCCGTTGGAAGATCAGGAGGGCGAATGTAACGACTTACGAATTTTAACGCCTCGGATTTACTTGCTCTTTTCTTGTTTCTTTGTTCTTCCCTTTTTAGTTACTCGTTTATTCTCCCACCGCACGTAGAAAGTACTTAAGGACATAGAATATTCGATGTATTCCCCCAGTCTATCTCTTACAGAGTTCCTTGGCCAGTTCTTACTGAGCGACCTAAGGAATCCTCTATTGAGAACGGACTACCGTGTGACTGAACTCCTCCGACTTCCGTCACAATGGTTCTAGTACAGAAGGTGAATGACTTTGGACGTCGAACGACTAGTACACAGTTCACTCTGTATTATCATCCCCGCCTGAAATGTTCGCTTCTCCGGAGGGTTTCCTGTCCTTTGGCATCTCCTCGGATTCGGAACACTTTGTACGATGTGTTGATTGCGGAACGAGAGAGCACTTTGTCCTGGCGGCCTTGCACCTTTTGCAAGCATTGCCACGGCCAGATTTCGGCCTCCCGCTACACCTGCGGCCCATGTCTAAGCAACGAAAGCAAAATTTCGCTGGTGGTTTCCGCCCCCCAGTGGACTTGGAAAGCCATGAAGGTAGATAAATTAGTACTTAACTTGGAGTTGCCAGTGATTCACTCACCATTCGTGCATATTGAAACATCCGCTTGCCAGATGTTTTGACCTCCTTCGCAATCCTCCCCAAATGATGTTGCCCATTCGCCGCTCCCAACATCAACATCCGAGTTTGTCCAGGGTTGAGTCTCATTTCCGAGGTCATTGCTAGCAGTTGCTATGTTCAGAGAAGCAGATGATGAGAGCTGAATGATCCCAAGGTATAAATAAGTTCTGAGTCCACTTACCTGTGGAACAAACAAAGCATGATTCCCGAGTCTGAACGAGTGGAATATAGAAAGGTGGTGGTCTGCACAGGGAAGGTCTGGCCTGGAGGAAGAGAGAAGGAAGGAGATCTTTTTTTTTTTTTTTTGAATCAAATTATAGTGCGTCGAGGCATTGTGCCTCATATTGCACTCTACTGGCTAAGATCTATTGTAAGGCCCCCTGCGGCCTGACACCCAGTCCCCGGACGCGCGAATGCCCCACCGGCCGGGACGTAAGGTCCCCCAGTGGTCCGCTTCGTTCCCGCCGCGCGTTTTAGACGCGCCGTCCTGACTTTGGGGGGAGGGGTGTATAGTGTATTGGGACTGCTTTACGTCTGTACTGACACGATCTCGGCTGCCTCCGTAGAGGCGAGCAGGACCAGCGGGAGGACAAGGATGCATACAACGTAGTCTGGTGCTAACTGTATCGCGTGGGCTTGCGGGGCGTCTACACGGAGTGTGGCTTGTAGGCGGCAACAGTAGCAGGTGGTGACTGCGTTTGCGGAAGGAAGGAGATCTGTAGGATAGTCCCTCAGTAGCTGGCCAGCTACTGAGGGACTATCCTACAGATCTCCTTCCTTCTCTCTTCCTCCAGGCCAGACCTTCCCTGTGCAGACCACCACCTTTCTATAGGTTATGAGCCCTGGCTCTGCATAGCCAGGAGGAAAGGAGTACCAGGAGAAAAGGAACCCACTGGACAAATCAAGTGAAATGGTCAAAATTCCCCTACTTGAACTCGGCGGACAAAATTGGAAAATTTACCGCATGAAATTACTTGAGCACGCAGCCGCGAAAGGTTGGCTAAATGTTCTAGCTGGCAAACCGGATGAAGATTGGGAAGGGTGCAATGCTCTATTACACGAGCTACTCCATGATACCATCCCTATATCTATCTACATCCGACTTCGTCGAAACACCGCGCACCAAGCTTTTAAACACCTCGCGAAACGTTTCCGCGACCGCGAACCCATTGCGGACCCCCGCGCGAAGAAACTCGCGACCTGCGCAAACGAGGACAAACGGCATCCGTCAGTGGAAAGTCCTATGAGCGAGAACGCAGCCGCAGAGAGGCATGCGCACGCAGAACGGGAAGACCCACCTTGTACCAAAGACCTCACCCGAGGCATCGAAGACGTCGACGACAGAAATGTCGGACGCGAAGACCCACGCACGAGCCTAGAGGCTTCGGCGAAGGGCAATAGCGCCGAGAGCGCAGGGACAACTGTCCTACTCGAAAGTGCGCCACACGAAAGGCAAGACCGACCGCAGAACTCGCTGCAAGCGACACTACAGAGGCTACCCTTTGAGGATGAGCCATCCGAGTGCGAGCAGGAGGCGGCGGAGAGCCTCGTGACGGCAGGACGCGCAAACGGAACGGTCGGAATGATCGAACCACACGAAACGGTTGCGGACATCGACGGAACGGCCTTGCTGGGCGGAGAACCGGCGGAGAGGGTCTGTGGAGTCGACGGGGGCGACAAAACGGAGCGCGACGGCCAGTCGCAACTCCAACAAGCAGAATTATACTGCGAAGAAAGTCATCAGCACAACGCAAACGCAAACGGCAACGTACCTAGTGCACACAGACTACCGCTCGAGGGGGAGTGGGATGTGTGTGCGAGCGGTGAGACGAGCGACCCGAATGGAGTCGAGTCAGAAGGCTGCGGAGGAGGTACAAGCGGGCGAGCGAGCGTTGACGAGCTGGAGACGACCGTCGAATGTTGCCAGCAATTGTGCATGGCAAACGGCGATGGAGGTCGAGGAGCTGAGTCCATGGATACCCCAAAGGAGTCTGACACACTCGTAATTTTGTCGATCGAGTCAGAGGCGCCAAACGGCGGTGGAATACCGCGCGTACACCTTGGACGCACGAGATTGCGTGCATGCCACGCGGATCGTCTTGGAAACGCAGCGGATGCTTCGAGCTGCCAAACGGATGGGTCGACAGGCTGGACGGACACTCTGGATGTGTCGAACGGCGCTGAAATGGCTGATATCAGCTGTAACGAGGGTGCAGAGATGTACCTGGGCAGTGGAGGCGCGAAACGCGTCGTAAACGCGACGGGTGGCGTTGGGAGCCAGTCGGACACGTCGAGTGGGCACTCGGGTGTCCCAAGCGTCGAAACGCATGTGAATAGACCTACAAACGCACCAGGGACCGTCAGCATACCACGAAAGCCGAGAAACCGCCAGACTTACCTACAGAGACTGCAAGGCAGTGCTCAGACAAGCCGAATGACTTCAGGAACCGCGTGGATACGTCAAGCATGCCCACGGACATACCAAGTGTCGAAACGGACACGAGAGCAACTGTAAACGCGACGGAAATCGTCAGTACACCTCAAAAGAAGACGAAACCACCAAACTCACCTATTAGCGCCGCAAAATGGTATCCAGACAAGCCAAACGGCTGTGGGAGCCATGCGGATGGGTCGAGCGTACGCACGGACGCGTACTGTGGTGGAAACGAGACGGAAACGGCTGAAAACGAAGCAGAAACCGTCAGAACGCGTCAAACGGACGAGGAAACCCAAGACTCACCTAACGCGTGCGAAATCGCGACGCCCAAGCCTACCATTGGATGGAAAAAGGTCAGCGCAGGTGGTATTGACGTCTACGTACCGCAGAACGCGCCGATCGAGGCCGCAAGCCGAATATTCGTCTTTGGACGACCTGAGAGCGGAGGCGAGGCGATTGCGCCAAGTGTCGAGGGCGAGAGGGCTGGCGATGGCGACGGCAATGGAAACAGAGATGTTGGCGACGCGAACGGCACGACTAGCGGCGGCGACGCCGACTCAACACGAGTCGAGGCAGCGCTGCTAGCTGCAAAAAGTCAGTATACGCGCTACAGCCCAAGATCGCATGAATGCGAAGGTTTGTGCGACTGCAGCGTCGTTACCCGATTTGGTAAGTCGCGTCGCGCTGGCATATGCTCTGCGTTGATTGCAACGCGCGCAACAGCTCATCCGCACTCTCGGTCGTCGCGCCAAGGCTCCCCCTGCATCCGATGCTCGAAGGTAAGCTTACTAAGTGCTCTTCTTTGCTTTCTAGGTCTCCGAATCGACCGCAATGTGTTTGCGCGTCCAAGGTAAGCATTCTCGACTTCCTGCGTTCGACTGACGTTTCTAGATTCGATTTTGATGCGACCGTGTCGACGCCTTGGTCTATGGAGCTCCCAGGAACGCTTCAGAGCGTTTCCGTGTGGCTGCGCATCGCGCATGCGTGTGTGGTAAGTGGTTTCGCGTTCTTGCGCTTGGCTGACGTTTATACGCTCGATCTTGGGCCTTCCGCGTTGACGCCGCTGTCTAACGAGTCCATATGAACGCTCTACGCGTGTGATGGGTGGCCTAGACGACCTAGGTAAGTCCTTGGCTCTCGATGTGTGGTGTTGCGCATGCTGACTCTCTCCAGCCAGTCGCACTCCCTCGACTCGCATTGGGTCGACGGTGCTGCTACTTGCTATGCCGTCTTTTCCATTGTCGTCACCGTCACCGTCGCCTTCGCCAGCCGTCTCGCCCTCGACGTCTCTCACTGCCGTCGCCTCGTCTCCACTCACGACTCGTCCAAAAACGATCGCTGGACTTGTGGTACTCGACGCCTCAACTGGCGCGTTCCACAGTACATGTACGTCAATACCTTCGACGCTGACCCGTTGCCGCTGACTGGTAGGCTTGGGCGTCACGATCTCGCGCGTCTCAGGTGAGTTTTCCGTTTTCCGTTCTGTTCAACGTGTTCTGACGTTGTCCGTTTCGTTTGCAGCCGTTTCCGCGTCGTTTCCAACGCTCTGCGTGTCCGTGCGTACGCTCGACGCATCCGAGTGACTCCCGCAGCCGTTTGGACAGTCTGCAGTCCGTTTTGCGGTGCTACCAGGTGGGTCTGGTGGTTTCAGTCTCTTTCGTGGTGTTCTGACGATTTCTGGTGTGTCTGTAGTCGTTTGCGCATCCAATTCAGCGCTTGGGACATTTCCGTGCCCAGTCGACACGTCCACGTGGCTCCTAATGCCATCCGTCACCTCCACGCCGTGTTTCGGATCTCCAATGTCCAGGTACGTCCCTGCACCGTCTCCATGGCTTATCCCAGCCGTTTCAGCGCTGTTCGACGTCCTCGCCATGTCCATCAACCCTCTCGACTCATCCGCGTCATTGCCAGGACGGTTCGCGTCACCTGCACACCAGCTTGTGCCTCCAAGGCATATGCGCGATATTTCACCGCCGTCTGGGCTCTCCGACTTGATCGACATGGTCAGGAGCTGCGTCAGCTCGTTCAGAGCATCTTCGCGCTCGACTGCCCGATCTGCATTTCCGTCTGCCATGCATAATTGGCACGCGCCACCTTCGCAGTGTCTCGATTCAACTTCCTTGGTGATCTCGGTCTCATTGGACTCGCCCGAACTATCCGCATGCTCAACAGCTGCGTTTGACGTGTTCGCAACACCTTTCGAGTCTCTCGATTTGCCGCTCGCACATATAGCCCACTCCCCCTCGAGCGGCGCTCTGTGTGCGTCAGGTATGTCTTTGTTTGCGTTTCCGTTGTGCTGACAATTTTCTTCGCAGTGTAGTAGATTCATTTGTTGGAGCTGCGTTTGGCGTTCGCGCTCCTCGTCGCCCTCGTCGACTCCACGAGCCCTTTCCGCTGGTTCTCTACCCAGCAAGGCCATTCTGTCGACGAGGCTCCGCAACCGTTGGTTCGGCCGTTTCGACTGCTTCGGGCATTATACAGCCCGTGGTGGAATTATAATTACAAACTGTAAACAATATTCTGGGAAATGTAATGATGGGAGGGGGTAGATAGACCCATTGGGACAAACAAAACGGCGGTCGGAATAATATTCTACAGGTGATGCAAGCATGCTTGGGTACCGGAAACACATCTTATTAGGAAATATTCTGCAAGGCTCAGGACCATTCCCATCATCTTCAGGGACCTCAAAAA
>Ga0307516_10007949_pt1 | contig 12073 bp, 9 predicted proteins | sample 19_EM_MG_FD_203310 | JGI IMG/M metagenome (GOLD analysis project Ga0307516, IMG submission 203310) | Populus trichocarpa ectomycorrhiza microbial communities from riparian zone in the Pacific Northwest, United States - 19_EM | ecosystem: Host-associated > Plants > Roots > Unclassified | place...
GCCAAAGGTGGTGGCATGGCCCAGCGCGTCGGTGATCTTGCTGACCCGGCCGGTGCCGTCGTAGTCGATGGTGAGGGCGCTGCCGTCGGTCTGCGTGACGGTGCGCACGCGGCCGGCGCTGTCGTAGCTGTAGTTGACGTTGTAATTGCGGCCGTCAACGGTGCTGTTGTCCTCGGGGCTGAGGTCGGTCACCACGCCGGCCAGGCGGCCGGCGGTGTCGTAGGTGTAGTACACGCGGGTTTGCGTGCGCAAGCTGCCGTCGGTGTGGCGGGTGCTGGTGCTGAGCTGCGTCAGACTCTTGGCAGAGTCGTATCCCAGCGTGAGGGTCTCGTCGGCGCTGGCGGCCCCGGCCTTCCAGGTGGCGAGGCTGGCGATCAGGCCCAGCGCGTCGTAGGCCACCTGAATGGCATGGCCTTCGGGGTCGGTGATGCGGGTCAGGCGGTAGGAGCCGGTGGCGGTTTCGGCATAGGTCTCGGCCAGGCCCGTGTCGCCATCGGTCCAGGTGGCCACGCCGGCCGCGACGACCAGGCTGTCGTAGGCCCCGGCACCATCGGCGCCCACATACCGGCCATCGCGGTAGGTGTAGGTGGATTCAAAGCCATCAGCATCCGTGCGCGTGAGCGTGCTGCCGGCCGCATTGAGCGTGCCGGTGAGCCCGCCGATGCGGCGGTAGTAGCCCAGCCGCCAGGCATCGCCGTTGTCCCCATCCCACCCACCCAGGCTGTTGTAGGTGCGTAAGAGCCCAATGTCCGGTCCTACCCCCATCAACAGCCCGTCCTGGTTCTGGATCACCAGGTTGCCGTTGGCGGCATTCACCGTGAGGCGCTCGCCAGACCGGCCTTGCACCGCCTGCCCCAGCTCCCCGCTCGCACCCACCACGCCGCGCGAGGTGTTCACCAGACCCAGGCCGCTTCCACTGACCACAGACACCATGTTTTATTGCTCCTTGGACTCTTGCGTCCTTCGTGAGCAGTTAATCCGTGGATTTCAGGAATTGTTTAGCGGAATCTGAAGTGGTGAGGGTAAATGCCTATCTATTGCACCCGCCTTGTGCCATGCAGCGGCTTGTCGTGGCTTGCCGCTGCGGGGGTTCTGCCTGGGCCGACCCTCATCCGCGTGGATCGGTAGCGGGGAATTCCGGGCGCAGGGGGAGGCTCCTGCGTCCGGTTCAGCTGCTTGTAGAGCCCGCCACCGGCGGCGTGACGCGCTCGCCCGGGCAGTACGACGGTGCGCCCTGCCTGCCGCCGTGGTACTCCAGCGTCTGGCTGCCGGCCGCGATGCGGATGCGGTAGCCGGGCACCAGCGCCTGGGTGTACATGCGCCCGGGTGCCGGGCAGCCCATCGCGCCGCTCGGCCAGGTCACCGGCTCGGCCGACAGCACCTGCAGGCTGGCCGCGTCGCGGCCGCTGCGGCTGGCAGCATCCTTCAGGGCGGCCTGGACCGCCTCCTGCAGTTCTGCGGGGATCATGGGTGTCCTTTCCTGAGGGGACGGCGGCGGAGTGGCCGCAACGGCTGGGCCGCCGGCTTGGGCGCACCCCATGATGAGCAGTGCGCACATCAGGGCGGCGGAACCTGCAGGCTGTTTGCGTGTCATGGCGGGTCTTTCGGGTGAATGGATGGGTGCGGAGGGGGGCCTCACAGGTCAGTACGAGATGCGGTACCGGTACCCCTTGTAGTTCAGCACCGCGGACCTCAGCTCGATGCGCTCCAGCACCAGGTCGACGGCGGGCTTGTCGTTTTCGTGCAGCAGCAGGCCGTTGACCATCAGGAACCGGCTGGCTGGATCCTCGGAGTACACCGAGCCGCCGATCTGCAGCGCCGGCAGGCTGCGGCGGATGTCGTCGGGCAGCTCGTTCTGGGCATAGATGCGGGGCTCGGCGGCGCTGGCGGCCGATGCAGCAGGCGGCGTGGCCGCCTTCGCCTTGGCCGGCGGCGGCTTGCGCGGCACGTCGGGCAGGGGCGGGGGCTCCAGCAAGGTGGGCTCGGCGGGCGGCAAGGCACCGGCATCGAGCCCGGCCCCGGCCGGTGGGCCGCCCAGCGCACCCGGCGGCCGGGGCGCCGCTGCATCAAAGGGTTCGCCGGCCGGCGGCATGCCCGGCGGGGGTGGCCGCTGCGGCGCATCGTCGTGCAGCAGCCAGCGGCCCAGCCCCTGGCCCCCCAGGACCACCACCACGCCGATGGCCAGCCAGATCCAGGGCCGTGGGCCGCGGCCCGCCTTGGTGTCGGCCGAGCCCTGCGGCACCGGCTGCGTATGCAGGCCCGGGATCGACGCGCGCTCGCGTTCGGAATCGGCGCGCCGCAAGGCGTCGAGGATGTAGGACATGGCCTGGCCCCTTCCTGTGTCTACTGCGTTTGCAGGCGTGGCTCGTCCACGCCGATGCCGCGGTTGAGTTGCATCAAGGTGGTGGGGCCTGCCAGGCCATCGGCTTCGAGCCCATGGGTGCGCTGGAAGGCGGCGACGCGCGCGCGCAAGGCTGCGCGGTCCCGGTTGGCCTTGGGCGGCTGAGCCTGGCCTTGCGCGCGGGCCAGTTGCGACCACAGCCAGTCGGCCAGCGGGCCGGGGCTGTCGTCCAGCGCGCCGCTGACATAGCCGCGCGGCGTGCGCCACAGGGTGGCGTAGTCGCCCCGCCACACCTTGGCCAGCGTCACCAGCGACACGGTGCGGGAGGTGCCGTCCACGCGCAAGGTGGCGGTCTGGTTCGTCAGGCCGGTGAGCAGCGCGTACGCCGTCTGGTTGTTCTCGTCGCGCAAGATCAGGATGCCGGGGCGGCCCAGTTGCCGGATCGTGGCCAGGCTGCTGTTGCTCTTGAAGCAGCGCAGTTGCTGCTGCAGGGCCGTCTGGCACGGGTCGCCCCGGCCCAGCGAGGCCTTCCAGAGCGGCGCCAGCTCGCGCCAGGCTTGTTTTTCATCGCGCAGCACGGCGTTGAACAGCGCCACGGGTTCGGCCATGCTCGCCGTGGGCGAGGGCGGTGCCGTGGCCGTGGCGGCAGGGGCCAGGCTGGGCGGCCCCTCCAGGCTGGCGGCCTCGCTGGCCGTGGCCGCCACGGCGGCAGCGGCCGCGGCAGGCAGCGAGGCCTGTGCGTCGACAGCCGCCGCCGCGGCGGGTGCCGAGGCCGGCACGGCCACGTCCTTGCTCCACGGAAAGCGGGCTTCGCGCACCTGGCGCGGCAGGTCGGCATTCAGGGCCCAGGTGAGCAGGCCCAGCAGCACCGCGCCCGCGGCCATGCCCAGGCCCACCAGCCACAGGTTGCCGGAGCGCTCGCGCCGCACGGCGGCCCGGCGGGCGCGGCGGCCGAACATCTCGTGCGCGGCTTTCTCCACGATGCCGCGGTCGATCTGGCTGCGCCCTTCGGCATACCCGCCCAGCAGGGAGCGGTCGCACAGCAGGTTGATGCGGCGCGGCACCCCGCGCGAAAGGCGGTAGATGCGCTGGATGGCCCCGCGGTCGAACAGGCTGGCCTTGGGCAGCCCGGCCACGGCCAGCCGGTGCCGGATGTACTGCACCGTCTCGGCCTCGGTCAGCGCATCGAGGTGGTAGCGCGCGATCACCCGCTGGGCGAGCTGTTCCAGCTCGGGACGCTCCAGCATGGTCCGCAGTTCCGGTTGGCCGATCAGGATCACCTGCAGCAGTTTGCGCTTGCTGGTTTCCAGGTTGGTCAGCAAGCGCAACTGCTCCAGCACGTCGGGCGAGAGGTTCTGCGCCTCGTCGATGATGAGGATATTGTTCTGCCCGATGGCATGGGCCTGCAGCAGGAAGTCGTTGAGCCGGTCGACGTAGTCCTTGATGGTGGGGCTGTGGCCCAGCACCGGCTCCGGCAGCGCGATGTGGAATTCGTCGCAGATCGACTGCAGCAGCTCGATGACGGTGAGCTTGGGGTTGAAGATGTACGCAACGTTGCAGCGCTTGGGGATCTGCTCCAGGAAGCAGTGGCACACGGTGGTCTTGCCGGCACCGATTTCCCCGGTGAGCAGCACGAAGCCGCCGCCCGCGTTGATGCCATACAGCAGGTGCGCCAGCGCCTCGCGGTGCCGCTCGCTCATGAAGAGGTAGCGGGGGTCGGGGGCGATCGAGAACGGCTCCCGTTTCAGCCCGAAAAATTGCGCATACATGTGACAAGGATACTTGGGCTTCTCGAACAGCCCGTTCGCACTGAGCTTGTCGAAGTGCTGCGTGCCGGGCACCAGGGCTCCCTTCGACAGGCTCAGGGCGATTGGAGATACAGGCTCAGCCCGAGCGGGTGCAAGGTTCGTGGCATCGCCCCCGAACCTGCTCACCGAGTACCGTCAGCCAGCTCGATCTTCACCGCCAGCACATCGATGTTGTCCTGGTGTTCCAGGTTCATGGTGATGTCTTCGGGCCGGATGGACACGTACTTGGAGATCACCGCCAGCAGCTCGCGCTGCAGCGCGGGCAGGTAGTCGGGCCGGCCGGCACTGCCGCCGCGGCGCTCGTGCGCCAGGATGATCTGCAGCCGTTCCTTGGCCACGTGGGCCGTGTTCTTCTTTTCGCCGAAAAGTAGCGAGAGCAGCGACATGGACTTACCTCCCACCGAAGACACGCTTGAGAAAACCGGGCCGAGCGGCATCCACAAAGCGCATCGGCTTGTCGTTGCCGCGGAAACGCTCGACCACGTCCTTGTAGGCCTCGGACACGTCGGAGCCCTTGATGTGGATGACCGGTACGCCCTGGTTGGACGCATCCAGCACCGCCTCGGACTCGGGGATCACGCCGATCAGCGGGATGCGCAGGATCTCCTGGATGTCCCCCAGCGACAGCATCTGCCCGCCCAGCACGCGGTTCGGGTTGTAGCGCGTGATGAGCAACTGCTCCTTCACGGGCTCCTTGCCTTCGATGGCGCGGCGCGTCTTGGAGGCCAGGATGCCCAGGATGCGGTCGGAATCGCGCACCGACGACACCTCCGGGTTGGTCACCACCAGGGCCTCGTCGGCAAAGTGCATGGCCATCAGCGCGCCGGTTTCGATGCCGGCCGGCGAGTCGCACACGATGTAGTCGAAGCCCATGCCGGCCAGGTCGTTCAGCACGCGCTCCACGCCCTCTTGCGTGAGGGCGTCCTTGTCACGCGTCTGCGAGGCGGCCAGCACGTAGAGGTTGTCGCACTGCTTGTCCTTGATGAGCGCCTGGTTGAGGTTGGCTTCCTTGTGGATGACATTGATGATGTCGTACACCACGCGGCGCTCGCAGCCCATGATGAGGTCCAGGTTGCGCAAGCCCACGTCGAAGTCGATCACGACCGTCTTGTGCCCCTGGAGCGCCAGGCCCGCGGAGAAGCTGGCGCTGGTGGTGGTTTTACCCACGCCCCCCTTGCCGGAGGTCACGACGATGATTTTGGCCATCGGTAGAGGGTCCTTTCAAAGACTCATGCGGCGCGCACCGGCGGTGCCGGCGTGCGCCTGGGATTCAGGATTTAAGGGCTTCCAGGACGAGCTGCTCGCCGTCCAGCCTGGCTTGGGCCGGCTTGCCCCGCACGTCGGCGGGCAGCTCGGTGTCGATGGTTCGGTACGTGCCTGCGATGGCAATGAGCTGCGGCTCCATGCAGGTGGAAAAAATACGTGCCCGGGTGTCGCCGCGGGCCCCGGCCACCGCGCGACCGCGCAGCGGCGCGTACACATGGATGCTGCCGTCGGCAATGACTTCGGCGCCGTAGCTCACCACGGCCAGCACCACCAGGTCGCCGCCGCGGGCCACCACCTGCTGGCCCGAGCGCAGCGGCCGCGACACGATCATCGTGGGCACGGCGGCCGGGGCGGGCGGGGGCTCGGCCGCCACGCGGGGCCGTGCGGGCGGCGGGGGCGCGTGGTCATGTGCTTCCACCAGGCCGGCCTCGAAGGCCGCCGCCATCTGCACGGCATTGCCGCCTTTCACGGCCACGGGCACCATCTTGTGCCGGCGCAGCAGCGCGCACAGTTGCGCAAAGTCGATGGCCTCGGCGGCATCCTTGACCGCCAGCAGGTCGATCGCGACCGGATCGCGGTCGAACAGGCCAGGCACGTCGGTGGTCTGGGCTTCGAGCGCCTCGGCCAAGGCGGCCAGGTCGGTGTTTCTAAGGACCAGGGCCGCCAGCGTGAGCGCGGCACCTTTCAGCTCGAAGAGCGCCGGAGCGCTGGTGTTCGGGACAGCCGCCATAGGGGAAAGAACCGATGGAAGGATTGACAAGTGTAACGGCTGGTCTGGGGCAGCCTCGGGGTGGGGTGCCGGCAAGGCACGTTCCATACCATAGGCAACCTGGGTGACATTGTGGGACCGGCAGCATAGCGGTCTGGCATGCTGGCGTCTCGGTGATTGAAACAATTCCGTTGACCCTTCCACCGGAGTCCGCACCATGAGCACCAAGGCCTTTGCCTCGCAAGCCGATCTGGAAGTCAAGCAAGTCAGTTTCACCAAACTCTGCGACCAGGCCTACGCCTACACCGCCGAGGGTGACCCCAACACCGGCATCATCATCGGCGACGACGCGGTGATGGTGGTCGACACGCAGGCCACGCCGGCGATGGCGCAGGACGTGATCCGGCGCATCCGCGAGGTCACCGACAAGCCCATCAAGTACGTGGTGCTGAGCCACTACCACGCAGTGCGCGTGCTGGGTGCCTCGGCCTACCGGCCCGAGCACATCATTGCCAGCCGCGACACCTACGACCTCATCGCCGAGCGTGGCGAGCAGGACAAGGCCAGCGAGATCGGCCGCTTTCCGCGCCTTTTCCAGGCCGTGGAGTCGGTGCCGGCTGGGCTTACCTGGCCAACCCTCACCTTCACCGGCCGCATGAGCCTGTGGCTGGGCAAGCTGGAGGTGCAGATCCTCCAGCCCGGCCGGGGCCACACCAAGGGCGACACGGTGGTGTGGCTGCCGCAGCAGAAGGTGCTCTTCAGCGGCGACCTGGTGGAGTTCGACGCCACGCCGTATGCCGGCGACGCCTACTTCCAGGACTGGCCGCAGACGCTGGACCGCCTGGCCGCGCTGCAGCCGGTGGCCCTGGTGCCGGGGCGCGGTGCCGCGCTCACCACGCCCGAGCAGGTGGCCGCGGGGCTGGCCGGCACGCGGGGGTTCATCTCAGACCTGTGGCGCAGTGTGCGGGAAGGGGCCGTCGCGGGCCGCGACCTGCGTGCCGTCTACAAGGACGCCCTGTCCAAGCTGCGGCCCACGTACGGCCACTGGGTGATCTTCGACCATTGCATGCCGTTCGACGTGACGCGCTGCTACGACGAGGCCACGCGCCACCCCGACCCGCGCATCTGGACCGCGCAGCGCGACTTGGACATGTGGAAGACGCTGGAAAGCTGACGTCCGTGGCTGCGGCGCTGAGGTGGGCGCTCGTTCGGGGCGGGTGAGCGGGCCTGCCCACAGGCGCTTTGGCGTCGAAGACGACGCGCACCGGGCAGGGCCGACGTGCTACACGCGGTTCACGTCGCCGGCCGGCGCGGCTGCCGGAGTCGCGGCGGCGGTGTCGGCGGGGTTCTTGCCGGCAAAGTACTGGTAGGCTTTGTAGCCCGCGGCAGCGAGACCGACGGCACCCACCACCCCCGCGGCAAAAATGCCGATCGCCTTGGCTTGCTCGCTGCCGTCACCGGATATCGTCTGCGGGTGCTGCGCACCCACCGCTGCGCCCGCACCCACGGCGGGGTGATATCCGGCCTCGACGCCTGACACCAGCATGTTGGTGACCGCGGCCGCGGTCAGGACCCCCGTGCGACGGGCCACTCCGGTACCGGCCTCCAACAGCGTAGATGCCTTGCTGCGCAGCGATTGCAGTCCCGGCAATTCGGGCGCCTTGCTGGGGCCCTTGGGCGTGGCCTCCGCAGCGGTGGACTGCGCGGTTGAAGAAGTTGTAGCACCGGGTGTGCCGATTTTGCTCAATGACATGAAATCTCGAATGACGTGAATGAGGAGGCGTGATTAAACGGGCCGTGGTTCGTTTGCTGCGCGCAGATCCGAAGGTGGTTTCCGGCGTGCGAATCCCTCTGCCACCCGCCGCCGGGTCTGCAAGTGGTTCAGGCTCAGGGACACCCCGGTGGGCAGGCTGGCGGTGTTCCAGCGCAAGGACTGGCCGGCCCTTCACCCCGCGGGGGGTCACGGCCGGGCCAGCCACACCACGTCTTGTCCCGCCGCCACGACCCCGCCTTCCCGGCAGCCCAGCCGCCACACACGTCCGGCACACGGCGCCAAGACGCTGAATTCCATCTTCATGGACTCCACCTGCAGCAACGCGTCGCCCTCGGCCACCGGGTCGCCTTCGGCCACCAGCAGCTTCCACACGCTGCCCGGCACTTGCGTGGCCACGGCCCGCACGCCCTCGGGCAACTCGCCGGTGTCTTGCGCCTTGGCCGCGCTGTCCTCGCCCACGTACTCCGCCTGCCCGGCGACGCGCCAGCGCTCGCGTTCGGCATGGAAGGCCTGTCGCTGGCGCTGCTGGAACGCAGCGATGCTCCCGGCCTCAGTCGCCAGGAATTCGCGGTACCCGCGCAGGCTGAATTCGCCGGGCTCGATGCGCAGCGGGTACCGCCCCGCGGGGAACTCGCGCCGTATGCGCAGCAGTTCCTCCTCACCCACCGGGTAGAAGCGCAGCCGGTCGAAGAAGCGCAGCAGCCAGGGCCGGCCGGGCTCGAAGTCCTGGGCCCCACTGCCCGCATCGCGCCAGCGGTTCCACATCTGCAAGGTGCGGCCCACGAACTGGTAGCCGCCGGGGCCTTCCATGCCGTAGATGCACAGGTACGCGCCGCCAATGCCCACGGCGTTTTCGGGCGTCCAGGTGCGCGCCGGGTTGTACTTGGTGGTCACCAGGCGGTGGCGCGGGTCCAGCGGCGTGGCCACCGGGGCGCCCAGGTACACGTCGCCCAGGCCCAGCACCAGGTAGCTGGCATCGAAGACGATGCGCTGCACCGCCTCGATGGAACCCAGCCCGTTGATGCGGCGGATGAACTCGATGTTGCTGGGGCACCAGGGGGCGTCCGGCCGCACCGACTGCATGTACTTGTCGATGGCGGCGCGCGTGGCACTGTCGTCCCAGGCCAGCGGCAGGTGCACGGTGCGTGAAGGCACCACCAGGTCGTCGGTGTCGCCCAGGGCTGCGTCTGCCGCCAGGACGGCATCGATGAGGCGCGTGCGCGGCAGGCGGGCCGGGTCAAAGTGCAGTTGCAGCGAGCGGATGCCCGGGGTCAGGTCCACCAGGCCGGGCAGGGCTTGGCGCTGCAGAGCCAGCATGAGGCCGTGCACGCGCAGGCGCAGGGCGATGTCCAGCTGCGGCTCGCCCAGCTCCACCAGCAGGTAGCGGTCGCCGGCCTGGCGGATGATCAGCGCCGGGCGCTCGGCAGGGGCGGGGCTTGCGGCGCGGCGCGACACGATGGCGGTGGTCGGCTCCTCAAGGACTTGCTCAGTGGATTCCACCACCAGGTCTTGCACCCAGCGGTCTTGCGCAGCCTGCAATGCCGCGGCCTCTGCCTGGCCGATGCAGCGCAGCCGCAGCGTGTCGCCCGGCCGCAGTTGCCCCAGCTTCCAGCGTTCGGCGGCGGCCACCACCGCGGGGCACACGAAGCCGCCCAGGCTGGGCCCATCCGGCCCCAGGATCACGGGCATGTCGCCGGTGAAGTCGATCGCGCCGATGGCATAGGCGTTGTCGTGGATGTTCGACGGGTGCAGCCCGGCCTCGCCACCGTCGGGCCGGGCCCATTGGGGCTTGGGGCCGATCAGGCGCACGCCGGTGCGGCTGGAGTTGTAGTGCACCTGCCAGTCGGTGGCGAAGAAGGTCTGGATATCGGCCGGGGTGAAGAAGTCCGGGGCGCCATGCGGGCCGTACAGCACCGCGATGTCCCAGTGGTGGCTGTGGGCCGGGACAGCCTGCGGCGGCAGCACGGCGAGGTTGCCAGCCACGTCGTCATGCACGTGCAGCAGGTCGCCGGCACGCAACGTGCGGCCGGCGTGGCCGCCGAATTGGCCCAGCATGAAGGTGGCGCGGCTACCCAGGTAGGCCGGCACGTCCAGGCCGCCGCGCACGGCGAGGTAGGCGCGGGCGCCGGCATCGGTGACCGGGCCCAGCTTCAGCACGCTGCCGGCGGGCACGTGGTGCGCCTGCCACAGCGCCAGCGGCCGGCCATCCAGGGTAAGGGGCAGCGCCGCGCCGCACACCGCGAGGAGGGCGTCCTGGTGGAAGCGCAGGCTCGGGCCGGCCAGCGTGCATTCCAGCCCTGCGGCGTGCGGGGCGTTGCCCACCAGCCGGTTGGCCAGGCGGAAGGCCAGGTCGTCCATGGGGCCAGAAGGTGGCACGCCCACGTCCCAATACCCCAGGCGGCCGGGGTGGTCTTGCACGCTGGTCTGCACGCCGGGTTCCAGCACCTCCAGCGCGTTGGGGGCCCAGCGCAGATCGGCCAGCGTGCGGGTCACCACCTGGCCTTGTTCGAACACCGGCGAGGCCACCACCGCGCGCAGGTAACGCAGGTTGGTCTCGATGCCGGCCAGGCGCGTGGCACCCAGGGCTGCCCGCATGGCGGCCACGGCAGCGGCACGGTCCGGCGCAGTGACGATGAGCTTGGCCAGCATCGGGTCGTAGTGCGGCGGCACCTCGGTGCCGGCCGCCACCCAGGTTTCCACGCGGGCTTGCGCGGGGAAGCTCACCTCCGTGAGCAGACCCGCGCAGGGCTGGAACTGGCGCGAAGGGTCTTCCGCGTACAGCCGGGCCTGGATGGACACGCCGTGGGGCGCGGGTGCGTGCAAGACCAGCTCATCGCCGCGGGCCAGCGCCACCATCCACTGCACCAGGTCCACGCCGGTGACCTGCTCGGTGACGCCATGCTCCACCTGCAGCCGCGTGTTCACTTCGAGGAAGTAGAACGCGCCGCTGTCTGCATCGAGCACGAACTCCACCGTGCCGGCCGAGCGGTAGTTCACCGCGCGGGCCAGGCGCAGGGCGGCTGCCGTCAATGCGGCGCGGGTGGCATCGTCCAGACCCGGCGCCGGGGTTTCCTCGATCACCTTCTGGTGGCGGCGCTGGGTGGAGCAGTCGCGTTCGCCCAGCGCCACCACATGGCCCCGGCCATCGCCGAAGACCTGCACCTCGATGTGCCGTGCGCGCTCGACGAACTTCTCCAGGAAGAGGCCGGCGTCCTTGAAGTTGGCCCGCGCCAGGCGCTCCACCGCCACGTAGGCCGGCGCCAGCTCGGCTGCATGGCGCACCAGCCGCATGCCGATGCCACCGCCGCCGGCCGTGCTCTTGAGCATTACCGGGTAGCCGATGCGATCGGCCTTCACCAGCGCCTGCGCTGCGTCGGCCAGCAGGCCGCTGCCGGGCAGCAAGGGCACTTGGTGAGCCTGGGCCAGCGCCCGGGCGCTGTGCTTCAGGCCGAAGGCGCGCATCTGCGCCGGCGTGGGGCCGATGAAGGCCAGGCCGGCCTGCTCGCAGGCTTCGGCAAAGCCGGCGTTTTCGGACAGGAAGCCGTAGCCGGGGTGGATGGCGCCGGCCCCGTGCTGGCGGGCCGCTTCCAGGATGCGGGCGACATCCAGGTAGCTCTGCGCGGCCGGCGCGGGGCCGATGCACTGGGCCGCGTCGGCCATGGCCACATGGGGCGAATCGGCGTCGGCCTCGGAATACACGGCCACCGAACGCAGGCCCATGGTCTTGAGCGTGCGCATCACGCGGCAGGCGATGGCGCCGCGGTTGGCAATCAGGACGGTATCGAACATGAGGCAATCCTCGGGCAGCGGGCCGTCCCGCCGGGCTGGAAAGCGGGCCCGGGTCGTCCCGGGCCGAGGGTGTCAGGTGGCCTGCGGACCCCACACCAGAAACTCCACCGGCGTCGGGTCGTAGCCGTTGCAGGGGTTGTTGAGCTGTGGGCAGTTGGACACCAGCATCCACAGGTCCATCTCGGCGTGCAGCTCCACGTACTTGCCCGGCGCGGACACGCCATCGGCAAAGCGCAGCCCGCCCTCGGGCGTGACGGGTACGTTCATGAAGAAGTTGACGTTGGGCGCCAGGTCGCGCTTGCCCAAGCCTACGTTGGCGTGCTGCAGGCAGAGCAGGAAGTTGTCGCGGCAGCTGTGCATGTACTTCTTCTGCAGCGCGTAGCGCA
>Ga0307516_10007950_pt1 | contig 12073 bp, 8 predicted proteins | sample 19_EM_MG_FD_203310 | JGI IMG/M metagenome (GOLD analysis project Ga0307516, IMG submission 203310) | Populus trichocarpa ectomycorrhiza microbial communities from riparian zone in the Pacific Northwest, United States - 19_EM | ecosystem: Host-associated > Plants > Roots > Unclassified | place...
AGGCGCTGCGCATGCTCGAGGGGTCGACCCTGCGCGAGCTGAGCCCCGGCACCGGTTCGGGCGAACCGGTGCCCATGGCGGTCAGCGTGAACGCGGATTCGCTCGCCACCTGGTTCCGCGGCGTGCTGTGGACGCTGCTGCGCGAGCGCGGCGTGGCGCTGGAGGTCATCGTCGACGACCTCGACCACACCCGTGCTCGCCTGGCACGCGGCCAGGTCGTCGGCTGCGTCAGCTCGGAGGCGACACCGGCGTCCGGCTTCGCCGCGCAGCCGCTGGGCGAGATGGAATATCGCTGCTACGCCAGCCCGGGCTTCGCGCACGAGTTCTTCGCCGATGGTGTCGCGCTGCCCGCGGTGCTGGCGGTGCCGACCGTGCTGTTCGACCGCAAGGATTCCCTCCACGACCGCTACCTGGCGCTGTGTTTCGGCTTTGCGGTCGATCGTTATCCACGCCATCACCTGCCGTCGCCCGACGCGCTGATGGAGGCCATCGAGCAAGGGGTCGGCTACGGCTTGTTGCCGAGCCGTCAGGCGGCCGCGCGCGTTGCCGCCGGCGTGCTGGTCGAAGTGGCGCCGCACGTGGCGGTGCCGGTCGCGCTGTACTGGCATCACTGGGAATTCGAGCCGCCGTTGTGCAAGGCGCTGACGGATCTCGTGGTCGCGGGTGCGCGCGCCTGAGCGCCGCGCCGCAGCCGTCCAGGCGGTGCAAAATCCGCCGGCCATGACGCGCCCCAAGCCCATCACCCTCGACACGTTGCGCCGCTACGCGGTCGCCCGGACCTTGTTCCCGCCGACCACGCTGCAGAAGGCGATCGAGCGGCTCGGCTTCGTGCAGGCCGACCCGATCCGGGCGCCCGCGCGGGCGCAGGACCTGACGCTGCGCCACCGCGTGAAGGCCTATCGCGCCGGCGACCTCGAGCGCCGCTATCCGCGCCTGGACGTGGAGGAAGACTGCCTCGTCAACTACGGCTTCGTGCCGCGCAGCCTGCTGCCGCTGCTGCATCCGCGAATCGCCAGGCGCGCGTGGGACGCCGCCACGGAGCGCCGCGCCGCCGAAGTGCTGGCCTTCGTGCGGGCGCGCGGGGCCACACATCCGCGCGACGTGCAGGAGGTGTTCGACCACGGCCGCGTGCAGAGCTGGGGCGCGACCAACACGCTCAACGCCAGCACCGCGCTGCTGGACGGCATGCACTACCGCGGCCTGCTGCGCGTGGTGCGGCGCGACGCCGGCACGCGCGTCTACGAGGCCATCGCCCACGCGAGCGCGGATGACGATCCGGCGGCACGCCACGACCGTGCGCGCCAGTTGCTGCTGCGCATCGTCGACAAGTACGCGCCCCTGCCCTCGGCCTCGCTGGGCTACCTCGCGCAATTGCTGCAGTACGGGGCGCCGCACCTGAGGGGCGAGACGCGCACGCTGCTCGCCGAACTGCGGGCGGGCCTGCCGCAGGCGAAGATCGACGGGGTGACCTGGCTGTGGACGCCCGGCGAGGATCCGGCGGCGGGCAAGTGGCGCGTCGACCCCGAACGCGCGCGCCTGCTGGCACCGTTCGACCCCATCGTCTGGGATCGCCGGCGCTTCGAGCTGCTGTGGGGCTGGGCGTACAAGTTCGAGGCCTACACGCCCGCGGCCAAGCGGACGATGGGCCACTACGCGCTGCCGCTGCTGTTCGGCGACCAGGCCGTCGGCTGGGCCAACGCGGCGCTGGTGGACAAGGCGCGGCTGGAGGCGCACATCGGTTTCGTCGACAAGCAATGGACGCGCGATCCGGTGCTTTCCCGGGCCATCGACGTCGAGCTGGGACTCATGGCAGAGTTCCTCCAGCTCGACAATAGTGCCGCGTTACGACTCAAGCGACCCCGAAAATAGTGCAGAAGTTGGCGTGCCGGCCGGATGAAACCGGCGCAAGCCTCGCGCCGGTAACAGAAAGAACGTCAAATGGGTTGGCCGGCCTTCGTCAGGTCGCGACGGTCGTCGCGGCAACGAGGGAAGCAGGCCAGGTCAGTCAAGATAGAGGGTTGCATGGAAGGGTCCGATCTCAGCCGGTCTGCCAAGCGAAACGGTGCAGGCGACAGTGAAGGCATGGCCATCGCCGATGGTGGTGCACCGACGGCGTCGATGGCGCCGCCCGGTGCGTTGTCGGCCGCGCGCATCGAACTCGACGCGCTCGAGGCCGAACTGGCCTATCACGGCCCGGAGCGCCGCAACGGCCCCGGCGCCGGTCTTGCGAAGTTGCTCGCCAGCGTGCTCGACGAAGTCGACTACGGCCTGGTGCTGATGGCCGCCGACGGCCATGTCGTGCACGCCAACCACGCCGCCCGGGTCGAACTGGCGGGCGCCAAGTCGCTGCAGCTGACCGGTCGTCGCCTCAGCGGTCGTTCCGCCTGCGACCAGCGCGCGCTCGACGAAGCGCTGACCGGCGCGCGTGATGGCGGCAAGCGTCGCATGCTGGCGTTCGCGCCGGCCAACGTGCTGTCCGAAGGCAAGTCCTGCGACCTCTCGATCGTGCCGCTGCCGGCGGCGCTGTCGGCCAACCACACCGGCCACGCGGTGCTCATCGCGCTGCCGCGCAGCCGCATCGCCGAGACGCTGTCGGTGGACGCGTATGCCCGCGAGCTCGGCTTGTCGCGCCGCGAACAGCAGGTGCTGGCGGGCCTGTGCGAAGGCCTGCGCGTCAAGGAGATCGCCGCCAAGCTCGAGATCGGCGACGAGACGGTGCGCAGCCACGTGAAGCGACTGAAGGCCAAGACGGGTTGCGCGGGCATCGTCGACATCGTCAACCAGGTGTCGCGCCTGCCGCCGATGGTCGGCGCGCTGCGCCAGGCCCCGGCCGAACTGCTCCTCGACGGCGAACGGGCTTGAGGTCGGCCTTCCCGGGCCGATATAATCAGGGCTGATTCCGAGGAGCGTTGCGAGGCCCGGTCGTCCCTGGACGACTGCGAGACCCCAGGCTCGGAACCCCATCATGGCAACCGCGCTCACCCGCTTCGCAGCACGCGAGGGGCCGGGTGAGGGTGCACGGGTTGCTTCCCCTTCCGGTCTCCGCGCGTCGCGCATGGCGGGTCTTCAACGGAGAAACCCGAATGAACGCAGCACTGACACCCCTTCCGACCGACGCGTACGCCGTCGCCGATCTGAGCCTGGCCGCCTGGGGCCGCAAGGAAATCCTGATCGCCGAGAGCGAGATGCCCGCGCTGATGGCCATGCGCACCGAGTACGGCAACGCGCTCAAGGGCGCCCGCGTCACCGGCAGCCTGCACATGACGATCCAGACCGCCGTGCTGGTCGAGACGCTTCAGGCGCTCGGCGCCGAAGTGCGCTGGGCCTCATGCAACATCTACTCGACCCAGGATCACGCGGCCGCCGCGCTGGTCGTGGAGGGCACGCCTGTCTTCGCCTACAAGGGCGAGTCGCTCAAGGACTACTGGGACTACACCCACCGCATCTTCGAATTCGGCGCCAAGGGCGACGAGAACGAAGGCCCGAACATGATCCTCGACGACGGCGGCGACGCCACGTTGCTGATGCACCTGGGCCAGCGCGCCGAGAAGGACATCTCGGTGCTGGCCAACCCGGGCAGCGAGGAAGAGCGCGAGCTGTACGCCGCGATCAAGGCCAAGCTGGCCGTCGATCCGACCTGGTACACCCGCAAGAGCGCGCAGATCGTCGGCGTGACCGAGGAGACCACCACGGGCGTGCATCGCCTCAACGAGATGTCGGCCAAGGGCACGCTGCTGTTCCGCGCGATCAACGTCAACGACTCCGTCACCAAGAGCAAGTTCGACAACCTGTACGGCTGCCGCGAATCGCTGGTCGACGGCATCAAGCGCGCGACCGACGTGATGGTCGCTGGCAAGGTGGCGGTCGTGGCCGGCTACGGCGACGTGGGCAAGGGCTCGGCGCAGGCGCTGCGCGCGCTGTCGGCGCAGGTCTGGGTGACCGAGATCGACCCGATCAACGCGCTGCAGGCCGCGATGGAAGGCTACCGCGTCGTGACGATGGACGACGCGGCCGCCCACGGCGACATCTTCGTCACCTGCACCGGCAACAAGAACGTCATCACGTACGAGCACATGGCGGCGATGAAGGAGCAATCCATCGTCTGCAACATCGGCCACTTCGACAACGAGATCGACATCGCGTCGCTCGAGCACTGCAAGTGGGAAGAGATCAAGCCGCAGGTCGACCACGTGATCTTCCCGAACGGCAAGCGCATCATCATGCTGGCCAAGGGCCGCCTCGTGAACCTGGGCTGCGGCACGGGCCATCCGAGCTACGTGATGTCGTCGTCGTTCGCGAACCAGACGATCGCCCAGGTCGAGCTGTTCACGCGCCCGGACGCGTACGAGACCGGCAAGGTCTACGTGCTGCCCAAGCACCTGGACGAGAAGGTGGCGCGGCTGCAGCTGTCCAAGCTGAATGCGAAGCTGACGGTGCTGACGGACGAACAGGCTGCGTATATCGGCGTGTCGCAATCGGGCCCGTACAAGCCGGACAGCTACCGCTACTGAAGGCGGGCTGCTGCCCGAGGTGTCTGGCATCTCCTCCATCCGCGCCAAGGTGGTCGCGATCGGCAAGATCGCCCATCGCGGATGGAGGCAATGCCTGACGCCGATCGTCAGCGGAGCCGGCGTCAGGCATCGCCTCGAATCGCGTTGAGCATTTTGGCCAACAGCAAGATTGCAGCGCGATTCGAGGAGATGCCAGACACCTCCGGGAGCCGGCCCGTCGTGCGAAGCATCATTTCCTGGAACAACCGATGATCAACATCCCCATCAGCCTCGAGTTCTTCCCGCCGAAGACGCCCGAGGGCATGACCAAGCTGGCGGCCGCGCGCGCGCAGCTCTACGAACTGAAGCCCGAGTTCTGCTCGGTCACCTACGGTGCCGGCGGCTCGACGCAGGTCGGCACGCTGCAAGTGGTGCAGGCGATCCACGCGGAGGGCGCCGTCGGCGTGCCGCATTTCACCTGCATCGGCGCCACGCGCGCGAGCGTGGGCGAGACGCTGGACGGCTTCAAGGCGGCCGGGTTGAAGCGCCTCGTCGCGCTGCGTGGCGACCTGCCCAGCGGGTCCGGCAGCTTCGGCGAATTCCGCTACGCGACCGAGCTGATCGAGCAGATCCGCAAGCACTCCGACGACCACTTCCACATCGAGGTGGCGGCGTATCCCGAGACGCATCCGCAGGCGCGCTCGCCCGAGGCCGACCTGAAGGCCTTCGCGGCCAAGGTGGCGGCGGGGGCGAACTCCGCGATCACGCAGATGTTCTTCAACGCCGATGCGTACTTCCGCTTCGTCGACGACGTGCGCGCGATGGGCATCACCATCCCCATCGTGCCGGGCATCATGCCGATCACCAACTCGAGCGGCCTGATGCGCTTCGCCGACAACACGGGCTGCGAGATCCCGCGCTGGATGCGGCTGCGCCTGCAGTCGTTCGGCGACGACACCGCGTCGATCAAGTCGTTCGGACTCGACGTGATGGCCGCGCTGTGCGACCGCCTGATCGCCGCGGGCGTGCCGGCGTTGCACGTCTACACGATGAACCAGGCGGCGCCGACGATGGCGCTCGTGGCGGCTATCGGACGCTGAGACCGCGGGTCAGCTGCGGTCGTGCAGGACTTCGTCCTTGCTCGCGTACCTTACGCCGCAGAGCGGCGTCAGCTGCGGTCGTGCAGGACTTCGTCCTTTCTCGCGTACCTTACGCCGCAAAGCGGCGTCAGCTGCGGTCGTGCAGGCCATCAGCCTCGACGCGCACCTTTTCTCCCGTCGCCGGCGACGTCGACTGGCGCACCGTGCGCAGGCTGCCGTCGCTCATGCGCACGTTGACGTCGTAGACGGTCGTCGTGCGCTGGTGCTTCTCGATCGCGTTGCCCAGCAGTCCGCCGCCGACGGCACCGATGACGCCACCCAGCGCGCGGTTGTTGTTGCCGGCGATCCGGTTGCCCACCACCGCGCCGCCGACGCCGCCGGCCACGGCACCCACGCCGTTCGACTGCCCCTGCACCTTCACGGCGGTGACGGATTCCACCACGCCGCATTCGCGACAGTCCGCGGCGGCCACCTGATGCTCGTGGCGCCAGCGTTGCTGCTCGACGTCGCGCGCGGGCTCGATGTCGACGTCGCGGTCGGCACGCGGGGGCAGCGGCCGCTCGGCGTGATCGCGGCGCGCCTGGTCGCGGCGACCCTGGTCGTAGGCACCGCTGGTGTTGGCCTGCGCGACGACCACAGGCGCCGGGGCCGGCGTGGCCACCGGTGCCGGGACGGGCGCGACCGCCACCTGGGCGGGCGCGCTGGCCGTGGCGGTCGGCGCGGCGACGTCGGCGTCGTTTCTCGAGCAGGCGCTCAGGCCGAGCGCCGCGGAGGCGACCAGGGCGAGCTGGAACGCGCGAAGGCGGGGGGTCGTGTTGATCATGGGAATCTCCTGTTGGCGTCTGGCGCGGCCCGGATGGCCGGCGCGCGATCTCCCAGACAGGCGATCAGCGTGCCCGATCGCTAGCCCGTGGCAACGTCCGGATGCGTTTGCCGTCGCGTTCGCGCGCATTGCCACGCCCGGCGCCGCCCATGAAAAAGGGCGTTCGCCGCCTGGCGAACGCCCTGTTCTTCTCGAAACAGTTCCGGCCGGCGGGCCACTGTCGGCCCGCGCCACCTGCTCAAGGGTTGGTCGACGTCTGCGGCACGCCGGCCGCCGGGTAGCGCGTCATGCCGAACAGCTTGCGCACGTCGGGACTGCCATTGCCGTATACGTAGTTGTAGTTGTAGCTCGGGAAGTCGTCGTAGTAGACGCCGTTGTAGCCCGGGTTGGCGCGATGGTAGAACTGCAGCGACAAGGGCGCCTTCGTGCCACCGGCCAGCGTCTGCAGCGCCCCGGCCGCATAGAGGTAGTAGTTGACGTTGCCCATGCGGTGGTTCTTCTTGCCGAACTGCTGCTCGAACAGCGCCAGCGCGCCGACGAACTCGGGCGAGGCCACCGACGTGCCGATCAACGCGTAGTAGCCGCCCCCGATGCCCACGCCGTAGGCGGTGACCACCGAGCTGTCGTCCGCGCTGCAGCTGATGCTCCCGCCGGGGCAGCCCCCCACGCTCATGCCCACGTCAGGAATCGTGCGGAACCTGGCTGAGCCGGTCTTGGCGAAGACCTGGTACAGCGGCTTCTGGAACACGACGCTCACGCCGCCGCCCGCGCCCCAGTAGCCGCCCGAGACATTGGCACCCAGGCCGTAGATGTCGTACGGCTCCTCCGGGTCGGCGTAGGCGCTCTCGCGCACGTAGGCGGACGACAGCGACGGGGGCGCACTCACCGTGACGAGGTTGCCGCCGCCCACGGCCGTGACCGCCGGATCGCCCGCGGGCGTGCTGATGCTGGGGACGAACGTGGGGTTCGTGCCGCCGTAGAAGTAGTCGACGCTGGGGCATTCGAGGCCCGCCTCGTCGCCCGAACTCGCCACGAACGTGATGCCCTGCGCATTGCCTTGCTGGAACAGCTCGTGATACGCCTGCAGGATGGAGGTGTAGTCGACGCCTTCGTTGTACGCGGCGGTATAGCCGAGCTCGCAGCCACCGAACGACGAGTTGACGATGTCGAACTTGTTGGAGTCGACGATGTACGTGTAGCCGTCCATGATGTTCTGGTCGGACAGGTCCGGCAGGCTGACCAGCGTGACCTTGGCGCCGGGCGCGCCGCCGAGCACCTGCTGCACGTCGAGGCTCGCCTCGACCGAGCCGTAGCCGTCCTCGACGCCGCCGCCGTTGATCGGCACCGTCGTCACGGTGGGCGGCTGCTTGCCGGTGATCGCGGTGAACTTCTCGTGGTTGAACATGGCGGCCACGTCGTCCGGGAAGATCAGGTCCGCCATCAGCACCGCGACGCTGACGCCGGCGCCGTCGGTGCTCGCGCTGTAGGCTGGATAGTCGTAGGCCTGCTTCAGGTCGTCGAACCAGTACGGGCCCGTGGTGCTGTAGCGGTTGTCGACGTTGTCGGCTGCGGCCAGGCCGGCGACGCGGGCATGCACCTTGTGCTCCGGCAGCGTGTCCAGGCCGATGACGCGCAGCTCGATGGCGGCCAGTTCGACCGGGATGCGCAGCCCGTGGCGCGCCTGGAAGCGCGTGTGCGAGCGTTGCGTGACCTTCAGCAGCGGCGTGCTGAACGCCTGGGCGACCACGGCCGCGCTGCCGCGCACGCGCACGCCGTGGCCGTTGGTCGAGACGATCGTCAGGCCGCGCGCGGTGAGCGCGTCCTTCACGGCGGCGATGTCCTCGGGCTTGGGACCGAAGCGCTGCATGAACTCGGCCGGCTGCAGCCACTGGTGGTAATGCCCCGAGTTCTGGTCGTGCTGCTGCGCGATCAGCGCGTCGAGCTGGGCCGCGTGACGCAGCGGCAGGGTGACGCCGAACTCCACCATGTCCTGCGCGGACGCCGCGGCGACCGTGGCCGGGGCTTCGGCGCGCGTGGCGGCGGCGCGCAAGGGCGCCGACACGGCGGCCTGGCTGGTGAACATCCCTGCGGCGCAGAGTGCTGCGGCCGTGATCCGATTGATTCGCATGTGATCCCTCTTGTGGTGAGAAACAAGCTACGGAGCAAAACGGGTAGCCGGAAAAGTCTCACGTCGGGGCACGGTGCTGTCAATGTCAAACGTGGGGCGGACTATCCCTATCCGTGGAACGCCCCGCCCATTTGCGCCGGCGTCGGCTAGGCGGCCGAGGGGGCCGTGCGCGCCTGCACGTTGCGCAGCGTGCGCACGCTCACGACGTAGGTGTTGGCCATCATGTCGCCGAGCCGCTGCTTGTTGGTGGACATCGAGACGGCGATGCCCGCCGGGACACCGCCCATCAGGAACGGGTTGACCTCGAAGAGCCGCATCAGCGTGCGCGTCAGCACCTGAACCAGGTTGGGACGCGCGCCGTGCACGTTGACGACGATGGTGCCCGTGATCAGCTTGCCGAGCGTACGGCCCCACGCCCACTCGCCGACGACGAAGTAGCCGACGGCCAGCAGCAGCCACACCGCCACAGTGGACTGGTAGAGCGCGTTGCCCAGCAGCCAATCCGGTGCCAGCAGGCAGCCGCAGGCGACGACCAGGTCGATCCAGCAGCCGATCCAGCGGCGCAGCAGCAGGTTGTCGCCGGCATGCGTCGCGATGCCGTGCATGGATGCGCCGGCGTCGGGCGCGTCGGGGGCTATCGAGCTCATGGTGTTCCTTCCTCAGGTGGGTCGTGTAGTGCGGCATATTGTGTCCGCTGTCGAGCAGGGCCGGGTGGAACCGGGGAGGGCTGTCGAGCAGTGTCACGGCATCGTCACATCGGGTCACGACACTGCCGCGAGCCATGGGCGCGGCGAGGGTCGCGCCGTCCAGTCCCGCCGAGTCGTTCGGCTCCCACCACAATGATGGATCCCCGATGCCGACCTTCTCGTCGACGATTGCGTACGCGCGCGCCCCGTTCATCCTCGTCCCGCTGCTGGCCCTGCTGGCCGCGGCCCAGGCGCAGGCCGCCGGCTTCTCGATCAGCGGCACGTCGAACGCGGCGCAGACACTGACCGGCGGCACCGGCTCGGTCGCGGCGGGCGCCAAGCTCGACGTCCACGACGGCAACATCGCCATCACCGTCACGGGCAACAACGCGACCATCGACAACCAGGGCACCCTCCTGCAATCGGGCACCGGCTCGAACGCCAATCGTGCCATCCGCGACAACACGGGCGTCAGCGCGCTGGTGATCAACAACGGCAGCGCCATCAACGCCGGGGCGTTGATGCAGACGGCCGACGGCGACGTCGTGCAGATGAACAAGGCCAAGTCCAGCGTCACGCTGAACAACTACGGCTCGATGATCTCGTCGAACGCGTCGGCCGGCGGCAGCCAGGCGGTGGACTTCAACGCGGTGACGGGCGCCAACGTCGTCAACAACTACGCGACGGGCCTGCTCAAGGCGCTGGAGGCCGACGCGGTGCGCCCGGGCCTCAACGGCACGGTCAACAACGCGGGTCGCATTCTTTCGGTGACGACCACCGGCGGCAGCAGCGACGGCGTGGACGCGCAGGCCAACTCCGGCGTCACCGTCAACAACAACGCCGGCGGCACGATCGAAGGCGGGCGCCACGGCATCACCGGCGGAGCGCCCGACGCCAACACGACCTTCACGACGACCGTCGTCAACCTGCTGGGCGCCACGATCCGGGGCGACAACGGCTCGGGCATCAACCTCGACGGCTTCAACGCGAAGCAGTCGGCCACGGTGACCAATGGCGGCCTGATCGTGGGCGGCGGCGTCACCGGCGACGGCGACGGCGTGGACGTGGACGGCCTGGTCACGCTGATCAACACCGGCGTGATCCGCTCGCTCAATGCCGTCCCGGGCAAGGGCGAGACGGCGGCCTTCAGCGAAGGCATCAGCGTCGGCGGTGGCGCGATCACGAACTCGGGCCTCATCGAAGGCCTGGTCGCGGCGGGCAACGCCGGTGGCAAGGGCATCGGCATCACGCTGACCGGCAACGACATCCTGGACGCGCAAGGCAACGCGACGGGCCAGCGCAACGGGATCTACGCCAACAGCGTGGTCACCAACCAGGCCGGCGGCACGATCCGCGGCCAGAATGGCTCGGGTATCGTCATCAAGGGCAACGCGACGCCGTTCAGCACCACGATCGCCAACAACGCCGGCGCCACGATCCAGGGCGGCGGCACCACCGATGCCGCGATCCAGGCCGGCCTCGATCCGGTGACGATCGCCAACGCGGGCAAGATCGACGGCTCGAGCAGCGGCCGCGCGTTCGCCGGCGCTGGCGGCAAGGTGACGTTCAACATCAGCGGCGGCGCGGCCGTGGTGCTGGGCGACATCGACGGCGGCCCCAACGGCGCCAACAAGATGACGATCTCGCCGGGCGCCGGCAACACCTTCGCCTACGCGTCGGGCATCGCCAACTTCGACACGGTGGAGATCGCCAGCGGCACCGTCATCCTGTCGGGCCACAACGTCTATACCGGCACGACCACGGTCGACGCCGGCGCGACGCTGGTGCTGGACGGCGCGAACCGCCTCGCCACCGCCGGCAAGCTCGACCTCGAGGGCGGTGCGCTGAAGTTGGTCGACGTGGCCGGGGCCAACGGCCAGGCCTTCGCCGTGCTGTCGCTGGGCAAGGACTCGGCGATCGACCTCGGCCACTCGTCGCTGACGTTCGACGCGCTGGGCAACGTCGTCGCCGGCAAGACGCTGGCGATCACCGACTACCTGGCTTCGGCGTCGCCCGACTACGCGATCCGCTTCCTGGGGGATGTCACCGGCAACGCCGCGTTCCTGGCGCTGATGGGCGGCACGTCGATCGACAGCCTGGCCGTGCGCTACCACTTCGACGGCGCGTACACCGACGTCACCGCCGTACCGGAACCCGCCAACGTCGCGTTGCTGCTGGCCGGCCTGGGCCTGCTGGGCGCTGCTGCGCGGCGTCGCAAGGCAGGCCAGGCCGCCGCGAACGCCTGAACAGGCGCTGCGCACGACTCTCAAGGGGGCTTCGGCCCCTTTTTTCATGGCCGGCCGCTCGACCGTGACACGGCGCCGCGCGGCGCTTGAAAACCCGTGCACTGGCCCGCAACTGCGCGTCGGGCGACAATACGCGTTTTCCCGCCGCTTCCCGGCCGGGCGGGCGCTGTCGCGACGTTTCCCCTTCGACCCAGACCAAATCGGGCACTACTCATGGAAAAGCAAACTCTCTCATTCCAGGCCGAGGTCAAGCAGATCCTGCACCTCGTCACGCACTCGCTGTACTCGAACAAGGAAATCTTCCTGCGCGAGCTGGTGTCGAACGCGTCGGATGCCTGCGACAAGCTGCGCTTCGAGGCGATCGACCATCCGCAGTACCTGGAAGACGCGCCCAACCTGGAAGTGCGCATCTTCTTCGACGCCGAGAAGAAGACACTCACGATCCGCGACAACGGCATCGGCCTGTCGGCGGAGGAGGCCGTGGCGCACCTGGGCACGATCGCCAAGAGCGGCACCCGGGAGTTCATGGCCAAGCTCGAAGGCGACCAGAAGAAGGACGCCTCGATGATCGGCCAGTTCGGCGTCGGGTTCTACTCGGGC
>Ga0307516_10007951_pt1 | contig 12072 bp, 15 predicted proteins | sample 19_EM_MG_FD_203310 | JGI IMG/M metagenome (GOLD analysis project Ga0307516, IMG submission 203310) | Populus trichocarpa ectomycorrhiza microbial communities from riparian zone in the Pacific Northwest, United States - 19_EM | ecosystem: Host-associated > Plants > Roots > Unclassified | place...
ATATAGGACACAAAGACTTACCTGAAGGTGTGAGTGTTGCTTAGGAGTAGATGGTGAAAGTAGAAGACAAGAAGTGTTAGATCATATTCACATGCCTAATGTGGTATATATACAAACATAAGAGTGATGTTCACATGTTACTGATGTGTGACATATGATCACATGACTATCTACTGGCTGCCCTCTAATGGCGCCATTATACATTGTGGCTGTAAGGCGCATGCCATAAAGGCAGGTCGAACTTCCCAAGTTCAACACTCCCCAATGCTAAGCAGTGGGTACGCACATGAGCATAACGAAGAAGGAGAGCCTATGATGGAAGAGATATATATACCGTGGTTGGTGGTGTTGACATTCACTCTAGGAACTCTAATCCGAGTTCTCCTTGGTACTTGAGGAACTTGACGGAACCCAGGTTCTTTGTAAACATGTCTGTGGGGTTTTGATCACCGTTTATGAAAAAGACACAAGCATACTTTCGGGAGATGACCTCCCTAACATAATGATATCGGATGTCAATATGTTTGGAGTGTTGCTTGGTGATGGGGTTGGATGCGATGAAGATTGAACCTTGATTATCCCCGCAGACCAGGATTGGCTTGAGGCTGTATCCAAGCTCCCCCATAAGGGTATGCATCCAGACAACTTGGCGACTACAATTGGAGAGCACCATGTACTCAGCTTTGGTGGAGGACAAGGCAACGGTTTTCTGTGCCTTTGTTGTCCAGGATATGAGACCACCTGCCAATTTGATGAAGTAACCTGAGGTGGACTGTCGCGTGTTCACGTTGGAGGCCCAGTCCGAGTCTGTACATGCATTGAGTCCCTGACCAGACGCACCATCATACCTGAGTCTGTAGTTGGGGGTGCCAACAAGGTAATGGCAAATGCAGAGCGCATGACTCAAATGGTCTTCCATTGGGTTGGCAGTGAACTGTGCCATTTTGGTGACCGCAAACGAAATGTCTGGTCTAGTACCAAGCATGAGGTAGAGCAAAAAACCAATTACGGTTTGATATTTCTTCTGTAGCTCTGGGTCTGCTGCCTTGTCTAAAGATTTTACTGGCGAATAACCAACAGGGAGAGGAGTGGAAACAGCCTTGGCGTTAACCATTCCACATTGTTGCAGCACGGCCTGCAGATATTGCGCTTGGTCAATATAGATACTTTGACCAGCACGGCCTATGCGCATATGGAGGAACTCTTTCAGCTCCCCCAGGTCTCTTGACTCCCAACGTTCCATAAACCTCTTTTTCATTGTTTCGACTGCGGCTTTTGACGGCCCGAGGAATATGGCGTCATTGACATAAACAACTGCGATGATGAACGTTTGGGAGGCCTCGTCAAAACACTTGAAGAGACCTGCATCTGAGTCTAGGTTGATGAATCCTAGCTCTTCCATTGACTTCTTTAGGGCTTGCCACCATGCAAGACCTGCTTGCTTGAGACCATATAAGGCACGGCAAAGTCGGAGGACGTGCCTTTCTTTACCTCTGGCATGGAATCCTTCTGGTTGTTCCATGTATATCTCCTCCTCTAATTCCATGCAGAGGTAGGCATTTTGAACGTCGAGACCAGAGAGGAACCAACCCTCAAGTGCAGCCAATGCAAGGATGAGGTGCACAGTCTCGAATCGTACAACAGGGGAGAAGATTTGGTCGAAGTCTTTCCCTTCAACCTGAGAGAAGCCCTTTGCTACAAGGCGGGCTCTCTTTCTACCATCGGGTTTAACATCGAATACCCATCGGTTCTTAATAACCCTGTAGCCGCTGGGGCGCACCACCATGTCAAAGACGTGTCACTTGGTGAGGGTTTCTATCTCCCGTTGGCAGGCAGCTTGCCATTCCTCTAGTTAGCCAGCAGGAAGTCCAATCATGTCCTTATAGGTCCACTCTTTTGGTTCTTTTTCTTCGCAGACTGGAACGGCTTTGGAAACAAGGAACGACAGGAAACTAACTCCCCCTTCCCGGGAGACTCTGGAGACGACAGCCCCCTTGTCCTCGGAGGGGGAGGGAGACCCAAGCATTTCGCGGGTCTCATTCTCAGAGTCGTTTGACTCGTCGTCGTCTCCTCTTTCCTCATCACTACTGTAGTAGGGAACCGAGTTGGGGACAGGAACTCCCCCGGGAATGTTCTGTCAGCGAGGACGACTAGACTCCTCGCCAACAACTTTTTTCCAATCCTTTTGACGGAGGATGTCCTTCTCAACCTCAACAGGATGTTTCTTCCTGTAGATGTTACTCTCAGTGTATCGTTCAGGAACGGTTTTCTTCCTGGTGGATTTTTCCCTGGGAGGAGGTAGAGCAGCCGGTTGGGGCTTTCGCTGGGGAGGCTTGGATGGACCAGGTTCGTTGGGGGGTTGATCTAGCTGCATCTGTCTGCGCTGGACGTTCTCAGGGGTAGGAGGACGATCTTGCCAAGCAGAAGTACGGGGAGGAGGCATTCTCATACCGTGCTGTTGCGAGGGAGTAACCCCAACGTCTTGTAACTTCCGATCCAGTTCTTTTTGAGCCTCAGATATGACCTTTCTCGACGTTCGGGAAAAGAGGTGAGATGTGTCATCATCATCTTCCATGCTGGGAGGAGAACAATGACAATCGTCACCACCACAAGGCGCGACAGGGGGCGCAACTTCTTGCAGCCTGGTGTTGTTCTGGAGTGTCTTTTTTGGACACCTTGGAAACAGGGATTCGTCAAAGGTGGCGTGTGCAGCAGAGAAGACAATGTTGTTTGGTCCGCGCATGAAAATATAGCCCTTTCCTCCAGAATGCATACCAAGGAATACCATTAGTTCAGCCTTGGGGGCCATTTTATTCTCTTGTACTTCAGAGGGGATGAAAACATAAGCTCCACAACCTAGGACCCGGAGATGTTCAATAGAAGGTCGTTCTCCAGTAAACCACTCGTGTGGTGTACGCCATTCCAGGCATCGCATGGGGGTCCTATTGTAGACGTGAACTGCATGGTCTAAGGAAAACTCCCACCAAGAAGGTGGTAAGCGGGCTTGAAAACGCATGGTTTCAGCTTTTTCGGTAAGGGTACGAATCAGCCTTTCGGCCCATCCGTTTTGCTGGTGTACATAAGGGATGCTTTGGGAGACTTTGATTCCCTCATTCCCTAACATGTTGAGAAAAGCTTTTGACTTGTATTCTCCTCCTGCATCAGACATCCATTTAACAATATTTGTGTTGAACTGGTTTTTTACCATAGCGATAAATCGCTTTGTCACTGGTAGTGCAGCATCTTTAGTGCGCAAATTAATGGTCCAAGCGTTGGAGGAGAAGTCATCCAGGAATACGATCGCGTATTTGTACTTGTGATAAGATTCCACAGGGAAGGATTTGAGATCCGAGTGAACAAGTTCAAAGGGTTTACTCGCGTGAGTTTTGGTTGAGGGAAAGGTTTTGTTCGTTTTCTTCCCTTGTTCGCAACCTGGACAAATATGGTTTTCTGGGATTTGGATTTGGCTAGGTAACCCATTTGTATATTTCCCAATCTTATGCAGCACGTCGTTAGATGGGTGCACAAATCTTCGATGGTATGTCTCAAAATCTGGATGGAATATTTGTTCGGCAGCCCTAATGGAAGGTTTGGCGCCAAGATAAGTGCGAATTATAAATATAGTCGCTCCATCCCATCTGGGGAGGAATGTAAGAAATTCCTGTCCGTCCTGCAGCAGTGAAATGCGCTCAGTGTTTCCGTTTAACTGCAAGCCTCCTCTTAGAAAAACACCTAAGGAGAGGAGGCGCATAGATAGATCTGGGACATAGAACACAGGGGCGATCCTAACCATGTGTTCGGATCCTTCAACAGCCATCATGATTGTTCCTTTCCCAATGATTTGGGTATTCGCAGAAGTGGCTGTATTGGCGGTGATGTTTTTCTCCAGTGGTGTGTAATCGACAAAGTCATTCATGTCACTGGTGAAATGAAGGGATGCACCAGAATCAAGGATCCAGTCAACTCTGTTCATATGGTCCTCAGCAGCAAATTCGCTTATCACGTTTGGGCAGCAAAATATATTCTCTACATTGGGCATAACACTTGTGGTAGTAATCGTAGCATGAGTTGTGTTATACCCTGTTAGGAGAAGATTAGTAGGGTCCAGAGGAGAGGCTAATCTCGCGCGCTGTGAGCTGGGACCAGCAGAGTTATCCAAGAACATTTTGACGTCGTCATCATCAGAACTCCAGTAGAGGGAAACCTCATCGTCGCGTCTAACCCTGGGGCGTTTGTTGGGTCGACTCAATGACCTTTGTTGGGTCAACTCAATGACCTTTGTTCCTCTTTAGTCCTTTCAACGACCTCAAGCCTTTTAACCATTTCAATGGTAGGCTTAACACCAATGCGGTGTGCCAAGGAGAGGGCGTTGGTGAAGTTCGGATAGACCGAACGAGGAACATCAGGAACGACGATGGGGGAAGCGATCTCGCCAAAAACAAAGGAAGGGGCGGGAGACGGAGCGCGTTCTTCAATAGGCCTTGCGGCCTGTTGTTGCTGGTTCTGCTTATTCTTGCCAGCGCGTGTTCCCCTGAAGGTTCCTCCACGGCCTCCTTGTCCTCCTCTCCAACTTCCTTGTTGAGAGTTCTGGTTGCCCTGTCCCTGTTCCTCTTGTTGAGGTTGTTGTTGTTGTTGTTGGAACGACGGAGGGGGACCAGAATGCTGGACGGCGCTTATCTTTCTGGCAGCCTGAGGTTGTTGGGGGCGATTGTTCTGAACGGGACTACACTGTTCCCAAGCAAGGATGGCCTTGTGTTTGATATCGTCGGTTGTGAGGTCTTCGATATTGTCAGTTTGACAGATGGACTGAACCAACGCGGTCATTTGGTATGGGAGCTTGGAGACAAGAATCATAGCTTGGAGATGAGGAGGAATGGCGCATTTGGATGCTGCCATTCTGGTGAAACCAATGAGGATAGTATCGATGGTGAGAGTGGGATCGGTGTTTCTGGGGATGACAACATCCATAGCCCCTTTGAGTTCTTTGTACGTGGCTGCGATCCCAGGTTTGCCATAAGTCTTTTCGAGGTATTCCCAGGCCAAGGAAGCGAACATGGTGTTAATGTCAGTGTTCTCCTTGACGGTCTTCTGGAGGAGGTTCAAGACGGTTGTAGCGATGGTTGGATGAAGACGGAGCATGATGTTTCCAAGAGCTTTGTGGTTGATGTCGAACCAGATGTCAATCTCAGACTGGTTCTTGGGGGGTTTGGATGTATCTTCAGTGGTCTCGGTTTCCCCTAGTTTGATAGTAGTGGTTTTGGTCTCGTAGTCAGGAGCAGGGAATTTATTTTGAATGACTTTCCATTGACCTTGGGAAAGAAGATAGTTCATCATCATCGGTCGCCAGGCCTGCCAGTTCATGGAACCGTTTAAGACAGGCACAAGGGACATGAGGGTGGAGGACATCGTTGGTTTCTGAATGATGAGGAGGTCAGCGTATGTACGCGCCAAACATGATAACAGAAAGCAGAAAGCCTAAGTAACACGAGGGAGATCCCCTTGGCCGTCGCAGCGAACTTGTCTCTGGACAATGGCGTGTAAACACCTTATGTCTCCCCCGCCATAAGGCAGGGTTTTGCCGTTGGTAGATGTTAATCGACTACCCTTCCCATAAACAAGAGGCATAGTGGTTAGACCACAGGCGTTGTCATCATCGGGCCCTACGAACATGACACTCATTGCCAGAGAACAATAGCCCAGAGGGTCATAGGTTCTCACCCTGCGTGCACAATGGCAGCGCAATAGCAGCTAGTTTGTCTGCAGCGTCATGGACGCGCAATACAACAGCGCTCAGGTAAAGCAGAGTGTTGTCTGGCACAATGCAGCCATAGAGGCGCAATAAATGCAGCAGACATAGGGTATCCTGCAATGCAGCCATAGAGGGGCGCAAGTGTTGAGCGTAGACGCAGTACAACTATTCGTCTAGCAGAGAGGTCGCCAACACAGAGTCGCTACTAGATAGGCGCATGGTGACCAAGGTGAGCAGTGTGCTACACCAAAGGTGCAAGGAGCTGGTTACCTGGGCTCATAACCTGTTGAGCAGATGCGAGGTCAGCGCCAGACAGGACACAATGACTTACCTGGTAAGGGTGAGAGGGTTGCTAGTGGATGGTGAGAGTTAAGAGCAAGAAGTGTTAGATCATATTCACACGCCTAATGTGGTATATATACAAACATAGGAGTGACGTTTCACACGTTACTGATGTGTGACATATGATCATGTGACTATCTACTGGCTGCCCTCTAACGGCGCCATTACACAATGCGGCCATAAGGCGCATGCCATAAAGGCGGGTCGAACTTCCCGAGTTCAACAACCATCTGTGCCAATTTAACATCAGCATGGACTTACGGGGATCGCTCTACAAACTGAGGAAGAAAGTGAAACACCTAGGAAGCCAATGCAAATCAGACAGACTGGTGGCTGACATCGATGCGGAGAGTGTTAACCCAGGAAATTCTCTCCTGGAACCAGAGTCTCATATTGTAGCGGGTGATGGGGAAGGGAGCTGAGCCGATGCAGATGGACAGCAAATCTACTTGACAGATCAACCTCCACAACCAGATGAACTGTGAGTAGATGTTGAAGGGAGGGAAGTTGGCCAGAGGCATCCACACCTGCACTTGGCCATTGAGGGAAGTGGTCCTGGTGCAGGAGGGGATGGTGCTGATGAAGAAGCAGATGGGCCTCCAATCCCGCTCAGTGGGGAACCGGATGGTGTGTGAATGTGGTTATTTTGGTTACTTCCTCTGATGGTTTCCTCAGATGGTGTATATGCCTCCGTTGTTTCTGATCACGTACAAGAATTTCCTCAGCCTGGCAAGGGTGCCAAACCAAGACCTGCTGGGGATGAGAACAAATCAGGCTGGAAATTTACTGCGTCTGCCACAGTCAGATTACTCTGTGGGGTAATAGACTCCACAAATGGCTTTGGTCTGCTCAAATCTGTTGCTGGAGGTCTCTACCTTGTCCTAGAAAATTGTGAGGTATGAGATCCCCACCACACCTCCAACATACAATACTTACAGTCATTCTAGGGAACAGAGGTGGATAAACAGGCCATAGAATGGTTGACTCCCAGGGTCAAAGTGCTCTCTGAATCACTTTGTACACCTATACCTCCAGGGGATGTCAATGAGAAAGAGAGGGAGAAAAAATTGGAATGGTGAGCCTGTTCTCCTTGGCTTGAGAATCAAGTCTGACACAAGGATTGCTAGGAAATTAGAGGATGTCTGTCAGAGTCTGACCCTGTTAGCAGAACAAGGGGAGGTCATGGGATTCCTTACCAACCCTGAAAATGCACAGAGGATTAACAGTTTGGTGGACGATATCCATGAAGCACTAATGGATTACCAGGTTTGTTTGTTAAACTGTTTGTTTCTCTCATATCTGATGTTTGCATTAAACTTTATTGCAACAGGATATCTACAACAAGAGTTGTCAATGTATTGTGAGTCTCCACCCCTTTCCATTTTATCCTCATGGGTTGATCCATGGACAGGAATCAGCAGACCTTTGTCAGGGCGGACCTCAGTGGTCACCTGAAATACAGTCAACGCTGGTCTGGAGTTCGTGCTGGGGTGCTACTGGGGGCGCAGGGCGCAGTACGCAGAGGGAAGAACAGAGGAGGGTTGTGAGAGCAAGAGGGAACAAGGGAGAAGTCGGAGTCACTCGGGACCAATGTTGTGTTTGGTGAGAACTGAAGGAGTATCCTGAGTTGACAAAATCTGCAGAATGACAGCGACTGTCTACCCCTATATATAGGGACCGAGTTTAGGGCAGGCAGTGCGCACAGACCATGTATCAACCAAAGATGGGAACAAACAAAGAGGGGCGTGTGAACAGGTGATGAGTAAGAACTGAATGAGAGTGAGTAATCATCTGATGAAACGTGGGAACGAAAGATAAGGAGAACAATAATGAGATAAGGAGTGTGAGAGAATAAACCCATAAGGGGGAAGGTCATTTTGATGAGGATGAAACGATCACCGGGGTTTGATCAAGGCCGAGGTCTAGATGTTGATGGGCTGTGTCTAGACCGAGCTAAGGGTTGAGGGTTTGATGAACCTGAAACAATCACCGGGGATTGATGAGAGCCATTGAATGGACATGGGCACAGATGGGTGCTGTTCATATAGGGGTGGGTGGTGATGGTTTATGGGCGCGGTGGGAATGATGGAGTATTGTTGCGCCGAAGTGGGAAACATATAAGGACTGCTCATTGGTCGGCAAGTCCCCATCATTTCCCACTCAGCCACTTCTACCAACACCAACCAACTACACCAATCCCAGCATGTCCTTCAACAACTCTTCTTCTTGTATGGACAACGTCCTCGGCATGATCCATGGGGAATCCTCCACCATCCCTCCTTCCCATTACAAGGCTCCGGCCCGTACTCCCGCTTCTTGTCCTCGGGGTCGTCAGACTCCGAAACCCCCTTGTACTTCCGGTTTTCCTCGTCAGCCAGTCACCCCCACCATTGCCTTCAATGTCAACGGCTACAAGCTCCGCAGGGGAGATCACTTCCTCCCTTATCCTCTCCTTGCTGAGGTCAGCGGACAAACTCAGAGCAAGTCCGTTCGCCACAACAGGTTCAAGGATCTCTACCTGCGAGACTTTGTTCATGCCAGCAAGATGATTTGGAGGGACAGGTATAGGAATGTGGAGTCAACCCACTTCCAGGAGGAGATGATGGCTCAGGGTTTGGCGATCGAGCACATGGAGGTTGACCCGGTTCCTGAGGTGGCAGATACCTGTTTGGGGTTTACTGTGGTGGCAATGGCTGAAGTCTTCTCTGAGTTAGAGAAGCGTGACGAAGAGGTGGGAATCTGGATCCTGAGATCGCTTTAGAGTTTGCTGACCCTGTTCCTCTTAGAATTTGGAGTTGAAGAACAAGGTGAAGACCTTGGAAAAGCATTGTCTCGAGATGGCCGACAGGTGTGAGGATTTGACGGGGAAGTATGAGTCGATGTTGAGGAGGACGACCCAGGTGGAGATGTCCGTGGGTATTCTGAGGAGTAGGTTTGAGACCTATCCTCCTCAACAGTTTGACTTGACGGTCTTGGAAGAGGACGTCTTGGATACCCCTATCACTTTGGGGAATCACGTGGTGGCCTCTGGGCCTAGGACCTTGGAGGAGAGGATCGAGTCGGGTCGGGACTGGGAGCAGTGGTTGGCGAGTGTGGAGGATATTGAGGAGGAAGAGAGGTTGGTGGCCAAGGCAAAGGAGACTGCCAAGGCTTGGGTTGACTCCCTTGTAGGGGACGTCAACATCGCTCCAAAATAGATAGTCCTCTGTACTGTCTTCCCATGGGCCAAAAGTCTCTAGCCCGAGCAATCCGAGATGACCAAGTTTGCCTTCTAATCAAAATGACCAAAAGAAGATAAAAGATAAGATAAAAAGGTGGGGTGAAAAGATAAGATAAGATGTGATAAAGATTGTATAGAAAGGGAAGGAAAAACATGTCATGGGTTGAGTGAACGAGTGTGGGCGCTTGGGACTTAGGCAAAGAAAAGGTGGAAAACGACGAAAATCATGACAGCCCCTTCTCCCTTGGGTGACCCCTGCATTCAATACATCCACAACACTCCTTGGTGTCTCTATGAGACCTCCTTAGACCTCTGGATTGGCTACCAGGCCCATATGGGGAAGAGAGAAGCTGGCAGGAAGATCCCACCCTGACAGATGTCAGACAGGAGTCCCTCTGTTCACAAATGGAGAAGCTCATTGTTGGTCCACTTGAAGCCACCCATATCCCAACCCTCATAATCATTGATGCCCTTGATGAGTGTAAGGATGATGAACCTGCATCTGCTATCCTATCAATACTCTCCCACTACACAGGTGAGATACCTGATGTCAAATTCTTCATCACTGGAAGGCCTGAACCCAGAATTCACTCTGGATTTCACTTGAAGTCACTCCTCCCCATCACAGAGGTCCTCAAGCTTCATGAGGTCAAGCCTGAAACAGTGAACAATGACATCAAGCTCTTCTTCCAAACACAGTTAACCAACATTGCTGAAAACCAAAGTGACTGTAACTCTGCTGGAGACTGGCCAAGTCCAACTGATGTTGAGATCCTGTGCAAGAAGGCAGCTGGGTTTTTCATCTATGCATCAACTGTTATCAAATTTGTTGCATCTGAAAACCACAAACTCACCAAACAGCTGAACCTTATCATCTCATTCCCACAAAGGACTTCTCATGAAGGGAGGTCTGGAATTGACCTCCTTTATACCCAGGTTCTGGAGCAAGCAGTCAAGAATGTGGGTTTTGATGATAAACAACTTCATTCCTATTTAGGACTGTAGTTGGGGCAGTGTTGCTTGTGTTTAACCCTCTTTCAGCAGAGGCACTCTCAGGCCTCCTGAAGGTATCTGACATCTCCACTACTCTCCGTTCCCTCCATTCTCTCCTCCTTGTCCCAACAAGCAACATTGCTCCTATCCGTGTTTTTCATAAGTCATTCCCTGACTTCCTTACAGACCAAGGATAATGCACCAACCACCGGTTTTTTGTAGACCCCTCAATTCACCACAGAGATGTCTTACTTTCATGCCTCAATGTGATGAATGGAAAGTTAAAGAAGAATATCTGCAAACTGGATGACCATGTCTTTATCAGCAAGGTTGAAGATCTGCCCATATGCAGAACAACTTATATTGGGGATGCATTGAAGTATGCATGCCACTTCTGGACAAATCACCTTATGGGGATCCCAGGTAATAGCCCAAGTGTTGAGGAAGTGCAGAAAGCAATCACCAAGTTCTTTAAAGAGTGTTTGTTGTTTTGGATTGAGACCCTCAGCCTCATGGGAGCCCTCAATGTTGGTGTTCATGCTCTAAATGATGTACAGTGATGGTATACGATGGTGAGTTGTGCAGAGCATCCATTAAGAAACCTTTCCTTATGCTTGTTTAGACAGGAGTTTCCTGCAAGTGGGCAAATGGTAGCCAACACCTCCTCTTGGAACACTTTGATGTAATCTGTGACTGTCCTTCCCAGATATATCATTCTGCCCTCCCACTTTCCCCTACCCCATCTTGGCTTTGTGAGTGTTATAGTATGGACCTCTCACAAGAGGCTAAGGTGGTCCAGGGGCTTCCATCTAGATGGGGAACATGTGTCTGCACAGTCACATTGGATACCTACACAAATGGACTTATGTGCTGGAGAGATACTATTGCAGTTGGCTTGAGATCTCATATAATTATGCTTGATGGGATCACAGGCAGCCAGGCAGCTATTCTCTCTGGGCACACTAATGCAGTGACGTCTCTCACCTTCTCATTGGATGGAGTATCACTTGCATCTGGAAGTTATGATAACACCATCAAGCTCTGGGATGTACAGACTGGTGGGGTTATCAAGACCTTCCATGGCCATACAGATGCTATCTTTTCTGTTTCCATCTCAGCAGATTGCACCACAATAGCTTCTGGGTCTGGTGATAAGTCAATTCATTTGTGGGACATTCAGACAAGGGAGTGCCACTGTGTTATGGAGCAACAGGGAGGAGTGAAAAGTGTTAGCTTCTCCCCAACAGACTCTCAGCACCTCATATTTACATTTGATGGTAAAGTCCAGCAGTGCAATACTGATGGTCACAAAATCAACCCTGCACATGGTGGAGAACATGTTGCTTTCTCCCCAGATGGCATCCAATATAGTTCATGTCAAGCAACAGAAGTTGAGGTTTGAAACTCTGATTCTGGAGCAATTGTGGCCAAATTCCCTGTAGCTAGTGGCAAAATCAACCCCTTCTGTTTCTCCCCTGATGCCAGGCTTCTAGCTATTGGCACTAATCATACCATCAATATTTGGAACATCACTGGCTCAAACCCTCATCATCACTCTACAAGCAAAGGATAATATCACTATCTCAAGTGATTCAGATGGGGTGGTGAGGACCTGGGATGTCTCAACTGGCCTCTGCAAGGAATCCTTCCAAACCCCAGCCAAAGGGCACTACATGAGGGATATCTGGCTGATCAACAGCAGGTTAAAACTTGTTTGGTGGGCAGACCAGAAGATTCATATCTGGGATGTACAGAAGGGGGAATACCT
>Ga0307516_10007952_pt1 | contig 12068 bp, 12 predicted proteins | sample 19_EM_MG_FD_203310 | JGI IMG/M metagenome (GOLD analysis project Ga0307516, IMG submission 203310) | Populus trichocarpa ectomycorrhiza microbial communities from riparian zone in the Pacific Northwest, United States - 19_EM | ecosystem: Host-associated > Plants > Roots > Unclassified | place...
ATTTTCACCGGACCTGACCTAGTCCTAACTCCGGTCATTCCTTGTCTGCTATTAGGTTGTTTACTTGTCACCGTATGTACTCGACCCTAGTTTCTACTTAGTATAAGTACCCTCTAGTTTATCTTGTACACCTCAGTCTGAAATCAACTTAGTCACTACTCCAGTCTCTATCTGTCTCTGTCTCTGTCTCCGCCTCGATCATCTTGACCAGAACCTACGCAAGGGATCAACACTCGTTATCCTTAGTCGTTGAATCCAAGCGGTCACCAACTCCAGCTGGACTAACTTCGTGTCCAGCCCCCTGCTCTTGTCCTTCATCCGCTTTTGTCCGGACTTGACCGGACCCCCTACCGGAGTAGACCCGGACTTGACAGTATTTCAGACTCACACTTGTGTGGGTTCACTATACAAAACTTCATACGCACATCTAGTTCCATCCCCTTATGACCATGACTACATGTTCTCGTGCTCGTACCACTGCAGCACTTGCTGAAGAAGCAGGTGCAGTAAATGATCTCCATCTCTCTGCCGCCCAACAAGCCCTGTATAACTGCAGGCAACCTCTGGCTTCCATTAGCCAATTCCGGAGCTTCACAGCTCAAAACCCCACAGCGTCTGTGACTCCGCATCGAGATGCTGCGTCTCAGAGCCTTTGTGGTTCTGCAGACTTAGGTCACCATGAATCTGTCTCTGGTGATTGGTTTCCCTATCATTGCGACTCCACCCTGGAGCATCGTGAACCCGGTCATTTCCAATGGTTCGGCCCTGAGGATGGTCCCGGAGATGATCTGGACGACCCTGGAGATGACAACAACAACAACAACAACAACGAATTCCTCGATGCCACGAAAGAGCTAGACCCTAGTCTGGCTGTCTTCCACAATCTCACCGTTGCTGTCAATCGCCTCTCCCGTTCCTCCCACCGGACCAATGACTCCTCCTCCTCCCATACCAAAGTCTGTGAACCGGACACCTTCGATGGTATGGACCCAAAAAAGCTCAGGACCTTCCTAGTCCAGTGTGAGCTATGTTTCCAGGATCGAGCCAAGGCATTCCGCCTTGATAGGGCAAAGGTAACTTTTGCCCAATCATATCTAAAAGGGATGACTCTAGAATGGTTTGAACCAGACCTGCTGAACTCTGGTGATCTGGCTGACTGTCCACACTGGATGGCAAGTTGGGTCCACTTTGTTGCTGAGCTCCAGAGTACCTTTGGACCTCACGACCCCATCGCTGATGCAGAGCATCAACTCAAGCATCTCTGGATGAAGGACGCTCACCGCGTTATGCGGTACATAGTAGACTTCAACTGACTCGCCTCCCAGGTCCAGGACTACGGAGATGGCGTGCTCCGCCGCCTGTTTTACTCCGGTCTCCCGGATCGTCTCAAGGACGAAATTGCTCGAGTTGGGAAACCCCTGACTCTACATGGGCTTTGGGCCCTTTGTCAAGAGATCGACGCACGCTATTGGGAGCGCAAAGACGAGATCTCTCGTACGACGAAGACCCAGTCCATCTCGTCCCCAACCAAGTCCTCCAACTCCGGAGGCAACTCATCCAACTCCGGTCAGGAAAAATCCAAGACTGGCAACCCCCCCAGCCCCGGCAACACCTCTGGCTCGTGTAAGGCGACCAGCAACCAGTCCTCGTCCGGTTCCAAACTGAACTTGACCAACAAGCTTGGTAAGGACAGGAAGCTGACTGCTGACGAGCACAAACGGCGGCTTGACAACAACCTCTGCATGTTCTGTGGAGGTACCGGACACTTCATGGACAACTGTCCAAAGAAGTCCAAAAAGGCCAAGGCTCGTGCTGTGGCCGTCGCTGCTGAGTCCGGTAAGACGGACTCTACCAACTCAGGTGCCAACTCCGAGTCAAAAAAAGAGTAAGCAGCTCCCGGCCCTCTGCACAACCAGCGAGCTGTGTTGACTCTGGAAGTGCACCCAAGGAGGCCCGCCTCAATGCGTCCACTCTTTTCGACCCAAACTCTCTTATGCCTTATGTTTCCCTTTTATCTCATGATATACCTAAAATCCATGCTCTTGTGGACTCCGGTTCCATGCATTGTTTTGTAGATTTACAATTTGTGCTCAAAAACAACTTTACCTCCTATTCTGTCTCTCCCATCCAACTCCGGTTATTCAACGGTACATCAAACTTTGTAATTACTCAAGCTATCGATTTATCAGTGCAGTTCCCTGCATCCGGTGATGTCACCCCCATGACCTTTTATCTCGCTCCATTGGATTCTGAATGCTCGATTGTCCTTGGACATAACTGGCTCACCCACTATAATCCATTGATTGACTGGGTATTGAGTAGTTTAACATTCTGGACTCTTGCAGGAAGTTTGCCAGCACCCCCGTCGACTCCCTCTCCGGTTCCGCCTGGAAACACTGACTCCGGCCTCTCTGGCCAGTCTACCCCAGGCCTCGTGCCATCTGTCAACACTCCAGTTTGCACCCCCCCACACATCTCTCTAATCAATGCAGCTGCATTCGTGCGCACGTGCAGTTTAGAAGGATCCACGAAGTACCAACTCCAGCTGCGCCCTGCCAACTCAGCAAAAGCCCGGTCTTCTTCTACATCAACTCCGCTGGACTTGGGCATCGTCCCTCCGGAATATCGCGACTATGCAGACGTGTTCAGTAAGGTGAAAGCCTCTGAACTTCCCCCACATCGCAACTATGATTTGAAGATCGAGCTCAAAGAAGGTACCTCACCACCCTTGGGAACTCTTTATTCACTGTCTCCAGTTGAGCTCTCCGCTCTCCGGACTTTCATTGATGAGAATATCACTACAGGTTTCATCCACCCTACTGCTTCCTCCCACGCTGCTCTGGTCCTCTTCATAAAGAAGAAGGATGGCTCACTCCGCCTCTGCGTTGACTTCCAAGGCCTAAACAAAATTACCAAAAAGGATCGCTATCCACTCCCCCTAATCTCTGATCTATTAGACTCCCCTAGCCGTGCTAAGATCTACTCAAAGATTGACCTCCGGCACGCGTACCATCTAGTCTGGATTGCTCCAGGCGATGAGTGGAAGACTGCCTTCCATACGCACTATGGGTCCTACGAGTGGTTAGTAATGCCCTTTGGCCTCACTAACGCCCCTGCAGCATTCCAGTGGTTTGTCAACACCATCTTTGCTGACATGCTGGATGTCTGCATCGTCGTGTACCTCGACGACATCCTCATCTACTCCAAGGATATGGAGTCTCACCAGCACCATGTCCAGGAGGTACTCCACTGACTCCGGTTGCATGGCCTCTTTGCCAAACTGGAGAAATGCGAGTTCCACTCGGACTCGGTGGAATACCTTGGCTACCATCTATCCCCTGAAGGTCTCACTATGTCTCCGGACAAGATACAAACCATCTCCAATTGGCCTGAACCTCGTAAGGTAAAGGACATCCAATCCTTCTTGGGATTCGCCAACTTCTACTGGCGTTTCATTTTTAATTACTCCGACATTGTGGTCCCTCTTACCCAGCTCACCCGGAAAGATGCTCCCTGGGACTTCTCCGAGGACTGTCGACGTGCCTTCAATGCTCTCAAGCAGGCCTTCACCACTGCGCCCATCCTAACTCACTTTATTCCAGACACCCCTATCATCGTGGAAACAGATGCCTCTGACTACGCTGTCGCTGGTATCCTGTCTATCACCTGCTCCAACAGAGAGATCTGTCCGGTAGCATTCTACTCCCGGACCTTGACTGCTCTGGAGTTGAACTACAACACCCACGACAAGGAACTCCTTGCCATCTTTGAGGCATTCCGGAACTGGCACCATTACCTTGAAGGTTCTGCCTCTCCTATTGATGTTGTCACAGACCACAAGAATTTAGAGTATTTCTCTACCTCGAAAGTCCTCTCCCGCCGGCAAGCCCGGTGGTCCGAGTTCCTCTCTCAATTCCACCTTGTCATTTGTTTCTGCCCTGGAAAACTCGGTGCCAAGCCGGACGCCCTCACTAGACGATGGGACGTCTACCCCAAAGAGGGGGATAGTGGCTACGCCCGTGTTAATCCACAAAATCTCAGGCTGGTGTTCACTCAAGAACAACTGACTAACTCCCTTCGTGCAACCATTTTAGAGTTCCCGGTCCTTCGTCAAGCAGTTACCATCATGGACGTGGAAACACTCCACAACGACATCTTATCTGCTCTCCCCTCAGACCCCATTGCCCAGATCCACCTCTCAGACCCACCAGACTCTTGTTGGTCCACTGATGAGGCAGGATTCCTCCGCCTAGATGGTCTCTGCCTCCGGGTACTCCGGTACCACCATGATCACCCACTCTCTGGCCACTTTGGGCAAAACCGGACTTTGGAACTAATCTGGCGTAAGTATACCTGGCCTGGTCTCAGGACCTTCGTCAAGGACTACATCTGATCATGCACCTCCTGCACTTGAGCTAAGACACCGCGCCATCGACCCTACAGGTTACTAAAACAGCTCCCTGTTCCGGAAAGGCCTTGGAACTCCATATCCATGGACTTTATAGAGCAACTCTCTGACTCTACCGGATTCACTGCTATCCTGGTCATAGTAGATAGACTCTCTAAACAGGCCATCTTCATTCCTACTCACGACACCATCACTAGCCCGGAGCTCGCGAAGCTCTTCCTACTCCATGTATTCTCCAAGCACGGTGTCCCTGCCCACATCACATCAGATCGCAGTACCGAGTTTGTCTCCCACTTCTTCCAGTCACTCGGAAAAGCCCTCGACATGCGCCTCCACTTCACCTCCGGTTACCACCCGGAGGGCGATGGCCAGACAGAGCGATCCAACCAGACACTCGAACAATACCTCCGTGTCTACTGCAATTACCAGCAAGACAACTGGGCGGACCTACTCCCACTGGCGGAGTTCGCTTACAACAACGCACCTAGTGCTACCACCAGAGTCTCGCCATTCTTTGCCAACAAAGGTTATCATCCTAACATCTTCGTCTATCCAGAATGAGATATGACCTCTGCACGGGCTTGTGACTATGCAGTCGACCTCGAGTTGCTGCATCAATACCTTCAAGAAGAAATGGCCAACACACAACTTCACTACCAAGGTCCGGCTGATGCCAAATGTACTCTGGCACCGGACTTCAAAGTAGGTGATCAAGTATATGTGAAAGCCAAATACTTCTGGTCAACACGACCATCCAAAAAGCTATCAGAGAAGAACCTGGGACCCTACACTATCATTGCACAAGTAGGCTCCCTTTCTTTTATGCTCCACCTTCCAGACTCCATGCGTGCCGTTCACCCCATCTTCCATGTCTCCCAACTCGAACCGGCCATACCCAACACCATACCGGACTGGATACAGCCACCTCCGCCACCGGTCGAAGTAGATGGTGAACCAGAGTTTGAGATTGCTGAAATCCTCAACTCCAAGGTTGACCGTCAATGCAAATCATGCAAGCTTTTGTACTTGGTACGTTGGTCCGGTTATGAAGGGACTGATGAAGAAACATCCTGGCTTCTCACCACTGAATTAGGCAACGCTACGGAACTACTAGAAGATTACCATGTCCGGTACCCGGACAAACCCGGACCACTCACATACATGTAGTATTACTCTCGCCTCCGTTTCTTATCTATTTCTCTTGTCTGTTTCACTCTGTAATATCACTCACTCTCAAATCAAGGCCACTTTCTTATAAACAAAAGTAAGAACTAGTTTACATTTCTATTTACAAGGCGCCGGACCGGACCACCTACTCTGGCGCAGGACCTTCCTGCTCCTCCAGGTCCTTCTGGAGCTCCCCCAACTCCTGGTCGATCTCCTCCGGATCGACCTCCTCCTCGCTCTCCTCCTCCGACACAACAAACTCCAAGGTAAAAAACCGGCACTCCTTGAAAAATGTTTCGAGGCCGGCGCTGAGTCAGTCGTTGGACTGGGATACAGACCGTGTGGAGTCCGCAATCCGGGCCATCTGTGTTGAAAGTCCTACTTTGTCACTACCATTCTCTAGGCTTACATGTTAGTTTCCTTATTTGTGCGACGAGTATCCTTACGTAAGCACGGAGGATTTTTCATCCGCTCAAGGACTCTTTTCACCTCAGTGTTCCAAACCAGACACTGAGATAAGACATCTAGTCACACTTTCATTTACTTAGTACTAACTTACTTAGTTTGCCTCTGAGCTAGCTAGTTCCCTGCACGAGCCATCTAACAAAAGGTTATGAGCCCTGGTGGCCTATACTACTAGACAAGCAAACTGTGCTATCAAGACTACACCTACTCGAAAGATGTCCGCCCCATTCTCGAAGGGAAACAGTCAATCGCGCTCCTTATAAGCAAGATCTTCCGAAACGCGCTCGCGGACAACGAGTCTATGGAAACTAGTCTAAACTCCATATGGCAGAAGGCCAGTGTATTAAAAACACCCGGCCGGCCGCTCAAAGACCCACTCGCCACAATTGCTATGGAAATCTTGCGCCCGCCAACCTATTCACCTCTTTGGACCATTTTAATGGCCGCTGATGACAAACTCACTCGAAGAACTCATTTGGCTCTCGACGCGAAGACAACGGGACGATCTAGAGGGAAAAGGAAGGGAAAAGGTAGTCAAGAGATAAAAGGAAAAAAGTCAAGCACTTACTGCTCAAAGAGCGGCCAAACCGATGACGAACGGTGGGCGAAGAACACCACTACCCGCTCCAAGGAGAAAGATGACGCATCGAAAGAGGAAACGGAAGAGAAGGGATTAGCGGCTCGTGTCGCGAATATGGGATCAACCCACTTACCTCCACTCTGTCCGTTCGTGGCCCGACAGACCATCCCTACTCAAAGGGAATGGATCGTCGACTCCGGCGCATCCGCACACACGCGCCGCAAACGAAATCAATTCGTATTATATTGCACGCTGTGGCCTCCACACCCAATCAGTCTTCGTAACGGCAAAACCGTCTCCGTGCTAGACACGGGAGACAATCTAAACCAGGCATCCAAGCCCTCAATCGCCGGTGACTCAACTCCGCGCGAAACGTTCGCTAAAAATGGACTACCAGTCAGAAAGCTCGAGCGCGGAGCACCAGGGGACATATCAAATGTCAACCGCCCTGGAGACGACTCCATAACGCCCAGCTGAAGGCCTGCAACTGCAAGCACAAACGGCCCCAACCAAATGGTTCAACCGCAATTAAACAAGCCGAAATCGAACGGATTCGATGGCGAGAGCCGAAGGCTCGCAATAGCGAGCACAAACGGCCTCAGCCACATCACCGTCGATGGAATATACCCAAACGCTGAAGAAACGGGAGGGTTAGCATGCGGGACAGGCCAACGATCCATCAAAGGACACTCAAACTCACCTGGAGGCTTGAGCGCGCCAACGAATGCCATGGAGGGCCCTGATGGGCTCACCGCTCGAGTACCCACGTGGAGACGTCGAGAGGGAGCTGTAAACGGGTCAGCGAGTCCATCCGTTCCATCCGATCGAGCAGGATCGCGCTATCAAAGTGACTCGACCCCCAAATTCGAATCTGGAGGCTAGAGAATGGAAGCGGACATTAGAAAGGACGAAAGGTGGACAGATGACAAGGGACATACCTACCAAAGGGCCCCAAATCAACCGCTCGAGCCGCTGACTCGAAGCGCGCCTCCTACAGGCAAAATGGACGGCTGGAGGGTGCCAACGAGCACTGAGGGCTCTGATGGGCCTACCACCCAAGCTCCCATGTTGAAACGGCAAGAGGACGCTGTAAATGAGTTAGCAAAACCATCCGATCGATCCGATCGAAACGGATCGCGCCATCAAGGCGACTCGACCCCCAAACTCGAGTTTGGAGGCGAGACGATCAAATTGGAGGTTAGAAGGGATGGGAAACGGACGGACGGAGACGGACATACCTGCCAAAGGGTCCCGAGTCACCTGCTCGACCCGCTGACTCGAGACATACTTCCCACAGGTGAAACGGACGACTTGAGGGCGCCAGCTTGCAGGCAGAGCGGATATCCGCGCAGGAACGACCTGGAAACCTGTCAAAACGGATGTCAAAGGGCTGTAAAAGAAGAAAAAGGTCAGCTGGATACAAAGGGAATCGAAAGCTTACCTTGGTCAGTCGAAACGGATGACGACAAGAGCTGCAACGTTGCATGCAGCCCAAAGGCTGCAACGGAGTCATGTGACCCGAGTCACATGGTCAACGCAGATGATACCTCAACAAAGGGACTCACCGCGCTCTACAACGCGCCTGGCTGTCGCGACCTCCGGTCCACGGCTGTATCTAATGAAATAAATAATTCTCCTGCCCATCCATTTGGTGAATCCGACAGTCCACACGATCACAACGCAATCGAGACGGACGATCTGTCAACCCCAACTATACCCAACGCGCGCACTTACTAAAGCACGGATGGCACAGCCACCTGCGCGAGATTCGCAATGGACTCAAGCATCGCACATTGAGTGGGTGCATTATACCATTCGTTTTTTGTTATCATAGGTATGCAAACCTATACTATACTATTCTACTAAGGACTACTTGTCGAGTGGGTGTGTTGAAAGTCCTACTTTGTCACTACCATTCTCTAGGCTTACATGTTAGTTTCCTTATTTGTGCGACGAGTATCCTTACGTAAGCACGGAGGATTTTTCATCCACTCAAGGACTCTTTTCACCTCAGTGTTCCAAACCAGACACTGAGGTAAGACATCTAGTCACACTTTCATTTACTTAGTACTAACTTACTTAGTTTGCCTCTGAGCTAGCTAGTTCCCTGCACGAGCCATCTAACAAAATGTTAAATTTGGGTCGTGTGACCTCAGGGCTAACTAAACCCCCTGTTGCTTAGGCAGTGCACAACTACAGGAAAATATGACCAAGCCGGGATTTGAACCCAGGACCTCCTGGCATATACCCAGGTGCTCTAACCACTGAGCTACCGGGCCACATGTACTCTAGGGCGCTTGTAGGATTTATAGTGTTTGACACTACACTTCCATTCTTGTAGGATTAGTGCAGATTACACTTTTCCAACAATCTGTCCGGTCATCGCCTCCACCGCAGCTGTTAGCCTGTCCATCTGCTCCAGGAATGGTCCAGTGTTGAAACCGGACCTTGACCTGGACAGACCTGCCACCTCCACGACCTTTGCCGTCGTCTTCTTCTTCTTGCGTTTCTCGCCTCCTCACGGTGAGGTCACCACCTCCTTCTCTTTCGCCTTGCCCTTCCCTTTGTCCACCTCCGGCCACTCGCACTTCTCCTTCAAACCGGCGCACTTCATGCATGCCCGCTGCTTTGGCTTCTCCGGGTCGCGCTCGCACACCGCACGATGCTTTGCGCAATGCACGCATCTATGAAAAGCAGTCAGCAAAACAGAAAGCAGAAGTGAGTTAAAGTAAAACTTACTGGACGTCTCCTACCGGACCTGCTTCCAGTTCTGTTGTAAATTAACCAGCATGCGTTACTAGTATTTAGGGCGCGAGACCGCGCAGCTTACATAAGCCTTTCGAGCGCACATACACAGTAGTATTTCTTATTAGTCCCTCAGTAGCTTGAACATCTACTGAGGGTAAGTAGTCCATTACACACTCCTTTTACTCATACTAACTTGTAGTAGTTACTACAGGTATTGCTCTAATATAGTAGCTTGAACATCTACTGAGGTTACTACAGGGTTACCAACTTCCTACCACAGCTTCTGTCCTTTAGGTCCACTGCAGCAACCCCCCAACACACTTTTTCCAAGAAGTTCCTCCCTTGCTCTCTTCTTCGACACCTCTTGCGCCGTTGTTTGCTGTCTGGCGGCTACCTCCACCACCCTCTGTTTGGCAGCCTCCTCCGCCGCCTACCTCTGCTGTGACTCTGCCCATGCCTGTGACTCCGCCCTCTCCTTCTCCACCTGCTCATGCTCCTTGTGCTCCACCTCCTCCCTCGCCTTGCGCTCTGCCTCCACCTTTGCACGCTCCGCCTCCTCGCGAGCCTTCCTCTCTGCCTCTTCACGAGCTCTCTTCTCCTCTGCCTCCCGGCGCTGCCTCTCCTCTCTCCTCACCTGCTTGCGGCAACGGCGTTCCTTCACCTTGGCGTCGAGAATGCTCGACTCGTCCTCGCTACTGGACAGTAGCTCCGGTGTGGTGGCCTTCGTCCAGTCCTTGGACTCGACAACGGTGGGGGCAACGGGGGCAACGGGGGTGGTGGCGGTGGCGGGGGTGGCAGGGGTGGCGGACTTGGCTGGTGCAGACATGTTGTTAGAAGGCAAAAAACTGGGAGTAAAAGAAAAAAACCGGTCTGATCTTTATACATCCAAATTTCGTACTCAGACAATCACTCTGGACTCCACATTGTGCTAGGCGACCACACAACAGCCTCATTGGGGCCTCATGGGTTTGGCCCCTAAAAGGGGGATACTGTTACGACCATGTCCAACTCCAGATCTTATCCAGTTACTCCAGTCGCATCGCAGCTCTGCAGATCTACTCCGGTCGCTCACCACTTACTCCAGTTGCGCTCGCGCTGATACCTTTCCGTTAAGTACATCCCTTGGTCTATGCTCCATTCACTCGTTACCACACCTCGCCGTCTACCCTGCCTTGACATGAGTTCTCCGTGAACTCGATATATCCTATACCTTGTAGCATTTTCACCGGACCTGACTTTATTTTCACCGGACCTGACCTAGTCCTAACTCTGGTCATTCCTTGTCCGCTATTAGGTTGTTTACTTGTCACCATATGTACTCGACCCTAGTTTCTACTTAGTATAAGTACCCTCTAGTTTATCTTGTACACCTCAGTCTGAAATCAACTTAGTCACTACTCCAGTCTCTATCTGTCTCCGTCTCTGTCTCCGCCTCAATCATCTTGACCGGAACCTACGCAAGGGATCAATGCTCGTTATCCTTAGTCGTTGAATCCAAGTGGTCACCAACTCCAGCCGGACCAATCTCTTGTCCAGCCCTCTGCTCTCTTCCTTCGTCCGCTTTCGTCCAGACTTGACCGGACCCCCTACCGGAGTAGACCCAGACTTGACAGAGGCGAAATTGCCTATGTCACCGGTGAAGTGGCAGGATGCGCCTGAGTCTAGTAGCCAGAAAGCACCAGAGAGTTCACTATTGTCAGCCATTTTTCCCTTACAGCCAGCACAGCATGCATTATTCGAACACAAACAAATATATGCATTACTCGAGACTCAACATGACAAATTATAGTGACTACTCACTATATACAGTGCAGGTGTATAACGCACATGTAAAGGGAGCATGTCAGTGTTGATCAGCACATGTGCAGAAGGTACTTGCCTGAAAAGGCTGGCCTCCACGTCCATTGCCATCAACGTCACATTGTAGCGATTGAGGACCATCACATCGATTTCATTGAACTCATCATTGGTGAAAGGTTCATGGGCGAAGGGTTCATCATCCCCAAGGGAGATGGCATCCTCCTCGTACATCGTGATGCGCTCCTCAAGACGAGGGCGCTTCAGTGACGACAGACTGGCCTCGGGCTGGTCCAGGCTCACACTAGCCATTGACACAATGTGGTCAAGGGTGCGGATAGTTTGGCAGGAGGGCTCTACCCCCAAGCGGTGTGCCAAGTCGAAGGCCTTAATGGTGTTATTGAAAGTGGGGGGGCCATAGTTGGCAGCACCAGGAGTGTGGGCCAGGGCGCAAGGGTCGACAGTGGGCTCAGGTCCATTGTAGTGGATGTAGGTAGCAAAGGCAGCTTGTTGGGCATTCCTGCGGCGAGTGCAAGCCTTCTTGCCACTGCGGTGTGTGTGACCTCCTTGTCCTTGGGCAGGTGTCAAGTCCGGGTCTACTCTGGTAGGGGGTCCGGTCAAGTCCGGACGAAAACGGACGAAAGAAGAGAGCAGAGGGCTGGACAAGAGATTAGTCCGGCCGGAGTTGGTGACCGCTTGGATTCAACGACTAAGGACAACGAGCGTTGATCCCTTGCGTAGGTTCCGGTCAAGAAGAGGAGACGGAGATAGAGACGGAGACAGACAGGACCAGGAGTAGATGACTATGGTTGATTTCAGACTGAAGTGTACAGGATAATCTACAGAGTACTTATACTAAGTGCAAACTAGGGACGAGTACATACGGTGACAAGTAAACAGCCT
>Ga0307516_10007953_pt1 | contig 12067 bp, 4 predicted proteins | sample 19_EM_MG_FD_203310 | JGI IMG/M metagenome (GOLD analysis project Ga0307516, IMG submission 203310) | Populus trichocarpa ectomycorrhiza microbial communities from riparian zone in the Pacific Northwest, United States - 19_EM | ecosystem: Host-associated > Plants > Roots > Unclassified | place...
AAAAATAATTTATTAAGTAAATAAATTAATTCCTATAGAAATAAAGTTCTTTGTGAAACACCTTCCACATGTTCAAATTCCAAATAAAAATCAATTAATTTTACTATATCGAAACATTTAAAACCAAACTATAAAAATTGTTAACTCTTCAAAATAATTTTCAATTATTAACTATTAAATTTTAATAATTAGAAACATTTTTCATGAATTTTGGATTTGTAGAACATTAGGTGAATTTCATTCTCCAATTAACTAAGAGTAGATTTAAAGAATATATATATTCTTATAAATTAAAAAATTAAAGATTCAAGTAACTTCTTTTCAACGATTGTAACTCTTAATCCACCACTCTAATTTAAACAAATGACCTATCAAATCAAAGAACTCATGAAATCCTATAACTAAGTATCAAATTTTAACCATAACACTCATTGAAGGACTAGATTTTGATGGCCTAAAGTTACCAACTCATCATCTTTTCTTTTCTTTTTCAATTCCTTAACTTCACTATTACTTAACATTACTATGCCAAAAATATATAATATCACTTCCAATGATTTTCTATTAATCTAAGACTCTATTAGTATAGCACTCACTTCTCAAAAGTGATTGCATGTCAAATATCATAAAAATCTAATTCATAAACCTTTCTTGATAACTAAAATAAAAGGTAAGGTTAAAGAGCATATATCTTAAATTGATAAAAAGAAAATAAAGACTTTGGCTCTAGATCAAATCTCCTTATTGATCTTCTTCTCCATTTCCATGTTGATATAGGTCTTAATTGTCTAATCAAATAAAGTGTAAGTTACTTTGGGATTTTATTTTCTTTTTATTCTCTAAAATATTGTGTAATTACTAATTTACCCACAATTACTTATGATACCCTTAACTAATAAAAATGGCATAATAGGAAACCTAATTTATTATTGTTGTTGTTCATGCATGCATGTATGTATGTTCTCATTACCCCTCAACTATAGTCACCTATAATTACTCATTAAAGGATAATGTTATTCTTTCATATTTAATTTTTCAAGGTATTACAATTAATGACGGACATATACAGAGGAGACAAAAAAAAATATGTTTGGTAGAAGAGACAAAGATAAAAATATAAAATAAATATGTTTTTGATACAATTTTAGCGTGAATTTAAAAATGAAGTATGAAAGACGCATCATTTTTGTCATAACCTAATTTTTAACCCTTTATTTTTTGTATATAATTTGAAAACAATTAGAAAAAAAATCCAAAAAGATATATTTTTTCAGTAATTTTAATTAATTTCAATCATTTTGTTTTTATTTTCATTTTTATTTAATTTTTGTTTGTAAAAAAAATTCTTGAAAATCATAAAAGAAAATGCAAAAAATAAAAATAAAAATAAATTAAGAATAAAAATTTTGCATCTTGACCCGGGTGGGCTCTAATCGAGTTTTTTCGACCTGTTTTTTAATTATACATATTTTCTTGATTTTCATCCCATAACATTTTATTTGCTAGAGATTGGGCTTCAACTTTTTATTTTTATGGAGTTATTATGTTTTCATTTGAGTTATTAGGAATTGTTTTTGAACTTTTTTCCTACTTTTTTTATGAGATTATCCTAATTTTATAGCTATGGTCACAGATTTTGCGAGTTAGCCCGGTTTAATGGGTTTTTTAAAACAAAAATTAATTTTACCCTTCACATTGAGTTTTTTTTTATACTCGGAATGGGCTTAGGTCTGGTCCTTTTTACTTTTCTTTCATGTCACTTTTTTTGTTAGTTTATTTATTGTAGTTGCATTTTTTTATTCATATTATTTATATTACTAATTGAATCAATGACTCGGGTCTCAAAAAACTTTTCTAAGCATTTTTTTTACATTAAAAAAAAAATTATTAGCCTGTGGTGAATCATGTGTCACAAATCTAGTGAAATCTAGGAACTCAAGTGAAGTGAATAAAAATTAATAGTCTAAATCAAATATTGGATGCAAACTTAGTTAAGATTTAATATTACTATAAAGACTTGAAAGTTAAAAAAAAAACTAATTCTTAAAGAGTTAAAGTTAATTTAGGTATAGGTGAATCCCCTTAGTCCATTAACCATAAAAACACTTAGATTTACAAGGAAAATTTATGTGAAAATCTTAAAAAGTCTCAACTCCTAAACGTGATTAAATTCATATCTATTTAAAGTCATTATCTATTTTTCATCTTGATTAGGTTTCAATTATACACACACAAACTTATAATGTTTGTTTCATGTAAAGTAAAAGGAGGGGATGTTAAGGAATTTGATGGTTTTGTAGAAATTCACAAGTTTTTATATTATTAATTACAAGTTTTTACATTAGTAATTTATAGTTATGTTAATTTTTTATAATATAATAATGTTAATTACAGATTTAATTAAAAAACCGTTGATATATACAAAATTTTAGAGATTTTTGTGTTTGCGCAAAAAATAAAAAAGACAACTTTTCAATTTCATAAAAAACAGCTATAAACTCATCATCCAAAAACAACAGAAATGCTTCTCTCGACATCTGAAAGCATTGATTTGAGTAAATTCAGACTCTTGGTGTGGAAGACTAATCCTTAAAATTAAATTACAATATAAGGCAAACCAACTCTTCGGTGATATTAACAATAAGAAACAAGGCTAAAAAATCTTGCAATTCTCGAATGAGCATCCCGAGTTGATATCCTCTCATGTGTATAATCTCATCCTCCCCCTTATTTCTAATTATTAGGTCATTTCCCTGTGCTCTAAGTACATTGAATCAAACTTTTTTAAATGTAAAAAATAATGTCAAAAGCATGGATAATTTTTTGATACTGTCATTAAACCTAGTCAAGCGAATCAATCTTAAAATCTCTCAATTCAGCTCCTTATCGAGCTTGAGTTTCCAATTTAACCATAATTCTTAATTTTTTGCATCTTAATTCCAATTAAGAAATTATACTTAAAATAGTAATATGTTAAAAAAATACCTTAAATCATAAATTAAATAAATCCAATATAATTTATCTCACATCAAGAAAATTTAACTTCAAAATCAAATAAAACTAAATGTACTATAAGTTTAAGATCATAAAGTGGTATAGTAATTGAAATATTGAAGTATGGAAATCAACTATAAACTTCTGAAGCAACCACTTGACATTCTAAACCTTTTCCAAACCATTTGCAAAAAAAAAGGGTAAGTATCACATACTTGGTAAATAACAGTTAATCTCTCTAGTTGGACCAAGCATGCCAAAACTTACTAATATATATAGCATCAAATTAATTCATTACTTATACCAAAATATTAATGTTTTTCAAAGATTAAAAAAGAAATCTAAAAACATATTTATAAATCATTCACAAACTTAAATAATCCAAACTTAAATAGACCTAACACTTCCAGTCCAGTTGTTGCTGGCAGAAATTTAATTTTAGTACTCCATAGTTTTTATTAACAAGGTATAGGTGTTCTTATAAGAAAGTCCAGTTACTCCTTTACTTGTATGTTTTTTTTTAAAAAAAATATTAAAAGCCAATAAAAGTCGAATGCTTAAGTTATTTACTTGACTGGATCCAATAATATTGAATAATATAATAGTCTAATTTAATTCATAGATAATGACCAGCGAACTTATTTACGCACACATCTTTTTTCTTGGGAAACATGTCTGAGACGCATCAAAAGTAACCCCAGAATGATAGTCTTGGTCTCCTAAATCAGTCGCACGCATTGTTCTAAGACGACGGAGCGGTTGACGCATGCACATCAACATGTTTTTTTTTTATTTATTTATTAAAATACTTAAATGACCCCACCCCAACTCATTAATTTAAAAAAACAGCAAAAAATAACATAAATATCCTTTAACCTAAATGTTAAAATATTTGACATAAAGAGCCCCAAGATCTTTTTATTGGGCAACAAAAATTAAAATTATCAAAGGTCCCATGATCAGTTAGTTTTTTTAAAATTATTATTCCAATGCTAGATAGTTTATTTTACCGCACATTTTTCTATAAAAATACAAAAGTAACCCTCAACAAAAACTACAAAATTTATTAAATTTAAGAATAATAATGTAAATTTATTTTGCAATTAAAACACAAAATAATCATCTTGTCCCAATCAATTTTATAACACCAAAATCGCTTTAATAAATATATTATTTTATCCTTAAATATTTGGCTAAGAGGTTTTTTTTAAAAGGCTAAGCAGGAGAAAACAATATTCTCTTTCTCAGTGAACTCTATCTTGATAAACAATGTTTTCTCCTTTTCGTTTAGTTTTTTTAAATGATTGCCACATTCTACATCACAGTTCTTCTTGCGATGCTGTCGATTTATTAGTGTAATAAATATTACTTCTTAAAGTATTTTTTATCAGTAATATATTAAAATAATAATATTATTTTTATTTTTTAAAAATCTATTTTTAATAGAATCACATCAAAATATTTCTAAAATATAAAACATAATTAATTTAAAACTAATTTTTAAATTTTTTTTTTTTTTTAGAAATACAATCGTACCAATGCTAAACTTTGACTAAATGGAAGCCACTCGCGGCCCTGCGATCCCCGTCCCATCGCAGCCCCACCACTATCGCCTAATGGGCCCCTTCCCAGCATATTTAATGGCTAACCCTTGGTCAATTGTGCGTTGAGCCTGGAATATCCACAGGGAAAAGCTTCCCCCCGGTTCGATCCTTACGGTGTGGAGCGGCTACCAAAGTCTGGACAGCACGAACTTTTTTATCATAAAGGCGATGACAAGGAAATTTCGTCCGCAATAAATAAATAAAGTAAACTCTCACGAACCTCATTCATTAACTCCTAATTTCCTTTCAGCATGCCCTGACCACCTGCATGAATTTGATACCTTGTTTTATTTCAAAACATTTTTTCCTTATTATAAAAATGTTTTTTGGTTGCTGATTACCTAAAATGAGGCATTTTTACCTACTAAACATGGGAATTGAGTTGAAAAGAATAAAAATTTGTAAATGTACCTCTGAAGTTGATGCAGTATTAAATGCAGAATTTAATACGCTTGCCGGCCTTCACATGTCTCTTGTTGTTGTGTTTTTCAGGGTTCGTTTATTTTTATGTTTAAAAAATATTAATTTTAAAATAAATTTTTTTAAAAAATATATATATTATTTTAATATATTTTTAAAAAATTATTTAAAAAAACAACCATTACCATATTTTCAAAAATTCTCTAATATAAAGAAACATCGTCCTGTTTAAACTTCGGAAGGGATGGGTTTGATTACAGTAGATTAGCAAATGCCAGACGTGAGATAATTGATGCAGCAAACAACTCACTCTTGGAGAGCTACTTATGGAAAATATTGCATCGAAGTGTGTTTTACATTGTGTTTTGAAAGTATTTTTTTAAAAAATTATTTTTATTTTATATTTTATTTTATTTTAAATTAATATTTTTTTATGTGCTGATATAAAAAATAATTTAAAAAAAATAAAAAAAATATTATTTTAATGTGTTTTGAAATAAAAAACACTTTAAAAAACAATCACTATCATATTCCAAACACACTCGATCATCACTCATAACTTAGGTTCTATTTTTCCTATAAATTGCACAATGTACAAAAACTTAATTGATATTTCATAATGGAAATACAAATTTCATGTCTCTAAAATATCCACTGTATATCTAATTCTTTTTAATAAAAAGTTAAAAAAAAAATCAGGTCTAGCACTGTTGGGGAACACGGTGCAAACCGTGTTCCCAAAAAATAATAAAAAATTTTTATTATTAAAAATTAATTCTTTTTATATATTTTGAATCATTTTAATTTATTCATCTTAAAAATAATTTTTAAAAAATAAAAAAATATTATTTTAATACATTTCAATATAAAAAACACTTTAAAAATACATACTCTTCCAGACTTCCGACTATAATAAAATTTTACCCTGCAAGATCGCGCGCTTGGCTGAGTTTCTTAAGCAGCCGACAGTAAATCATCCACTTTTTTTATTTTTACAGAAAGTGTGGGCATATTCTGCAGCACAATTCTTCCTGCGATGCAGTAGATCAGGCTACCTTACATGGAAGCCACACGTGGCCCTGCGATCCCCGTCCCATCGCAGCCCCACCACTATCGCCTAATGGGCCCCTTCCCAGCACATTTAATGGCTAACCCTTGGTCAATCGTGCGTGAGCCTGGAATATCCACAGGGAAAAGCTCCCCCCCGGTTCGATCCTTACGGTTCGGAGTGACACCATGAATTTTTTATCATGAAGGCAAGGACAAGGAAATTTCGTACGCACTAAATAATTAAAGTTTAACAGACTAACTCATGATCCTCATTAATTAACTCGTAATTTCCTTCCAACACGAAACTTCTAGGGGCACGCCAAGTTTGAAAAGCAATCCAGCAAAACGGGGCCCATATCCTCCGCTTTTGAGACGTGGCCTCATTCAACTGGTTCAGCACATGTGGACCTGCTACTTTCAAACGTATTAAAACACAGATGATTATACTGTTTTCTAGTCCCTGTATTTTGAATTAAGTTGTAACTTAGTTTTTCATACTAATTTTAATTAATTTTTTTCTTAGAGTTGGGAATAGATTCTGAGATTACCCGTTAATAAAAACTGAATTTTAACTAAAAATCAAAAACTAAATCAACATAACATTGAATTTTATCACGAATACTATCAATAATAATAACACATTGTTAACCATTTAGTAGGCGGCCCAGTGATAAGAGCTTGGGACTAAGAGATTTGCTCTTAGGTTCGAATCATGTGGTTGCTAATATAATAGCCATTGGAGGCTTATATGGTCGTTAACTTCAGGACCTGTGAAATTAATCGAGGTGCCGCAAGTTAGCTTGGACATCTACGTTAATAAAAAATAAAAAATAAAAAAATAATAACACATGATTAAATATAAAAATTATATTAAAACATGAAGAATCCTATACAAAATGGTATATACAAAAATAACGATAAATGTTTTTACAATAGGATGGTCAACACTCAATAAGAGCTAAGAGACTACATCATAAGGTTTTCAAAAATAGATGACTAAGTTATAACTAGTCTTAAATATAGGGACTGGAAGACTAATTTAATCAAACACAAGGGGCAGCGTTGATATTATTAACAAATGAGAAGAAAAGGTGAAGGGAGGGGAGAGAGACAGAGAGGATCTGAGCAATTGAATAGCTCTCTTCTTCATAGTTTATACTCACAGTCACGTATCTAAATACCGAGTAATAATTCTATATATAAATACTGGAATAACAATTAGAGAGTGAGAGGGATATCAGTACTGCTAGTGGCTGCCGAGTATCTTTCCGGTAAGTCTCAGACCCTCTTCCATTTTTATTGACTTTTTGAGATCATTTTTGTTTGTTTCTCTCATTGAACAGATTTCCCTCTTCTGTTTTTCTTTTTGAAATAATTTGCTTGGATTCCTCAGTTTTAGTTTCCTGTACCAATTTAATTTTTTGTTTTCTAAGTTTTTCCTAGTGATTATCAATCTCAGGTCAAAGGGTATAATTGATTGAGTTTCAGAAAGATTTGGGTTTTTTTAATTGATATTTCTCGATGGGTAAAGGAGGGGAAGATCATGGTAAAAAGGAAGAGAATGGTATCGAATCACGAAAAAAGGATGATGATACCTTCCCTGCTTGGGCTAAGGATGTCAAGGAATGTGAAGAGAAGTACGAAGTAAATCGTGAAGTTGGGTTGTCGGATGCGGATGTTGAGAAGAGGAGAAAGATCTATGGGTACAATGAATTGGAGAAACATGAGGGTGTTTCGATTTTTAAACTGATATTGGATCAATTTAATGACACGTTAGTTAGAATTTTGCTAGCTGCCGCGGTTATATCTTTTGTATTGGCTTGGTATGATGGGGATGAAGGGGGGGAGATGGAGATAACTGCGTTCGTGGAGCCGTTGGTGATTTTCTTGATCTTGATTGTCAATGCGATTGTTGGGGTCTGGCAGGAAAGTAACGCGGAGAAAGCATTGGAGGCTTTGAAGGAAATCCAATCAGAGCATGCCACTGTTATAAGAGATGCAAAGAAGTTCTCCAGCTTGCCTGCGAAGGAACTTGTCCCGGGGGATATTGTGGAGCTGAGAGTGGGTGATAAGGTGCCTGCAGATATGCGGGTTTTGCATTTGATTAGCTCCACACTTAGGGTTGAGCAAGGGTCGTTGACAGGAGAGAGTGAGGCGGTGAGCAAGACTGTTAAGCCTGTTGCAGAAAATACTGATATTCAAGGGAAAAAATGTATGGTTTTTGCAGGGACAACAGTAGTGAATGGGAACTGTATGTGCTTAGTTATGGCGACCGGAATGAATACTGAGATCGGGAAGGTGCATTCCCAGATTCATGAAGCCGCACAGAATGAGGAAGATACCCCATTGAAGAAAAAATTAAATGAGTTTGGAGAAGTTCTAACAGTTTTAATTGGAATTGTTTGTGCCGTAGTTTGGCTTATTAATGTGAAGTACTTCCTCACTTGGGAATATGTTGATGGTTGGCCAAAGAATTTTAAATTCTCATTTGAGAAGTGCACGTACTACTTTGAGATTGCTGTCGCACTGGCAGTGGCTGCTATACCAGAAGGGTTGCCAGCAGTCATCACTACATGTTTGGCACTTGGAACTCGAAAGATGGCTCAAAAGAATGCACTTGTTAGAAAACTGCCTAGTGTTGAGACTCTTGGTTGCACAACTGTCATTTGTTCTGATAAAACTGGTACTCTAACTACTAATCAGATGGCCGTATCAAAGCTTGTGGCTATGGGTTCTAGGGTTGGCACTCTGAGAGCCTTCAACGTGGAAGGGACTACCTATAGCCCTTTTGATGGAAAAATAGAAGATTGGCCTGTGGGTCGAATGGATTCTAACCTTCAAATGATTGCTAAGATTGCTGCTGTTTGCAATGATGCTGACGTGGAGCAATCTGGGAATCATTATGTTGCTGGTGGAATGCCCACGGAGGCTGCCTTAAAGGTAAAATCACCTTCAAAAATTGGATTTACGATTTTTAAATTGGATGTTGTCCCTGTAATCTCTCTTTCTGTTGGTGTGTGTGTGTTCATGGTTTTGTATGTATCACTTGTCATGTGCATTTTCTCGCAACTGTATACATGTCTACAATTCAGGGCTGAGCTTCTATCTGTGAAACATATGAATTTGCTTCATGATTAAAAGTTATATGGCACAAGGACTTAGTTAGTATGCAAGGTTTATGGGATATGGATTCCTTACTGACTTTTTTTGTTCTTTCCCATGCCAGGTTATGGTTGAAAAAATGGGATTTCCTGAAGGGCGTCACAATGAATCATCTTTAGGTTGTGGGGATGTTCTAGGTATATTACTTTATCTTGTTTAATTTCTCTTCACTATTTTTTTAGTAGCTCTGACATGTACCTTTTTGGTCTATTTGGGTCCTATGTTCTTGCGCCATATAAGCTTGCTGCCAACTTTGGAATAAAATGGAGCAGCGGATTGCAACTCTTGAGTTTGACCGTGATAGAAAATCCATGGGGGTTATTGTGAATTCCATCTCCCACAAAAAATCATTGCTAGTGAAGGTTTGTTCTTCCCTTTGTTTGTCTTGTAGCTCAGCCTTTTACAGTTAAATTGTTTTGTTCTTTGCAGCTAATATCAACTATAGCTGGTGATGTGGATCATGAACAGGGAAAAAAAGATATGATAGCGAACTTACTCTGTGAGAATCAAAATAAGTAATTAGAAATTAGGTTTGCTTATTACTTGGGTCAGATGCTATGCAAAATTTTCCAATTATTTGAAAGAGTAGGAACAAACATGATCAAAGGGTACTTTTGGAACGTTTTGGTCTTTTAATTGAAAACTGCTCGTTAGAAATGAGTTGATGGACATCTACTGCAAGAACCAAAAATAAACTATAATTTCTTTCAATCTTAGGAACTTCCTTTTTTCAGTGATTCTTTTCTCAAAATAACATTTTAAGTAATAAATAATTGAATTTATCTAGCAATCTGCTGAGTTGTCTATGTTAATTTTGCTTTTTCACCGGAAAATTGTTACCCACAACATATGGCCTGGGTTGAATGTCTTGGATTTGTGAAATTTTTTAAATATGATGCCCCCCCTTTAATTTTGTTGCTGCTTTTGGGCTTTCTAGTTGAAGTTTTACATGGATAACTACAAGTTATTTTAAGCTTCTGTGTGCCTTCTTCATTTGTCATTTTAGTTTGTCGTGTGTATGGGGATTTGAGGTTAATGCTCTGCTCAAATGTTGCAGGGTGCAGTAGAGAACTTATTGGATAGAAGCACATCTATTCAGTTGCTTGACGGCTCTGTTGTAGCGTTGGATCAGTATTCCAAGGATCTTATCTTACAAAGCCTTCATGAAATGTCAACAAGTGCATTACGTTGTCTAGGTTTTGCATACAAAGAGGACCTTTCAGAGTTTGAAACATATAATGGTGATGAAGACCACCCAGCTCATCAGCTCTTACTTGAGCCGCGTAATTATTCTTCAATTGAGAGCAATCTCACTTTTGTTGGTTTAGCTGGGCTTAGGGTGAGTTGGCACAGCAATCTTTTGTTTTCTGGTCTGTTTCGTTTTTTTCACAACCATAATTAAAATTCATTATTCGATTTCAAATTGTTCAAGGATCCTCCTCGGAAAGAAGTTCGTCAAGCCATTGAGGACTGCAGAGCAGCTGGAATCCGTGTCATGGTCATTACAGGAGACAACAAGCATACAGCAGAAGCCATTTGTCGTGAAATAGGTGTTTTTGGACCTTATGACGATATCAGTTCTCAAAGCTTGACTGGCAAAGAGTTTATGGACCATCGTGATAAAAAAACTCATTTAAGACATAGTGGAGGGTTGTTGATCTCCAGGGCTGAACCAAGGCATAAGCAAGAAATAGTAAGGTTGCTTAAAGAGGATGGTGAAGTTGTTGCTATGACTGGAGATGGAGTAAATGATGCACCTGCCTTAAAGTTGGCTGATATTGGCATAGCAATGGGTATTGCTGGGACAGAGGTCAGTTTATCATAATTTGGGGATATACATTATGTGGACTTTATTAGTTAACGAACATCTGTGGGTATGTGAAAGTATATTGGCCAACTTCTCATGCTGTAATTAAATCTCATGGTTTGTTCTCTTTTATGATTGCTCTGCAAGTGTGTAATCATATATCACGTGGCTAGGCCATTTTAGTCGACTTCATGAAGTCCATGACACTCTGCATTTTATTTACCTACATTAGCTGTTCCATTTATCTATTAAATTTTTTCATGCCAACTACACATTTTCAGGTTGCCAAGGAAGCCTCTGACATGGTGTTAGCAGATGATAATTTTAGCACTATTGTTGCTGCTGTCGGCGAAGGCAGGTCCATTTACAACAACATGAAGGCTTTTATCAGGTTTGAGATTTTTCTGTTTTGGTAAATTTACATCAGTGTGGTCTATAATATAATAGCATATATTGGTGGACTGGAGCACAATTGACACAGGAAGTCCATGGTAATGTATTAAGGGGCTGTGAACAGTGTTTTGAAGGGTTTTAGGTTAAACTTTGATGGTTAAATATGGGGGTTTTGTTTGCTGGAAACTATAGATAGATGTGACCCTGATTTCTAGGAGACATTGAAGGTGGAAAACATAAGCCTCAAACCTGGCGTCCATATGAGTCTTGGCTTAGGGAGATTGTATCAAACAATTGCATAGCATATAGGTGGAAAATTTTATACATAAACTCTGATTCTCTATTGAAGATTACAGAGCTTTTGTATAGAGTTCCTAGTACTCCAAGTTCAGCAAGGACTTGGATTCCTATAAAAGAGGCACTGCTTTTTTCTATCTATACCTACGTTATTAAGGATTATTAAGACACTTGCACATAAAGTTAAAGCATAGACCTAGAAAATTTCCAGAAAATCTGGATTTTACAAAAAAAATACCCTTCTATGAAAATCACACAAATATACATTTAATTTGTTTCTTTTTGTCTGCTTCATTTTCTTGTAATTGGTATTGAAGTAGCAAAAAACATGCCTTCCACA
>Ga0307516_10007954_pt1 | contig 12067 bp, 11 predicted proteins | sample 19_EM_MG_FD_203310 | JGI IMG/M metagenome (GOLD analysis project Ga0307516, IMG submission 203310) | Populus trichocarpa ectomycorrhiza microbial communities from riparian zone in the Pacific Northwest, United States - 19_EM | ecosystem: Host-associated > Plants > Roots > Unclassified | place...
TGAGACTACTTCCTGCGGCTGCGGGCGTTGCCCGTGGCTTGGGAACATTTGTTGGCTCAATCATGGGGACGGCTGGATGCCACTGACTCGGGAGGTGTCCCGGGTTTCACGGGACCCCGCTATGTCCCCTCCCACTCCTGGCTCCGAGCGAGCCACCGTGTTGGTATCTGGAAACCGAGTTATATGTCTGCTTTGTCATTCGTCCTTCAGTTTTCCCCTCCTCATCGAATTGTGTGCCCGCCACTGGATCCTCTGCATCCTGGTTTCACAACGATTTCGTATGAATCTAAACCCTTGAACCCAAAAAAGGACTGACACGGTCGTGTGTCCAATGAACAACAAACGAGACACCCTCGGACCCTTCCCAAATCCTCCCACTACCCTCACACAGGAATGGGAGATGAAACCAGTTTGCCAGCTTGAACGCGATTGCGCGATCGGGGATCAACACTTCTCAGTTTCAGCGCTCTGTAGCCGTCTGGCAGAACCCGCGATGAGGACCATCTGCTGGAACGCGTACCCGGCCCAGTGACTCCCCTTCTTTGCCGAACTTGAACTGGTACTGGGAGTAATGTCGTGGGGGAGGAGTTCGTTGTCCGTTGCCAAGGTCAGACCGTGAGTGACCTAGTTGGAGTCGCGCACCATTCTGACCACTTAGGACCCTCCGGACAGCAGCTGGACACCTGCAAATAATCAGTACAACCATTCTGCGGCGGACAGATGACCCTGATTCTATCAAGCAGTCACCGGACCCACCATTCTTCCCTCCATGTGGCGGTGTCGGTTTCCGATTTCCAACCAGACTACCGCGCCTTCCAGCGTGAGCGTTTGCGTTAGATCATCACCGCGGGGGGTTGTACCTGCGGTGTTAGCAAAATATTTCACGCTCTCCTGTGGTTCTCTGGTTCCCGCGTTACTCCCGGATTGTTATAAAGCCATGCTTCGGCCACACCCTCCCCCATACCCCATACCCAACTCACCTACTACAACCTCGTGATGTCGTTCGAGGCATCTAGACTATCCGTTGATATCCTGCTCGATCTCATCCTCATGAGGCTTCCTGAGGAAGCAAGGAGTGCAAGACACTGCTCGGGTTTAGAAGTGTGTTTGGTCGCGCTTTAACTTTCTGCATTTCGCGACCTGTTGACGCGTGGGGTTGCCACAATTTCAGAAACTCGACATCAAGACATCTCGTGTTCTCGCCCAAGTTCGTTTCGCCCGGAACACCCTTAGCCCGGTCCACTCTCTTCCGCCAGAGACGCTGGCGATCATCTTCCAACATGTCCTCGACGGCTGTTTCGGGCCCAGGGACGCACCGAGGGACGACTTTTACAAGTGGACCGCCGTCACGAGGGTCTGCAGGTACTGGCGCGAGTCGGCTCTCTCGTTCGCCTCCCTCTGGTCCACGGTACCGATGGGCAACCTCCCCGGGGCTCTGATTAGCATCGAGCGCTCACGGAGCGCCCTTCTTGATATCTATATCCCGAGCCATGAGCCGCTGAACGGTGTATGGGACAAGATTCGGGACCACATGCCTCGAGTGCGGAAACTCGCAGCGAAGGTGTATCATCCAGGCACACTGGAAACATCCCTCGGTTCCTCTATCTTTGCGCCGAACCTCCAAACCCTCGATATACACAAAGTCGGAACGCAGAATCGCCTCCTACCCCTGTTTTTCAATGGGGACATGCCGGAACTACGTTCCGTCCGGCTGAGCGGAATGTATAGTTGGACGCCGAACCGCTTCACCGGTTTGAAACGGCTCTTTATTGGAGATGTTCCTCAACCACTACCCATCGACAACCTCCTTGACATCCTCGAAGACAATCCTACCCTCGAGTTTCTCGAGTTGTGGAAGGCGGAGCCGACAGCCGAACCTACCTCTCGTCATATCACCCTACCTCATCTCCGTCAATTGAAGTTTGGTTCCGGATCACCCGGGCCACTTTTGGGATCCCTTTCATTACCGTCTACATGTCATTTGGAATTAACTTCGATGACTCTGGACTCTTTGGATCGGTCCATCTTCCAACATGCGTTTCCGACGGAATTACCCTCGTTGCCCATCATCAGAGACGTCAGGAAGTTGAAGATCAACATTGGGGATGGGATAGATGGGACCGAAGCATCGGGGGTGGCGAGCTCGTCGGCGGTTTTCCGTTTACAGGTATCGTCGACTGCACGCACGCTCATTCAGTCCACCCTCGGTTCGTTCGGACCCATTTCGGCAGCTTTAGTGCGCGAACTGTGCGTGCAGGGTTGCCGTGCGCAGGAGTACCCCGATCCAGCGGCCTGGAAGCCTCTGTTAGGCTCGATGACAAGCTTGGACACGTTATGGCTTGTGAAGAGCGCCTGCGAGCCGGTCCTGCAAGTCCTGGAATCAGACCCGAAGTCGCTTCCTTGTCTGCGCTCTTTGCGTGTTTGTTCTGACCCGCCACCATCACCCCGGGCCGTCCGCGGAATGGCACAAGCTAGGCGTGATCAAGGGCATCCGATCGAGCATCTGCTTGTTGTTTGTCGTCCGGAAGACGCGGATAGTTGGAATGGGTTGGTGGATGTGATTGGTGTTGTGGATGTTCTTGTACAAAGTTGCGATTTCCCCGCCATGACTTTCACGAATTGATGAAGCCCGACCCTTTCACGCCCTCATCTCATTCCCCGCTTACCATTATTTTCACTGGTTGAGTCTATCTTAGATGTAGCATCGTAATTACTGCCGTCGGTCTAACCACTATTCTTGCATCCCCTCGTGCTGCGGACGGCCCAACACTCTTCCGACCCCAGATATGCCTGCCTAGATACTCGGACCTCAAGTTCAGGCGCGGATCAGCGGGCTGGTGGCCTGCAACCCACCGCCAGAAACTGGCTAGTGGTTTGGGGGTTTTAGTGCACAGAACAATGGGGGGGAATTGGAAACCCCGTTTTGTTTCGCATGGCCCACTGTTTACCGCTTTTTCAATATTTTTGGAACGGAACGGACTGAGGCCGTTGTGCTGGGCGCCAATCCATCACTCTCCCTTTTCTCCCCCACCGAGAGCCTGATGAGCCGTTGAAGGTCGTTTCTTATTCTCCTATCATTATTTCACTTCCTGTCGTCTTCTGCTCTCTTCTGCTTGCTACGCGCTTCCGCGTTCCCACCCCGAGGTCGAGCAATCTGCAAATCCGTAAATGGTTTTGACCAGGAATGCTTCAAATCCAGTTAACTCAGCCTTCCCCCGAGCAATCAGCAGCGACCACACCCACGCTTGCAGATCTTTCCAGGAATGCCTCTGTCATTTCCACCAGCTCGAGCTCTTCCTCCTCTTCCTCCTTCGTCATGCCTGTTCGACCCCGCCCCATCCGAACCTTCTCTTCTCCCCGCTCCCGAAGTCCCCACCCTCCAGCCACCCCACGGGCTTCGCGGCCACCCCAATACCTCTCCAAGGAGCTGGGACTTCCAGATCCCGAAGAAGACCCACGACACTCTCCTTCTCGCGCCGTCCAGACAAGGGCGCACTCCAGGACGCGATCCCGCACCAACTCGGTGACCGGCAGGTTCGGGGCCGATGACTTCAACTTTGGCGACATTCTAGGGGAGGGGTCCTATTCCACAGTGCGTACCACACTCGTCGTGGCCATAACCCGTGGCTCATTCGTCGTTTCAGGTTATGCAGGCGACGCATCGAGTCACGAAACAGGATTATGCCATCAAAGTCCTCGACAAGGGCCACCTCGCGCGTAACAATAAACTTCAGACGGCTCTTATCGAGAAGAATACCCTCGTCAAGCTGGGAGCCGGTCATCCCGGGATTGTAAAACTTCACTGGACGTTTCAAGACGAGTACAGCCTTTGTCAGTGCCGCAATAACCGCGAAAATCAATAATAATGTGATAACTCATGCCGTGTTCGTGTATAGTTTTCGTCCTGGACCTGGCTAGGAACGGAGAACTGCAGTCGAGGATATCGAAGATGGGATCGCTATCGGTGGGCTGTTCGCGGTATTACGCAGCTCAGATCGTAGACGCGCTGGACTATATGCACGGGAAAGGCGTCATCCATCGGTCAGTCTGGCTCCAACCTCACCCCGTGTCTCCACTCAGCTCTCAAACGCAGTGACCTCAAACCGGAGAACCTGTTGCTCGACAACGACTTCAGACTGAAGATTACTGATTTTGGAACTGGGAAGATCCTTGACTCAAACGGTCGGTCCCCCGACCCAATCCACCCAAAAATTTGATCTGACTATCGAAACAGTACAAACTGCAAAGACCTTCGTCGGTACTGCTCAGTACGTGGCCCCAGAGCTTCTCGAAAACAACGAGACAAGTCGAAGGTGACCATCTATCTAATATTCTGATCTCTCTTGGTGTTGATCACACGTCACGACCCGTCAGCTCTGATCTGTGGGCCCTTGGATGCATCTTATACCAAATGATCACGGGTCGATTCGCATTCCACGGCCTCTCCGAGTACCTCACATGGCAAAAGGTCAAAGCGCTAGATTATACCTTCCCTGACGGGTTCGACGAACAAGCAAAGGACCTCGTGGAGAAACTCCTTGTTAAATCACCGACCGACCGACTGGGAGCGGGGGAACCGGGGACCTCCAACGATATCAATGCCTTGAAAGCCCACCTGTTCTTCGCATCTATTGAGTGGCTCACGCTTTGGACCGTTACTGCTCCGGCCCTTGAATCTGGATTGATGAAGAAGGAACCTAAACCCGCCAATAACAATTGGGATGACGTGGAGTACAACTGGGACCACGTTGTCGCGTTCCCCAGAAGCCACGATGAGATTCCGTGGGCCGGGGAGGAAGATGAGGAAGGACTGGATCAGAGAACAGAGCATGGTGACAATTCGAGTTCCTCTGCGGCTCTGGAAGAAGAGACAGAGGAGGAGGGCTCCTCGAACACATCGGGGGAGACCGAGGAGAGAGGGGAGACCGAAACTGTCCATCCTCTCGGTCAGGAGTTAGCTGCTCCTGTTGTTGCGCCCGCGTCAAAGCCGATCGCGATGCCCGCGCCGCCTATGCAGCAGGATGTGTTTGTGACAGGTTCGACTACGAGCTCCTCGGAGGGTAGTCCCATCGAGAAACTCGGCGCCGCGTTGGAGGCTGCCCTAAACAGGGGACGAAATCGTCTCCAGACGCCCATTCAAGGGAATGGACTCGTGGATCCTAACTGGTCAGCTTATTTCCCTCGCTTTGTTCTCGCGTATGGCTTGTTGATATTTGTTCAGGTCTTCAATCCTATCACCTGGAGAAGAGATACGGTTTCAGTCCTTGGTCTCCAGCCTATCTCTGAGGCGCCGCCCAAGCAAGCTACTCTCGATGACAACCAAGAAGAAGAGCAAACCGAGGGCGCTCGTTCTCACAAGCAATCGATTGATTTGCGTCAAGATCGAGAAGGGCGGGAGGGTCCTTGCAATCAGGGGAGAGTGGGCGATTCCAAAGGTTACGACCGGAAAGGAGAAACCTGGTTGCGAGAAACCCAGACCTGACAACGAGAAGGAGAAGAAGAAAGGGAAGAACAGTAATCACCCAGTCATCGGTGTCGATCCAAAGGGGGATAACGAGCTCGTCGTCCTAACGGTGAGGCAACCTCTTCCCTTGGGGCGAACAGCGATTCACCGCGTATTTTCTAGGCGACGAAATCGCTTTCATTCATAGCTGAGGACTCGGCCATGCGGTCAAAGTGGGTGTCCAACATCCGGCATGCGCTTGACCCCACGACCACCTCCAGCGCCGCAGCCTGATCTCCGATTTCTCCCCACTCCACTATAACACACCAAATCATATCTATAATTGGCATCGGATTCCACAAATACCGTGTAGCACACATACGCACTCGCTCGATTGGGCTTTTTTCTTGTTCATTGGAGGAATATGGAGCATTCGTGTAAACAACCAATCCTTCCACACTCTTGGACTTGTCTTTCCCATCGTTTTTACCCGTTTCCCTCCACCTCTACCCCACCGTTTTTGTTCGGTACGTTTTCCTCCGCTGCGCTTCCCTCCCTTTTTAATACCCTCTCCTGAAGTTAAATCTGTATCAAAAGCTGTTTTTTATTTGTTTCCCTCTGTTTGTGATCATCCCGTCGCCTTCTTCCCTTTCGTGCTTCGAAATGCATACTCTCTTTTATTTGGTCTCCTTTCCTTTTTCCATTCCTATCTCTCAGGTTCTTTCTCTTTCTTCCCTCTCTACGCTGAACGTCTCTGCTGCATGTGTAACCTTTCTTTCCATCCTTCATATCCTCTTCAAATTTCCAGAACCTCGCGCATGTACATTATTTTGTCATTGAGCCTACGTTCCCACTTAAGTATGTGTGGTTCTGACCGTTTAATGTTAAGCTACATGCACACCAAAGCCAACCAGATGGTGTCCTTGGCTTTCACCTGTGGGCGTTCCTGAGGGGGTCCGAATGGGTGTCATTCAAGGTCGTCACGATACGGACGGGGTCGATAGAATAGGAGAAGGTGAGGATGGTTACATGAAAAAGGCACGGGTGGAAGAGGATGAGTGTGAACGAGGAGCTAAGAGTACAACGAGAGCGAGGCAAATGAGCGGAGAAAAACGTGTACAATGGACAGGATTCTAAGACTTCTTCGACGCTTTCGTAACACGCCTACATATCCTACAGTTGCAGGGGGGCGAATGAACGCGCTCCGACCACCTTGACCCCTTCCCGCCAACAGGCTTTTTCAATTTCGCTGATTCTTTGGTCGAAGACATTTTCGTCGTCTCGCTACCACCACCGCACGAACTCGCCGTATTCGGGGGCGACCTTGTCGTGGTGGTTGTTGTGGTGGTTGTGGATGCAATGACCACGGCGTCGAAGGTCGTCGATGGTTTGGACTTAACGGACGGAGAGATGACTTTCCTCCCCTCTTCGATGAGCCGCTCGAAGACCAACCCGATGACTGCGTTGCGGTGTGGGGTCCGACCGTCCGCGGAGGTTCTGAGCGAAGCCACGAACAATTCTTCGTTATCTGAGGATTTCAGGCCGGTCTCGAACAACCGAAGGAGTAGCTTTCGGATCGTGGAGTGCCTGCGGAAAGGGGGATTAATTCGCAAATAACAAAACACGCGCAAGAGCGAATATTCACCTTGAGGAGAAGGGAGAGAGGAACTCTAAAGTGATATTTGTCGAATCTATCTTTGACTTGAAGTCTTCGAAAGCGAGGCCGCGGAGGGATAGTTCACCGATCTGCACCGGAGGGTCGTAAGCGTGTGCCATGACTGATAATTGCTCAAATGCCCCACCGTGCACGCGAGAGTATATACCGATTTTGGGGAGGGTGGAGACATCTGGAAACTCTCCGCCCGTCGGTTCCCTACCTTTCCAGAAGCCCCGTCTTCTGTGGGCACCAGAGACTGAGAACGGAGCCTACCGAAGGTGATTTTGTTCGTGTAGAGGTAGTACAAAACCGCCCTCCAGCTGAACAGGATGTGCGCTGAGTTGGACTTTGGGCGGAACGTTGGAATACTTACGTTTTCCACGCACCCACGTTGAGAACACCGAAGAATGCTGTTGGGCTCTCGCGAAGACTGATGGAACCCACCTCAGTATTCTCTCGAATGGCAATAGACGGCAGGCTGACCTCCGAGCTTGCACGGGCTTGTCCTCAGTCATAGATTCGGAAACCTCGTCGTCCTCGACATCACTGTCACACTCGCAGACATTATCCAGCGTCTCGTTGTTCCCAGAGGAAATCTCTTTCATATCTAGCCAGACGACCAGCGTGTTAAAATGTAGACCCGCGACAATTAACCAAGAAGGACGCACGGTACAATATCTTGATGGTACATTCACTGCCGACAGCGCTGCAGAAGTACAGTGGGCGCAGCTTCGGCTGACCACCAACTGATCTGGATGTCCGGGCATACAGTTCCATATTCAAGAAAGCGCCGCTACTCAGGGATTTCGTGAGTTCGATCTTCAGGACTTTCCAATCAAAGCCATCCCTTGGTGGTGCCTGGAGCGGGTGCGGGGTGCGCGTCGAGGGGGTGACTGGTCGTAGGGACTGAGGGTTGGAAAACCGATAATACAGAGCTGGGAGAACCTCTTGTGCGTGAGGGAGGGCTCCCGCTGTATAACACTCGATCTTGCGCTTCAGAGCGGCGGTTTTCCAAGGTTCACCGGAGGACAGCAAACTGTATGCCAGGTGCTCGATTTGTATTTCCCTGATTTCTGGGAAACTAAGGCACAGTTTTTAGCTGGAACGGTGGGTGGGAACATGCCGAAACAAATTACCGAGATGTGTACTTGCTGAACACCTCCTCCACGGTGTCGCGTTCACCAAGCGTTCGTTTGATTTCTTCCAAGGCAAGCACCTTAAGGCCTGTGATACCGTACTGGAGAGGGATCTAATGTTTGAGCTTGGTTTTGTGGAGCGCGGCGATTGCCTCACCTTAGCCGCCAATCGATAGACGGATTTCGGTGATGGCTGGGGCATCTGAAGTGTACTTTCCGAATTCCCTCGAGACTTAGAGTCCCCACGTGGAGAAAACTCAATGTCGTTCGTGTACAAGTACCGCAGGGCCGCCCGAAGCCTATTCTCGCAATCGTCAAGTTACGACCGTGGGAGACGGACAACTGGGGCTTACGTGGCGAAAGAGACATCCGGGATGACGATGGTCCTTGCCAAGTGTTTGGGGCCGGTCGTGCTGGCCAGAAGTCAGGTTCGTAGACGTGGGACGGGGAGGGACCCTCGGGTGCATGGACGCACTTGGCATCGTCCAACTCGACGAACGTGGATTCCACGTCTGACACAGACATGACCCCGGAAGTTTCACTTTGAGCGTCCTCTTTCTCAATGTGGGAGGTATCGCCACGTTTTTCGTCGTCAAGAACAACAGGTTTATCCTCGTCTGGACGGATCGCCACCGCCACCCCCTGCGATCCTTCCACTTTGTGTAGTTCGGCTTCCTCATCGTCATCCTCAAAGTCGCTATCTGAGGAGTAGTCATAGTCGTCCGAAAAGGATTCAAGAAGATCCGGAAAACCCTCCCGGATGTCCTCTACGTCATCGTCTCCCGATAAGACTGAAACGGGGTCAAAGCCGAACCGTCAGGTGAGCCAAAAGATAAGACCAGAGACTAACCATGCTGGAAGTATGGCAGTGACTTTAGGACACGCGAGTTCGCGAAGAGTGGCTGCGGCCTGCCTATACGCCCTGTTGTCCTGTTCCGCGAGGAGAAGGCCCAGAGTTTCGTATCGATGAACTTCCCAGAAGTTATCGAGTCGCCAAGGGCTTGCTGAAGTGACTCTGGTATCTCCATCGAAGATCTTGAGAGAGGAGGGGTGGTTTCTTCGGCGCCGGTTGGCACGGCTTAAACGTGCGGCTGGCCGATCAAACGCCCATAAAACTCCGGGCTCGGATGCCCTCGTGACGGAATGTATGCACTCCACCGCTACTCCACCGCAGACCACCGGGGCAAGCCTCGGCGGACCCACTCGACCCTTGGAGTCCTCGTGGTGTGACCAGACAACAACCCTCCTCGAAATGCTCAACTTGAAGGACACAAGCTGGGAGGAGGACGCCGACGTTGGGCAGCAGGAAGCCCTACCAATCCCACATGCTGCAAGGGGTCTGAGAGGCCGAAAGACTGCGTGGCGGCTCCTCGGTAACGGCGGATTGGAGCCCCATCGCAGCGTGCCTGAGTCGAGGGGACGCATATCACTGAATTTGAAAGTTGGAAGTTAACCCCGAAACAGGCGCAGAGATCGCATGAGGCTTATCGCTCGGCAAGGTCCAGGAGGCGTGGAAACCACACACAATCGTGGAAAGTAAAAGTCTCAAGCACGTTAGTGAGCTTGAAAACGACCGAGAGACCCAGCACGGAGGGTGGCTCGGGATGAAACGTGGGAAACCTCTCCGAAGTTCATGATCCAGTCGTGGGAAAACCACCATCCAGAGTTTAATATTGAAGAAAGGAGTTACATGCACCTCGGCCACGCTCAACCTGACAACCATTTGGCGAGAGTGCGGATTTTTGTGGGAGCAGCAGCGCACCGGGTTAGCTTGATGACGATAACGACATCGAAATTCGAGGTTTGAGTCCCTCAAGACTGGAGGGCGTAACGGGGAGCAACGAAACCCGAGATGGCCTTGACCCGGTATAGAACACGGACAGTGCTACGTGTATACGTCTACATCCAGCGCTGGGGTCACTCACTGGTCAGCCCCGCTCCTCATTGTAATGTCATTCTATGAGGTACAAACTCTTACTATCAAATACCTACACCTCGAACTCCTCAACCTTCACAGAACCTAGGTGGCATCCCACAATGGGACGGCGCGGACTTGACTCGATAAGCCTCAACGTGAACTCCTTCCTCCTCTCTCCCTCCCGATATCCCGCTTTCACCTTCTTCAATGAGTCTATCGCCAAATCCTTCACAGCCTTCACATCCTTCTCCAACACCTGTTTCCATAGGACCGCCGAAGCTCTTGCCTGCGCGAACATAGGTATCGGGAGAGGGTTGACCCAAGATAAAATGTACAATCTGGAGTGTATCGAGATTCGGAAGCGCTCCGCACGCGTTGGCCAGTTCTAGCGTTGCGGAATGTACGGTCCCAATCGCGTCGAGCAGAGTTATGAATGGGGTGACGTGCGTGTGAGGGTAGATGAGGGTGAGTTCGGTGAGCTTTGGAAGTGCAGTCACATGCCCTGAGGTCGGAGATGGTCAGTAACTCTTCACAGTGATCTTAGGGGTACTAGATCACTCACGGGATAGGTTGCTCAAAGAAACAAGGGGGATCGCCAACCGCCTGACTTTCGAATTCTGGTTTGACGCGAAGGACCTGAGGAATTCATCGGAGGCTACGGTATTATACACGACCACACAGACAACGTCCTCGACATTGCAACAGTGTTGGAGGAAGGGGTAAGTTGTAGGAGGTAGGATCAGCGTTTTAATCTGGGGGAGCTTGACACGCTTAAGCGCCCTCTTGAGTGGGATAACGTACGAGCCATCTACCCGTCCTATCTCCAACGTGTGGAGATTTGGGAGGGACTCTAGGCATCTGACAAACGGTGGAAACTTGGAGGCGGTGGTTTCCCACATGAGATACACTGACATGAATCTCCAGAAGCACGAATCAGCGCCGACCCAGGGAGATGGAAGGGCACGGAAGTACCTCACGCTAGCAGCCAGAAATGTGTCCGTGCGCAAAGCACCCACGGTAGTGTTGAACGCCCTCGGATGGTGGCCCTCTGGATCTGGACCCCAGATTGGGACCAGCGTTAGGCACTCGAGGCGTTCCCATAACCATGGCAGCAACCGCAACCGCATCACCCTGCACGTCATGCTTAACGGTAGTAGAAACCGCACCCGCCGCTCATGGTGGTCGCTGATCTTCATAGACAGTACTGAATGCGGAACTGTGGATAGTGCCCGGTGAGCTGCGGATCTGGGGAGATGTAAGAGAGAATGGAAAGGATGAGCTCGTCTGGGAGTTCGCAACTGAGAAAACAGAACGGGGCAGATTAACGGTTAATATTTTGCTCAAAAAAACTGACGCGAGAGCTCGTACTAAGGCTAGTTTGGGGTGCGGGAGGTCCGAGGGACTTCGATAGCGGGATAGTTGGGCGCAGCTTCCTGCAGAAGCCATTCGCTAGCCCGGTAAAGAACGTCGAGGCCTTTTCACAGTAGTGATCCATGATTCTGCAGTACGAGGTCCGCTGCCCGTGGCCTAACGGAGAAGGAGAAGGCCTGGTTGGTGCTGGCCCTGTAGTCGGATGATCTTGAGAGCGCCGGCGGCCATGAATCCCGCGCGTCGGACCGGGCCGTCGATATTTTGGTCATGTTCTTCAGCCTTGGAGATTTAGACCATTTATTACACGATGGGATACGGGAATCAAGGTTACCAAGGGGGCCATGTCGCTGGTGCGTCCGTGGGCCAGTATCCTACTTGGAGAGGGTATCTTGTGTTTACTGAGTTGCTTCGCTCGATGTAAGAATCGTTGCAAGCACATCCCGAGTACGCACTCGAGGCGAACTGCTGTGTAGCGGCACTGTCGAACGGCCACGCCGAGTTGATCGTTTCCGCGGCGTGTTCAAAGTTTCCCGTAGTGACTG
>Ga0307516_10007955_pt1 | contig 12066 bp, 7 predicted proteins | sample 19_EM_MG_FD_203310 | JGI IMG/M metagenome (GOLD analysis project Ga0307516, IMG submission 203310) | Populus trichocarpa ectomycorrhiza microbial communities from riparian zone in the Pacific Northwest, United States - 19_EM | ecosystem: Host-associated > Plants > Roots > Unclassified | place...
ATGCCCAGAGGTTGTACGACTTTCTTTTGGGTCAGGGTGCGACCAAAACCTCTGCCGGTTGGGTTTTCGAGACCCGCATGCACCAAATCTTCCAGCGTGGTGGGCGTTTCGTAGCAACCAAGCAAGGCGGACGGGCAACCATTACTATCGACATACGCTCCTGCGGTGATTTCTCCCAGGTATCGGGTGTCGGTTTCCTGCTTCGAGAAAGGCCTGGATCCCAACGCATCAATCCGGATATCATCGGCCGTTATTCCAAGCCCCAGCGCTGCAATCTCCCCTCGGTGGACTCGTTTGCCGTCAGAGAGTGCGCCACAACCGAAGACCCGGTATTGGTGTTATTCCAAATGACAGTGAGCACAGAGCACCCTGTCCAGGCAGAAGGGCTTGCGAGTATTTGGGCGGTAATTCCCCAAGCGCTTAGGAGGGCCCCGCCCATACTCGTTTTCGTCGTTCCGGCCGCTGTCGCAAGCACGTTTGCTTCCAAGAGGCAAAGTATTTCGGGCTCCGCGAACCAAACCTCGGCCAGCAGACGCACAACCAGAAACCACCCCGATTTTGAAACGTGGGAACAATACGTTCTCGCGGTCAGCGACCAAGAATTGTGGGGAAATACTATGAAGTGAGTGCTTCATAGTTTCTGATGTTGTGGCGTAGTGGATAAATATGGGTGGACGGCGTTTGGAGAATTGTTGGCCGAGGTTGGCTGAACCGCAAATGGTGGGACTGTCTGGGATGATCGATCTTCTAAAGCTGCTGTAATTGTTTTCTGTGTACAGTGCCTAGTGTGGGAGGATTCAGGTTCTGTTGGGGATCATTCCACCCATTCTGTGGGCTTAGTGAGTTGTTGGAAGGGGTTTGTTTCGTATCCTGTACATCACCCACGCCAGACGGAATCAGCCAATCATAAGGGTCGTGTTAACACCCACATTCTCACTTGTAGTTTCGGGTGTTGTTTAGGTCGGCGACAGCGACCGTGATGGTTTGTCCGGGGGAGTTCACTATATAGGCGGGTCGCAGCCACGCAAGTGCCAACGGTCACCAACCCCAGTACCAGAGGCGAAGGAAGCACCGCCCACTGTGGTTTCTGCCGTAGTCTAGGACGGGCTTATCCAAATATAATTGATGACCCCCACCCGCCAGACCAGCCACGCCACCGAAGTCCTCACAGCCACCGCACCAGCCGCGGGCGTAAATTGTAAGAGGACCGACGAACTAGCTAGCTACACAAGAAATAGAAGAAGAAAACGAGGCACGATGTGTGAGTCCGCCAACGGCACTAGTGGGTGGGCAAATACCCAACCCGCACAACGATAGCCCTAACGCCAACACGTCCGGGTGCACTAGACGCTCGAGATGCAGTAGACGACACCTGGCTACTACGGACGCATCTGTCATGGTGCCTTGCGACTGGACGAGGAGTGTCGGGGCACTGTACATTGCAGCGAAGACCCCCAAACACGCAGTTGGTTCCAGTCATTGTGACCCAATCCAGTTCAGTTCATTACATCTTAGGAACATCTATATATGCTATCACACTTAGCCTAACCAGTACAAGAACCCAGCATCACATCCATCGCCAATGTGGATGAGGATATCGGTGGCGTGGATATCAAGCAAGACGTGACGAGAACGCTATCGATGAGGATGCCGGCGGCAAGGACGATCGTTAATGAGACGCGGCACGTAGGTCAACGCGCTTTGTGACATGGTTGCACAGCTGTCTGAGGGACACAGACAGCGGAAGTTGTACAATACAACGCGACAAGTACGATATAGATGAGGACCCTAGCGGCGTGGATGATATCAAGTAAGACGCGTCGAGTACGATGTCGATGAGGATGCCGGCGGCTTTTTTTTTTGCTTATTCATTACTCGCATGCGACCTATCAGATCGTGGCGAGGTTATGTACCGTCCGTTTCCTGTCTGCTGGCCGCGCAGTGGCGGCACGTTGTACGCTCCTCTCTGGCCTCCGCCCAGGCCTGTCCAAGGAAGATGTTGTTCGTACCAAGGGGATTACAAAAGAAGGAAGACCGAGCATGAAGGAAAAAAAGGAATGAACGAAGGAAACAACACCGCCCAGCCCCTACTGTTCCTGCGGACGCCATGAAGTCGAGCGTGGGCAGGAACAGTGGAGTCCCCCCAGCATCCTTCTCCTCTGCTCACGCTCCCTAATCGTCCAGCCACTCCCGCACCTCCAGCTCAGACAACGTGCTCACGGCGTCCTCCTTCTCGCCCGGCACCAGCCGTCCAACATCCATGGTGGAGAGGAAGTCCAGTAATTCCCGCCCACACCTCTTATCCACCAGAAAGGTCCCGGGCGTTCCACCGGCTCTTCCACCTCCCAGTCTCCTTCCGCACCTCCGCCCACAGTATCTGTTGGAATATAGGGATCGATAGAGACGAAGATAGTGAACTGATTGATTTATACAAGGTCGAAGGGAAACATTCTCTCTATATACAACGCGCCTGAGGGACTCCAAGGGGAACGGACGGAAGACTGTCTCCCGAGCCGGTGCTCGGGGACTAAGGCTGCTGTCATCTCCGGACATGTTGCCTCTGGTCCGTCATCTCCGGACGCCGTCTCCGGTCCGTCATCTCCGGACGCCCCTTATTCTGACAGTATCTTCTGCCCCGCATTCCACACAGTGCACTCCTTCAAGAGGTGTTCCCCTGTCTGGTGTGGGTACCGGCACCACCAGCATTGCGGAGTGCCCCGATTCTTTGTTCAGTTGAGGTACTGACCGGTCAGGCAGTGCCCCACCGTGATCTGGTAGAACCGCGAGGCGAGCCTCTTGGTGCTACCAGCCACCGCGCCATCGGGCTTCTGGCTTCGGCATGCGGCGGTCAGTCCACGGGCCTTGGACTAGCGTGGACTGCGTCTCGACGACCAGACACGCCGAGGCCAGGACTGGCCCGGCTGGACTGTTGAGACCCCTGGTGAGCGCAGTTGCGATAACTGCTGATGTATGCATAGATACATGCAATATTCCGTTCTTCCAGGCTAGTGCGGCTTTTCTTTAATCTTTGAACCGTAGAGGAGAATCAACGCGAGGCCTCTGCAGTGGGCGCAAAAGATCACCACCGGTTCTTTTTTCTACCGTACAGTACCATTCACGAGTAAGAACCCACAGGCTATCACTCATGCATCAAGTGACCACCGTGAGTAGTAGTGTCACTACGCCAAGGCTCATCAGCACAGAAAGACTGATAGAAGGGGAGCCACTATATGAAGATCCGCCCGAGCGAGGGCAGTTACTCTGCGTACTTCCTATTAGGGCTGCGATGTCGGCATGAAATATAGTGTGGCGATGGAAGCGCGGGACGATGCAGGTGTTTTGGCCCAGGTGAAGCATCTGCGCGAGCTGTCCAGCCACCGAGGCAGAGTGGTACTGCATCCAATGTTCATTCGTTCTCCGGAACATGAGTGGCGCACACTGTGTCTTCCATACCCATACGTACGGCACTGCCCTCGCGCCTATTTCACCACCTGCGTGTCTACGCCGGAGGATCCCTTGCAGGCCCTATCTGGAGCTGCTCATCTTTCCCTGCAGTCAGTTTAGGTTCCCGCCCGATAGACATACATGTAGCCATCAATACTCTTCCTGCAGTGCTTCTGGTTGCAATGCCCATATCCGCCGGAACCGGTGGTGACGGGTGACATTTGAAGAACAAGTCCATTCCAGGTTAAGAGACAGGATATTGTCCCGTGATATCTACCAAATTCCTATCCCATAATCATTTCCAGTACTATCCGCCAAAACATGAAATCAAGAAAAAGAGGTATCACAAAGCCGTACCCTAGAGCGAGCAATGGGATGACTGACTATTGGCCGGAAACCGTAACATCCGATTCCGCAAACGAGTATGAAGAAATGAAATCACGTAAGAACCGGGAATAAAATGCCTAAAGCAACCCGAACAAGACGAAAGCAGCCACTCCGACATGATCTTATCCTGTCGTCTCCTCATCTGTAAATCGAGATGGTTTACAAACTCGAGCGCGCACTATCGTAACCATATCCTTCACGAGAAGGGCTTCCAACTGGAGAAATATTGTGACTTGGAAGCTCAACGACCTTAGGGTCATACATTTTGGACTTGATGTACTCGTCCAGCTCCTTGTCGGAGAGGAACTGGAGGAGCTTTTGCCTGTCGACGCCATCCCGCTGGGCAGCACGAACAACCTCCCGGGCGACGACGACCGATACCTCCCGAACCCGTTTCAGCTCAGGATAGAGATCGCCACGGGAGATTTCAGCCTCAGTCAAGGAGTCGGCGAGACCAGTGGCGGATGCATAGATCATACTCTCCGTGATGTGTGCGGCTTCGCAGAGAATAGTCGCCAACCCGATGCCGGGGAAAACGTACACTTGAGAACGTTAGCACGATGGACGAAAATCGCAAGAAGGGTCCAGAAGTGCTTACTGTTGTTTCCTTGGCCCGGGGTTCTCGAGAAGCCATCGACGATGACTGAGGGGAACGGTGAACCAGAAGCGAAGATAGCACGGTTTCCGCTCCATTCCATGGCTTGTTTGAAAGTGCATTCCGACTTGCTGGAAGGATTTGACAACGGGAAGATGATGGGATCCTTATTTAACTCTGCCATCTTGCGGACGATCGACTCGGTGAAGACACCCCCGATCGTGCAGAGACCAATTAAGCATGTGGGCTGCACGAAGTCAACGACCTGCTCCAACGACCTGAACTGGTCGCCGTCATTGTCTTCGCGAGCGAAGCGTATCTTGTGGTCGGCCAACGTATCACCGCGGTCCTTGGTGACGAGACCGCGCGAGTCGACGAGCCAGAACATCTTCTTGGCCTCCTTCTCGGGGATGCCATTGCGAGTGAAGAGCCCACAGATCTGTTCAGCTACGCCGGTAGCGGCTGAGCCGGCGCCCATGAAGACGAGCCTGTGCTCCTTCATGGAACGGGAGGACCTCTTGAAGGCGCTTATTAGACCACCGAGAATGACGGCGCCGGTTCCTTGAATATCATCGTTGAAGACGGTGTACGTGTTGCGGTATCTCTCAAGGGACCAGAACGGAGACTTGAAGTCCTCGAACTGAACGACAATGCTCCTCCACCTTGCGGTGAGTGCAATCATCATCTCATCGAGAAACACCTTCTGCTCGTCTTCAGAGACACGCTTGTGGCGCGCACCCATGTACAAGTCGTCCTTTAGGAACTCCTCGTTGTTCGTCCCAAAGTCAATGGTGATTGGTAACGTGCGTTCGGGATGGATACCGGCACATCCAACGTAAAGTGCGAGTTTTCCGACGGGGATACCCATGCCGTTGACACCGAGATCTCCAAGTCCTAGGATACGGGATCCATCGGTAACGACGGCAATCTCAACAAGTTCCTGGGGCCAGTTGGCGACAACGTCCTGAAGGTGTCCTTTGTCTGAGTACGAGAGGTAGAGACCCTCGGGGTTCGTGTAGATGTGGGACCACTTGAGGCAAGCCTCACCGACGGTAGGGGTGTACACGTAAGGAGTGAGCTCCTTTAACCCTGTCAGCTACTGGATGAAGCGATGCTGGGAGGTAATGACAGGACAAACCTTCATGTGGTCAATCAGGAGGCGGTAGAAAAGACCGGCATTGGTGTTGCGGAGGTTCGACAGATAGCTGTACTTGTCAATAGCGGTGCTCTTGAGATCGATTTGTTCCATGCCTATTTAGGCCCCCGTTAGCCCATGATTCTAGACACCTATTCACCGCTTCCGGTGCCGCGCCCCAAAGCTGCCGGTGGCAAGTGGTCTTTGTCAAGTCCCAGGATGAAGCGGCCCCGCGAAACACGTTTGCAAGGATCAACTCTCAACTGAGATACCCAGCACGGCACAAGAGATGTCGGGGAAGGCAAGCCCACTAGCGGACTAGTTGGGGCAGTCCACTCCGTCACAAGCAACGCCCTGAGACATCCGCTAGCGGTAGTGTGCACAACGCCCATAATTAAGATACAAGTATCAGCGGTGAAACTTACAGCGCCGTTCCTGCTTGGAGAATCCCTCGATAGCCGGTGGGACGAGACCCTGAATGTGCAGGGCCTTACGAGCGGCCGCATCGAACGAAGTATCGAAGTCGATAGTAGTCGGATGAGAGGAAGCGGAGTTTGGCCCGTCGATGTGGAGCTTCATGTGGCTGAAGTCAAAAGACGAGATACTACTAGAAACCCGTCTGTCAGCAGGATGACCCGAGCGTCTCAGCTTGAAGCCATCTTAGCGGTGGGAGATTCCTGCCGTATGTGGGTAGGAGAGGGAAACCACGAAACGAAAGTGCAACTAAAAGGATGGACGACGAGGGGAAGCAACACAGCTAGAGAGAGCGGACCCGGAGGTGGACAGAACACTGCTCTTGTTCTACCAGCTTTGAAGGAGCACCAGGGCTCGGGTGTTGAATGTGCTTCCACTCGAATTTTAGGTCGGAGAGGCTAGTAATCAACGTACCTGTCATGATCACCGCCTGGAGAGGAGAGGGTGGGAATAGTCATTGCTGGTTGTTGTCTTCTTTCCGAGGCCTAACTAAAGAAAGTTGGTTGAGATGAGAAAGTTCGGAGGGTGAGGTAAGGGCGGCGGCTGAGAAGTGGTCGAGACGCAGCAGAGATGGTGTCGGGGCGTTGAGTGCGGAGGGCAACAGCAGCAGTAACAGTGCGAGAACCAGCAGCAGCGGATGGACGAGAGAGCCAGAACAATGATTCGGAAAACTACGGAAAATCAGTAGCCGAGGAAGCCAAATATAATTGAGGAGGCAGCAAGGTCTTGTTCTGAAGCAGATACATTCGTCAAAGGTGCAATGGGGAATGCACGTGCTCGGTGCCTTGTCACAATAACCAACATCAGCCGCTGGCTCCACAACTCCCACCGACCTCTTCCTCCTCCACTGTCACCTATCACAAGCGAGAGCCACTGTGGCGGCAGAGTGACGTAACTACCTCTGACGGAGGGATGGCTTATGCGCAGTGGCTATGCGGACTTTGGGGACATACCACAGAAGGAGTTATTTGGCCACGGGAAGCCGGTACTGAAGCAGAGAAGAACGAACTTTTCCCCCGAATGTTTACAGTTGGCGATCGGGATCCTACAGATCAAGTGTGAGGCTTCGCCTTTTTCGTGAACAGGGGGGCCTGGTTAGCCACCTTGAGCTCGGATGCCAGAGCACCCAAAGTTCGGCGAATCTTAAGGGGCCAGCCGCCTGAAATACCTAGTATCCGGTGTACCTCGTCAACGGATGACGAAAAGTGGTGGGTAAAAGTTCTTGTCTATTCTCACTAGCGTTCCAGGGCCTTAACTCTTCTGCTAGCGCCCCTTCGTGACTAATCCGCCTATTGATCGCATCCTTCGACCACTCGCCAACATTCCAGTCACAGCTGTCAACGCCATGTCTGCGTACGGCAGCAAACTCAACTACTAGCACTTGCGCTTTCTGGCATTTTTTCCTTTATTCACACACGCGTATAGCCTATCTAGACAGTGGTGGCGTCTGTTATATCCATTTTTCCCCTCAGCTGTCCGCGTGATGTCGGCAAGTTGCAAGCTCCTCTCTGCCCTCCGCCCGGGCCTATCGCAAGAAGATGTGATGCACACCAAGGAAACGAACATTGACTGCCCCCCTAATCCTCAAGGTCGGATGCCATGAAAGGGTCCGCGGGTAGGAACTACGGTTGCTTTCCTCAGCACTAAATTCCTAGGTGGCATGCAGCTCCTACAACGCCAACGGCCTCTCTTCTTTCCTCCCCATGAACTCCCTGCGCTCCCACAAGGACACCTCGCTCCCGGCATCGTCCTCAGTCGGCACCAGTCTTCCCAAATCTGTAGTACATAGGAATTCCAATACCGCCCGCCTGTACCTCTCGCGGGCAAGGAGCTCCCGGACGCTGAGGCGGTATCTCGCCCTCCCGATTTCCTTCAGTCCCCGCCCTATATTTTCGCTGGCCCTTCCCCGAAGGACACCCCTTAAAGATGCACTCGCCGGCTGCTGAGGGGTGCGATTGCCTGTGGATGGGTACCGACCGGCAAAGAGAGCTGAGCAGAGATCGGCGGGCGGGTGGAGGAAGAGATCCAGGCCGTCGCCTTCGCCGGCTTCCCAGCTAGTTTCCTAGGGCGCTCACAATTCGTCAGTAGCGGTGCTACTGTAGAACCCTCTATCGTCTTTAACCACGAACGGAAGACATCGACCAGCCACCTCCCGAATATCCCTCACAACCTCCGCGCGGTTGGTGGGGCATTCACCGTCTATCGCTGGTATTCTGTTGGAAATACTTCTCGCGCGTTGTTTTTATTGGGTGCTTGCGACTTAGAGCTTGTTGACGACATGGTTGCGTAAGCTAAGGCGCAAGCGGGGAAGCTTGAGCAGAGGAACTTTGTTCTGCGGGACCTTTCTCTTTTCTTCTGCTCTATACTTATCGAATACTACAACGAAGTTGTGAGCCATTCAAACGACGATTAGCCATACACCTTGCGTATCCTCATCTCATACGTCATTCAGACGGATCAAACCCCCATCGTTTATTTTCATCTTCATTGCTAATCAGTATTATTTTAACATTTCCCTGCCTAAATTAGCAGATAGGCAGGCGGGGCAGCTTTCCGGCAACGGAGCGTCAAGCACAGCAACAAGCAGCAGGAGAGGAGGAAAAACATTGAAAGCCAGTACCCTCAGATGCCTCGCTAGAACCCATGACCGTGTTAATAACGTCATGGGAAATCTACGGATATCGGAGGAGGAGGGCATCTACTAAAGAAAGAAAGGAGAGAGAAAGAAAACCTGTTTACCCACCTGCCGTGTGCTTCACCAGAAGCATCACATGGATGCAGGTCGATCTCAGGAGAATCCTTAAGAAAATCTTCCCATTGTCAGCATTGAACGCCCATGGCAACTCTATTATCAGGCGTGCGCGATTACTCCGATATGGGGACGCCGTAATAGCTCTTCAAGAACGCACCTCAAATCCAGTGTCGAGGGCAGCAGCAACTCCGTCAATACCGAGCGCGCACACAGCTCCATCCAAGCATTTGGCGCACAGAAAACATACCTGCAATCGGCTATAAGTAGTGGACTACAAACTCATTCGGCAAGTCCCCGAAGCTCACCCGGGCAGGCTTTGCGGAGGGTCGCTGAGAGCTTCTATCTTCTCTAAGCCTTTCAGCCTGTTGCTTTACCCGGAAGTTACCTTCCTTGTGTCCTTCACGCGTGTAGTAAAACGCATCATAGCCTGTGATTCCTCCGTACGGCTTCCGGTTGCCGTAGCCACCGTATCCCCGCCGCGTGACGTGCTGAGTTCTCGCTGCGAGTGCTTGTCGGTGTTTCCGGCGATGTTGATGCTCGAACCGACTTGGTCGTTCCTCCGTGCGGATCGATGTTTCTTCTTCGATACGGGCTGCAGCAACAGCATCCACGGTTTCCTCCTCCTGCGGGTTGTTTTGAGAATGCCGAATTGCGAAAGCTCAAGGTGCACTTCGAGCGAGGTGGTAGACAACGGTGGTATCTGGGGTCGCTTCTTCGGTTGCGGCTAGTTCCAGGCGAATGGCGAGCACGCAGGAGAGGTATTCGGCGACCGAGATTCCGCGCTTAATCATCAATTATAGAGTCGGTTGATGAAGTCGTTTAGGCCGGATTTCAGAGAGTGGAGTTGTATTTCTGGCAAAAGAATTCGCAGACGCAGGCAGAATCATCGATATTATTCTCGGGGAGACGACTGATGACACTTCGGATGCTAGATTCGACTGATTGGTAGATCTTCGAGGCTGTTCGTGTTGCACGCCGGTAGAAGCCACGGGCTACTGCAAAAGTTTCAGAGTTCGGCGGGAGGGGGGTGTCTCCTTGTGGGTGTCTATCTTGAAGGCGCCTTCCGCAGTTAGGGCTGCCGTCATGTCGTTTTTCCACGAATGGTACTTGCATGTACTCAGCAGCTTGGGGACATCGAATTTGAAACTAGTCGGGGAGGCGCCATGGTTGCGATGTCGTCGCGACGGGATGCCGCTCTAAGTGTTGAGGCTTAGAACAAGCATGCGGATATGAGATAGAGAAGCGAGAAACAAAGCAGTAGTGGATTGGTTGAAATATAGGGTTCGATAGAGATGAAGATAGTAAATTGATTGGTTGATACATAGCCGAAGGCAAAGCATTCTTTCTAAATAAAACGGGCCTCGGGGAGGGAGAAAGGATAGAAGACTATCTCCCGAGCCAGTACTCAGTCAGTTGTCATCTACGGACGTGTCTGCTTCAGTCCGACACCTACGGATGCCCATTATTCTTACATCGGACATTTGGCTGAATGTGGAAGCCTGTCCTTTAAAAAATATATTTGTACATTCATGTTCGCGAGTAGCCTATTGAGGCGTGTGTTGGAAATGCTTCTCGCGCGTTGTTTAGATTTGGTACTTGAGCCTTAGAGTTCGTTGAAGACACGATTGCGTAAGGCGCAAGCGGGGAAGTGTCAGCGGAGAATATTTGTTCTGCGGGTTCTTTCTCTTCTCCTTCTACTATATACTTATCGAATATTACAACGAAGTTGTGAACCACTCGAACTACAAGAATCGATACGCCTTGTGGTTCCTGATCTCATGCAGCATTAAGACTGATTAAACTCCTATCATTCAGTTCTATCCTCATCGCTAATCGGTATTTTTTAGCCCGGAGCCGTAACCACTCTAGATACTTCGACGAACCTCACACCGATGAGCTACCGCTCCGCTTGGAAACACAAGTACGGTAACTGGCAAACGGCGACACGCAACGGCGAGCGGATGTGCGCACGGCGATCCAGAACCGAGAAAGGACGAGACAGGGGATCCCAGACAAGGACACACAAGATGTGTGAGAAAAGAAAGGAAGGAAGGAAGACCGGAAAGAAGAGACGTTTCTATTGCTCCACAAGACAAGATAAGACAAAGGAAACGTAGCAAGACAAGACCTGACGGAACAAGACATACAAGTTGTTGGGTGAGTAAAGAAAGGAAGGAAAGAAGGCAGAAAAAAGAACCAGTGCTTGTTTCGGAAATCAGATCGGTACGGGCAGCTCGGCACATGAATACGAAGAATGGAAGCCATCGAATCCGCAGACAACGCAAAAAAACCGGCAGAAGAAACCCATTGGACAGAAGAAACAAACGAAATAAAAGTCTCCTTGAGCTGACAAGATAGTAAGTCAAAGACCCCATTTCTCCGTCATACAGCAAATTAGCTCAATGAGCTGCTGGACGGAACAGCCGAGGTTACTTCGCGAGAATGCAATGTCCACAGAGACTACGGCCTGTAACCGGCTATATCATCTCTCCGTTGTCACCAGCGAATTGGCTCAATGAGCTGCTGGGCGGAGCAGCTGAGGTTACTTCGCGAGAATGCAATGTTCACAGAGACTACGGCCTGCAACCGGCTATATCATCTCTCCTTGTCACCAGCGAATTGGCTACGAGCCGCTGGGCGGAAGTCATTGAGTCTGCGTTATTGCGATCCGATTGTACTAAGTATCTGGCAGATCATCATGACTACGTTTCTAGCCGAACACGCAGCAAGGCACGCCTTGGAACGGACAAGGTAATTATGCAGAAGGCGCACGAAGAATGGGGTGATTTGGTGTCTTCGGAATGCCTTGCATCTGCTTGGAATTGTCGCGTCATCAGAAGACGAAGCCGAAACCGAACCAATCGACGGATCACAGCCAAATAACGTGAGTGAATCTCTCACGTACAAGGCCGCACCACGAAGTCCACAAGCAAGAAAATGGAAGAAAGCTATTTACCAGGAGTGGCATGCGCTTGTCGGGAGCCAAATGTTTGACATTGTGGACGGAACGAAAGTGGCCCTACAAGAGAAAGGTCAGCCCAGACAGATCTGCTCGTTACAAGGCACGGCTAGCCATCAAGGGCTATGAGCCGAAGAAAAGTATCAACAATGACGAGACCTATGCGCCGGTATCCAAGATGGCAACATTGCAATGTGTCAGAATAATGGGCGTCCGGAGATGACGGACCGGAGACGGCGTCCGGAGATGACGGACCAGAGGCAACATGTCCGGAGATGACAGCAGCCTTAGTCTCCGAGCACCGGTTCGGGAGACAGTCT
>Ga0307516_10007956_pt1 | contig 12066 bp, 8 predicted proteins | sample 19_EM_MG_FD_203310 | JGI IMG/M metagenome (GOLD analysis project Ga0307516, IMG submission 203310) | Populus trichocarpa ectomycorrhiza microbial communities from riparian zone in the Pacific Northwest, United States - 19_EM | ecosystem: Host-associated > Plants > Roots > Unclassified | place...
TTATTTGTAATTTATATAATTCACCTCTCTGTGGTTCGATCTCGGTCTTGCCGGGTTATTTATTACTTTGACACTCCTGCACTTGGGATAAGACATCAACTCTTTGATCGTGTCAATATCATCACAAGTTTGATACATGTCAATGTACGTAAGGTACTCATATCCATTTCAATTATATCATAACTAGTCAATACACATCAAAGCACGCAAGGTACTCATATTCATTCCAATATTATAGAAGCAATAAAACAATAAATTCTAAAATTTACCAATAAGTTTACACAAATTGAAAAGACAAGGTGCGATGCACCTACCTAAAGTATGTGCACATGCTGCCACTCAATGTAATTGTCCAGTCCCCATAGCTTCACCCGTACCACTAGGGATTTAGTTTTTATCAACAATACAACCAACATCACAACTTGTAAACACCCAATATATATATATATACAATTGATGACTCCACCGTCGTTGCCGATTTCTGAATCGGCAGCGACGTAGTTTTATAAAAGTTAGGGAAACAAATTGGACTGTTTTAAGGAGCTGGGAGGGAAGGGTAAAACCGATTTTAAAGAGACCAAACAAGGATAAGAACACATCTAAACCTTCCCCAAACTTACTTAGATTCGAAAGGTATGGGTCATGAAATGAAAACCACGGGAAAAATCAAGACTGAATTAAATTAAAGAAAATAAACTAAATTAAAAGTTGTGGGGTGAAATTATAAGAAACGAGAGGTATAACTTAATTATAAGAAGAAAAAAAAAAGTTGTGGGGGGCAAAAATAATACACTTAAAAAAATTAGAGCCTAGATGCAAATAAGAATAATTATAGAGCATAAATACCCTCTTCTCATCAAAAATTTGCAGGAATCGTAAGGAAAGAAAAGAGGGAGTTTTTGTATCCATTTTTGCAAATCAAGAGAGAAAAACCAAAATTTCAAGAACCCATCCAAGATTAAGGGTTATAGGTAGAATAAACACTTGTGGGCAACGGATTAACAAGAAAATTTGAACAAGAAGAGAAGAGGGGAGGGCGACTGTCATTAGAAAGAAAAGGAGAGAGTTGAAGATCGAAACCTTGATTCTTACCAGGTAAGGTGTTCTAAACATGGTCTCACGAGTCGTTTCAAAGTTGATTATGAATTGATGCTTGGATGTTGAATTATAGATTTGGGTTCTTAGACTTGAATTGAGAAAAAAGTAACAGTCCAATGTTTGTTGATGAGCAATTTTGACTGTCTTAGAGGCAGAACTGGTTCTTCTTCCTTCATATAACTTGTAGCCTCGTGTCTTAGCTTTCCAACGAGACTAATCTCGCTTGAAATGAAGTTCTCTAACTCTAGATATAGTTAAAAATCTAATAAGAGGTCGGACAGTAACAGTTCAATGTCTAGACAGTAACAGTTGGATAGAAACACTCCAATGTTTTTTGATGAGCAATTTTGACTGTCTTAAAGGCAGAACTGGGTTCTCTTTCCTTTAGAGAACTTGTAGCCTCGTGTCTTATCTTTCCAACGAGACTAATCTTGCTTGAAATGGAGTTCTATAACTCTAGATATAGTTAAAAATCTAAGAAGAGGTCGGACAGAAACAATCCAATGTTTGTTGATGAGCAATTTTGATTGTCTTAGAGGCAGAACTGGGTTCTCCTTCCTTCAGAGAACTTGTATCCTCGTGGCTTATCTTTCCAACAAGACTAATCATGCTTGAAACGGAGTTCTATAACTCTAGATATAGTTAAAAATCTAAGGAGAGGTCAGACAGTAAAAGTTCAATGTCTAAACAGTAACAGTTGGACAGTAACAATTCGGGATTTAAATAGTAATAGTTCAAATATAAAGAAAGGAATTATAACTATGGTTAGACAAAGAACGACAATATAAATGGGTATAATGAGAAAAAAAACATAAAATATTAAAAAATGACTGAAAGAAAGACTTATTGGCTGTTGATATGGTTATTATAAAATATATCCTTGAGCAAGGAAATTTTTTTAGATAAACCTGTGATTTGCAGGAGGGACCATAGGCGTGATGCAACAACAACAGCAGGGGAGCACGAGTAGAGCTTCTCTTGCAGGTAGGTGACTTACACCTTCCTTTTTAATAATGTTGAATAATGAAATGCTTTATCATGAATATTACCGCATTGTGTTAATTCATATATCAGATTGCCAAACGCTTAAATGTTGACAAATGAATGATTAGCTTTGGCTAATGGCATCCGAAGGGATGACCGAGACAAACAATTGATTAGCTTCGGCTAATGGCATCTGTAGGGATGACCTGGACAAACAATTGATTAGCTTCGCATCCGAATGGATGACCGAGATGAATAAATGATTAGCTTCAACTAATGGCATCCAAAGGGATGACCAGGACAAACGATTGATTAGCTTGGGCTAATGGCATCCGAATGGATGACCGGGACAAATGAATGATTAGCTTCGGCTAATGGCATCCGAAGGGATGACCAGGAAAAATGATTGATTAGCTTCGGCAAATGGCATCCGAATAGATGACCGGGACAAATAAATGATTAGCTTCGGCTAATGGCATCCGAAGGGATGACCAGGATAAATGATTGATTAGCTTCGGAAAATGGCATCCGAATGGATGATCGGGACAAATAAATATTTAGCTTCGGCTGATGGCATTCGAAGTGGATGGTCGGGGTGACTGAACGGTTAACCTCAGTAAATGATGTATGTACATACATAAACATGAGTTTGTATTCTATCCTACAAATAGTCATCATGAATTTAAGCAAAAAGGATCTAATAATAGTTATATATTCAGTACATTGATTCAAACAAAATACATCATGATTTAGAATGCAACTACATGATTCCTTGCAAAAGTAGGTTCCCGTGTATTGGTTTCCTAGGCACCTTATTGGTGTGACGTCCCTGCTGCAGAACAAAACATTTACAAGAATGCAATTACTTAATAATTATAATGATAATAATAAATGGTCAGGTAGTTTAATGAAGCATTAACATTATTTTATGTTTGAAGCGTGACATTTGTAGTTCCTTCATGTACTTGGTATAAACAACTTGTAGTACATATAGATGCACCAATTCTTGCAATCAGTCATAATCTTAAACCCGACCATCCTATTATTAGATCCTTTTTGCTTAAATTCATGATGACTATTTGTAGGATAGAATACAAACTCATGTTTATGTATGTATATTTTTAATGTGAACTTCTAGTCATGCAAACATAATATTATGTGTCTATGTAAGATTCACTTTTAAATGAAATGTTGATTGTTATCGATGTATGGATTGTATCTTGATGATGTGAGGGAACATGTCCGTCGATTACCGACACGATGTGTGTCAAGTACAAATTTTTTTTTATCGTTGTTTGGGCTTGAAAAGTCGGGTTGTTATGGTTGGTATCAGAGCACTTGGTCTGGATCCTAAGGATCAGTGATAATTGTGTTGTTGTCGTGAATTGCAGAATGGTACTCACCCGACAAGGGAAATGAACCGAGCCGCCCTCTTTTGAAAGGAGGGGTGGGAACCAAGGTGCCCAAGGTTGGCAAGATGAAGATCCCTTGGATGATACGACATCTCATGCTCCAGTAATACCACCCAAAACCTTGCAGGGGGAAGCCGCAGTAGCGGGGGGAGTTAGGACCTAACCAGACAGAGGAAGTACCCCCAGTTGCAGCAGAGCAACAAGAAAGATCAAAAGCACAACTGTCAACAATTCCAACTGGTGTGCCCCCGCAGTATGTAGACGCGAGACTCCTTGTACAAATAGTTAAAGCAATGATGGAGGGCATGGCTGGTTCGGCGACACAAACAACTCTTGCCATGCAGATTCCATAGGCAGCCCCTATGACTGGCACGACCATGAACAACGTGGTGCTACTGGTGCAATTAGTCAAGAGTATGAGGGAAATGGGTTGTGAACCGTATATGGGGGAACAAGATGCAGAGATGGCTAGGAGATGGATTAGGAAGGTAGAAAAGACCATGATTCAAATAAGTATACCCGAGGATTTGAGGGTAAATTGTGCAACCCAGTTACTGTCTGATAAGGCCATGACATGGTGGGAAATAGTTCAGCTGAGGCGTGCAACCGAGACACTAACTTGGAGTGACTTCAAGATAGAGTTTGAGAATCAGTTTTATTCCAGGTACCATCGCAAGGTGAAGGAACAAGAATTCTTGGCATTAAGACAGGGTGATATGTCGGTATTGGAGTATGAAAGGAGGTTCCATGATCTCTCATTATTTGCCCCACACTATGTGCCGACAGAGGAACATATGATTGAGAAGTTGAGAGATGGTTTGCGATAGGATTTGAGACAAGGATTGATCGCCTTGCGGTTTAAATCCATGAGGGAGTTGATTGAGGCTGCACAAGTTCTAGAGGCTTGTATTGGAGAAAGCCCAGGGGATATCAGGGTATAGGCAAAAAGAGAGATGGAGACTATTTCAGCGGCAGACCACCACTTCCGAAGAAAGGAAAAAGTGGAGTGTTTGAGAAGTACAGGAAAACGGGGGAGTTTGATGTTACCGCCCCACCAACAGTCAGGTGGGAGAGTGATGGTTGGGCAATCGCACTCAAGGGCAAACTCTTCAACTAGGACCGGTGACCGTGAGGGTGTTGACTATCCTTTTTGTGTAAAATATGGACAAAAACACCCTGGGGACTGCTCAGTTTCCCCCAGACGATGCTTCGTGTGAAAATGAGAAGGTCTAGATGGAGGGATTGCCAGTATCTGGGTCAAGGGTGTCATTACTGTGGTGGAAGAGGTCATTACAAGAGAGACTGCCCCAAAAGGAACACTGGACATGTATAAAGCTATAAGCAACCGAGTTAGAGCCCCCAACAGTTAGTCACCGTGAATAGGCCAGTGAGATCTTCTAAATCAGGAGCAAACTCCAGTCGAGGGAGACCGAGGGCATAAAATGATCGGACCCCGGGGAGGGTCTTCTACCTAACACAGGAGGAGGTCAGGGCTGCATCGAATGTGGTGGCAAGTACACTACTAATGAATAATTTTAATATGCATGTGTTGCTTGATCCGATGCCACCCACTCATTCATTGCTAGGAGAATTGTCACTAAATTGAGAAAAGGAGTAGAAATAGTAAAGAAGGGGTTCGTGATTGGAACTCCAATGGTAAACATGGTTGAAACAAATATTGTGTATGTGGATGTGGGGGTTAGTCTATCTGGGTATGAAACAGAAGTATACTTGATTCCCTTAGAGCTGCATGATTTTGACATAATCCTAGGCATGAATTGGTTAAGTAAATACAAGGCTCTAATAGATTGTTATGCTAAAACTGTTACATTCCAAACACATGAGGGCGAGAGGATGATTTTTGAGGGAGAGCAAATTCTCAAACCGATCGCCTTAATATCGGTTGTAACATCCCAAAGACTTCTAAGAAAGGGATGTATGGGATACCTCGCATACATCTTAAACTCTAATGACGAAGGTCCACGACTGAAGGATATTCTTGTGGTGAAGGAATTCCCAGATGTGTTTCCCGAAGAACTACCAAGACTACCCCCGGAGCGAGAGGTAGAGGTGTCTATAGACACTTTTCCTGGAGTCCCACCCATAGCCCAACAACTGTACCGGATGGCTCCGGCAGAACTGAATGAGTTAAAGACTCAACTACTGGAATTGTTAGACAAAGGGTTTATACGACCCAGTAATTCTTCTTGGGGAGCGTCGGTTCTATTTGTAAGAAAGAAAGATGGAACCCATAGACTTTGTATTGACTATCGACAGTTGAACAAAATAACAATGAAAAACAAGTATCTGTTACCTTGAATAGACGATTTGTTTGATCAATTAATGGGAGCGAGGGCATTTTTGAAGATAGATCTGAGATCAGGGTACTATCAGGTGAATATTAAGGAAGCGGATGTAGCAAAGACTGTATTTAGAACTCGTTACGGACACTATGAGTTTTTGGTGCTACCGTTCGCGTTGACAAACACCCCATCCCTCTTCATGGACTTGATGAACCGGGTTTTCCAACCATACCTTGATAAGTTTATGGTGGTATTTATTGATGATATACTGGTATACTTGAATTTTTTTGAGGAACACAAAGAACACTTGAGATAGACCTTACAAACCTTGAGAGATCACCAGTATATGCAAAACTGAGTAAATGTGAATTTTGGCTGAAAAGAGTGACATTTCTGGGACACGTCATTTCAGCCAAAGGTGTTTTTATAGACCCTAAGAAAGTCGAAGCAATCTTGAAATGGGAAAGACCGACTTTGGTCATTGAAATACATAGCTTCCTGGAACTCACAGGATACTACCGGAGATTTATCGAAGGTTTTTCCTTGATTGCAACCCCTTTGACCCAACTAACTAGGAAGAATTAGAAATGGGTGTGGTCAGAAGAATGTGAGAAAAGCTTCTAAGAATTGAAAAGGAGGCTCACCACTGCTCTAGTATTAATCCTTCCCTTAGGGACCGAGGGTTTTGTGGTCTATAGTGATGCATCGGGGAAGGGATTGGGGTGTGTTTTGATGCAACATGGGAAGGTAATCATCTATGCATCAAGACAGTTAAAGACTCATGAGGTGAATTACCCGGTGCATGACCTGGAGTTGGTTGTTGTAGTATTTGCCTTAAGGATATGGAGACATTATTTGTATGGGTCTCGAAACTAAATTTTTATTGATCATAAAAGCCTGAAGTATCTGATGTCGCAAAAGGAGTTGAACACGCGACAAATAAGGTGGATAGAGCTCATTAAGGATTATGATTGCACCATAGAATACCACCCGGGGAAAGCCAACATGGTGGCAGATGCCCTCAGTCGCAAAAATAAAACCACCCTGGGAAGGTTAACAGTGGGAAAGGATCGACAATTGGTGGAATTGAAAGAGATGGGTGTAGATTTGAGCATTAATACAGGAGATGGGTTAGTAGCCCAACTATTGGTGCGACCAACGTATCAAGAACAAATACTACATGCCCAATTCCGTGACAAGGAGGGGTCCATGTTTAGGAAGAATGTGGGGGCCAGAGTAGAAACTAAATTCCAGGTAGCGGATGATGGATCATTGATGATGGGACAACGATTATACGTGCCTAATGACAAAATAGTCAAACGGATGGTCCTACAAGAAGCACATAAGTCCAAGTTCTCTATACATCCTGGTAGCACTAAGATGTATTGAGACCTAAAACACCTCTATTGGTGGCCTAATATGAAAAGGGAAATAGCTGGGTATGTGTCTAAGTGTGGGATATGTCAACAAGTCAAGGTTGAACACCAAAGGCCTGCAGGACCATTACAACCATTACAAATTCCAGAATGGAAGTAGGAGATGATCACCATGGATTTTGTGTCGGGATTTCTCAAAGGGAGGAAAGGAAATGACGCGATATGGGTCATCGTAGATCGGTTGATGAAATCCACACTATTCTTGCCTATAAAGATGACCAACTCAGTAGACAACTTGCCAAGATCTTTATAAACGAGGTGGTATGGCTCCATGTGATTCCAGTATCCATTGTATCGGATCAAGATCCCAGGTTCACCTCTTGACTTTGGTCAAGCATACAACATGCCTTGGGGACAAGACTGGACATGAGCACTGCGTTTCACCCTCAAACTAATGGCTAGTAAAGAAGAGTCATCCAAGTCTTGGAAGACTATTACGGGCATGTGTGCTAGAATTTGGAGGAAACTGGGAGGAACACATGGCGTTGGTGGAGTTCACGTATAACAATAGTCACCAAGCCACAATAGGGATGGCCCCATATGAAGCCTTGTATGGTAGGAGGTGCAGGACTCCTTTATGTTGGGAGGAAATTGGGGACCGGAAGTTATATGGCGCAGAGTTGGTCCAAGTTACCACGGAGAAAGTGAGAACTATCAGGGATCGCATCAAAGCCGCACAGGATAGACAGAAGAAGTATGCTAATGTGAGGAGAACACCTCTTGAGTTTAGTACGGGGGACCAGGTGTTCCTAAAGGTAGCCCCATGGAAGAACATGTTACGGTTCAGATTGAAAGGGAAGTTAACCACCTGCTTCATCGGACCCTTCAAAATCTTGCAGCGAGAAGGGCTAGTAACCTACAAAGTGGACTTGCCCCCGCAGTTAGCCAAGGTCCATGATGTGTTCCATATCTCTTTGTTAAGAAAGGCTAACATGGACCCCGCCCAGATCCTACCCCAAGTTCCAGTAGAAGTCAAGGAAGACTTAACACTCGAATTGAGGCCCATAAGGATACTAGATCGGGAAATGAAAGAGCTACGAAGCAAAAAGATCCCCATCGTCAGAATCTTATGGCGAAATGCTCAAATAGAAGAGGAAACTTGGGAGAGGGAAGCCGAGATGAGGAAAAAGTACCTCAAATTATTTGAACTACCAGGTATGGAGTATGAGACCTCTTAAATTTCGAGGATGAAATTCATGTAAAAAGGGGGAGAATGTAAACACCCAAAATATATATATAATTGATGACTCCACCGTCGCTGCAGATTTCTGAATAGGCAGCGACATAATTTTATAAAAGTTAGGCAAACAAATTGGATTGTCTTAAAGAGCTGGGAGGGAGGGGTAAAACCGGTTTTGGAGAGACCAAACAAGGATAAGAACACATCTAAACCTTCCCCAAACTTACTTAGATTTGAAAGGTATGGGTCATGAAATGTAAACCCCGGGAAAAATCAAGACTGGATTAAATTAAAGAAAATAAACTAAACTAAAAGTTGTGGGGTGAAATTATAAGAAAAGAAAGGAGGTATAACTTAAATATAAGAAGAAAAATTAATGTGGGGAGCAAAAATAATACACTTAAAGAACATGGGGCCTAGATGCAAATAAGAATAATTATAGAGCATAAATACGCTTTTCTCACCAAAAATTTATAGGAACCGTAAGGAAAGAAAAGAGGGAGTTTTTGTATCCATTTTTGCAAATCAAGAGAGAAACACCAAAATTTCAAGAACCCATCCAAGATTAAGGGTTATAGGTAGAATAAACACTTGTGGGCAAGGGATTAACAAGAAAATTTGAACAAAAAGAGAAGAAGGGAGGGCCGGTTGTCAATAGAAAGAAAAGGAGGGAGTTGAAGATCGAAACCTTGATTCTTACCAGGTAAGGTGTTCTAAACATGGTCTCACGAGTCGTTTCAAAGTTGATTATGAATTGATGCTTGGATGTTGAATTATAGATTTGGGTTCTTAGACTTGTATTGAGAAAAAAGTAACAGTCAATAGCAACTTCATTTAATTCTCATTCTTATAATTTTCTTATTAAAACCATAACTCAATAGCAATTCCAAGCAAAGATTGAAAATTGTCTAATTCTGATCAATTTAGCTTAACCAACCCAGAACACTATCTAGTGTTTTAATCATAACTAAAGCTGAAAAACTATGTTTTGGGCATGATTTTGTTTCTATAAAAGGCTAAAACATAGAAATACAACTTCATAAAGAAATCAACTCCAAATTATTTTGTTTTAAGGCTCAAAATCAACAATCACAATAGCCCCTCCTTTATAGCTAAAATTTTGGCCAACGAGGATTTTCATCCATTGGAAATCCTTTTCAACTTCCAACTTATTTTCATGCATAAGCAACATTAGCCAAGGTCATTTGGCATCATTAAATCATAAATTTAAACCAATTCTACAACAAAACATTCAAACAATTTCCCTACCTCTACAATATAGCAAGATTCGGCCAAAATAGGGAAACTCGTCCCTTTGGGATTTCTCCTTATTTTTTTTTACACCCACTACATATGTTATTATCCTTGTTTAGCATTATTAATACAACAAAAAAATGAATCATTCATTTTCTTTCACTATCTCCTCATGCAATTAAACATATGCAACAAACCTTAACAATTAATATTCTTACATCATTATCACAACAATAACTTCACCCTACTAGTTGGAATCATGACACTCTTCATTAACTAATCAATTTGCCAAAAATATACTTATGGCTAGCCTTAAATATGTTTTATTTTCCAATTTTCTTTCATTTCAATTTCTTCATGGTTCCACCCCATTTGTATCCACACAACCAACAAGTTAGCCTTTTATTCAATCAACATGTTCATATAGCAATGTTCCTTCTTATTCTTACACCATAATCATTCTTCCCCTCATATAAGGAATACATAATTAATCTATAACAATATTAATAACAACATATTTTACCATTACATCTTCCATGTTCACCCTGTATTTGGGGAGCCCATACTCTAAAGAAAGGTTCTAGGTCATTACACGATGGGTAGGCTTTCTACCTGGTCTCAAAATGGTCTCATATCTGCCCAGTGACGGTCTTCATAAAGACAGTATAGGGGCGTTGCGAGAAACAGATAAGGCATGTATGCCCACCATTACCAAGCAGACACTCAGATATAAGTTGGGTGTTTCACGCATCTGAACCCTGACCAATAGTCATAGGGTAGATCGTTAACCCCCCTAACTTATTAGCTTGTGTGTGTTTTTCAAAAATTAAAGTATGGGATGTGTCGCACGTGTGCGGCGTCGCGGCAAAAAAAACATCCACCCTCAAATTCAGTTATCTTCTATCAATCTATGTGGCAAATGTGGGGGAAAATGGAATGGATTCGCCACCTAGTATTTTGGTCACTAGGAACCCTAGCTGGTCTCAGAGATCAGGTACGGGGACTGGTTGCGTAAAGGGAAGGTATTAGCACCCCAAATAGGCCCTACCTAAGGTAAGGTGCATTGTTTTATTATCTGATAAAATCTAAGGTCTTGTCGTGTTTTCTAGTCGTTGGTCCGTCTATGGTTTAAGAAAAGTCCTCTTCCGTAAAGAGATTCTTATCTTATCGGGTAAAACCTAATCGTTCTAATGTCAACAAAAGAATTTAATAACATGAATATGTCTTACGTATAAGGTCGTAACCCTAGATATTAAAAGAAAACAAAATAATTTTTGTTTTGAAAATTTTAAAATATTGGCCTAATTCTCGCGACTTTAATAAATAGGTTATTAAAGCCAAAATGCATGCTAATACATATTTTTGAAATTTTCTTTTTTTATATTCAAATACAATATGATTTATTATTATTATTATTATTATTATTGAGTGACTTGGCCGTATGCATGAAAACAAAACATTTTATTTTTTTATGTTTTGATGAAAACCGAGTATTTTAATACCGGATTTGTATCTTTACAATATAAAAATACAAACCAATATTGATCCAAATGCAGTAAAATATTTGCAGAAAATCACAACTTTTTGAAAAAAAAATTGAAGAATTTTTTTTTTTTTTTTTTCGAGCTCGGCCCATATGGCAGGGTTGGACCCCGCAAACCAGCCGTAAAACACAAGCGTGCGTGAACACTTCACGCACGCCTGCTGCAACCACAATGTAATTAAATTGCACCTGCACAATGTTTGTGCAATTACAAACGGAAGGAGGAATGAAAAGCTTACCTGGTTCACGGTCGCTGCTGGGAGAAATCCCCCTTGAGCTTGCCGCTGGGATTTTGGGAAGAAGCTATGATGCCACTCCCTGCACCTAGCTTCCCTTCCGTTCTATCTTCTCCTCGTGTCTGTCTATTCTCCTCTCTCTATGTCTGGTTCTCTCCTTCTCTCTGTTTCTTTTCTTAGTTTTTCTTCTGTTCTACTCTGTCGCCCCTGAATCTCTTCTGTTACTCTTCTCTATTTTTTTCTTTTTTACTACTCTTTTCTTTATCTCATGTTCTGCTCACTCTCTGCCTCCTCTCTTCCCAGCTCATCTCTGTTTTTTTCTTTTCTTTGTCGCGTTCCCCTTCTGTTTTCTTCCTTCTTCCTCCCGGCTCCTCTCTGTTGTTTCTCTTTTTTTTCACTTTCTCTCCTGCTTTGTTCTCCCCGTTTTCTTTCTACCCTTGCTCTCCCTCATCCTTCCTCCCTTATGCTTTGCCTCCCTCTCACCTTTTATAGCCAAAACTGCATGTGTTTTTTTTTTATAATGAAGACGTTCAAGAACATTATTGTAGTGGTAACAGTAGAGAAAGGCCCATGGCTCCGGGGCGAGGACGTCAAGATCTAAAGATCCGGCGATATGCGTA
>Ga0307516_10007957_pt1 | contig 12066 bp, 13 predicted proteins | sample 19_EM_MG_FD_203310 | JGI IMG/M metagenome (GOLD analysis project Ga0307516, IMG submission 203310) | Populus trichocarpa ectomycorrhiza microbial communities from riparian zone in the Pacific Northwest, United States - 19_EM | ecosystem: Host-associated > Plants > Roots > Unclassified | place...
GCAGCAGCGTCAAGATCAACCTGCCGAAGACCGCACTGCGTCCCCCGGTCGAGTTCGAGTGGAAGATCCCGCGCTGGAGCAACACCATCGAACGCAACCGGGCCCGCACCTACTTCCAGGCGTACGCGGCGGCCTGCGCGCTGCACTTCGCCGAGCAGGCGCTGATCGAGATCAGGGCCGGGCGCACCAAGACCTGGGAGCGGTTCGAGGTGCCCGAGGAGGCGATCGGCTGCGGCTTCACCGAGGCCGTGCGCGGCGTGCTCTCGCACCACCTGGTGATCCGGGACGGCAAGATCGCCAACTACCACCCGTACCCGCCGACGCCGTGGAACGCCAACCCCCGGGACAGCTTCGGCACGCCCGGGCCGTACGAGGACGCGGTGCAGGGCCAGCCGATCTTCGAGGAGAACGACCGGGAGCATTTCAAGGGCATCGACATCATGCGTACGGTGCGCAGCTTCGATCCGTGCCTGCCCTGCGGAGTGCATATGTACCTGGGCGGCGGCAAGAAGCTCGAACTGCTGCACTCACCCACCCAATCCGCCGGCGCCTCGTGAGCGAGCAGGACTGGCGCTCCGCCGGGGAGCGCATCGAGACGCTGATCGCCGCCAGCGCCACCGGCGGGGCGGTCTTTCAGGAACGCGCCGAGGAATTGGTCCGGCTGGTCGCCGACCTCTACGGCGCCGGCCTGGAACGGCTGCTCGACCTGCTGCACGAGCGGGAGGTGCTGAGCGACGACGTGCTCGCCGCGCTGGCCGGCGACGACCTGGTGGCCGGTCTGCTGCTGGTGCACGGGCTGCATCCGTACGGCGCGCGGACCCGGATCGAGCAGACCCTGGCCGGCGTGCCGCACGTGGAGTTGCTGGACGTCAGCGACGACGGGGTGGTCCGGCTGCGGATGCTCGGCAGCTGCGCGTCCTCGGCGGCCGCCCTGAAGGTCTCCGTGCGGGATGCGATCGAGGCGGCCGCCCCGGAGGTCACCGCTATCGAGGTCGAGGAACCGGAGCCGAAGCCCGGGAAGGTGATCCCGGTGGCGGCGCTCTTCTCCCGGCTCGCCGAGACCTCCGAGCAAGTCTCATGAAGGGCGTACCGGTGGCCGCGCTGCGCCGGGCCATCCGGGCCCGCCCCGCGCCCGCCGCCGAGGAGCGCTGCGACCTGTGTGCGACCCCGGTCGACCCGGCCCACGCCCACGTGGTCGACCTGCGCAGCCGGGCGCTGATGTGCAGTTGCCGCCCCTGCTACCTGCTCTTCACCGACGAGAACGCGAACCTGCACTACCGCTCGGTGCCGACCCGCTACCTGTCCTTCGCCGGCTCCGCCCTGGACGAGCGGGCCTGGGACGAGCTGCAGATCCCGGTCGGCCTGGCGTTCGTGTTCCGCAACTCCGTGCAGGGCCGGACGGTCGCGTTCTATCCGGGCCCGGCCGGCGCGACCGAGTCCGAGTTGCCGCTGGCGGCCTGGGAGCGCATCGTGGCCGAGCATCCGCGGCTGGCCGTGCTGCGCCCGGACGTCGAGGCGCTGATGGTGCGCCGCCCGGGCGGCTGCTATCTGGTGCCGATCGACGCCTGCTACGAGCTGGTCGGGCGGCTGCGCACCCGGTGGCGCGGCTTCGACGGCGGCAGCGAGGCGCACGCGGCCATCGACGCGTTCTTCGCCCAGGTGCGGGCCCGCAGCCGCCCCGCCCCGCCGGTCGGCGTGCCATGAGCGAATACCGCTTCGCCGTCGTCGAGGTGGTCGCCGAGCCGTACGCGGTCGCACCGCAGCTGACCGCGCGGCTGCGCATCGAGGAGACCACCGGCCAGCGCATCCACGCCATCGCCCTGCGCTGCCAGGTCCGCATCGAGCCGCAGCGGCGCCGCTACGACGACGCCGAGCAGGACGGGCTGCGCGGCCTCTTCGGCGAGCGGGAGCGCTGGGCGGACACCCTGAAGCCGTTCCTGTGGATGCAGTGCAACACCACCGTGCAGGGGTTCATCGGCCGCACCGAGGCCGACCTCGCACTGCCCTGCACCTACGACCTGGACGTGATCGGCACCCGCTACCTGCACGCCCTCGACGCCGGGGACGTGCCGATCACCCTGCTCTTCTCCGGCACGGTGTTCACCCGGGGCAGCACCGGGTTCGGCGTGGAGCAGATCCCGTGGGACTGCGAGGCGCGGCACCGGCTGCCGGTCGCGGTGTGGCGGCAGATGATCGAGTCGTACTTCCCGAACACCGGGTGGCTGCGCGTCGACGCCGACATGCTCGCCCGGCTGGTCGACTACCGCTCCCGGCACGGCCTGGTGAGCTGGGACGCCACCATGGAGAAGCTGCTCGGCGAGGCGTCGCCATGAGCCTGGAGGCGGTGCGGGCGATCGCCGACGCGGTCCTCTACGAGGGCTATCTGCTGTACCCGTACCGGGCCGGCTCGGCGAAGAACCGCTCGCGCTGGCAGTTCGGGGTGCTCGGGCCGCCGGAGGCCGCGGTGGCGGCCTTCGCCGAGGCGCCAAACCTGGCGATGCAGTGCCTGCTCACCCCCGGTGCCACCGGCAAGGTCCGGATCCACCTGCGCTTCCTGCAGCTTCAGGTACGGGAGGTGCAGCGGCTCGATCCCGACGGGTCGTACGCGGCGGTGCGCGAGCTGATCGTGGCCGGAACCTCGGTGCTGAGCTGGGACGAGGCGGTCGAGCACGAGATCGCGGTCGGCGACTTCGTCCCGGGCGAGGCGTGGGACGTTCCGGTCGAGGTGCCCGGGGGCGCGGCGGTCGAGCCGATCGTCGACCCGGGTGGCGCCACCGTGGGGCGGATCGTGCGGCGGCGGTGGCCGCTGACCGCCCGGTTGCGGGCCCGGGCGGAGGCCGACGACGGCTACCTGCGGGTGACCGTGGAGGTGGCCAACGAGCATCCGGCGGCGGTCGCCGACAAGGACGCCGCGATCCGGTCCTCGCTGATCGGCGCGCATCTGCTGCTGGAGGCGTACCAGATCGCGTTTGTCTCGTTGCTCGAACCGCCGCCGGCAGCCGCCGCGGCCGCCGCGCGCTGCCGGCAGCATCGCTGCTGGCCGGTGCTGGCCGGCCCGCCCGGCGCGACCGACGTGCTGCTCGGCGCCCCGATCATCCTGTACGACCATCCTCGGGTGGCCGAGGAGAGCCCGGGCGCGCTGTTCGACTCCACCGAGATCGACGAGATTCTCACCCTGCGGGTGATGACCCTGACCGACGCGGAGAAGGCGGAGGCGCGGGCCACCGACCCTCGGGCCGGCGCGATCATCGACCGCTGCGACACCATGCCGGCCGCCGACCTGCAGCGGCTGCACGGCGTGCTGCGCACCGAATTCGACACCGGCGGGCTGCCGTGGTGGGATCCGGCCGTCGACGCCGCGGTGTCCCCGGACACCGACGCGGTAGTGATCAACGGCGTGCCGGTCTCGAAGGGCAGCCTGGTCCGGGTGCACCCCTCGCGGCGGGCCGACGCGCAGGACCTGTTCTTCGCCGGCCAGGTGGCCCGGGTGACCGCGGTGCTCACCGACGTCGACGGCGAGACGCACGTCGCGCTGGTGCTCGTCGACGACCCGGCCGCCGACCTGCACGACTGGTACGGCCGCTACCTCTACTTCGCCCCCGACGAACTCGAACCCCTGCCCCCCACCACCTCATGAGCGGAGAACACCCCGTGAAGGTCATCGGCGTCATCACCACGACCCTGGCCACCGCCGTCGCCGCGTTCGCGGCCGTGATCGCGTTGCGGTCCATCCCCGACATCCGCCGCTACCTCAAGATCCGCTCGATGTGAGCGACCCGGACCTGCCGCTGCCGGCGGCCCGCGTGCTGGTGGCCGGCGTCGGCAACTTCTTCCTCGGCGACGACGGCTTCGGCCCTGAGGTCGTCCGGCGGCTGGCCGCCGAGCACGCCCTGCCCGATTCGGTACGGGTGGTCGACTACGGCATCCGCGGCATGCACCTGGCGTTCGACCTGCTCGACGGCTACGACACGCTGGTCCTGGTCGACGCCCTGCCCGGCGCCGGCCGGCCCGGCGAGGTCGTGGTGCTCAAGATCGGGGCCGCCGACTTGGGCGAGAACGACTTCGACGCGCACGGGATGAGTCCTGCGGCGATGCTCGCCAGCCTTGACCGGCTCGGCGGCACCCTGCCGGTCACCTACCTGGTCGGCTGCCGGGCCGCCGACGTGCGGGGGAACATCGGCCTCAGCGCGCCGGTGGCCGCCGCGGTACCGGAGGCGGTCGCCGCCGTCCGCGACCTCGTGCTGCGGCTCGGCGCCCGGCCGTTGGGACGGTAGGCCATGTGTCTGGGCATCCCCGGTCAGGTCGTGGAGATCGTCCCCGGCTACGCCGACCAGCTGGCGCTCGTCGACGTGCTGGGCGCCCGGCGGCAGGTGAACGTCGGCATGCTCGACGCCCCGCCGGCGCCGGGCGACTGGGTGCTGATCCACATGGGTTTCGCGCTGGAGGTCATCGACGCCGCCGAGGCCGACCGGGCCATGTCCGGCCTGGAGCTGATGGGCCAGCCCCGCGCCGGCCGGGTTCGGCGGCGGTTCGTGGTCGCCGGGCTGGTGCAGGGCGTCGGCTTCCGCCCGTTCGCCTACGCGGCGGCGGCCGAGCTGGGGCTCGCCGGTTCGGTCGCGAACACGACCGGCGGCGTGCGGGTCGAGGTCGAGGGCGATCCCGAGGCGATCCGCGAGTACGGCGACCGGCTCCGCACCGGCCCGCCGCTGGCCATGGTGACCGAGGTGCGGGAAACCGACCTGGCGCCCGAGGGCGGCACCGGATTCACCATCGCGGCGTCCAGCGCGGGCGGCCCGGCGCGCACCCTGGCCTCCCCGGACGTCGCCACCTGCGCCGACTGCCTGCGCGAACTGCGCGACCCGGCCGACCGCCGGCACCGGCACCCGTTCCTCACCTGCACCAACTGCGGGCCCCGCTTCACGATCATCACCGGCCTGCCGTACGACCGCGCGGCCACCACGATGGCCGCGTTCGCCATGTGCGCCGCCTGCCGGGCCGAGTACGAGGACCCGGCGGACCGCCGCTTCCACGCCCAGCCGATCGCGTGCCCCGACTGCGGGCCCCGGCTGGAGTTGCGCACCGCCGACGGCGCCACCCATCCCGAGCCGCTGCGTACCGCCCGGGAGTTGCTCGCCGCCGGGCGGATCGTCGCCGTCAAGGGGCTCGGCGGGTACCACCTCGCCTGCGACGCCCGCGACGACGCCGCGGTCGCCGAGTTGCGCCGCCGCAAGCGGCGCGGTGGGAAGCCGTTCGCGGTGCTGGTCGCCGACCTCGACGTGGCCCGGCGGCTGGTGACCATGACCGCCGGCGAGGAGCGGCTGCTCACCGGCGTACGCCGGTCGATCGTGCTGCTCGCGAAGCGGACCGACGGGCCGGCCGGTGTCGCCGAGGCGGTCGCGCCGGCCAACCCGGACCTCGGCCTGATGCTGCCGTACACGCCGCTGCATGAGCTGCTCTTCGGGCTGCCCGGCGACCCGGCCGGGCCGGACGCCCTGGTGCTGACGTCCGGAAACCTCGCCGGCGAGCCGATCGTGACCGACGACGCCGAGGCCCTGCGCCGGCTGGCCCCGCTGGCGGACGCCTGGCTGCGGCACGACCGAGGGATCCGGGTGCCCTGTGACGACTCGGTGAGCCGGCACGTCGCCGGGGCGGAACTGCCGGTCCGCCGGTCCCGGGGGTACGCGCCGATGCCGATCGCCCTGCCCTTCGAGATCGCGCCGACGCTGGCCGTCGGCGCGGACCTGAAGAACACCTGCGCCCTCGGCGCCGGCCGGTACGCCTGGGTCAGCCAGCACATCGGCGACATGGCGGACCTGAGCACCGTCGACGCGCTGACCCGGACCGAGGCGCACCTGGAGGAGCTCACCGGCGTGCGGCCCGAGTCGCTGGTGGCCGACCTGCATCCCGGATACACCTCGACCGGCTGGGCCCGGGCACACGCGGCCGGCCGCCCGGTCCGCCTGGTGCAGCACCACCACGCGCACATCGCGGCTGTGCTGGCCGAGCACGGGATCGGCCCCGACGAGCAGGTGATCGGGGTGGCGTTCGACGGCACGGGCTTCGGCACGGACGGGGCGGTGTGGGGCGGCGAGGTGCTGATCGCCGACTACAAGTCGTTCCGGCGGGCCGCTCATCTCGGGTACGTGCCGCTGGCCGGGGGAGACGCGAGCGTGCTGCGGCCGTACCGGATGGCTTTGGCGCATCTGCGTGCCGCCGGCGTGCCCTGGAGCACGGAGCTGCCATCCGTCGCGGCCTGCCCGCCGGCCGAGCGCGACGTGCTCGCCCACCAGGTGGCGACGGGTTTCGGCTGCGTGCCGACCTCCAGCATGGGCCGGCTGTTCGACGCGGTCGCGTCGCTGGCCGGCCTGAAACACCTCGTGGAGTACGAGGCCGAGGCGGCGATCGCGCTGGAGGGCGCAGCCCGGGGCATCAGCCCGGCACCCGGCACGGCCTACGGATTCGCCCTGGAAGATCGGCCCGATGGTCCCGTCGTCGCCGATCCGGGGCCGGTGATCCGCGCGGTCGCCGCCGACGTCCTCGCCGGAGTGCCCGCCGAGCAGGTGGCCGCCCGCTTCCACGCGGCGGTCACCGCCCTGATCGTCGACCTCGCCGAGCACTGCCGGGAGCGCACCGGCCTCGACGTCGTCGCGCTCGGCGGCGGAGTCTTCCAGAACGCGCTGCTGATCGGCGCGGCCCAGCCCGCGCTGAGCGAGCGGGGCTTCACGGTGCTGCGCCCGCGCCTGCTGCCGCCCAACGACGGCGGCATCGCCCTCGGCCAACTCGTCATCGGCGCGGCGGGCTGAGAGAAGAAGGGAGATCCGCTCATGTGTCTGGCCGTTCCCGGCCGCGTCCTGAGCATCGCCGAGGTCGACGGCACCCTGATGGCCGACGTCGACTTCGGCGGCGTGCGCAAGGCCGTGTGCCTGCAGTACATCCCCGACGCCACGATCGGCGAGTACGTCGTCGTGCACGTCGGCTTCGCCATTCAGCGCCTCGACGAGGAGTCGGCGCGCGAGACGCTCGCCAACTTCGAGCGGCTCGGCATACTCCAGGACGAATTCGGCGACGGGTTCACCCGCGCCGCCGAGCAGGCAGGAGCGGACGGATGAGATACCTCGACGAGTTCAGCGACCCGGACCTGGCCCGCAAGCTTCTCGACCAGATCCACGCGGCCACCACCCGGCCGTGGGCGATGATGGAGGTCTGCGGCGGACAGACCCATTCGATCATCCGGCACGGCATCGACCAGCTGCTGCCCAAGGGCGTCGAGATGATCCACGGCCCCGGCTGCCCGGTCTGCGTGACCCCGCTGGAGATCATCGACAAGGCGCTCGCCATCGCCGCGCAGCCCGGCGTCATCTTCTGCTCGTTCGGCGACATGCTCCGGGTGCCCGGCAGCAGCCAGGACCTGTTCGGCATCAAGAGCGGCGGCGGCGACGTCCGGGTGGTGTACTCGCCGCTCGACGCGCTCACCATCGCCCGGGAGAACCCCGACCGGCAGGTGGTCTTCTTCGGCATCGGCTTCGAGACCACCGCACCGGCCAACGCGATGACCGTGTACCAGGCCAAGCGGCTCGGCGTACCGAACTTCTCGCTGCTGGTGTCGCACGTGCTGGTGCCGCCGGCGATCGCCGCCATCATGGAGTCGCCGCGCTGCCGGGTGCAGGCCTTCCTCGCGGCCGGGCACGTGTGCAGCGTGATGGGCACCGGCGAATACCCGGCGCTGGCCGAGAAGTACCGGGTGCCCATAGTGGTCACCGGCTTCGAACCGCTGGACATCCTGGAGGGCATCCGGCGCACGGTCGTGCAACTGGAGGCGGGGCGGCACGTGCTGGAGAACGCTTACCCTCGGGCGGTCCGCGACGAGGGCAACCTGCCGGCGAAGGCGATGCTGGAAGACGTGTTCGAGGTGACCGACCGGACCTGGCGCGGCATCGGGATGATCCCGAAGAGCGGCTGGCGGCTCTCCGCGAAGTATCGGGACTTCGACGCGGAACTCCGGTTCGCGGTGACGGACATCCACACCGAGGAGTCGCCGTTGTGCCGCTCCGGCGAGGTGCTGCAGGGCCTGCTGAAGCCGCACGAGTGCGCGGCGTTCGGCAAGCAGTGCACGCCGCGTAACCCGCTGGGCGCAACGATGGTGTCGTCCGAGGGGGCGTGCGCCGCGTACTACGCGTACCGCCGCCTGGAGCTGGTGCAAATCCGATGACCGCCGGGTTGGATTTCGAAAACTGGACGTGCCCGCTGCCGCTGCGCGACACACCCCAGGTGGTGATGGGGCACGGCGGCGGCGGGGCGATGTCGGCCGAGCTCGTCGAGCATCTTTTCCGGCCCGGGTACGGCGCGGCCGGCGCGGACACGGAGCTGGGCGACTCCGCCGTGGTGCCGGTCGGCGCCGGCCGGATCGCGTTCTCCACCGACTCGTTCGTGGTGAAGCCGATGTTCTTCCCGGGCGGCTCGATCGGCGACCTCGCGGTCAACGGCACCGTCAACGACCTGGCCATGTCGGGCGCGACACCGCTGTACCTGTCGGCCGCGTTCATCCTGCAGGAGGGCACGCCGCTCGCCGAGATCGGGCGCATCGCCGAGGCCATGGGAGCCGCCGCCGGCGCCGCCGGGGTCCGGCTGGTCACCGGCGACACCAAGGTGGTGGACACCGGCAGCGGCGACGGCGTCTACGTCACCACCAGCGGCGTCGGCGTGGTGCCCGACGGCGTCGAGATCGGCCCGCGGCGCGCGGCGATCGGCGACGCCGTGCTGATCAGCGGCGCCATCGGCGTACACGGGGTGGCGGTGATGAGCTGCCGGGAAGGCCTGGAGTTCGGCACCACGATCGCCAGCGACACGGCGCCGCTGCACGGCCTGGTCGCCGCGATGCTCGCCACCGGCGCCGACCTGCACACGCTGCGCGACCCGACCCGCGGCGGGGTCGCCGCGGCCCTGAACGAGATCGCCCACGCCGCCGGCATCGGCGTCGAGGTGGTGGAACGGGACCTGCCGATCCCGGCCGAGGTACGCGACGCGTGCAGCCTGCTCGGGCTGGACCCGCTGCAGGTGGCCAACGAGGGCAAGCTCCTCGCCTTCGTGCCGGCCGACCGGGCGGACGAGGTGCTGGCGGCGATGCGGGCCCACCGGTACGGCTCCGGAGCCCGCCGGATCGGCACCTGCGTCCCCGAGCATCCGGGCATGGTGGTGGCCCGAACGGCACTGGGCGGCACCCGGGTGGTGAACCTGCCACTCGGGGAGCAGCTGCCGAGGATTTGTTAGGACATGATCGACTGCACCGAGCGGCACCCACCCGCACCGAACAACGGCCTCGCAGGCGAGGGCCAGGAGAGCATGTCAAAGGCGGCACAGTGAGTGTTGAGGGGGCGGTGCTGTTCGCTCGGTATGCGTACCCGCCGAACGAGCTCGGCTACTGCGGCCCGGACGGGGCGGAGGCCCTGCTGCGCTCGGAGGAGCCCGCCGAGATCGCCCGGCGGGCCCGGCACTTCCAGGGCGCGTGGAGCTACCTGGAGTTCCTCGCCGAGGCGGCCGGCCGCACCGACCCGCTCGACCCGGCGGTGGTCGAGGCCTACTGGGTCGGCAACGACCTGCTCGCCAAGGTCGACCCGCGCGCCCTGGTGGACTGGCTGCGCGACCGCTTCACCAGCCAACTCGGCGGCACGTGGCGCGAGGCGGGCGGCCGGGCCACGGCGAACCACAGCTTCCAGGTGTTCGAGGTGTACCCGTGGGCGGCGCTGCTCGGCGCGAACACCCACCCGGTCGGGGTGTCACTGCTCGACAAGTGCCGCATCCGCACCGGCGTCGTCCGCGATGTCGGGCCCGAGACTGCCACCGTCCGGTCGCACCCGCTGCTCTGGAACGGCAGCGCGTTCACCGCGGGCCCGGCCGTGGACGAGACGGTCGCCTGGTCGGCTCAGGGCCGCACGCTGCTCGCCGGCCTGGCCCCGGGCGACCGGGTCAGCATGCACTGGAGCTGGATCTGCGACGTGATCACCGAGGAGCAGCGCACCCGCATCGAAACCCTGGAAACCCGCCAACTGGTCGCCCTCGGCAGGCAGTAGGGTGTCTCCCTCGGCAGGCAGTAGGGTACGGAACGTGGCGACTCTTGACGACGTGGCCCGGCTGGCGCTGGAGCTGCCCGAGGCGGCCGAGACCGAGCACCACGGCCGCCGCACCTGGTCGGTGGCCGGCAAGGGCTTCGCGTGGGAACGCCCCTTCAGCAAGGCAGACCTCAAACGCTTCGGCGACCAGCCCCCGCCGGAGGGACCGATCCTGGCCGTCCGGGTCGAGGACCTGGGCGAGAAGGAAGCGGCACTCGCCGCGCAGCCCGAGGCCTTCTTCACCATTCCGCACTTCAACGGCTACTCCGCCGTGCTGATCCACCTGCGAAAGGTCTCCCCGCAGGCGCTGCGGGACGCGCTCACCGACGGCTGGCTGATCTTCGCCCCGCCCGGGCTGGCGCGGCAATACCTCGAAAACCGCTGACGGCGGCGACTCAGAACGACACCACGATCCCGGCCATCGGTGGCCGCCGCAGCCGGAAAAACTTGGCGAACCGGTTTCCCCACCGGGACGTGAAGTACTTGTCGGCCAGCAGCTGCCGCCCGGCCTCCGTGCCGGCCTCATCGAGCAGCCGGGCGGTGCCGCGAGCGCTCGGGGCATCCGGCGCGACCTGACCCCGGAAGTTACAAACCGTCACCACGACATCGCTGTTTTTGCGGATCCGCTTGATCTTCCACGACTCGGCGGGCGTAATGACGAGCAGCTCACCGCCGTCCACCACATGCCAAACCGGCGTGGCGACGCCGGTGCCATCCTTACGGTAAGTGGTCAAATTAATGTACTTACTGCGGCCGAACTCGTCGACGACGCTCATCCATCCAGCCTACCGACGAACGCCCCGACACCGCGAGAGGCACGTCGACGATGGCGGAGGCGTCCATGGCGCAGGATTCTGCCCCGGCACACAGACATGAGGAATCCTCATTTCGGTCGCGGAATTCCGCCGGCACCTCGTCCTACCCGGCTCGCGGTATGAGATCCCGGGTATCGCGGGCATATCGAAAATCGCATATGCCGTCGCAACAGGCTTGCGTCTTCAGTGGAGGCATGGACCACAGCGGAGCACTGTCAGCGCCAGATGTATCGACGGGGGTAGGACCGTGATCATGGACTCGGAGTCACGTGGCATCGACCGGCGGCGGCTGATCAGACGGGGCGGGCTCACTGCCGCCGGTGTGGTGGCGGCCGGCCTGCCGCTGGTGGGCGCCGGGACCGGCCACGCCGCCTCGGCCTCGACCGGATCGCCCGGGAAGGATCGGATCCCGCCGGACACGCTGCCCGGCGGGGCCTACGACCGGTACGTGGCGCGGCTGGCCGCCGAGGGCAAGTTCTCCGGCGTGGTGCTGCTGTCGCACCGGGGCCGGACGGTGCTGTCCCGCGCCTACGGCATGGCCGACAAGGAGAAGGGGATCCGCAACCACGAGGGCATCGCGTTCAGCCTCAGTTCGGCGGGCAAGCCGTTCCACGCCGTGGCTATCCTGCAGCTCGCGCAGCAGGGCAGGCTGCAGTTGTCGGACACGGTGGGCAGATACCTGACGGGCTTCGCCACCGAGATCGCCGACCAGGTCACCATCCACCACCTGCTCTCCGGCACCTCCGGGCTGAGCAGCCCGGATGAGGACGTGCAACGCGTCTTCCAGAGCCGGGCGGAGGTGCACGAATACTACGAGCGGCGGGCCCGGCAGTCGAAGCTGGTGGGCGTCCCCGGCCTCCCCTCCACTACCCACGCCGAACCCGAGGTCATCATCCCCGCGCTGATCGTGGAGGCCGTGGCCGGCACGACCTACTGGGACTACGTCCAGGAGAACATCTTCAAGCGCTGCGGCATGACCGGCTCGGCGTTCTACACCAGGCCGCAGTGGCTCACCGACGAGCGCATCGCGCACCCGTACATGAAGGTGGCCGACGGCAGCGTGGTGGACGCGGTCCGCAACCTGGACAAGGGCAGCCCGTACCCGTACGTGCTGGGTAAGAACCCGGGCCGGGCCTTCATCGATG
>Ga0307516_10007958_pt1 | contig 12065 bp, 11 predicted proteins | sample 19_EM_MG_FD_203310 | JGI IMG/M metagenome (GOLD analysis project Ga0307516, IMG submission 203310) | Populus trichocarpa ectomycorrhiza microbial communities from riparian zone in the Pacific Northwest, United States - 19_EM | ecosystem: Host-associated > Plants > Roots > Unclassified | place...
CCGTGGGAGACGATGCGGGGCTCAGCCGCGCTGGATCCCTGACGTGTCCTGCAGTACGCCACGACGGCCGTCCTGCGTCTGCGCGATCAGCGCGGCACCGCGCTGCTCGACGGCCAAGTACCAGGTACCCGGGGCGAGTTCGGCGATCGGCGACGGCGAACCGTCCTCCCCGAACAGCGGCCGGGCCACCGGCACGGCGAACCAGAACGGCGAGAAGTCCCCGGCCGGAGGCGGCGTCGGCTGCGGCTGGGGCTGCCCGAACGGCTGCGCGGTCCCCGCCTGCTGCGGCGGAGTGCCGTACGACGGCTGCGGCGCACCGGCGCCCGGGTAGCCGTAACCACCGGGCGGCTGGGCGCCGTAGGGCTGCGGGGCGACCGGCTTGGGGGCGGGGACGAGGGCGGCCTGGAGGGCCGGGACGAGCGGCGTCGCCACGGCGGCACCGGCCAGGGCGAGGGCCGCGATGAAGCCGAGGATGAGGCCCGCGCCGGCGCTGACGTTGTCCCCGACGTCCACCAGCGTCCAGAACAGGGCCCACGCGGTGAGGACCGTGAACGCCACGCCGACTGTCCCGAGGTCCAGGCCCAGGATCTTGCGCGGCTGGGGCAGGCTGCGGTTGACGACGATGAGAGCGGCACCGATGACGCCGCCCATGTAAGTACCGAGGCCGTTACCGAGGCTCGTCCACGCGGTGATGTCCAGGTTGTACCCGTTGGCCGTGTAGAACTTGAGGAACGACGCGATGAAGAGCAATACCGCTGCCCCGATCACCACACCGTCGCCTCGTGTGAGGGAGCGGATATTCACTTCAGGTCCTTCGTAGGTCGTCTCGTCGTCGGTTGACCCTATCGTCCACCTTGCCAGGGTGTCCGCCCGGATCAGCCCACTGATCGCTACCCGCGCAGGAAACTCACGATTCCCTCAGAGATCCCCTGCGCCGCCGCCTGTCTCCAGGCGCCGTTCGTCAGCAGTGCGGCATCCTTGCTATCGCGCATATTGCCGCACTCGATGAACACCTTGGGAACCGTTGACAGATTGAGACCGCCCAGGTCCTTACGCGTGACGAGACCGGTGCCGTCTCCGACGTAGTTGGAAGGCTGTTCGCCCGTCGCGCGACGGTAGTCGCTCTCGATGTTGCGGCCGAGAACGGCGGAGGGGGCGACGATCGCGCGGGTGTCGGCGCCGCCCGCGTGCACGGAGGCCGGCAGGATCACATGGAAGCCGCGGTCGCCGGCCGGTGCGCCGTCCGCGTGGATGGAGATCGCGGCGTCCGCGTGCGCGGCGTTGCCGATCTTCGCGCGCTCGTCGACACACGGTCCCCAGGCCGGGGAGCCGCCGTCGTGCGTCAGCTTCACCGTGGCGCCCTGCCGCTCCAGGATCTTCCGCAGCCGGTGGGACACGTCCATCGTGAACTGGGCTTCCGCGTAACCCGAGTTGGTGGACGTCCCCGTGGTATCGCACTCCTTCCAGTTCGTGCCGATGTCCACCTTGCGGTTGATCTCGGCGGTGTGCTGGAAGTTGGTGACGTTGTGCCCCGGGTCGATGACGACGACCTTGCCCGTGAGGGGCCGGGAGTTCGGCGGCTTGTCGTCGTTCGAGGCGGTGACAGAGGGCGAGGAGGACACACCGGGCGCCGTGGCCGACGTACCGCCCGAGTCACCCGGGCCGCCCACCGCCTCGTACACGAACCACCCGATCAGCGCCCCCGGCACCAGCGCGGCCAGCGCCACGGTCAGGGGCCCTCGACGGAAACGACGGGGTTGTGGGGGATCAAAGTCCGGACCTACGTACGACACGGAAGCCACCCTAGCCGTCCGACGGTGCGGTCCCGCCGAAGCGGCGACGAGCGCCGCCAGGAGTCGCGGCCGATCTTCAGATGCCGGTTCCCGTGCGCCGTAGCACCCGCAATGAGTCCGTCGCCGACACTTCCGTGAACGCGCGCGATTCCAGGGCCCGTTGGTACACGCGGTACGGGGCCTGCCCGGTGAACTCGTCCTCGGGTTCCGGGAACACGTCGTGGATGACGAGCAGCCCGCCCTCGGCGACATGGGGCGCCCAGCCCTCGTAGTCGGCGTTCGCGTGCTCGTCGGTGTGACCGCCGTCGATGAAGACGAGGGCGAGGGGAGTGCCCCACACGCGTGCCACTTGCGGTGACCGCCCGACGAGGGCCACCACGTGCTCCTCCAGCCCGGCCTTGTGCAGCGTGCGCCGGAACGTGGGCAGCGTGTCCATCAGCCCGATCTCCGGGTCGACGGTCTCCGGGTCGTGGTACTCCCACCCCGGCTGCTGCTCCTCGCTGCCCCGGTGATGATCGAGCGTGAGCACGGTGACACCGGCCGCACGGGCGGCATCGGCGAGGAGGATGGTGGAGCGCCCGCAGTACGTCCCGACTTCCAGCAAGGGCAGCCCGAGGCTTCCGGCTTCTACGGCGGCGGCATACAGGGCCAGTCCTTCGCCGACCGGCATGAACCCCTTCGCGGCCTCGAACGCGGCGAGGATTTCGGGCTTGGGCGCCGGAGGCATGGGGCGGTCCCTTCGGTACGGGGCGGACTTGCGAGCGCAGGCCAGGCTACGTTCCTTCAGGGGCGCGGGGAACTGCGCGACCAGCCCCCACGCACCCGCGGACAAAGAACTACCGACTACGCGCTGACAGTCTCACCGGGCAACGACAGATCAAGGTCGACCGCGACCTCGTCACCGCCATGCGTCGCGGACGAGGCAAGCGGCCCATGCCCACTCGCCCGCGCGGCCAACACATACGCTCCCTGAGACGGCACGGCGAGGACATAACTCCCGTCCTCGGAGGACAACGTGGCCCCGGCCTGCCGACCACGACGGTCGATCAGCGTGACCTTGGCCCGGGCGACCGGCACCCCGTCGGCGCTCAGCACCCGCCCCCGGAAGCCCCGCAGAATCTCCTCCGCCCGCTCCAGGTTGGCCTCCTCCTCGCTGCTGAAGTTCAGCTGCGGCGCCCGGTTCGGCTTGGGGAGGAACAGGGCCATCAGCAGACCGACGGCGACCGCACCCGTCGCGATCATGAAGGACACCCGGAATCCATGCATGGTGGGGATCGCGACCCCGCCCACATGGTTCGCGGTGTTGGCCAGCACCATGCCGATCACGGCGCTCGACACGGACGTACCGATGGACCGCATCAGGGTGTTGAGCCCGTTCGCCGCACCGGTCTCCGACGCCGGCACCGCGCCCACGATCAGCGCGGGCAGCGAGGAGTACGCGAGGCCGATGCCCGCGCCCAGGACGACGGCGATGACGAGGCTCTGCCAGGCCGCGCTCATGAGGCCGAGGCCGGCGCCGTAGCCGATGCCGATGATCAGCATGCCCAGGATCAGGGTGACCTTGGGACCGTACTTCGCCGAGAGGCGGGCGTAGACGGGGGCGGTGAACATCATCGTCAGGCCCAGCGGCGCGACCAGCAGACCGGCGGTGACCATCGACTGGCCGAGGCCGTAGCCCGTGGCCTTCGGCAGCTGGAGGAGCTGGGGAAGGACGAGGGAGACGACGTAGAAGGAGACACCGACCATGATCGAGGCGAGGTTGGTGAAGAGGACCGCCGGGCGGGCCGTGGTGCGCAGGTCCACCAGCGGGGCCTTCAGACGCAGCTCCATCACGCCCCACAGGAGCAGGACGACGGCCGCCGCGCCGAACAGGCCGAGCGTGGTGGTGGAGGTCCAGCCCCAGTCGCTGCCCTTGGTGATGGGGAGGAGGAAGAGGACGAGGCCGGCGGAGAGTCCGATCGCGCCGAGCACGTCGAAGGTGCCCTCGGCGCGCATCGGGGACTCCGGTACGACGAGGAGGGTGAGGGCGATGGCGAGGACACCGAGGCCGGCGGCGCCGTAGAAGAGGGCGTGCCAGTCGGCGTGCTGCGCGACCAGGGCCGCCAGCGGCAGCGCGAGGCCGCCGCCGACACCGATCGAGGAGCTCATCAGGGCCATGGCCGAGCCGAGCTTCTCGCGGGGCAGCATGTCGCGCATCAGGCCGATGCCCAGCGGTATCGCGCCCATCGCGAAGCCCTGGAGCGTACGGCCCGCGATCATCGTGAGGAGATCGCTGGTGAGGGCGCTGACGAGGGCGCCCACCACCATGATGGACAGGCTGGTGATCAGCATCCGCCGCTTGCCGTAGAGGTCGCCGAGGCGGCCCATGATCGGCGTGGCGACGGCTCCGGACAGGAGCGTCGAGGTCAGGACCCAGGTGGCGTTGCTGGGCTCGGTGCTCAGCAGCTGCGGCAGGTCCTTGATGACCGGGACGAGCAGGGTCTGCATCACCGCGACAACGATGCCCGCGAAGGCGAGCACCGGCACGATGGCGCCGGACGGCCTCCGTGCGGGCTGGTCGGTCGACGTGTGCGTCATGGAGTGAGGCCTCCAGGCCGTAAGTGTGGGTGGAACCGGGTTGATCCGTGCGGGACAAGTGCACGGTGAACCTCGTATGCATGGGCAACTATTCCGATGCTTCGGCGTACTAACGAATCCTTGACCGTCCCATGAATATCTGACCCTCCGTCACCCCTGGCCATTTACTGAAACGTGTTCTAATCTCGCCCGCCATGAAGGCCTATGTCGCCGGCGTCGGGATGACCAGGTTCGAGAAGCCGGAGAGTCGGGAGTGGCAGTACTGGGACATGGTGCGGGAGGCGGGCGGCGCCGCTCTCGCGGACGCCGGGATCTCCTACGGCGACGTAGAACAGGTTCCGATCGGCTACTGCTTCCAGCCCTCGACCGCCGGTCAGCGCGCCGTCTATGAACTCGGTCTCACCGGCATCCCCGTCTACAACGTCAACAACAACTGCGCCACGGGATCGACCGCCCTGATGCTCGCCCGCCAGCTCGTCGAGGGCGGCGCCGCCGACTGCGTGCTGGCGGTGGGCTTCGAGAAGATGAAGAGAGGCGCCCTCGGGGGCGGCGCCGACGGAGGGGCCCGCGGCGGAGCCGCTGATGACTGGAGTGCCACGTCCCCCGTCGCCCGCCACTACGGGATCATGGCCGCCCGGCACGGCTTCGAGATGACCCCGCCCACCGCCCAGATCTTCGGCGACGCGGCCCGCGAGCACATGGAGAAGTACGGCACGACCGAGGCCCAGCTCGCCGCCGTCGCCGCCAAGAACCACCGGCACTCCGCGCACAACCCGAACGCCCAGTTCCAGGACGTCTACGACGTCGACGACATCCTCGCGGCCCGGGTCGTCCACCACCCGCTGACGAAACTCCAGTGTTCACCGACCTCGGACGGGGCCGCAGCGGCGGTCGTGGTCTCCGAACGCTTCGCGCAGGAACGCGAGTTGACCGGTGCTCCCGTCGAGATCGTCGCCCAGGCGATGACCACCGACACCGAGGACTCCTTCGCCTCCGGCTCCTGCGTCGACGTCGTCGGACAGCCCATGTCCCGGGCCGCCGCCCGCCAGGTCTACGAACGGTCCGGACTCGGCATCGAGGACGTGGACGTCGTAGAACTCCACGACTGCTTCTCGATCAACGAACTGCTCACGTACGAGGCCCTCGGCATGTGCGAACCCGGGGAGTCCGGGAAGCTCGTCGAGTCCGGGGGGACGACCTACGGCGGACGCTGGGTGGTCAACCCGTCCGGCGGGCTGATCTCCAAGGGGCACCCGCTGGGGGCCACCGGGATCGCCCAAGTCGCCGAGCTGGTGTGGCAGTTGAGGGGGACGGCGGGGGAGCGGCAGGTGCCGGGGGCCGAGGTGGGGCTCGCGCACAACATCGGGCTGGGCGGGGCGGCTGTGGTGACGTTGTTGCGGGCGGCGTAGGTAGTAGGTCCTGCGGCGGTGGTACGGCTGAGGCGAAATGCCGATGCCGGAGGCGTGGGCCGGTTGAGAGTATGACGACCATGTCCCGAGCCGCTGATGCCTCCCGAATATCCCGCCTGTTCAGTAGGGGTGCGACGCCGCCCGCCTGGCTGGTGGTGGCGCTCGCGTGTGCCGGACAGTTCCTCGTCGTGCTCGACGTGTCCGTCGTCAACGTGGCGCTGCCGTCGATCCGGACCGACCTGGGCATGAGCGCGTCCGGGCTGCAGTGGGTGGTCAACGCGTACGCCATCGCCTTCGCCGGGTTCATGCTGCTCGGCGGGCGCGCCGGTGACCTCTACGGCCGCAAGCGGATGTTCCTGGTCGGGCTCGCGCTGTTCACGCTGGCCTCGCTGGCCGGCGGACTCGCCCAGGACGGCTGGCAACTGCTCCTCGCCCGGGCCGCGCAGGGACTCGGCGCCGCCGTGCTGGCGCCCTCGACGCTGACGATCGTCACCTCGGCGGTGCCGGAGGGCTCGGCCCGCGCCCGGGCCATCGCCACCTGGACCGCGGTCGGCGCCGGCGGCGGGGCCGCCGGCGGACTCGTCGGCGGAGTGCTCGTGGACACGCTGTCGTGGCGATGGGTGCTGCTGATCAACGTGCCCGTCGGCGCGGTGGTACTGCTCAGCTCACTGCGCCGGCTCCCGGAGAGCCGGGCCGGGGACGGGCGGCGCCTCGACCTGCCCGGTGCCGTCCTGGTCACGGCGGGCCTCGGGGTGCTGGCGTACGGGATTTCACAGACCGAGGCCGAGGGCTGGACGGCCGCGGCCACCCTGCTGCCGCTGGCCGCCGGACTCGCGCTGGTCGCGCTCTTCCTGGTCGTCGAGGCCCGCACGGCCGCTCCGCTGATGCCGCTCGGGCTGTTCCGGTCGCGGGCGGTGTCGTCGGCCAACGCGGCGATGTTCCTGAGCGGCTCCGCGATGTTCTGCATGTGGTTCTTCATGACGCTGTACGCGCAGAACGTCCTCGGGTACAGCCCGCTGGAGGCCGGGCTCGCCCTGGTGCCGAGCTCCCTCGCCGTCCTCGTCGGCTCCAAATCGGCACCCCGCTTCATGCCGGTCCTCGGCGCGCGCAACGTCGCCGTGCTCGGGACGGTGATCGCGGCGGTGGGCTTCGGCTGGCAGTCGCTGATGACCGCGCGGGGGGATTATCTGACGGAGATCATGTTCCCCGGAATCCTGATGATGCTGGGCGCGGGCCTGACCGCCACCCCGCTCGCCGCGCTCGCCACGTCCGGGGCCGCACCGGGCGAGGCCGGTCTCGTCTCCGGGTTGATCAACACCTCGCGCACGATGGGGGGTTCGCTGGGCCTCGCCGTGATGTCGACGATCGCGGCGGCGCGGACGGCGAGCGCGCTGGGGGTGGACGGGACGGCCGGCGCGGCCGGTTCGATCGGTACGGCGGGGCGCGACGGCGGTGTGCCGGAGGCGCTGACGGAGGGATACGCGCTGGCGTTCCGTACGGGGGCGGGGGTGCTGCTCGGCGGGGTGGTGCTGATGCTGGTGTGGCTGCCGTGGGGCAGGGCGGCGGCGCCTGCGCGGGTGCCCGCGGGCACCGGGCCGAGCCCGGACGGGGATGCCGGGGACGCCGCGGTGGATGTGGAGGGCGTGGAGGGCACGACTTCCACGACTTCCACGAGTTTCGAGAAGTGAGGCAACGGTCCGGGCGGCTCATGGACTCCTTTAGACATCTAGGAGGTGCCCATGGGGGATCGCAAGGAGGCTCGGGGGACTCGGGATGACGAGTTCCAGAGCTTCGTCATCGGCCGCTGGCCGCGGTTGATGCGGACGGCATTTCTTCTTACGGGGGAGCAGCACGCGGCGGAGGACCTGGTCCAGTCGACGTTGGAGCAGGTCTTCGTGGCCTGGCGCAAGGTCGGCTCGGCAGACGATCCGGAGGCGTACGTACGGCGCGTGATGATCAACGCGCACGCACGCAAACACCGCAGACGGCTCAAGGAGTTCCTGGCTCCGAAGGACGACTCGGGACTGGTGCGCGAGATCGCCGACACCGGTGATCGCATCGCCCAGGCCGAGGACCGCAACACCTTGCTGAAGGCACTGGCCCAACTGCCCCCGAGGCAGCGGGAGGCGGTGGTGCTGCGGTACTGGGAGGACCTCACCGAGACGCAGACGGCCCAGGCGATGGGCTGTTCTGTCGGCGCGGTGAAGAGCAACGCGGCCAAGGGGATCGCGAAACTCCGCGCCATACCAGGACTCGCCGAGACGGTGACGCAGGGAGGGACGAAGCGATGAGCGCGGACCGGGAGACGAACCACACCATGACGGACAGAGACATCGCCCTCCTGCTGGCCGACGCGGCGGACGAGGTCGAGATCGGCATAGCCCCCTACCAGGCGGTGATCCGCGGCGGCCGTCGCCGCCGGGCCCGCCGCTGGGCGCTCGCCACGGCCGCGGCACTGGTGATCACGGGCGCGTCGGGCACCCTGGCCCTGGCCTCGCTGCGCGACGGGGGCGGGTCGGAGGTGACGCCCGCGGTGACGCAGAAGCCGACCCGGCCGTCGACACCGGAGGAGCGGCATGTGTACACGCCGCAGGAGACGATGCTCGGGGTGGGCACCGAGAAGGGCCGGCAGTGGTACGTCACGGTCGACGTGTGGGGCGCTCCCCGCACCGAGGCGGAGGCCCAGGCCCAGCTGAGTGCCATGTCCAACCGCGGCGAGGAGCCCTGGGACAAGGACAAGGCTTCCGCACTGGTCGGCAAGATCACGTACTTCGTACGACGGACCTACGGGAGCGGAGCCCCGACCCTCCTGATGGGTGACTCGGCCTCCCCGCAGGACACCATGGCGGGCACGGACCTCAAGTCGGGCGCCTCCACCCTGGACCCCAAGAAGACCGACGGCCCCCAGCGTCTGGTGGTCGGCCAGGTCGCCAAGACCGCACAGACGGTCCTCTGCACCTGGAAGGACGGCACGTCCACCGAGGCCCGCAGGGTGGCCGCGGGCGCCGACGTCAACAGCGACGAAGCGACGATCCGCCCGGTGGCCGGCTCCCCGGACAACTGGTTCGTGTGCGTCGGGGCGGAGGGGGCGATGTTCGACTCGGTGAAGGTGACGAAGTAGGAGCTGTCCGGCCGTTCCTGCGGCAGGTCCAGGGAGCGGCCGGCAGTACGCTGGCCCGGGCTACTCGGTCGGTCGCTTCCCGTAGTAGGGGCTGACGGTCCGGGCCGGCTTCCGCTGAATCACCCGCAGCGTCCTGATCGTCGTCTCGTCGTCGCGCCCGGTGGTGGTCTGCCATTCGACGCCCGAGCCGGCGAGGTCACTGACGAAGACGATCTCTGTGGCCAGCAGCTCGCTCGCTCTCACCATGGCCTGCACCTCGTGTTCGCCCTTTCCTGCCCGTCCCTTGAGGTGCGTCCGCGCTACAGCCACCCCTGTTGGCGGGCCTCTCGCATGGCTTCCATGCGGTTGCGGGTGCCTGTCTTACCGATCGCCGACGAGAGGTAGTTGCGGACGGTCGACTCGGAGAGATGGAGCCGCGTGGCGATGTCGGAGACCGTCGCGCCGTCCACCGAGGCCTTGAGGACGTCGCATTCGCGGGCGGTGAGCGGGTTCGGGCCGGCGCTCAGCGCGGCGGCGGCAAGCGCCGGGTCGATGACCGTCTCGCCGGTGAGGACGCGGCGGATCGCGGCGGCCAGGTCCTCCACCGGGCCGTCCTTCACCAGGAAGCCGGTCGCGCCCGCCTCCATCGCCCGGCGGAGGTAGCCGGGGCGGCCGAAGGTGGTGAGGATCAACACCCGGCAGTCGGGGGCCTGTTCGCGGAGTTCGGCGGCGGCGTCCAGGCCGCTCATGCCGGGGAGTTCGATGTCCAGGAGGGCGACATCGGGGCGGTGGGTCAGGGCGGCGTCCACGATCGCGTCGCCCCTCCCGACCTGGGCGACGACCTCCAGGTCCGCCTCCATGCCGAGCAGCAGGGCGAGGGCGCCGCGCATCATGCCCTGGTCCTCGGCGAGCAGCACTCTGACGGACTTGGCGGGCCGATGGTCCCGGGGCATCTCATCCACGGGGCAAGGGTAAGGCCCGGGGCGGTTATCAAAAACTCTTCATTGTTCGCGTCCGCGAGTCTTGACGGTCTTCGGCTGCGGGCAAACAATCGCTTCGGCATTCCGCCGACATCCTGGAATTCCCCGAGCAGGGCCGTTTTCGGAAAACTTTCGACAGTTCGACATTTCGATCGCGAATGGGTTCGGCATTTCGATCGAACAGCGTCCGATATATCGAACCTCGCCCGCCCGCTCCTCCGGATGTCGGCCACCCGCACCGCCCTACCAGGAACAGAAAAAGAGGTGCACCGTGTTCTTGAGACTCCTCCGCACTCGGCCGCGCCGGCTGAGAAACGCAACCCTGGCCGCACTGTCGGCGCTCGTGACCGTCCTCGCACTGGCCGTAGGCGTTCCGCAGGCGTCGGCCGCCACCTCGCTCCCGTGCGACATCTACGCCACCGCCGGGACACCGTGCGTCGCCGCGCACAGCCTCGTCCGGGCGCTCTACTCGTCGTACAACGGCTCGCTGTACCAGGTGCAGCGCGCCTCCGACAGCGCCACCGCGAACATCGGCCTGCTGGCGGCCGGGGGATACGCCAACGCGGCGGCGCAGGACTCGTTCTGTTCCGGTACGACGTGCATCATCACCAAGATCTACGACCAGTCCGTGCGCCACAACGACCTCACGATCGAGGGTGCGGGCGGGGCCGGCGTGGCCGATGTCGGGTCGCCCGCGGACGCCCTGCCGGTGACCGTCGGCGGGCACCAGGTCTACGGCCTGGAGATCTCGGCCGGTATGGGCTACCGCGACAACTCCACCTCGGGCGTGGCCACCAACGGCGCCGCCGAGGGGATGTACATGGTGACCTCGGGCACCCACGTCAACGGCAGTTGCTGCTTCGACTACGGCAACGCCGAGACCAACAACCAGGACACCGGCAACGGGCACATGGACGCGATCAACTTCGGCACGGAGTGCTGGTTCGCGCCCTGCTACGGCAGCGGTCCCTGGGTGCAGGCCGACCTGGAGAACGGGCTGTTCCAGTCGGACTCCGGGTACAGCAAGAACACGGCGAACACCGGCACCGGGGCGATACCGTTCGTCACCGCTTTGCTGAAAAACAACGGTCAGGACCATTTCGCGCTGAAATACGGAAACGCGCAGTCGGGGAGTCTCACGACCACCTATTCCGGCGGTGAGCCCACCACGAGCGGTTACTCGCCCATGCACCAGGAGGGCGCGATCGTCCTGGGCACCGGCGGCGACAACAGCAACGGCTCCATCGGCTCGTTCTTCGAGGGCGTCATGACGGCCGGCATCCCGACGGACGCCGCCGACAACTCCGTACAGGCCAACATCGTGTCCGTCGGCTACGGCGGCTCGACCGGCACCACCGGCACGCTCGCCGCCGGTTCGGAGATCTCGCTGCGGGCGACCACCTCGTGCTGCACGGCCGACTACATCCGCCACCAGAACAACGCGGCGGTCCTCTCGGCCATCACATCGAGCAGCTCGGCACTCGACAAGGGCGACGCCACCTGGATCGTCCGCCGGGGCCTGGCAAACAGCTCCTGCTACTCCTTCGAGTCACGGAACTACCCCGGCGACTTCCTGCGGCACTACAACTACCAGCTCTACCGCCAACCCATGGTCGGGACAACGCAGTTCAGACAGGACGCCACGTTCTGCGCCTCGACCGGCAAGAGCGGCACGGGCACCTCGTTCGCGTCGTACAACTACCCGACCAGATATCTCCGGCACTACAACTACAACGTCTACATAGCGAGCGACGGCGGCTCGAACGCCTTCGACAGCGCCACCTCGTGGACGGACGACGTGAGTTGGGTGGTCACGGCTCCCTGGGCGCCGTAGCCACGACTGAGGACGTCAAGTCCGCCTGCTCCAGCGGGAGTTCGGCGGTCACCGTGAAACCGCCGCGCGGCGACGGGCCAGCCCGCAGGGAGCCGCCCGCCGCCGCGAGGCGTTCCGTGAGGCCCTTGAGGCCGGTTCCGCCGATGACGTCGGCGGGACCGGACACAGTGGAGTTGCCGGCACCGTCGTCCGCGACGGTCAGGCGGGCGCGGTCCAGGACGCCGTCGAGGGTGATCTCGCAGCGGGTCGCGCCGCTGTGCCGTACGACGTTGGTGACCGCCTCGCGGACCACCCAGCCGAGCAGGGCCTCGGTCCCCGGGGTCAGCGGCGGGCCCGACTGGCGGACCACCGGGTCGATGTCGGCGGCGGACA
>Ga0307516_10007959_pt1 | contig 12063 bp, 7 predicted proteins | sample 19_EM_MG_FD_203310 | JGI IMG/M metagenome (GOLD analysis project Ga0307516, IMG submission 203310) | Populus trichocarpa ectomycorrhiza microbial communities from riparian zone in the Pacific Northwest, United States - 19_EM | ecosystem: Host-associated > Plants > Roots > Unclassified | place...
CATAACCTGTTGAAAGTGATGAACGTGTGTATTGTCTAAGTAAGGCTGAAGCCTCGAGAGAAAGGAGAATATAGGGGCAGGTCCATGCCTGCCGCCATGACTAAGCAACGAGTGAGATATTACAACATTTTCTTCTCCTTTCACCTCGTCCTACTCGTCGACATTTTCCTAATCGACATCTTACTCGTTGCGCCTTTCTCGCCATCATACTCGCCGCGTCTTACTCGCTCTCATACTTGCTGCGTCCTACTTGCCCACACTCGCCGCGTCCTACCCCCTATCGTTCTCGCCGCCGGCACCCTCATTGACATCGTACTCGTCACGTTGTATTGTACAACTTCCCGCTGTCTGTCACTCCGAGAGCTGTGCTAACCATGTCACAAAGCTCGCCATCATACGCGCTGCGTCTTACTTGCAATCATACTCGCCGCGTCCTACTTGCTATCGTCCTCGCCGCCGGCACCCTCATTGACATCATACTCGTCGCGTCCTACCCGCTATCGTTCTCGCCGCCGGCACCCTCATTGACATCGTACTCGTCACATTGTATTGTACAACTTCCCGCTGTCTGTCACTCTGAGAGCTGCGCTAACCATGTCACAAAGCTCGCAATCATACTCGCCGCGTCCTACTTGCTATCGTCCTCGCCGCCGGCGGCATGCTCATCGCCATCCTCCTCATAGTCGTCGTGCTCATCGCGTCGTGTTCATCTCGTCGTGCTCATCGTGTCATGCTCATCTCGTCGTGCTCATCGCGTCGTGCTCAACGCGTCGTGCTCATCGCGTCGTGCTCATCGCGTCGTGCTCAACGCGTCGTGTGGTATTTGCCAACTTTCCTTTGTTTCCGCGCGAAGTGTGGTAGTAGCATATATAGATGTACATTAGATAGAATGAATAGAACTGGACTGAGTCACTATGCCTGGAACCCGCTGCGTGTTTGCGAATGCGACAAGAGTATTTGCTGCGATGTTCCGTGCCTTGACAGCCAGCGTGACCGCGGTGCCATGACACGCGTCGTCCAGACGCCATTTGCCCTGACACGGCAGCGTCCAGAAGGAAAATGCCCTGACACGGCTGCGTCCAGAAGGAAAATGCCCTGACACGGCTGCGTCCAGAAGGAAAATGCCCTGACACGCTCCGTCCGGTAAGCAGATGCCATGGCGAGCTGCGTCCTGATGCACAGTGCCATGGCGAACTGCGTCCTAGTTAAGCAGGTTGCGTCCGAAGCGTCCAGAGCGTCTAGTGCGTCCGGACGCTCAGGACGCAATTTTTTTTTTTCCGGATGGAGCGATCCGTCCGGCGAGCCGGGAAAGCCACTGATGAGCAGAAGGAACACGGAAGTAAGCCAATGAGCGATCTGTCCGGCGAGCTGGGCAAGCCACTGACCAGCGGAAGAAACGAACAAGTAAGCCGACAAGCGATCCGTCCGGCGAGCCGGGAAAGCCACTGATGAGCAGAAGGAACACGGAAGTAAGCCAATGAGCGATCCGTCCGGCGAGCTGCGCAAGCCACTGACGAGCAGAAGAAACAAGGAAGTAAGCCGATGAGCGCTCCGTCCGGCGAGCCGGTCAAGCCACTGATGAACGGAAGGAACGAGGAAGTAAGCCGATGAGCGATCCGTCCGGCGAGCTGGGCAATCCACTGACGAGCGGAAGAAACGAGGAAGTAAGCCGATGAGCGATCTGTCCGGCGAGCTGGGCAAGACACTGATGACCGGAAGGAACGAGGAAGTAAGCCGACGAGAGCTATGTCCGGCGAGCCGGGCAAGCCACTGATGAGCGGAAGGAACGAGGAAGTAAGCCGATGAGCGATCCGTCCGGCGACCTGGGCAAGCCACTGACGAGCGGAAGAAACGAGGAAGTAAGCTGATGAGCACTCCGTCCGGCGAGCCGGGCAAGCCACTGATGAACAGAAGGAACAAGGAAGTAAGCCGATGAGCGATCCGTCCGGCGAGCTGGGCAATCCACTGACGAGTGGAAGAAACGAGGAAGTAAGCCGATGAGTGATCTGTCCGGCGAGCTGGGCAAGCCACTGACCAGCGGAAGAAACGAGCAAGTAAGCTGATGAGCGTTCCGTCCGGCAAGCCGCGCAAGCCACTGATGAGCGGAAGGAACGAGGAAGTAAGCCGATGAGCGATCCGTCCGGCGAGCTGGGCAAGCCACTGACGAGCGGAAGAAACGAGGAAGTAAGCCGATGAGCGCTCCGTCCGGCGAGCCGGGCAAGCCACTGATGAACGGAAGGAACGAGGAAGTAAGCCGATGAGCGATCCGTCCGGCGAGCTGGGCAATCCACTGACGAGCGGAAGAAACGAGGAAGTAAGCCGATGAGCGCTACGTCCGGCGATCCGGGCAAGCCACTGATGAGCGGAAGGAACAAGGAAATAAGCCAACGAGCGATCTGTCCTGCGAGCCGGGCAAGCCACTGATGAGCAGAAGAAACGAGGAAGTAAGCCGATGAGTGCTCCGTCTGGCGAGCCGGGTGTGACACTGGGGTTGTCTCGTAACCGGAGTGCGGGTGGAATCAAAGGTAATCAGGCTACTTTCGATAATTCACAACGGAATAATCTTAGATCTTGCGTGTGGGTTTTTTGGTGGCAGTGTTGGTGAGGATGTTCGTGCTGATTTCTCTTCTGTTTCTGAGAGAAACCTCTTCCTTTTTATGGTGGAGGCCGTAGCGCGAGATCTGATGAACCAGCGTAAGCGCTGGTGACTCGGGCTTGGATTTCCCCGAGGCGCGGGGACCCCGTGGGTGAATCATTGGTCCTAGCAGGGTGTAGATAAGGGGAGATGAGATTTCATGCACCTTGCGGCACCCTAGGCTCAGAGTCCTCCGTCTCTCCCTGAGGTGAGGGCTCCCTGGGGGAGCCACATACTGCATGAGGGCCATGCAGTCGTGCGGGGTCTAAGTTCTAGAGCCTGTCGATCACCCTGAGGTGACACAATCTTTCTCTGGAAAAGATCCGTTCGTTTGCACTCGCCCCCTCATCCCCGGAGTTAGCCTAGGTCCGGTTTTCTCGGCCGATAGCTAATCTCCGTCTCCTCGATCCCTTGCCTAGACTCTGTGACATCATTACCCGTGCTTCGGAAGGCAACTAGTGTCCTTCTGAAGGCCCGTGATGAGTCTCCCTTGCTACGTACTCTAACTAATTGCTAAGGTGTAACACTACCTCCCCTCTCCCTTAGCCTCGTCCCGAGCGCTTTAACTATCTTTGAGTAGCCCGTCTCTTTTGATCGTATGATTCTTTCAACGCTGAGTTCCCTTCAACGTCACGGACTGCAGTCCTCCACCCCTGCAGCCCTCCCAGCCACCGGATCAGGGCATCATTCTCTGTAATCCGTCGGAATGGCTGGGCCCTCAGAGTAAGCCGGAGCGTACTCCTACAATCGTATGGTGTTCATGCGTCGCGCCATATCCCACCGGGGTTCGGTTCTTCGAGAGAACGGGTAGGAAATCGGTGGGCCGGGGGCTAGAACCGGGGTTCAGAAAGAGGTACGACAACTCATCCGGTTGAAGCAAACGTATCAAGAAGTGCCCATGCCTTCCCGGTCATCGACCCGTATTTTCCTTCTGGGTTCTCTCGAGTCCCCGTCTGCGGGTGTGTGGTACTTTGGATGAGTTCTGGGGACGCTCCCTCGTATTCGGGTGCCTGAGAAGCGGGTCTTTCCGTATCGATCGGTTTTTTAGTTCCGGGGTTGGTTCTCGAGAAATCTCGGCGTGAGAGCCTATGGTGTCCTTCGGGCTGGTACCGGTGTCCTGGTAGTGACCTTCCTGATGGGCCTCTCGTAGTGCCGAAGAATGTGCCGGGGAGTGACCGCGCCTTCGGGGATGGGATCACCGCTGGATGGCTTGAGGCCACCGGTTCTTTATCCGAGTCGATAGTCCTTCGGGGTGTCTGGATTCCGTTGGTGGAACTCCCGGAGTTTCTCCAGGCCGCCTTCCGAAAAGTTGTTGAAGGGTTCTTCCGTCCAGTCCTTGCGTTCCGGATAGTCGAGCCATTTGACGAGGTACAGGGTCCGCTTGTTATTTCCTCGACCGCGTTCGGCCGAGGCTATAACTTCCTCCACGTCGTATTCCTCCGATTGCTCGATATCGTCGGCTTCTCGCAGTATTCTTCAGGGATCTGGCGGCGCCCGGTGTTCACTGGATCTGTACGGCTCCAGCAGAGACACATGGAAAACGTTGTGGATTTTCCACTTCCTGGGTAGCGTCAGCCGTACCGCGAGGGGGGAGATGATTTTCTCGATTTGGAAGGGACCATGATTCTTGTGGTCCATCTTCTTCGAGGGGCGCCGGGTTTTGATGTTTCGTCCGTTTAGCATAACCAGGTCCCCTACCTGGTACGCCGGAGGCTTCTTTCCTCCTGGGTCCGTGTAGCGGTGCATTCGCTCTTGGGCGGCTTCCAACCCCTTCCGAGTTTCTTCGTGGACGCCCGACATCCAGTGGGCGTAGTTGGTGCTGGCTGGATTAAAGGGTTCTTCCGTCGGAGGGTTTGGCGCCGCCAGATGGAAGCCGTAGTTGGCATAGAACGGCGAGATCCCGTTTCCTGTTGTGACCGAATTGTTGTAGGCGAATTCGGCCATTGGTAGTAAGTGTACCCAATCGTCTTGCTCTTTCCCCATGAAGGCTCGAAGGTATGACTCGATCGTTTGGTTGAGTCGTTCCGTCTGGCCGTCTGTTTGAGGGTGGAAGGCTGTCGACATTCGGGGGCAGATTTCCAGGAGGTTCAAGAATTCTTGCCACACTTCCGAGGTAAAGCGAGAGTCTCGATCTGACACGATATCAGTGGGGAGACCGTAGAAGCGCCATACATCCCTTGCGAAGATCTTTGCCAGGTCTGCCGCTGTCTTGCCGTCCTGTAGCAGTGGTATGAAGTGGGCCATTTTGGTGAAACGATCGATGATTACCCAGAGCTGATCGCATTTTTCCGAGACTGGGAGTTCCGTGATGAAATCCATGGCTACCGATTGCCACGGTGCATAGGGAAGCTCCAGTGGTGAGGATAGACCGTAGGGCTGGTGTCGAGCTGCCTTATTCTTCTGGCATTCCGGACAGCTCCTAACAAAATCGATAATTCTCTCATTCATTTTTGGCCACCAGAAGTTTCGTCGGATGAGCTCGATCGTCTTATCCTGGCCCATGTGCCCGGCCACCCTTGTGTCGTGTTCGGATTCCATTACCCGTTGAACTGCTGCCACCGGGATCCACAGTTTTTCTTTTCTGTACAGCAGGTTGCCCTGGATCCTCATTTCCTTTGGCGTCGGTTCCTCCAGCGCCGCTTCCTTTGTTTTCTGGTACTGTGGGTCTTCCTTCGCTAGTTTCCTGATTTCCTCTAAGAACGCCAGGTTCCATCTTCTTGCCGGGAGTGAGGACAGTCTGGCTGACGAGCAGACGAAGGAGATCGCGTCTCGTCGTGGTGCTTTTGTGTCGGCGTGATTTCTGACGTTTTCAAAGTGTTTTTTTCCTAAAACCGTCGTTATTGGCTGGTTTTCTACCCCCCCCTTTTCGGGGCGGTACTCCGAACGCCTTGACAATGCGTCTGGTTTTCCGTTTTGAGAGCCTAGTCGATAGTAGATTCGAAAATCGATGCCGGCGAGTTCTTGCGCCCAGCGTGCCTGTCGGCGGTTAAGCACTTTTGTGGTTGTGAAGTACTCCAAATTCTGGTGGTCTGAAAAGACCTGGATCTGGTGCTCTGCTCCTTCACAATAGCGTCTCCAATGCTTAAACCCGTCGACTATTGCCAAAAGCTCTTTGTCGTGTATCTCGTAGTTGATTTCTGCCGGGGAGAATTTTCTTGAGTGGAACGCCACTGGGTGTAGCCGGTTTTCCTCGTCTCGTTGCGAGAGAACTGCTCCGATGGCGAAATCCGAGGCGTCGGTTTCCATAATGACTGGTCGGGTTGGGTCGAAGTGAGCTAGGATGGGTGCCGTTGTGAAGCGGTGCTTTAACTCTCTGAAGGCTGCTCCCGCCTCCTCATTCCAGGACCAATTCTTTCCTATTTCCTTTTTCGTTAATTCCGTCAATGGTTGGGCTACTCTGGAGTAGTCTTTGATAAATCGTCGGTAGAAGTTGGCGAATCCTAGGAAGGACTGGACTTCTGTCAATGAGTTTGGGGTTTTCCAACTCAGGACCGTTTCCACTTTTCCTGTTGACATCTTGATGCCATCCCGACCAATTATGTAGCCCAGGAATTCTACCTCCTTGGCTTTCCACACGCATTTTTCGGGGGAGACTGCTAGTCGGTTTTGTTGTAGTTTCTTCAATACTTCTCTGACCAGTCGGTCGTGTTCTTCCTTGGTTTTAGCGTATATCAGGATGTCGTCCATATATGCTAAGACTCCGACGTCAAGCACGTCTGATAGGACGTGGTTCATCATGTCTTGGAACGTAGAGGGCGCGTTGGTCAGACCGAAGGGCATTACCTGGAATTCGTATAGTCCGTATCGAGTTCGGAAGGCCGTCTTCCACTCATCGCCTTCCCGAATTCGTATGAGGTTGAATCCGTTTTTTAAGTCCATCTTTGTAAACCATTGGGCGCCCTGTACACGGTCTTGTAGCTCCTGCATAAGTGGTAGGGGATATCGGTTCGGGATTGTAACGGCATTCAATCCCCTGTAATCCACACATAGCTGCAAGCCTCGACCATTGGGTTTGGGGACGAATAGGATTGGGGATCCTGCCGGAGATGTAGATCTTTTTATCTTGCCGGTTTTCTCCATTTCTTTTAACCATTCTCGGAGGGTTTGGAGTTCTATCTCCGAAAGTGGGTAAATCGGTCCCCAAGGCGCTGTCGCTCCTTTTTTTAGGTCTATTTTGCAGTCGTATGGGCGATGTTCCGGAAGACGGTCCGCCGCTTCTTTCCCCATTATTCCCAGGTATTGGCGGAATTCGACCGGGACGGTTTGTAATGGATCTTCTTCGCAGGCTGCCGAGACGTGTCCTAATAGACCGGCCGCTGGATCCGTGGCTACTGTGTCGTCCCATGTCAATGAGAATTCATTTGTTGCGAATTTGTTACAGTTTTCCAAACATCTTGCGCTGTTGAAACGTACTTCTTGGTCCGAGGACCACGCCCCCTGTGGTGGATGCTGTTCTATCCAGCTGAATGGAAGGAATATGTCAATGCCTTCTTCCATTGGTGATATTTCAAAAACTTCTCTCGAGAAGTGCTTACGATGCTGCAGGCGCAATGGGTCTGTATAATATTGGCCGGCGGCTGGGACGATGGTTCCCGTAAAACTTTCTATCGTCCGCTTCTCCTCATGCTCTTTTCTCGGAATTTCCAGTCTGTCGATTGTCCGCTGACTTATCAGGTTTATCGAACATCCGGTATCCAAGAGTGCTTTTATTTGGTGCCCGATATTCTGTTTGTCATAAAGTTTCATGGTAATGACTGGGCGTGTACCGCTTGTGGGTTTTCCTTTCTTTGGCGGGGCTCCAGCACTTGGTTCCTCGCTTTTCCTTTTGGATACTCCACATATTAGTTTGCAAGTCTTGGGGCGCGGTGGTCCCTGACTTCCTAAAAATCCGAATCGGATTCGTCCCATATTTTGGCGGCGGGCTGGTCAATGACCATGGTTTCCACCGCCCCTACTTTTTGTTGCTTGGCCGGGATCGGTGCTTCGGGTTCCTCCGATCTTTTCCTTTTTTCTCCGTGTACTGCGGAGACCTTCCAAGGTGCCATGGGTAGGGAGGTTCCCCTTTTTGTGCTTCCGGCGAAACATTCGTACGTCCTATGGCCGCTTCTGCCGCATCGCCAACAGTCGTCATTACTTCGCCCGTATTCTTTTCGTTCTTCGGCTGGGACGCCGGTAAGTGCGGCATCTTTTGATACCCAGTGACCGGGTTGGTTGTACTGGGTTTTTCGGTCCGTTCTTGGGGCGCCCTTCTGTTGGGGATCGTTCGGCCTTTCTTCCGTATTCGGGGGTTTTGATCAGAGGGTCTTCCGGGGTGCCTCGGGTTTTTGCGGAGCTGCCGATCGGACCAGTTCTCAGGTTGCCCTGAGGGCTTTCCTCTTTTCTACCTGGATGCCTGCTCTGTAGGTGGCGTGTAGGAAGTCGTCGTCGTCGATGAATTCTCCTTCATTTTGACTGAACCTCATGTCTAGGATTGCGTCGGTCATGGCTAGATCAACTTTTTCCTGTAAACTTTCTCCGTTCGCCCGGGCGAAGTTATTGAGCGACCGGAGTTCCGTTATGTATGTTCGGATGCATCCCTGGTATCGGAGTTGTCCCAGTTTTTGCTGAGCATTGGCTGCTTCGCGGTCGTTGTGGTACTCGGCCCGGATCGCTGCTGAGTAGTTGACCCAGGTGTCCGCATCTCCCAGTTCTCTATAACGATGGAGGTGCCAGGACAGGGCCGTGTCCGTTAGGAGGGTTCCTATCCATGCAATCTTTTGTCGGTCCACGGTCTCTGCGTAAAATCCTAGGTACATTGTAACCGACTCCCACCATTGATTGAAATTGGTGGTGCTTTTCCCATTGAATGGGTCGGGGTTCTTCATTTTTAGTCGGGATGTGTGGACCCTGGCCACGGTTGGTGCCGGGGTTGCTTGTGTGGCGGTGGTTACGCCTTCTGCCACTGCCCTGGCTACTGTCCGGGCCAGCTCTTCGGTGGTCAGCGTTCTTTGCGCTGGTCGAGGCGACGGTGGCGGCGATGGCGAAGGTGGGGGTGGTAGCGGTCGGTGCGGAGGTCGCGGTGGCATTCCTCCTTCTCCGAACATGGGGATTCTTTCGGGCGATGGTGACAACGCGGGCGGGCGGATTCTCCTTACGGGCCGGGGTGGCACCGGGGGTCGTTGTGGGTTGGGGCTGGGGCTACCCGAAGGTCCCGCACTGAGCTGCTGTAGGGCGTCGACCAGGCTTGAAGTGGTTGCTCGGACCGGGCTTCGCCATGGCGCTGGCTCCGGCGAGGGTGCTCCCGAGGCTGGTGCCGGGGGCCGGGGGGTTTCCGGGACCGGAATTCGAGTGGCTAGAAGCTGGAGGGCCTCTGCTTGTCGTCTAGCCTCTTCCCTAGCTTCCTGCAGCTGCTGCTCCAGGTATTCCACCCGCTGTTGCTGCTCGTCCGCTCGCTTTTGGTGTTCTTCTGCCCATAACTCCACGTTACCTTGAAAGTTTGCCAAATGTTGGCTTCTTGCCACGTTTGCCTCCGCCAGGAATGATATGGAATCGTTGAGCTGCGTTAGCTGCGTAGCCTGCCCTACCTGCTTTTGATCGGCCTCTTGGGTTCGTTCGATAATGGCGCCCCAGACGTTGTGCGCAAAGGCCTGATATGCGCTGGCTGCGCTTGCTAATTCACTTCGGATCCAGTCCCCTGTGATCCTCTCATTAGCGCTTAACCGGTCATATACGTACCTAGTTCCCTCCGATAAGTCTTGGTACGCTTGCTCGATCTGCTGGATTCTTTGGTCGGCGTGGTCGATCGTATTTCCGCAGAGGTGGACTCGTTGCGCCAGGTCTTGTTCTGCTTGCTTTTGTTGTTTGGCTAGGGTGCGGAGCCATGTGGCGGGATTGGCGACCTCCAAGGTTTCTTCCGCCTGCTCCGTACCGTCGGTGATTTGTAGTACATCTCTGGGGGCTTCCAGGCGGAGCATGTTGAAGTCGGTAGACGCCATTTTAGTATAAGTCGAGAAAGTGTTCCGTGTAGATCGTTTCGTTGTCGTAAAATGTGTAGTCGCAGATTTCCCGGAATTCGTATCCGACGAGATCAGCGCTTAGATTGTTAAGCGCGCAGTTAAACCAGTACTGAGTGTACCAGTTTTCGGGGGTGCAATTGATTGCTTCGGAGGGTATCGCTCCGTCGATCTCTTCGTTCCACTTCTCGTAGCTTGAAATCTCGCTGTCGATTGAGGAAAAGGTGTAGTCGAGCGAGTATTGAGATGTGGGTTCGAATATGTGGGAGAGTTCGAGCAGGTAGAAGTGGTCGTGCTCGAACGAGGGCATGTGTTGCTGAATTTCTTATGTAGGGTGATTCGAGATCAAGATTATAGTGTGACACTGGGGTTGTCTCGTAACCGGAGTGCGGGTGGAATCAAAGGTAATCAGGCTACTTTCGATAATTCACAACGGAATAATCTTAGATCTTGCGTGTGGGTTTTTTGGTGGCAGTGTTGGTGAGGATGTTCTTGCTGATTTCTCTTCTGTTTCTGAGAGAAACCTCTTCCTTTTTATGGTGGAGGCCGTAGCGCGAGATCTGATGAACCAGCGTGAGCGCTGGTGACTCGGGCTTGGATTTCCCCGAGGCGCGGGGACCCCGTGGGTGAATCATTGGTCCTAGCAGGGTTTAGATAAGGGGAGATGAGATTTCATGCACCTTGCGGCACCCTAGGCTCAGAGTCCTCCGTCTCTCCCTGAGGTGTGGGCTCCCTGGGGGAGCCACGTACTGCATGAGGGCCATGCAGTCGTGCGGGGTCTAAGTTCTAGAGCCTGTCGATCACCCTGAGGTGACACAATCTTTCTCTGGAAAAGATCTGTTCGTTTGCACTCGCCCCCTCATCCCCGGAGTTAGCCTAGGTCCGATTTTCTCGGCCGATAGCTAATCTCCGTCTCCTCGATCCCTTGCCTAGACTCTCTGACATCATTACCCGTGCTTCGGAAGGCAACTAGTGTCCTTCTGAAGGCCCACGATGAGTCTCCCTTGCTACGTACTCTAACTAATTGCTAAGGTGTAACACCGGGCAAGCCACTGATGAGCGGAAGGAATGAGGAAATAAGCCGACGAGCGATCTGTCCCGCGAGCCGGGCAAGCCACTGACGAGCAGAAGAAACAAGGAAGTAAGGTGATGAGCGCTCCGTCCGGCGAGCCGGGCAAGCCACTGACGAGCGGAAGGAACGAGGAAGTAAGTCGAAGAGCGATCCATCCGGCGAGCCGGGCAAGCCACTGGCGAGCGGAAGGAACAAGGAAGTAAGTCGATGAGTGATCCATCCGGCGAACGGGTCAACCCACTGACGAGCGGAAGGAACGAGGAAGTAAGTCGATGAGTGATCCGTCTGGCGAGTGGGGCAAGCCACTGACGAGCGGAAGGAACGAGGAAGTAAGCCCATGAGCGATCTGTACGGCGAGCTGCGCAAGCCACTGATGAGCCAAAGGAACGAGGAAGTAAGCCGATGAGTGATCCGTCCGAAGAACCGTCGGGCGAGCCGCCGACGAGCGGAAGAAACGACGCAGTAAGCTGACGAGCGATCCGCGCGAGGAACCGTCGGGCAAGCAACTGATGAGAGGAATAAATGAGGAAGTAAGCCGATGAGCGATCCGTCCGGCGAGCCGCGTAAGCCACTGACGAGCGGAAGGAATGAGGAAGTAAGCCGATCAGCGATCTGTCCGGCGAGCTGGGCAAGCCACTGACGAGCGGAAGAAACGAGCAAGTAAGCCGACGCGCGCTCCGTCCAGCGAGCCGGGCAAGCCACTGATGAGCGGAAGGAACGAGGAAGTAAGCCGATGAGCGATCCGTCCGGCGAGCCGGGCAAGCCACTGACGAGCAGAAGAAACGAGGATGTAAGCCGATGAGCGCTCCGTCCGGCGAGCCGGGCAAGCCACTGATGAGTGGACGCAACGAGCAAGTAAGCCGACGAGCGCTCCGTCCGGCAAGCCGGGCAAGCCACTGATGAGCGGAAGGAACGAGCAACTAAGCTGACGAGGGCTCCGTCCGGCGAGCCGTGCAAGCCACTGATGAGTGGAAGGAACGAGGAAGTAAGCCGACGAGCGATCTGTTCCGCAAGCTGGGCAAGCCACTGATGAGTGGAAGGTACGAGCAAGTAAGCCGACGAGCGCTCCGTCTGGCGAGCCGGGCAAGCCACTGATGAGTGGAAGGAACGAGCAAGTAAGCCGACGAGCGCTCCGTCCGGCGAGTCATGCAAGCCGCTGGTGAGCGGAAGAAACTAGGAAGTAAGCCTACGAGCAATCCGCCCCGCGAACCGTCGGAAATGCGTATAGCGGCCAACCGTGTTGTTATTGAAATATTGAAGCAGATCGTGGTAACTCAAAAATACAAAAATTCATTAACTCAATAACTTAAAAACTTGAAAGCGCAGAACCACTACCCACCCACAGTGAAATCGTAAAGAGAGGG